>Ga0070728_10002565_pt1 | contig 22271 bp, 19 predicted proteins | sample tdDd471_FD_66723 | JGI IMG/M metagenome (GOLD analysis project Ga0070728, IMG submission 66723) | Marine sediment microbial communities from the Atlantic coast under amendment with organic carbon and nitrate - tdDd47.1 | ecosystem: Environmental > Aquatic > Marine > Coastal > Sediment | place... | reverse complement strand
GAATTAAGCAGCAGCTGCGAAAGATTCCTCAGCACCAACGAAGGCACCTGGGAACTTTACAACTTTTGAACTGTTGCCAGTTAGATTTTTTTCGGTTTTTTTGAGAGGCCAACCGAATCCTCTGCACGCGACGAGTACTTCATTTCCAAGTCGAAACCAAGTCACCCCCGTCTATTATTATAACATAATTGAGAAATATAGTACTCTTCTCCATGGGAAAAGGCAAGAGAATCCTTGAGAATAATGGGGTTAGAGGGCTAAAATGGCCCTTTTTACAAGAGAAGTTATTACCTAAAATGTTCGAGATCAAGAAAGAGAGTTTTCCAGAGAGAGAAGAGAATGTCCTAAAAAAGTGGGAAAATGAAGGCACTTTCCAGCAGTCTATTGACGCGAGGGAAGGGGCTGAATATTTTTCTTTTTACGATGGGCCTCCATTTGCAACGGGGCTTCCTCACTATGGGCACATTCTAGCAGGGACGATTAAGGACGTTATTCCAAGGTATATGACGATGAAGGGATTCCAGGTTCCTCGCCGTTTTGGGTGGGATTGCCACGGACTCCCTGTTGAGAATGAAATCGAGAAGGCGAGAGAACTCTCAGGTGCAGCTTCGATCGAGATGTTTGGGATTGCTGCATTTAATGAAGAGTGTCGAAGCATTGTCTTGCGGTATAGCGAGGAGTGGAAGAAGACAGTAAACCGAATGGGACGGTGGGTCGATTTTGAGAAGACATACCGCACTATGGATCCATCCTATATGGAATCGGTCTGGTGGGTCTTTAAACAGCTCTGGGATAAAGGGCTTGTTTATAAGGGCTTTAAGGTGATGCCGTTTTCTGCAAAGCTTGGTACACCTCTTTCGAATTTTGAAGCGAATTTGAATTATAAAGATGTGGATGATCCATCCGTTACAGCGATGATGAAAATCGATGGTGAGGATGAGACGTATGCACTCGTATGGACAACCACTCCATGGACCCTTCCTTCGAACTTGGCTGTTTGTGTGAACCCGGATATGGCGTATGTGAAGGTTGCTTTTGAAGGGAAGTTTTTCTACTGCGCGAAGAGCAGGATTCCAACTTTGTTCAAAGAGGGTTTTGAGGTTGTTGAAGAGCTTACCGGAAGTGACCTGAAAGGGAAGCGGTACCATCCGTTGTTTTCATATTTTGTGGAAGGTGCGAGCCCGAATGCGTTTACGATTTTGACTGATGAGTTTGTGGGTGAAGCTGACGGTACAGGGCTTGTTCATATGGCACCGGCGTTTGGTGAGTCTGACTTTTTCGTATGTCAGAGAGAGAAGATCGATATCGTTTGTCCTGTAGATTCAAATGGTAAGTTCACGAAGGAAGTTCCCGATTATGCAGGGGAGTTCGTGAAGGATGCCGATAAGGCGATTATTAAACGGCTGAAAAATGAAGGGAAGATTTTCCATCATGGACAGATCCGTCACCGCTATCCTTTCTGTTGGAGATCGGATACACCTCTTATTTATAAGGCGGTTGATACGTGGTTTGTGAATGTTGAACAGCTGAAAGATCGCATGCTTGCCGCAAACGAACAGATCCACTGGGTACCTGGACACATTAAAGACGGACGTTTCGGAAAGTGGTTAGAGAATGCTCGTGACTGGGCGATTTCTCGTAACCGTTATTGGGGAACTCCAATTCCAATTTGGATGAGTGATGATGCCGATCTGTATGTTGTTGGAAGTATTGAAGAACTCGAGTCGTTAACCGGAAAGAAGGTTGATGATTTACACCGCCACTTTATCGATGATTTGTCGTTTGAGAAAGACGGAAAAACATATCGAAGAGTTTCTGAAGTGTTTGACTGTTGGTTTGAGTCGGGATCGATGCCTTACGCACAGAACCACTACCCGTTCGAAAATAAGGAACTGACAGAAAACCATTTCCCGGCTGATTTTATCGGTGAGGGTCTTGACCAGACTCGTGGGTGGTTTTATACCCTGACAATTTTAGCAGTTGCTCTTTTTGATAAGCCTGCATTCCGCAATGTTATTGTGAACGGAATCATCCTTGCTGAGGATGGGGCAAAGATGTCGAAGCGACTGAAGAATTACCCTGAACCGGGCATTGTATTCGATAAGTATGGTGCAGATGCTGTTCGACTCTTTTTACTCCATAGTCCAGTGGTTGAAGCTGATGATTTGAAGTTCTCCGAGAGGGGAGTTGAGCTCGTTCTTCGACAGATTTTGATCCCATTCTGGAATGCGTATGTCTTTTTCGCGACATATGCGAATATCTATGACTGGAAACCGGATGAAAAAGCGGATGTTCCAGAAGCTGATATAGACCGGTGGATTTTGTCGAGACTGCAAGGATTGATCGAATCTGTTGAAACAGGAATGGAGTCGTATGAGCTGTCGAAAGCCGTGAATCCATTTGTTGGATTTATCGATGAGTTAACGAACTGGTATATCAGACGGTGTCGAAGTCGCTTCTGGTCTGACGAAGCATCGAAAGATCGACATGAAGCATTCCAGACGCTTTATACTGTGTTGAAGGAACTGACCAAGGTTACCGCGCCGTTTATCCCGTTTATTAGTGAAGCGATTTACGGAGAGCTCAAGACTGAGACAGAACAAAGTTCGGTACACCTGTGTGATTTCCCGGCGTCAAATGGATCACTTCGAGATGTAACCTTAGAACGTGAAATGTCACTTGTACAGGTTGCTGTAAGCATGGGGCACTCACTTCGGAAGGAACACAAGGTTAAGGTGCGTCAGCCACTTCCCGTAGCGCATTTAATAGCAGGGGATGATCGGGTTCTCGAACTGTTGAAGAATAAGCAGCACTTGATCATGGATGAGCTGAATGTGAAGTCGCTTGAGTTCCACTCTGATGAGACTGCTTTTGTAACGTATGCTGCAAAACCGAATTATAAAACGCTTGGTCGAAGAGCCGGAAAACATATGAAAGGGTTGAAAGCTGTTGTTGAGGCGTTTGATGCAAAGACGATTCAAAAGGTGCAGTCTGGGAAAATGGTTACCGTTAAAATCGATGATACCGAATATGAACTGATGCCTGAAGATGTAGAGATTGTTCGAAGTGTAAAGGAAGGGGTTATTGCGCAAAGCGATGGAGAGACAACGATTGCGCTTGATACGACGCTTTCAGAGGAACTGCTTCTTGAAGGACTTGCTCGAGAAATCGTGAATAAGGTGAATACCCTTCGTAGAAATCAAGGGCTTGAAGTGACGGATCGGATTGCGCTTGTTATCGATAGTACAGATAGATTGAAAGAGGCGTTCACGCTTCATAAGGATTATATTTGTACTGAGGTACTCGCTACTGAAGTGCGCTTTGAATCCACAGAAGGTGAAACGATTGATTTGAACGGAGAGGAAGCTCGTATGAGCCTTTCAACAGTTGAGTGTAAAGCGTAAGCAGTATGAAACGGTGGTTGTGTATTCTTTTTCTCTCGTTTTCTTCTCTTCTTTCAGCGCTCACTATGCGCGAGAAAATGACTCATGCACCGAAAGGAACGTACACTGTCTTTGAGCAAAGTGGCGTTGTTAGTGTACTTCTTGTGAAGCAGCATATTCCATCATACCTCATTTTAGAAGAAATTACGGTTCCTTCTCGGCGTGCCCCAAAACCTGGGTCGTATAAGAAGTGGGTTGAAAAAAAGGCGCCAGGTCACTCTTCTTGGGTGAGCTATATGCTGAATACGACTAGCGGGACGATTGAGGAGATGTATTCGTATACTCAAGAAAAGTGGTATTCTCCTGAAAGTGCGGATGCACTTTTCGGTACGCTTGTTGGGTTGCATTTCGCTCCTGTTCCCGTAGCTGATCAAAGAAAAATAGGCCCAGCTCCAGATGGATCTGAAGAAGATCGTAGAAAGCTCTGGAAGCCACCACTCGTTCGAGATGGAAAGTCAGTGAGGGAGAGGGCATTCGAGGTGTTTTCCGCGAAATGGCCAAAAGATGGGTCTGATATTTCGGGTAAAGAGGTAGAGGTCTATCTCGATAGAAATGATACAGCCTTTCCATTCCCATACTGGATACAGGTAATTGATACAGCGATGACGTATAAGCTGAGAGCTGTTGATTCAGGGTATGGGTTGAACTCTCCATATGCGCAAACACCGATGAGGCCTGTTCGCCCTGTATCTCCTTTAAAGAAGGAAGGGGATTCTCTTCGGATTGTGCTCTATGCGCAACAGTACCATCTTCCGCTGAAAATCCGTGTTTTGAATACGAGAAATGGGGAAGTCCACACATTGGAGCATTTTTCAATGGATCGGCCGACTCAGTCTACCCTTTCCCTCTCGGTCTCCCAGAAAGAGCTGAAAAAGGCGGGTATTTCGGGTGGATTATTCCAGTTTTCGTTCGTTCCTGAGGGAAAATACCCTTCTTTATCGTACACAACTTCAAGTATAAAACTGTAAACATCTAATAATTAGCAACTTACCTTATTTTTCTATCCTTGAAATTAAAATATTTTTTTGATATAATAGACATAGGGGGAGTAGATACTATGGGAATATTATATAGGTGAGATGATTATGTACGCTGCTCCACTCAGGAAAGGTCCTGTTTACGTTCATTTAGACGATACTCGTCTACATCAACTTTCCGTTGGGAAGGATGAGAGCCTTACGCATCTCGTTATCGATGTTACCAAAAATACCTACTCGTTAGAGGGGAATGGTGAGCCTAGGGTATACGATTTACCTAGCAAGTTTGCAACGGAAGTACGTAAACTTGGCGGTTCTCTCTCTTCTGATCTCGCATGGACGCTCTTTCGTCGAATTGTGTTAGAACAAGAGGTTGGAGCCCACCCAGTTTCCCATCTTAATACCGACCTTTCTAAGGCGCTGGTCCGAAACGCATCATCTCCACTTTCTCCAGATCATCAAAAGGCTTTAGAAACAGTGCTTTTGAATCGCTATATGCTTTTTGAGCTGCTTCTTCAAACACGCAAACTCATCGATCATTTAGGTGATAAAATCAATCTGAAGCAAGCTGAGCAAATTCAGCTCGAGAAGGAGTTAGATAAAGCACATAAAACTATAGAAGCACAGCGAAAGTTTATTGGAACACTCCCAGCGAACATGAAGAGAGAAGCACTCTATGAATTAGAAAGTATGCAATTGCATGCAGATCATACCAAGAGACAGGTTACAGCAGTCTCGAAGACTCTCCAGCGAATGGTAGCGGAGCAAGCTGCTATTGCCGAGGGTGGTATACATCAAATGCGACAAGTGATCGATCAGCTCGATCCAGAAGTTATTCAGCTGAGCAAACAGCTCGCATCTCAGGAAGGTGCATTCCTGAATGTTGTGGAAAAAGCAATTGAAGAAGCAACACATAACGCACTAAGAGTAATGGAAAAAGGTGAGTTATGAACAATGTGCACACATTGTGGAAAAATGTAATTTAACTCTATAAAAATGAGGGGCTTGGAGAGAGTATGTTTATTGTAACATTATTAGGATCAATAGCTTGTGATATTATTAAGACAGTGTTAAACCTGGGTTAATCTGGCGTAAAATGAGTCTCAATAGCTCAATGCCTCGCAAGTTATGAACAATTTATTAACAGTTTTCCCACAAAAATAGCGCAGGCATACTTCTGAGCCTGTTTTTGTGAAATTGTAAGAGTGCTTTTCTATTTTCGCATTCTTTGGTATATTCGCCCGTAATCAGAATTACCAAGAGCTGCGATGTTCATTTATACCAAAAAGAAGTGTCAAACAATCCTTCATTCTACCTATGCCCGTTTTGAAAAGAAGAAGGGATCCCTCTCTGAAAGCGTAAAGCAAGAGATTAAAAATGGAATTTTGATCCTCCAAGCTGCGATTCATGACAGCGATCGGCCGAAGATGGTCGAAAGTGCGAAAACATTGCAGAGGTTACGCAAAGAACATCTTAGTAAAACATCGATTGAACTTCTCTTAGAGTATTCAGTAGGAATCGCCGTTGCGCTTCTTATCGCTGTGCTCGTTCGTCCAATGGTCTTTGAGTTGTATGTGGTTCCAACGGGATCGATGAGACCCACGATTTTAGAACAAGACCGTCTTTTTGTATCGAAGACCTCGTATGGAATTAACATTCCTCTCGTACCGAATCAGTTTTACTTTGATAAAGATTTGGTCGATAGGTGTGATGGCGTTGCATTCACTGGTGAGAACCTCGATATTCCAAATGTCGATGTGATGAATTTTTACGTCCTTCCAGGAAAAAAGCAGCTTGTAAAAAGACTGCTTGGGAAACCGGGGGATACACTCTATTTTTATGGAGGGCAGATCTATGGATTCGATATCGATGGGAAGGATATTTCAGCTGAATTGCAACCGGAGTACTTAAACTATGTGACACATGTGCCATTTATCACGTTCGAAGGGAAGGTGCGGACAGCAGGATCACATACTCAGGGGCTTTCCTCACCGGTCGTCTTTGTGCAGTATGGAATGCCTGTAGCAGAGCTTGATGCGATTACCAGTTCAATGGTTCATGGAAGGATGCTCCCTCAAAAAGGGGCTGATGGTTCTGAGCGTCATTTCGATCATTACTATGAGATGTGGGGAATTGCTAACTACGGAATGGTTCGCTTGTTAACTCCAGCACAAATGAAGCAATTTTCAAGGACAAGCCACTTGGATAGCGATGCTAAGGCGTATCTGGAAATTGATCATCATCCAAACCTTTATTCGGCGACCGTAAACAGAGATTTGAAGGGGCGGATTCGTCCCCAAATTGGTAGTTTTACTTCGTACCTCGCTTTGACCGACATACACCTACAGAAGCTATTCTCACACATGACCACGATGCGATTCATTGTGAAAGATGGACGGTTTTTCCAGTATTCTTATGAGGGAATAAAGAAGGAGTACCACCGGTATTCCCCTTCGTTTAAAGGAATTCCCGATGGAACATATGAGTATGCGAATGGAACTGCGTACGAGATAAGCTCATTGGGCAACCGATCTGAGGTCCGGCACGAGCATCCGCTGACTAAATATTCTGCAGAAAAAACCCTTTTCTTTTTTAATCTTGGGATCGAGATGTTTTCTCCATTTCTTCCATCTTCTCCCGAGGATCTCCTTCGTCCATCCAGATATACCTTTTTCAAGGATGGCAACTTGTATCTTATGGGACAGGAGATTGTAGGAAAGAACGATCCTCAAATGGTTGACTTCCTCCAAAGCGAGTATGCAAAACAAGCTGCTGGAACTTCGAGTCGCCCATACCTACCATTCGAAGATGAGGGACCTCCGCTTCTGACAAATGGTAAACTGGACAGAGAAAAAATTATGAAACAAGGGCTTGTTATACCGAAGGATCATTACCTCGCGTTGGGTGATAACTACGAAGCAAGTCTTGACTCCAGAGACTTCGGCTTTCTTCCAAGAACGAACATTCGGGGAGCTCCGACGTTCATTTTCTGGCCCATTAGTTCAAGATTTGGAGGATTCCCTGGGCCATCGATGCATTTTTTCAACCTGCCACGCCTACTTATGTGGGGGATTGTTGTGATAGCGATGATCATCTACTCCTACATCAGTCGAAAAAAATTAAACAAACCAATTGTGTTTGAATAAGGCTCTAAATGCACCTTGTGTGCCAGAGAGATTTTTGATCGAAATCCTCTTTGACAAGAGTTTAGTAGATTGTGTATATGGAAGGAAATGAGAGGTTTCTATGCGTTTTTTCCTTGCGGCTGTACTCCTTTTTTTCCTTCCAGCATGTTCATCTGCGAATAACCAACCGTATAGCATGTCAGGGTGGCATGGTCAGTTATGTACGATTGATGCAGCTATTGATAAACTGACTAACTTACGCGACCTAGAATTGGCGAAAGCCGCTCAAGCGCAAAATCAAGGGGACCGTCTTCAGTTTCAGGGAAATGAACTCATGACTGCTCGTCAATATTGGCAGCAGGCAGAAAACTCAAAAGAAATCGCTGCTCGATATCAGGAAGAGATCGATAAACTTGAATCCCAAAGAGCTAGTTTGCTTCGTCAACATGGAATTTCAGATCCCGATTATGGAAGAAATAATCCGAACTGCAAAGCTTCATACTTAAAGAATGACCCTGCCTTACAAAAAAATTAGGGATCTTGGGCTCTATACAACTTCCTGATTTTCATTTGATGTAATGGTAAGAGGTGTGTATGATCTCCGTTCATGCATGCACATAATCTAGACAGCCCATCATTGTCTTTAAACACTGATCTTTATGAGCTCACAATGGCATATGGCTATTGGAAACTTGGAATGATGGACCACGAAGCCTGCTTTCACCTCTTTTTTAGAAGGCAGCCTTTTCACGGAAGCTTTGCGGTTGCAGCCGGACTTGAAACTGCGATTGAATTCATTAATGCGTTTCACTTTGATGAGTCTGATATAGCCTACCTCAAAACGATGAAATCAAGAGATGGCTCTCCACTTTTTGAAGAGGGCTTCCTTCAGTATTTATCTGAATTGAAATTGAATATCGATGTCGATGCAATGCCTGAGGGAACTCCAGTTTTCCCACAAGAACCGTTTCTTCGGATCAAAGGGCCAATTTTGCATGCGCAACTTTTGGAAAGCGCACTCCTCAACATTATCAACTTTCAAACCCTAATCGCTACGAAAGCATCACGTATTGTCCGGGCTGCAGAAGGGGATGAAGTCGTTGAATTCGGATTGAGACGGGCTCAAGGAATCGATGGAGCTCTGTCGGGAGCTCGAGCTGCTTATGTTGGGGGTTGCCACTCAACGTCTAATACACTCGCTGGAAAGGCATTTGGAATCCCTGTGCGAGGTACACATGCACATAGTTGGATTCAAGCGTTTGGTACAGAAAAAGAAGCCTTTACTGCGTATGCACAATGTATGCCGAACAATTGTATTTTCCTTGTCGACACCTACAATACGTTGGATGGTGTTCGAAATGCCGTTGAGGTTGGAAAGAAAATGCGAGAAGAAGGAAGCGAGATGGTAGGTGTTCGGATCGACTCTGGAGATTTGGCACACCTCAGTATCGAGGTTCGAAAAATCTTAGATGAAGGCGGCTTCCCCGATGCAAAGATTATGGCAAGCAATGAACTCGACGAATTCATTATTCGCGATTTAAAGCAGCAGGGCGCAAAAGTGAATATCTGGGGTGTAGGAACCAACCTCATTACCGGAAAAGAGCAGCCGGCGCTCGACGGGGTATACAAGCTGACTGCTATCAAACCTCCTGACGGAGAGTGGGAATACAAAGTGAAGATTTCTGAGCAGCCACTCAAAACAACCATACCAGGAATTCTGCAGGTTCGTCGATACACCGATCAGTTTGGGTATTGTCAGGATGTTATTTACGATGAGCGCTTGAGCGATGGAGTGTCTGAAGCATTAGAGATTACAGACCCTACGAAGCAGTGCAAAGTGAATGGTGAAGGGAAAGATTTGCTCATGCCGATTTTCAGAGATGGAAAACAGGTCTACACACCTCCGTCCCTTGATGAGGTTCGAGCTGCAGGACTTGCTCATATGAAAAAATTTCGCTCGAGCTTTTTGCGTTTCTTAAATCCCCAGTTTTATTCGATTGGGATAGAGAAAACCCTTTACGAGAAAAAAAATGAACTGATGCGGAGAGGGGGATAAATTGCGCGCATTACTAGTCGTTGATATGCAAAATGACTTTATGCCATGGGGATCACTTCCAGTGGCAGAAGGGGATTCGTTGATTCCCTACATCAATGAGCTCATTGAAAAATATCCCCATTCGATTGCTTCACAAGATTGGCATCCAAAAGGACATATGAGTTTTGCAAGCACGCATGGTGTAGAGCCATTCTCACAATTTAAGTACGGCGGTATGGAACAGATCGTCTGGCCCGACCATTGTGTTCAGGGATCCGTGGGAGCTGAGTTCGTGGATGGATTACACATTGCTGAGTGTGAAAAAATCATTCAAAAAGGGTGTGACATACAAGTAGATAGCTACAGCGCTTTTTTCGATAATGCAAAAAAACATGACAGCGGTCTCCATGCATATTGTCAGGAGTTATCGATTGATACCTTAAGGGTAGTGGGTGTCGCTTTAGAGTATTGTGTACAATATACCGTTCTTGATGCCTTATCACTCGGATATACTGTGGAGGTTGATCTACAGGGGTGTAAGGGCGTTGAATCATCGCCCGGAGATTGTAAAAAGGCAATCGCTCACATGAAAGAAAAGGGAGCTCTTCTTGTTGATCAAATTCGTTCGTTATCTTAATATCCTTTCTTCTTAAAAGAAACAGTATGAAAGGCGGTCATGAATGGGTGTGGTTGGTCCTGGTTCAGTTATCTCTGAAGATATTCTCCGAAATCAGCGGCAAAGAGATGACTTGCTTGTTGAACGATTTGATATGCAAATTTTAGGTCCTGTAAAGCAGCAGATAGTTGTAGTTGCAGGGTATGCTTTGTTCTCAATCAGCTGTTTGTTCTCAGCAACGGTTGCAGGTAGTACTTTTTTGGGGATGTCTGTTTTTTTTGCGGTGCCGATTATGAGTGTTTCCCTACTGGTCGGGGGCGTTTCATTCTATGTTGCCCAGAATTACATTAACCTTAATGACACTGAAGTTCGAAACTCAATTCGGAAACAAATTGAACAAGAATTTAACGATTTTAGAATTCAATACCGTCAAAATACGTTGCATCACCTTCGCTCTGATGCCGCACATTTTCTAGAGGGGATTGCTGGTAAGTACGGCTGGGAGGCTATATTTTACTATGGAATTCCCGAGCCAGAAACGTTCAAAGAAATATTCAATTTTCAGGCGCAGTTGCTTTCGATCACAGAAGTTATCGCGCTATATGAGAAAGTAGATGCTAATTATCGAGCAGCACGTGAACGATATGGTGACAATCTCTACGAATATGAAATTCCTCACCCAGCTGAATTTGCTATTAAGTGGAGACTTGAAACAGTCCGCAATGGAAAGTTGATTGTTCCGATTACTAAAATCTTGCAACCAGGGGTTCGTGACAAGCTTTTGCGCTATAGGATAATCACGCCGGAGACTGGAGCGTTTTTACGAAGGTACCAAGCGACCTATCAGGCGGCATATTGGAACTATTGTAATCGAATTAAACCCGAGTGGGAGGCATTACACCGTGCTACCATTCATGATAAAATAGAGCTAGAAACTGCAAAAACTGGAATTGACCGGGAATATATAGGACAGGGGGTTCATGCTGCCCTTCGAGAAATCCGAAGAGAACAAATCCGTGAAGAATCAAGAATAAAAGAACTCCAAGAAAACGATCAGGAGTTACAGAAAGGGAGAAGAGATCATGAAATGCTGCTTCGAAGTGTTGAGCGCACGATTAATGGACCTCCCTCTCAATCAAGAACAGAAGCGCTTCGCTATGTTGATTTATCGAAGACTCGCCTGACTGGTATTAGAGAGCAAGTTAATGCTAAATATAGACCTTTTCGACATAGTATTCGTAAACGATACGCACTTCAATTTGAGCCGGTTTTACGAGAGCTGCAACTAGCTCAGAACACGAAAAGAGGGAAGATTCGACTAGCTGTAACGCGGTTCAGGGTAAATACCCTTGAATCAAGAAGTCGCTTTGCTTTTCTTACAAAAGATGCCCTCAGAGAATATAGAGCGGTTTTACGTACGCTCGGAGAGGAGTATCTTCGCCATTGTGCATAAAGTTTGTTTTTCTTAACGTGAAAACAAATACTGTATGAGGATACCCATTGCCCTTTTTACTTGCTGAAACTTCTCAGTGCATGCTTTTGGAAGAGTTTCCTAATGCTGTTGACATTACGCTCAATTCGTATACTCCCTTCCATCTTGCTTCCCTCATCATTTTTGCATGTGCAATTATTCATACCCTTTTTGCCAATCAGTTCACAAAGATAGCACATAAGCTTGAAGAGTTTCACGAAGCGAGAACGGAAAATGACCGAGAAGAATCACCCAAAAGTTTTTGGGCTGAAATCTTCCATTTTTTAGGTGAGGTGGAAGTTGTTTTTGGCATCTGGGTTATCCCTCTTTTTATTTTGATGATTTTTTTCTATAACTGGGATACCGCAGTTAACTACATCGACACAAGGGTCTTTATAGAGCCTCTTTTCGTTGTTGTGATCATGTGTCTAACATCGACGAGACCTGTCGTTGAGCTGGCCGAGGGATTATTACAGAGGGTGTCTAATGTACTAGGTGGGTCAACGGTTGCATGGTGGTTATCTATCTTAACCATTGGTCCACTGCTTGGGTCTTTCATTACTGAAGCTGGTGCAATGACCCTTTCAGCCATTATGCTTGGACATAGGTTTTATGATACAAATCCATCGAAAAAATTAGCGTACGGAACCTTAGGACTTCTTTTTGTGAATATTTCTGTTGGAGGTATTCTCACCAACTTTGCTGCGCCCCCAGTGTTAATTATTTCTCATTGTTGGAACTGGAGCTCGTACTACATGTTGACCCAGTTTGGATGGAAAGCCGTACTTGGTATACTTGCGAGTAATGCATTCTACTACTTTGTTTTCAGGAAAGAGCTCCATGCTCTTCCACGGACAGATGGAAGGAAACAAGATAAAAAGCCGGTTCCGTTTTGGATAACCTTAGTTCATATTGTGTTTATCGTTTGGATGGTCATGTTTGAGCATGATACACCGGTGTTCATAGGAAGCTTTTTACTTTTTCTTGGCTTTCATCAAGCAACATCGTATCACCAGTATGAACTGTCTCTTAAAAGGCCAATTTTGGTCGGGTTTTTCCTTGCAGGTTTGGTGATTCATGGAGGATTGCAAGGGTGGTGGATTATTCCTCTTATGAATAATTTGTCGACTGATCAGGCAATGGGGGTCGGAGCAATTCTTACCGCCTTTAATGACAATGCAGCCGTTACGTATTTGTCTAGTTTGATTCCAGATTTGAGTCTTGCAATGAAAGAAGCTATTGTCAGCGGCGTTATTGTTGGTGGTGGTTTGACCGTGATTGCGAACGCCCCAAACCCTGCCGGTCAGATGCTATTGAGACGATATTTCGAATACGGGATTTCTCCTATAAACCTTTTTTCTGCAGCGTTTTTTCCAACGCTCATCATGTACGCTATTTTTTATTTCTCACTATAGTTCGGATTTCTTCTTCACTCCTTCCTAAAATATGTACTACTTTTCGAGAGGATGTAGCTCCCCGAATAATAGTAATTGATCGCTTCGGAATACTGAGAAGATCACTCAAAAGAGCAATGACGGCATGGTTAGCTTTCCCTTTTTCAGGAGTAGCCGTTGTATAGACGACTAGGTGATCCTGTTCAGAGAGTGTAACTTTAGAGCACTTCGCATTAGCTACAACTTTAATAGCAATTTTGATCTCATTCATAGAAAAAAAAGTGGGGCTCTTGAAAGAAACCCCACCGAATCATTTTATTGTTGATCTTCAGTATCTATTGGAGTGAGATGACACACCTCACTCTCTCTTTTTGAAGCAATGACAGTTAGTCGTTTTACAGGAAAATAGATACGGCCACTATCATCAGTAGGAACAACTTCTAAGTATTTTTGAATTACTTCATTCAAGAAGTGCATTTTTTTCCCAAGAGGGAGTGGCTCTAGATAAGGAAACCACTGGATAAGAAATCCAACAAATGCACTTTTATTTGGAAAGACATGCGTTCTAATCCGTGCTGAAATCATCTGGTCTTCTAGCCCTTCATCGTACACATACCGGGCGTATTGTTCTTCTGAAAAGAAATAAAGACCGGCATCGAAATCAGTGTAGTACGATTCCCAATGTGGAGTGTGAATGGTTGCCTCGATTGCGGATGTCATTGCAGGAGGCATTTCACACGGCATTTGGAAGTAGAGCGTTCCACCAGGTTTAAGCGCTTTTTTGACGTTGTTTAAAACAGTGCGCTGGTCAGGAACCCATTGCAGGGTGGAAAAAGATACAACGGTATCAAATTCGTTCACAAAATCAACATCAAGTGCATTTAACGTTAGAAAGGAGAGATTATTCTTTGAGAACGTTTTTTTAGCGCTGTCAATCATGAATGGCGATATGTCTACACCCACCACTGAGCCAAGAGGGACCTTTGTAGCTAAAGCGTGCGTAATGGAACCATCTCCACAACCAATATCTAAAATTCGGTGGTGTGGTTTTATTTCGATGTGTTCAAGTAGTTCTGTTGCGGAATCTCTTTGTTCACTTGAGTTTTCTCTGTATTCATCTCCATCCCAATAGTTTCTATGGTCTGGTCCTGCAAAACAAAGTAGTGGTGCTAAGGTTAACGCTAATACACTTTTTTTCATGTAACCTCCGGTATTGCCAAAAGCGAAATAGTTAGAGTGTGAGTGTAGCGAAAAAACTTATCTGAATACAACACATTTTCCTTGCAAAAAGATATAAAGATTTGGTTAAGTCATTTATTTCCAACAGTGGATGAAAGTTCGAGGGAAACAAGTTAGGCAGCGATATGTTTTATCCATACTCTGGATAGAGCTGATCGAGAGAAGATGTGGAGAGGGAAAGAAGCGTTCCAATCCTCTCTGTATCTTCTTTTAAACGTTCTCGACAGCTACCACTTTTGTACGGTTATTAAAAGAGCATCATTTCCAGTAAAGTATGCACAATGCTCTGGGGGAGTGACTTGGATTGTTTTTTCAGAATAGGTCAAGTGAGGATTCAGAATAATTTCGTTGTAAAAGAATGGATCATCAAATCGGGAGTGGCTTGACTCTAAGTAACAGGAAAACCGCGCTCCTTTTTTCATATGGTTGTCCAGGCACGTTTGTAAAAAGTGATAGAGTCTGTCGTGCGATTGTGGCAGAAAACTTTGCTTCGATATGCAGTCTTTTTTCGAAAGTAAGTTTTTTGAGATAGCAACATCAAGCGCCCAATTCGCATCCTCAGAAGATATTTGGCCGCTTTTTTCCAAATCAGAAATAAATGTGTAGAGGTAGTTCGGTTCTATAACATTCATTTCTCCATTGCACAGGTGGTCGAAGAAGCTTTTAAACTCATCCCTTGTAATTTCGCCTTCGTTTGGAATCGCCACAAGCTCCATATTGTCTTTGTTTTTTTGGTCGAGTTTTTGTATTTGCTCGTGCTCTTCAAGAGACTCAAGGGGGTAATCATCGAAGAAAATAGCATCAAATGTGCCTAGTTTGGAGAGCCCTTTTTGCCACGTGTCCTCGATCAACGTCACTCCCTTTTTGAGAGCAGACCATTCTCGTGCTCTCTTCATCACAGTCGGATGGTATTCAATGATAGTGTGCGAGCGGATGGGATAGGTTTGAATGGCGTTTGCGCTGTACCCTAATCCAAATCCAATTTCAAGAACATCACCCGACGGTTGTAGGGCTTCAATGCATGCTTCCATGTAGGGTTTTTCCCATGCCATCATGACTTGGTATGCTCCATCTTTCAGGAGCAAATCGTTACCATCTTGATCTTTAGTGTATGAATAGTTTGGAAGTTTCATTGTAGCCTTTTCTAAAATAGTAATTTACTGTATGAACCGTGAGTAGGGGGTACGAACATGCCATTTTCCATGCCACACGCAAAAGGTCCAAAGCGAATCGAAGAAAACCTTGAAGCACTTACAAAACTGCACGGTATATCAGATTTCACCTTACTCGATGATGAAGAAATCTTGCAAGAGTATGAGCGCGATTTAGAGGAACAGGGAATTCCTGATCATTTAGAAGTCCACGATGTCGACGTTGAACCGCTTCTTGGAAAGGGAGTGTTCCTTTGTCCTTTTGATGAAGCGATAGAGAAAAATGAATTTATAGCTGTGTATAGCGGTGAGTATAAATTACTCACTGATGAAGACTCTTTTGACGGTTGCTATACTTTTGAGGTACTCGAGATCAAGGCAAAAGGAAAAAAACGTGAGAAACTAAAGAGTTTGGGCTTTTCAATTGGTGAAACTGTTGACGAAGTGTTTCTCTATGTTGATGCTCAGAGAAAAGGGAATTACGCACGATATATTAACAACTCTTCTAATCCAAATGTAGAAGCCGTCATAGAGCTTGTTCGTGGAAGACCAGAAGTCGTATATAGAGCATGTCGAAAAATTTATCCTGGAGAGCAGGTTCTTGTAGATTACTCTGACACCTATTGGGAACCGATGGGAATCAAACCTTTGAAAATTGAAAGCGATACATACATGCTGAATAAAAAAGGGGAGATTGTCACGGGTGAAGAATACTACATGAATACACAAACGAGAAAAAAGCTTACAAAAATGACCTCGCTTCTTCCAGGTGTACCGGTTAAAAATCCTTCAGCAGTTACTCCTTCGCTTCGAAAGAAAATCAATGAATTTGAAAAAGAGTTCTTCAAGCACCACATCGAGCCAAGGATGTATGTCAAAAAAGAAAACGGCAAAGAAGAGCTCTGGTTACGTCCCGGAAAGAAAATTAAGAAGGGAAGTTTTGTAGGTCTCTATTCTTCAAAAAATTTCTTTACTCTTGCGAAGCATACTGCGCGAGGGCAGCTTGAAGTAAAACCATTATTTGATTCGAAAGCTTCCAAAGAGTATCTGGGCGTTTTTGCACGAACCTCACTCGATGATTCTAAGCCAGTTACGATTTCAAAAAATCATATTACCTGATTTTTTTTTGAAATTGTGATATACTACTTCTCGTAAAGAGGAGAGATAAAATGTCAAAGCCGGTAGAGAGTACCCCGCTTATACTGCGGAGCTATCCCCAACCCAAAATAACTGAATTAGATACTGTCAACAACAAGGTCACGTCGGTACTCAAAAGAGCGCTCACCTCACCAACGTTCTGGGCCGTAGCTTCAGCAGCTCTTACAGTGAGTGGTGTGGTAGCATCATGCATCCTCTTTGCCCACCTAGGTCCTGCTCTTTTACCCATTGCTTTACTTACAGCAAGTATCTTTTTTGCAAGGATACCTTGCAGTATATGTTCAAAGTTTTCTGATCGGATCTTTCATGACATCTCTCTTCTGTGGAATCGGATGAAGATAGAGGATATCGTCCACTCAGGAGAGGAAAAACCAAATAAACAGAAATGGTTGTGGTGTAATGAAATCCCTATTCCAGGAACAAAATCTGGAGAGAAAGGTGCGCTCTACCTTGGATCGCTTCCACTTCGAGGGACTACGCATGCAGAAACATTTAAAAACATCGGGGTTAAAACCGTTATTTCCGCTGTCGAATCATTTGAGTTTGGTGAGTCTATTGTTGCCTCTCCAATCACAAAGAAGGATTACAGCACGCTGGGAATTGAAAACGTACATATTTCAACTCCAGATTATCAACCACTCACAGAAGAAGCGCTTATGAAGGGTGCTCAAGCTATTCATGAGCAACGTAAAAAAGGGAGTGTTTTCGTGCACTGTAAGGCTGGTAGAGGCAGATCTGCTATGGCTGTTGCTGCATATTTTATCGTCTTTCAGGGAATGAAAGCTGAAGAGGCTGTTGCGCACGTGAAAACGTATCGCCCAAACGCTTCCCTCAAGATTGGAAGTAGATCTCCCACTTCAACAGAAAGTAAGCTCACTAAGCGACAACAAAAAAAATTCCAGTCGCTTATGAACCTTGAACGACTTTATACAGGTAAAAAGTAGCTTCTCACAAACTAAAATGAAGGAACAAATACTTGTAATTCTTCTGCGTACTCGCGAGAGGAGAGATACATAGTCTGAAGTGCTCTTTTCAGTGTGTCTTGAGAGACTTCATCAGGGTTTTCCACATTGTGTTCAGCCCATCTCCAAGGTAGCTCTCTGCCACCCTCTGATCGTGCCACACGGTACAGGGCAGTGAAAAAAGCTCCTTTTTTCGCTTCATCGTCTGATTGGATTATTTCTTTTACTTTCTCAACCACTTTATCTGGCATATAGCCTAAAGAGGAAACAGTCGTAAAGTCTGGGTAAAACAGCGTATCAACTCGATTGGCTGCTTCAAAAAGTTTTTGGGTAGTATCACCGTACACCAAATGGTGGATCTTCATACAAACCCACGTCACAATTGAGAGTTGGCTTCGCTTTTGTTTAATGAGTTCTGCTATAGCTTTCACTCTGCCGGCATATCGACCACATTCATGCTTATTGCGGACAGAAAGGCCCCCATTGCTCTTCGCTGCATCCCAGGTGGTTCTGGCTAGCGAATCTGCCCGTTCAGCTATTGTCTGTATCTCTTTTGTTTCGCCACCGATGGTGATGACTTCTTTGCCATACCAGTTTTGCTCTACCTGGACTCTTCCAGTGATTTCTCTTTGGGCTTCTAGCGCTTGTGGATGGATACTTTGTAAAACTGCCATAATTATCCTCATTTTGGATGGTAGTATAAGCTATTTCTATGATTTAGGCAAAAAAATACCGGGGGGTAAATCCCTCCGGTATTTCGCAAAAAAACATTTGCCATCTGTTCTTAAAAGAACGGATATCTGCTTATGCAGCACCTTCTTCAGAAGAAGAGTCTGCGGCAGCAGCATCAGCAGCTTCAGCGCCTTTTCCTTCATCAGAAGCGTTAGAAGCAACAGAGGCTCCATCTTCAGCATCAGCAGCTTCAACATCAGCAGCGGCAGCGGCTTCAGCTTCAACAGCTAGGTCAGCTTCAACAGCGCTTTTTGCAGCTACAAGAGTTTGAACGTCTACAGTGTGAACGTTGTTAGCAGCCCAGTGAGGATCAGCAGCCATTGCAGCTAGTCGCTCAGCGTTAGCTTCAGCATCTTGTGAAGCAGCTTCGTTTTCGATGTTGTAGATCTTTCCTAGGAAAGCACCACGGTTGTCACCGCTTAGCATTTCAACAAAACTGTTGAATTGTGCGGCTTCTGCGTTTGCATCAAAAAGACCTTGAACGCTATCACCGAAAACGAAATGAACAGCAGACATAACCCATCGAGTAATAGTCCACATTTCGTTACGCTTTGCAGTTACAGCAGTAGTGATTTCAGCAACACGTCCGTTAAGATCTGCAACTTCGTCCATTCTGTTTCCAGACCATGCACCAGCAGTAAGCTCAGTTGCACGGTTTGCAATTGTATTGATATCTTGAAGTTCTTCGCCGTCTAGCTTAACGATAGTTCCGAAAAGCCAAGTAGTTGAAACTTCAATTTCGCCTTGTAGGCGCTCTGTTAGCTGAGCAGCAGTCATATCCTGCAGTCTAATTTCAGCAGCCATGTTTATACCTCTTTTTTAGGTTAACCAAACAAATATAGGGGAGAGTATAAATTATGACGTTATCTGGCGCAATAATAACAATTAATTTAATTGATTGGTTATTTATAAAATGACGATTTAATTAATAAAAGCGAAATTATTGAGGTTTGTTTATTTGTTAGATAAAAGAATTAGGGTGTTTTTTTGAAACTCTAACTGTTTCTCTGAGAAACAATTGTATTGGTTTCGGGTATTCTTAAGAGGAAGATGCCAAGTTAAAATGTTCTATTCTGCAAATTCGGAGCGTAAACTCAATTCGCCGATTCAAAAAAACCGGAGGGAAATTCCTCCGGTTTTTCGAAAAAATAGTTGTCGTTAAGCTGTTTATGGGAATATAAAATCGACAACTTCTGGAGCGTCTCGTAGAGCCATAGCCATTATCACTTGAGCAACAGCCGCGCGAGCAGCTTCAAGAGCTTTTTTGGCAGTCATAAGCGTTTGAAGGTCTATAGTGTGAACGTTGTGAGCAGCCCACTCAGTATCAGCAGCCATATTTATTCTTTTTTTTGGGTTATCCAATCGAAATATAGGGAGATTATAAACATTGGGTTTATCTGCAGTAATACGTGTTAATGACTTAATTTATTTTTTTAATAAAAAACTGTTAATTTTTAAAAGAATAAAATTAATTAAATATTTTTAATTTGTTGGATAAATGAGTCGGTGTATTCCTTTGCATCTCTAACTGTTTCTCCGAGAAACAATTGCAATTCCTCAAAGAGATTTTGGTATTCTTGATCTGAATGTGTAAATTTTTTGTGTGTTTTTTCTAAAGACTTAGAAAAATCTGTGAGAATATCCCCAAAATAGGGGTTATTTTTCTGAATATCAGTGTACAGGCTACCAGACTGTGCAAAGATTCGGATCATTGAGTAAAATAATAGTTTAAAAAATGGGGGAGCAAAATCAAGTAATTCTCGTTCCGAGAAAGGGGATTGTTTCAAAAATTGTGTAAATCCCATACTGAGGAAGTGGGGAAGGCATTGTACATACGCCATCATTTGATCGTGCTTCTCAGGAGTGGTTTGGATAAGCCTAAACCCTATCTCCTCTAATATGCTCAGAAAATGGGTAGTCAGCGATCCTCCATGTACTTTGCAGACAGCAATCGGGTATTTGTGCGTCTCTTTGATAGATGGACCAAAAAGTGGGTGAAGTCCAAGTGTTTCACATTCAAGGTTTTTTAGGGCTTTACAGGGAGCAAGTTTTATCGATGTTATGTCTACAACTAATTGATTTTCAGATAGATAGGGTTGTATTTTCTCTATGATTGGGCCTACTTGAGAAATCGGTACGGAGAGAAAGAGTATCTGAGGCTTTTTGACAAATTCCTTGAGAGCGGAGCCAGAATCAAGATCGTATCCATAGACAGTCAGTGAGTGTTCTTCGAATAAATTGGTAAAAAGTTGTCCCATGCGTCCTTTAGAACCCACAATACCAATGGTATATGTCACAATAAACCTTTTTTGACTTTAAATTAATTTTACTGTATAATATAGGGTAATACTAAACAATAGTTGTGAGTAAACAAGTGAAACCGTCACATCCAAGAGCGCCTTTAGATATCGCTTCTTGCCAGTCAAATGGTGACGTTTCTGCATACTCATTTTTCTACTTCTATTCTCGTTATTTTTGGCGCTAAGCGCCAATTTATTTTTTACCCCCTTACCACCCTTAAAACCTATTGAACGTTCTCTTAAGAGAACGAGAAAAATAATTTATATATAATATATCGAGAGAAGAAACATGTTATTAGAAGTAGCAAAAGAAACTGAAGTAGAGCTTCTTAGAAGAGTTCTTCGTGAACTCAATATCCACCACATTATTAAGAAACATGAGGACCGCCATTTGGCCGTTGTGGACCATATGGATGCAGCACTCGTGGAGCGCTTGAAAGAACAAGGTCTTATTGAGGCTGTTATTCAATGCCCAGGGCCACATAAACTCGTTTCAAAAGCATTCAAGGAAAAAACTATTATTGATATCCATGGGGTTCAAATAGGAGGAACAGGTGTCGTGATGATATCTGGACCATGTGCAATTGAAAGCGTTGAGCAACTTGTCGAAACTGGACTTGCCTTGAAAGAACAAGGGGTGAAAATTATGAGAGCGTCGGCATACAAACCGAGAACTTCACCATACAGTTTCCAAGGCCATGGAGAAGAAGGGTTACGAATGCATTTCGAAGCGCAGAGACAACATGGTCTTTTAACTGAAACGGAAGTGATGGACCCGAGAGATGTTGCTATTGCGGCGCAGTATGTTGATATTCTTCGAGTCGGCGCGCGAAATATGCAGAATTACGATTTATTAAAGGAACTTGGAAAATGTGGGAAGCCTGTTATTTTGAAGCGTGGTCTCAATGCAACGATTGACGAATGGCTTTCAAGTGCTGAATACATTATGGCATACGGGAATGATCAGGTTATCCTTTGTGAACGAGGAATTCGTACTTTTGAGACGAAAACGCGTGGTACGCTCGATTTGAGCAGTATTCCCGTTTTACGTTCACTCACGCACCTTCCGGTTATTGTTGATCCATCACATGCTGCTGGCAGAGCGGATTTGGTAGGTCCTCTTGCTCAGGCTGCCGTAGCTGTTGGTGCAGATGGACTTCTTACAGAAATGCACCCAAGGCCGAAAGAGTCGATGTGTGATGCAAGACAGGCGCTTTCCATTGAGGAACATAAGGTGCTACGTGAGAAACTCGCTAAAATCGCTGAAGCGATAGGGCGGTCAATCGTATGAGAATGCGTTATGAAAAAGGTACTCAGCATCTTTTAAATTGAGGTTGAGTACAATAACATTTTGCCCAAATTCTTTGGATATATTAAGGCCTTTACTTTCGCTTAGTTTCCATACGAGTGTGTTATTCTCTCTATTGAAACTAGGCGAAAAGGCTACCGATTCGAATTGTCGTGCAGTCCCAGTTTTTTGGTCGACATAACAAAAAGTGATCGGCAAAGCAAGTTCATCGAATTGGTCGTTTGCATCGTAGAGGCTCAGAAATTGTGCCATAGTAACACGACCAAATTTTCTTCCGGTCTTTGTTTTATTATTGAGATACACAACAGCGCTGTCTACACCTTCCATTGAGAGAAGATAGGACTGTTTGAGCTGTTTAT
>Ga0070728_10002559_pt1 | contig 22304 bp, 19 predicted proteins | sample tdDd471_FD_66723 | JGI IMG/M metagenome (GOLD analysis project Ga0070728, IMG submission 66723) | Marine sediment microbial communities from the Atlantic coast under amendment with organic carbon and nitrate - tdDd47.1 | ecosystem: Environmental > Aquatic > Marine > Coastal > Sediment | place... | reverse complement strand
TTAACATATTCCTATACATATTATTTCATCTATCTCAATATCATAAATTCCAAAACCCTATCAAAAAAATTATCGATATTGATCATTTCAAATCAGCGGAGGAAAAAATCATGGTTAAAAGAAGTTATCTACTCTTGTTCTTTTTATTGTTTGCCAATGTGAGCCTTGTTGCTCCCATCAGCTTTATCGAGCATGGGTATGCTGCAGAACCTCAATCTTTTCATGGCACATGGGTTGCCAATGGCTCAAAAGAAGTACTGTCTATGGGTGAGAAAAGACAAGTTGCCATCTTCAGGCTGACTGGGCACGTCAATCTCAAAAATGATATTGGAAAAGTAAATGACTACTGGGCCGAGTGTATAGGCCTTGCCGACAGTGAAGCAGGAAGTAATGCGCGTTGCGTCTGGCGTGGCCTGAATGACCAGGAAATCTATTTGACACTTCAAGGTGAAAAATTAGCCGAAGGAAGCAGTGTTACTGGTACAATCGTTGGCGGCACAGGTTCTGCATCAGGTATTACCGGTTCTCTTCAGTTTACATGGTCCTCCATGTCTACTCAGTCTGCCAACAATGCTACTGCTGTAGGTGGTTATGCCAAAGAACTCACAGGAAGCTACCAACTACCAGAATAATTTTCTTCTTCACCAATTATATAAAGGAGACCAGTAATGTGGATCGTTGAATTGATCGTTGTACTATTTTTCATCTGGCTTGGAGCACGGTTGGGAAGCATTGGGATAGGTTTTGCAGGTGGTTTCGGGGTACTGGTTTTAGCTTTTTTCTTCGGTCTGGAACCAGGCTCTATCCCGACAGACGTCATTCTTATTATCATGGGTGTCATTGCTGCTATTGCTGCAATGCAGGAGGCTGGAGGTTTAGATTACCTGGTACACCTGGCAGAAAAAGTACTGAAAAGTAATCCGAAATATATCACTTTTCTTGCACCTATCGTCACCTACGTTATGACAATGTTCGCCGGTACCGGCCACACCGCATTCTCTACCCTCCCTGTCATCGCAGAAGTCGCCAAACGCGAAGGAATCAGGCCATCTCGTCCACTTTCAATTGCTACAGTTGCTTCACAAATCGCTATTACTGCATCACCAATTTCTGCGGCGGTAGTGTTTTTCTCAAGTGAACTTGAAAAAGTTGGTGTCGATTACGTTCAGCTTCTCATGATTGCTATCCCGAGCAGTTTCCTTGCGGTGATGGTTGGAGCTGTCGTAGCCAATTTTATGGGCAAAGAACTTAAAGACGACCCAATCTATCAGGATCGTCTGGCTAAAGGTCTTGTTTCGCTTACACCAAAGGATGAGGTCACCAAAATAATTAGTCCGGAAGCAAAACGATCTGTATATATTTTCGGTATTGCAATTATAGGTGTTGTTTTTTACGCCACCGCCATCAGCGATACCGTCGGCCTTATCAAAGAACCAATTCTGGCCCGTGATCATGCCATCATTTCTTTTATGCTCGCTGCTGCCACCTTGATCACCTTTTTTTGCAAAGTTGAGTCAAAAAATATCCTAAATGCCCCGACCTTTAAGTCCGGCATGAGTGCCTGCATCTGTGTTCTTGGAGTTGCATGGCTGGGAACCACATTTGTTACCGCTCACATTGAAGAAATCAATGTTTTTGCAGGCAACCTTCTTGAATCAAAACCATGGATGTTGGCAGTAGTACTATTTTTTGCTTCAATGCTGTTGTATTCGCAGGCTGCCACCACAAGAGCACTAATGCCAGCAGCATTAGCACTCGGTGTCAGCCCTGTTGCTGCGATTGCCGCTTTTGCTGCAGTTAGCGCACTTTTTGTGCTTCCGACCTATCCTTCATTATTAGCTGCGGTGGAATTTGACGATACAGGCTCAACTCAAATCGGTAAATATGTTTTCGATCACCCCTTCCTTATTCCGGGGACTGTGACAATTGCGACAGCTGTAGGGTTCGGATTTATATTTGGCGGGTTAATATTATAATATACATCAGCTATTTATGGAGATTTGAAAATGAAAATAGACAAAAAATTAATCAAACAAGCGGCTAAAGGCACTGGTATCAGTGAAGAAGATCTGACAACCTTCTTTTCCGAAGGAGAAAAATGCACGTATAAACCAAACGATTGGCTTTTTCAAGAATCAACTCCTCGCCAGTGGGCCGGCATTCTCCTCGAGGGAGACATTGAACTGGTGCGTGGGCTACACGGCTCATCCCGCCATGTGGGTACCATGATATCTGGCGCCCTGATCAGCGAAGGTGCTTTTTTAGAAAATGATTCCCATAGTAACGGAGGTTATACTCGTCACGGTGCTACTGTCTGGCAGATCTCCGTTGAAAAAATTGCCGCCTATAAAGAGAGCAAACCCGAACTTTTCTATCGGATCATGTCTCGGGTTGCTGTAGGTATCAACAGGAGATTACGAGTACTTTCCAAAGAGCTGCATCGAACCAGAAAGGATGTCCAGGTAACAGTAAGCGGCTTTCGGCTGGAACATGATTCACTTGGCCAGCGTGAGCTGTCCGATCATGTTTATTATGGTGTGCAGACCCAGCGTGCAATGGAAAATTTTCCTATTTCAGGTGTCTCTGTCAGTAATTTTGAGCACCTGATTCAAGGGCTTGCCATGGTGAAAAAGGCATCAGCCCAGGCTAATCAGGAGCTTGGCACGCTTGATGAGGCCCAGATGAAAGCTATCTGTGATGCCTGCGATGAATTGCTTGCCGGCGAACTGCATGAAAATTTTACCGTCGACATGTTCCAGGGTGGCGCAGGGACTTCTACAAATATGTGCGCCAACGAGGTAATTGCCAATCGTGGTCTTGAATTAATGGGTTTTAATAAGGGTGAGTATGAGCATCTGCATCCCAATGATCATGTTAATTGCTCCCAATCAACCAACGATGCGTACCCAACAGCTATAAAACTCTCTGTGCTGCTCTCCAATAAAAATCTCGTTCGAGCTATGGAAGAGCTCCGGGGAGCACTTGAGAAAAAAGCTGTTGAGTTCTCAGACGTTCTGAAGATGGGACGTACTGAAAATCAAGACGCTGTTCCAATGACGCTTGGTCAGGAATTCAGCGCCTACGCTGTAATGATCGACAGTGCAATTAAAGCCATTGAACGAGCGGGATTCGAATTTCTAGATATAAACATGGGCGCGACAGCCATTGGCACCGGTATTAACAGTCCCCCTGGTTATGCCAACCTGGTAACCAAAAAGCTTTCTGAGGTAAGTGGTTTTGAGCTTCGCCGTGCTAAAAACCTGGTTGAGGCGACCCAGAACGCAGGAACCTTCGTACAAATGTCTGCTACGCTGAAAAGAGCTGCAGTTCAGATTTCAAAAGTTTGCAACGATCTTCGCTGGATGTCCTCTGGCCCACGCTGCGGCCTCAACGAGATCAATCTTCCGGCCATGCAGCCCGGGTCCTCTATCATGCCTGGAAAGGTCAATCCGGTAATCCCCGAATTGGTTAACCAGGTTTGTTATCAGGTTATGGGTTACGATAGCGTGGTATCAATGGCTGCTGAGGCGAGTGAGCTTGAGCTGTGCATGGCAGAACCAATCATCGCCTACGACCTGCTCCACGGTATGATGATTCTTAAAAATGCATGTGTAACACTTTCCGCCCGCTGTATTGTCAACATTGAGGCTAACCGGGATGTCTGTCGAGGCTACGTGGAAAAGAGCATTGGTCTTGTTACCGCTTTAGTTCCGGTAATCGGCTATGAGCCGTCGGCGGCCATTGCCAAGGAAGCACTTAAAACCGGTGGCAGTGTCTACGAGCTTGTTCTAGAAAAAGGGCTTTTAACACAGGAACAACTCGATGAGATGTTGAAACCGGAAAATATGACCGACCCGCGTGAAATCCCCACGAAATAAACATCATTAATGAGCTGTTACCTTTCTTTAGGTAACAGCTCTTCAGAACTGACTTTATAACCCTTGAAATGAAATATGGATCCCGTACTCCTTCTCACCATTTTATTTTACACCGGCCTTATAGTTGAAGCGATGACCGGTGCCATAACAGCCGGTGAACAGCAGATGGACCTCTTTGGAGTTCTGGTTGTAGCAACTGTTACTGCTTTTGGTGGTGGCGTAATTAGAGACATCCTGCTCGGGCGATCTCCCATGCTCTTCATAGCAAAACCAGAGCTGCTGTTCCTCACATCTGCTGCCGCTCTAATCATGGTAATTATCGCACGGTATTTTAACAAACTGCGCTGGGTGTTCCTGGCGCTTGATGCACTTGGTTTGATCACGTTCTCAATTGTCGGTGCCATACGCGCACAGGAGATGGGGTTTGGAATTGGAGTAGCATCTATCTCCGGAATAACAACTGGAGTTTTTGGAGGAATCCTCCGCGATATGCTCTGCAACCGTATTCCTCTTGCCTTCCGAAAGGAACTGTATGCGAGTGTTTCAATTATTTCAGTATGGCTCTATCTCCTTCTCGATAAATTCGGCGAACCGATGGCATTATCGGTTCCACTCACTCTGGTGCTTGGCTTTTGTTTACGAATGCTCGCAGTGAAATACGATTGGCGTATACCCCAATTTGTATACATAGCGAAACCACGATAAGTTGATGGAAAAGAGCTTTTAAATAGGTTGTCGACAATGTCATCCCCAACTTCTAGTATCAAATCAAAAGCCGTATCTCCTCATCTCAGAGATACGACTTTTGATTTACTGATTGCATAGTGTTTTACTTGCCAATGAAGCCTTTTATAACTTGGCCGCCAGATAAAGTTCGTTAACCTTCTCCCAATTAATTATATTGAAAAAAGCGTTAATGTACTCAGGTCTGCGGTTCTGATAACGAAGATAATAGGCATGCTCCCACACATCCAAACCAAGCAAAGGTGTTCTTCCTGTGCTGATTGGACTATCCTGATTTGCTGTGGTCACGATATCAAGCTGCCCTTTATCGTACACCAACCAGGTCCAGCCGCTCCCAAAAAGAAGAGCAGCACTATTGGAAAACTTTTCCTTAAAGCCATCAAGACTCCCAAAAGTGTTGGCTATGGCCTCTAAAGCAGGCCCTGCCGCAGCAACATCTTTTTTCAGAATCGTCCAGAAAAAGCTATGATTAACGTGGCCTCCACCGTGATTTCTAACCGGTGTCCGGATTTTTTCAGGAACCTCAGCAAGATTCCTGACCAACTGTTCTGCATTGAAATTCTCAAGCGACGTGTTTCCTTTAATGGCCGCATTAAGTTTGTCTATATAGGTTTGATGATGCTTTGTGTGATGTATTTCCATAGTTTGAGCATCAAAATATGGTTCAAGAGCATCATATGCATAGGATAACTCAGGTAATGTATGACTCATGGGGTTTCCTCCTTCAAAATCAACATATATTGCTGACGATCACCGAGACAAATGAACGCCGGCGATAAAACACCTATCACATGGAATTTCCATTGCAATCTCCTAAAGGAAAACTAAAACAGAGGCAAATCCCAAATTACGGTGTATAAATACAATGCTTGCGATGAGAAGGTGTTTTGTCAATAGCAGGAATGATCAGCTTTTCTGATAGAAGAAACAAGACAGAGAATTTACTCAAAAAACAGAACTTAATTTCCTTGCAAGGTGGCTCAACTAAGGGTCTAGTGTATAGATATTGCTACTATAAATAAATAGGCATTTGAAAGTATTTTTATAAACCCAAGATTAATTTACACCAGGAAAAAGCCTCATGATTAATCTTTTTACTTACGGCTCACTGATGTGCAGCGATATCATACTCCAAGCAGCTGGACAACAAACCCACTTCACCAAGGCGACTCTCAAAAATTTCTTTTGCTCAAAAATTCGTGGTAGAGAGTACCCGGGCATTATTCCGCAGGCAGGCACACTAGTTTCAGGTGTCCTTTATTACAATCTTGAATCCGAGGCAATACGACGCCTTGATGTTTTTGAAGGTGAAATGTATCAACGCCAGGATGTAGACGTTATCACTGATAAAGGTGAATCGACCAAAGCTATGACCTATGTGATTCCCCCCCAGCACATAGATTTTCTAACTGGCGAAGAATGGAATTTTGAAGATTTTCTTACTATCGGAAAAGAGAAATTTAAAGAAACATATTTTGGATTTCAGGATATCAATTTGTAATTATATCGACTCACTGACAGCTTAGTTACTGGTTATGCCTCTTATTGAGGCAGTCTCCAAATCCCTATAAACGTCAGATGCATCATGGGCCTGGGTTAAGTAGCGCTTCAATTTCGGATAATTCAGTAACTTTTGCAAATACAGCAGCAAGAGACGCCATATAAGCTCCTTGTACCTGGGCTGCCTCAATGATTTGACCTCCATAAGAGAGATCCTTTGTAGCACAGCCATCTGCAACAACAATACAACTCAAGTCCAGATCAAACCCTGCCCGAACAGTCGTATCAATGCACATATGGCTCATCGCTCCACAGACTACCAGCTCTTTGATACCACAGTTCTGCAGTTCTTCAAGTAAAGTTGTTTTCCTGAAACTATTCGGAAATTTTTTTGTTATTACAGATTCTCCACCTTTTGGAGCAACCGAGGCATGAATTTTTGCGCCTTCTGTATCCGGCAGAAAAAAGGTGGCACCCGGGCTAATCGACAGATGCTGGATGTGAAATATGGGCTGTTTTTTGGTTCGAAACATTGCCAACAGTTGAGCCACAATTGCACTCGCCTTATTTATCCCTACAAGTTCCATTTTACCACCGGGAAAATAATCGTTCTGCATATCAATAACAAGTAATGCTCTCTTCATAGATTGCTCCATTTCAAATATCTCCCCTGCCCGCCAATCATCCTTACCATTCTTCGTCCCTGTGCACTGCTTCAGTTGTAAACGCAGGCAGACACATCGCAATATATTCTGCACCTTCCTCTGTAGGAGTACTATACTGCACCCACTCCCCCGCAGAGACAATAATAGCCTGCCCTGCCTTTACCTCATACACCCGGTTCTCGGTTTTCACATGCAACATACCTTTTAAGACAATTGTATATTCTGAAAATTCGGGCGTCTGCCCAGGTTCGATCCAGCCAGAAGGACTTCGCATACGGGCAACACTCAGTTCTTCAGTATCAGAGTTCACGGCCCCGATATATTCTTCAATTATTTTCGGTTTATTGCCGACAGCTTCTATCACCATTGGCTGATCGATAAACTTAGCCATTCTATGCCCCTCCTTTTCTTTCTAAGTGATTCCTTCTTACTCGGCCTTAACAGTACAGTATATATACTCATCAGTAAAAAGCAGGTACAGACACTAAAAGACAGTCAAGGTAGGAAAAAACTAACTTGTCTTGCTTATCAGCACTTTGATGCCCAGCAGGATCATAGCAACGCCAAGCAGCCTGTCGATCCAGTGCCCTGCCCTCTGAAACCTGTTATTAACGGATGGAATTGATAGAACGAATACCACAAGAGAAAACCAGCACAACTGCACCAACATGATCCAGAGACCAAAAATTGCAATCTGATATAGGGGCATATCAGGGGAAAGTACCAGGGTAAAGAGTGACAAAAAATAAATGGGCGCTTTAGGGTTAAGCACATTGCAGAGAAACCCTGCACCGATTATTTTTAGAGATGAACCAGGAAGACGTTTTACTCCCTCTACTATTTGTCCGGCGGATGCCTTAGCTCTCAGGCCTTTCGACCCGAGATAGATGAGATAGCTGCCACCAAGGATTTTTACCCACCACAGTAGCTCTGAAGAATGAGAAACCACTGCCGCCAGACCAAATGCTGAATAGGCGATATGAACAGAGAGCCCAAGAGCAATCCCTAAACTGCACAACAAGCCGGTACGCTTACCGTTCGTTAGTGTTTGTTGCGAAACAAAAACGAAATCTGGCCCCGGAGATGCCGCCGCCAGAGTGTGCACTACCGTCAGTACCAACAAACCATGTATGATATCCACGATCAGGCCTCTGCAAAGTATTTTAGGTAAGACTACAGCTTTCTATTATCTATTACCCTTGCTCCTTTACCGTTAAAACGCTCAAGAGATCTCTCCTCGACGAGCTTAATCTGCACGCCAATACCAAGTTCAGAAGCGAGGCGCTTTTTAATGCTGTCTATCAGAGCACGCTGTTTTTTCATCTCGTCAAAGAAAATTGACTCAACAACCTCGACCAAAACGGTAAGCTTGTCCTCATTATTCTCACGATCAACAATCAGCCGATAATGGGGTTCAGTGCCTTCCATTTCAAAGAGGACTGTCTCTATCTGCGTTGGAAAAACATTCACACCTTTGATGATCAACATATCATCAGAGCGCCCCATCATCCTGTGCATCCTCACGGAAGTTCGGCCGCAGGGACAAGGTTCAGGGATCAAACGACTTAGGTCACGAGTACGATAGCGGATTACCGGAAAGGCCTCTTTGGTAAGAGTGGTGATCACCACCTCCCCAACCTCGCCGGGAGCAACCGGTTCGAGGGTATCCGGATCAAGTATTTCAACCAGGAAATGATCCTCATTCACATGCAGACCATTACATTCCGGACACTCCCCAGCAACTCCAGGCCCCATAACCTCAGACAAGCCATAATTGTCAGTTGCCCGTATACCCAGGCGCTCGTTAATTTCAACACGCATCGCCTCTGACCAGGGCTCAGCACCAAATAAACCGTAGCGCAAGGATAAACCATTGGGATTTACCCCCATGTCCATCATCACATCAGCCATTTTCAAGGCATAAGAGGGAGTGCAGACCAAAGCAGTGGTTTTAAAATCCTGCATGATCTGAATCTGTCTTTTAGTATTACCAGCAGAAATTGGGATGACCGAGGCCCCCAATCTCTCGGCCCCGTAGTGCAGACCAAAACCACCAGTAAAAAGGCCATAGCCAAAGGCGATCTGGATAACATCATCAGGGGTTACGCCAGCACCACAGAGAACCCTGGCCACAAGATCTGACCAGGTATTGATGTCGTTTTTACTGTAACCGACAACAGTTGCACTCCCGGTGGTTCCAGAAGATGAATGAACCCGAACAACATCTCTTAATGGTACGGCAAATAGCCCGTACGGATAGTTGTCGCGGAGGTCCTGCTTGAGGGTAAACGGATAATCCCGCAAATCTTCAAGCGAGGACATTTTCTCCGGATCAAGCTTTAACTCGTTGAATTTATTCCTGTAAAAAGGCACATTGGTTCCCACCCTTTTTAAGGTGTTTTTCAACCGATTGAGCTGCAACTTTACAAGGTCCGGACGCGGTAAACACTCAGCTTCTTTTTGCCAGTACATTCGTCGCTAATGGTTTTAATTGAAGGTTAATTTCGTCCACGCAGGATTAATGTGGACAAGATGCTTGAATCATTAAAGAGCACAAATCTGCTCTCTTGATAAAATTGTAAAACTGCCCTTCTGCAATGTGACAATCGCCTCTTCCATCTTTTCAAAGCGGAAGATTAGTACCGCATTTTCACCGGTCTTGTTTACAAAGGCGTACATATATTCAATATTGATATTGTCATCAGTAAGGCATCTCAACACCTTAGCAAGGCCTCCAGTCTTATCCTCAACCTCGACGGCAATAACATTGGTCTTGCCAACGGTAAAGCCGTTTTCTTTCAATACCGACTTGGCAGTTTCAACATTATCGACAATCAATCGCAAAATACCAAAATCAGCGGTGTCTGCTACAGAAAGAGCACGAATGTTAATATTGCTTTCTGCAAGAACAGCAGTTATTTCGGCCAATCGGCCCGATTTATTTTCTAGAAATACGGCAATTTGTTCTACCAACATGTCAACCTCCCTCTCTCAGATTTTACGCTTATCGATAACCCGCTGCGCCTTACCTTCACTGCGCTGGATAGTCTTAGGTTCAACCAGTTTCACCTTAGAGGTTACTCCGAGCAAATCTTTAATTTCCTTCTGGATATGTTTGGTCAGATTCTCAAGCACCCTGATCTCATCAGAGAACACGCCTTCACTGACCTCGACCTGAACCTGCATGGTATCGAGATTGCCATCCCGATCAACAACAATCTGATAGTGGGGTTCAACTCCATCAACACCCATAAGAACATGTTCGACCTGGGAAGGAAAGACATTAACTCCTCGGATAATCAGCATATCATCGGTCCTTCCGGTGACTTTCTCCATGCGAACAAGTGTTCGGCCACACTCACAAGGTTCGTAGAAAAGCCTGGAGATATCCTTGGTGCGGTAACGAATTATAGGAAAAGCCTCTTTGGTAAGGGTGGTAAAAACTAACTCCCCTTTCTCTCCTGGTGGCAAAACTTCTCCGGTATCTGGGTTGATGATCTCTGGTAGAAAGTGATCTTCAAAGATGTGCATTCCCTGGGTGGTATGCAGACACTCTTGGGCGACACCCGGTCCCATTACCTCGGAGAGCCCGTAAATATCGGTGGCCTTAAGATTCAGCTTCCGCTCAACTTCCTCACGCATATTCTCACTCCATGGTTCAGCCCCAAAAATTCCTACCCGCAGGGAGAGAGATTTGGGATCAACATCCATGGCATCCATAGCCTCGGCGAGATTAAGAGCATAGGAAGGGGTGGATAGTAAAACAGTTGAGCCAAAATCCTTCATAATATTGATCTGGCGCTTAGAGTTACCACCGGAAACTGGAATAACAGTAGCCCCAAGCCGCTCAATCCCGTAGTGGGCACCCAGACCGCCGGTGAACAAACCATAGCCATAGGCGTTATGCACCATGTCACCTTTAGTTGCGCCTGCACAACAGAGCGCTCTTGCCATGACCCCCGACCAGGTTTGGATATCTTTTGCAGTATAGCCGACAACAGTTGGTTTACCTGTGGTCCCGGAGGATGCGTGCACTCGCACCACTTCATCCAAAGGAACGGTGAAAAGTCCAAACGGATAGTTGTCCCGAAGATCATCCTTGACCGTAAAAGGCAGCTTGGCTAAATCAGTCAGAGTCTTAATATCATCAGGTTTCAGCCCAATTTCATCCATCTTGCGGCGGTAGGGTTCAACTGTCCGATACACCCGGGCTACCAGGTGCTGCAATCTCCGCAACTGAATCGATTCCAAACCCACCCGGGGCAATGTCTCAATTTCTTCTTCCCAATATGTTACTGACATCTCGTTTCCCCTTCGCTTATTCGCTAACTTTTCGTCCCGCCGCAAATGCCTGCAGATTAACATCCCTGAATCGTTCCGGTACCCGAGTTCGGATCACCTCTTCATATATGGCAGGATCAATGGGTAGGAATACAGAGAGTGCTCCTACCATGACCACATTTGCTGTCTTTATCTCACCGACTTCTTTGGCAATATCAAAGGCATCTACCGGAACGACTACGATATCCCGTTCGGTTAGATGCTGAAGGACATCTTTTGGATATTCGGCCTGACCAGTAGCAACCGATGGGGGCAGAATCTTCTGAGTATTAACGATCACCTTGCTTCCTGCGTGTAAATAGGGAAGATAGCGAACCGCTTCCATCATCTCAAAAGCCATCTGAATATCAGCGCAACCCGGCTCAATCAGCGGTGAATAAACCTTTTTGCCGTAGCGCAGCTGAGCAGTAACAGAACCGCCACGCTGGGCCATTCCGTGAACTTCACTTTTCTTCGCATCGTACCCTGCAGACAGTAAAGCATAGACCGTTATCTCACTGGCCAGTAAAATACCCTGACCACCAACCCCTGAAAAGAGGATATTGCCTGTATCTTCCATTATTTTCCCTCCCCTCTGGTGATGGCATTGAATTTACAAAGAGATGCGCACTGGCCGCAGTCATTACATAGAATTTCATCTATTTTGGAAATCCCTTTCTGCTTTTTCCGATAGCCACGCTCTTCAGCCTCACCTTCAGTAAAAGGTGTCCAGCTTATAGCCGGACAACCAAGACGGATGCATGACATGCAACCGACACAGTTCTCCTGATTAGTGAAATAGGAAACAGGTTTACGTTCTTTCATCTCAGGCAGCAAGACACATGGTGCTTCAGAGATAACAACAGACGGCTCCTGCAGTTCCACCGCTTCTTTTAATATTCTCCTGGTTTCAACCACATCATGGGGATTGACCTTGTAGACGTGTTTTACTCCCACTGCCCGACACAACGCCTCCATATCGAGGCTACTTGCCGCCTCGCCTTTAATATTATAGCCGGTCGTTGGGTTATGCTGCTGCCCGGTCATGGCGGTAATACGATTGTCGAGGATAATAAGGGTTGAGGCAGAATTATTGTACACCGTATTGATAAGACCGGTGATGCCAGAATGAATAAAAGTTGAATCCCCTATAACCGAAACCACCTGGTTATACCCATCATCGCCAAGGGCCTTAGCCATCCCATGGGCAATCGGAACCGAAGCACCCATGCATACACAGGAATCCATGGCCGAAAGCGGTGGTAGAAAACCAAGGGTATAGCAACCGATATCTCCGGAAACAAAAACCTTCATGCGTGAGAGATTAAAGAAAATCCCCCGGTGCGGACAACCGGCACACATATTCGGTGGTCGTTGAGGTAATTCGACCGGCTCAAATAATTCCGGTCCTGAATCCGGCTCAATCGCCTGGCGAACGATGGCGGTGTTTAATTCACCCTGATTGGGAATGCAGTCTTTTCCGCGACACTCAATACCCATGGCTTTAATATGGGTCTCAAGAAAAGGGTCCAGCTCTTCCACGATAAAAAGTTCATCGACCATGGCAGCAAAAGCCCTGATCTTTTTCTCCGGCAGTGGCCAGCACATGCCGAGCTTCAGCACAGCGGCCTCAGGAAAGGCTTCTTTTACATAGAGATAGGAAACGCCGGAGGTGATGAACCCCCGCTTAGTGTCACCTTCTTCAATCCTGTTGAATTCTGCTGTTTCAGCCAGTTCCCGACATTTATCCATCCGCTCTTCGACAACAACACGTCGCTTGCGGGCAATAGCCGGCAGCATAACCAGTTTTCCAGGTATCTTTTGGATACCGCAGGCCGCATGGGAGGCGGTAATTTCTCCCTTTTCAACAACCCCTTTTACATGAGAAACGCGGGTTGTGATACGCAACATGACAGGGGTGTCCAGATCCTCACTGAGGTCAAAGGCCAATTTCACCAGCTCCTTGGCTTCACTGGGATCGGAAGGCTCCAGCATAGGCAGTTTGGCAGCAAAGGCATAGTTTCTATTATCCTGCTCATTCTGGGAAGAGTGCATTTCAGGATCATCGGCACTCACCAACACAAGACCACCGCAAACACCGGTATAAGATGCGGTGAAAAGGGGATCGGCCGCAACATTAACACCCACATGTTTCATGGTGGCAAGAGCTCTGGCCCCTGCAAAAGAGGCACCGATAGCCACTTCAAGCCCAACTTTTTCATTTGGCGCCCATTCAGTATAAACCCCCTTGTACTTTGAGAGGTTTTCCATAATCTCCGTTGAGGGTGTTCCGGGGTAACCGGAGGCAACCTTCACACCGGCCTCATGGACACCAAGGGCGATAGCCTCATTGCCGGACATCCAGAGGGACTTATCGTTTATTTTCGTCACAGTTTCTCCTGAAAAATAGAAATTTTATCCTGTGGATTTTTGACTCCACACCCATCCCGAGACGGGTATTGTTTCTCTTGAAATAACTGAGCAAACTACTCTGAAACTCTGCTAACAGGCAAGTTTTTTTTTATTCCTCGAAAGACCACCCCCACCCACCTCTTCAACAGCTTGCCAAATCGTCACACCTTTTACAGTAATGTTTGAGCAAGGCATGCGGCTTCTTTACTTTGACAACTCGTTTCTTCACTATATATTATAAGAAAATTTAGAGATTTTATTTTCTTATTAGCTACATAAACCACAAACCCATAAGCATACTTTCAGCATTTTTTAGAGAGAAGGAGACACCATGTATATCGGCAGAATAATGCACACAGACCTTATAACCGTTTCACCAGAGACCACTCTAGTTGAGGCAAAAGAGCTGCTGGAAGAAAAAGGAATAGATCATCTTCTGGTCGTTAATGACAAAAAGAAACTGGTGGGCATCGTCTCTGACCGGGACCTTAAACAATACTGGGCCTCCCCTGCCACCTCGCTTTCCAAAAATGAACTGAACTACCTTTTACAAAAGGTCCTCGTTTCCATGGTGATGATTAAGACAGTGGTAACAGTACCAACCAACACCACAATCGAAAGGGCAGCGCTGGTCATGCAGCAAAACAGGATCAGCGCCCTGCCGGTAATGGAAGACGATGAGCTGGCAGGCATCATCACCAGTACCGATGTTATGGGAGTCCTGCTCCAGGCAATTGGCATCAGTGACGACAGCGTCCGACTCAGTATCTTTGTGAAAGACAGCATCGGTAAACTGGCTGAAGTTTCGGAAACATTAAAAGACGCTGGTGTAAACATCCAGAGCCTGTTTTGTTGGCCGGAATCAAAATACGAAGGAATAACCCAGATGGTCCTTCGGGTTAATTGTCAGGATGGGGATAAAGCTAATGCGGCCTTAACTGCCAAAGGCTTTAAAGTAAAAAGTCAATACGAGAAAGACATCAGTCAATTTCTACCAGGCTGATACCAACCACTAACAGGCGAGACTTTAGATCAAAGAACAAAGCCCATCGCTTCATCGTTTATAGTAGATGAAGCGATGGGCTGCAAAGCAATCAGTCCCCCCGGGCTCCAAAGACCAACTTACCACCAAGGTGGCCAGCAATTCCAGCTGCCGCAAGCATACCCGCGGCAATTCCCAAATAAATAAATCTATAAGGAGAGCCTTCTGCCATAACCTCTGGATCGAGAAAACGCCAGATGACCAGGATATTTACTGCACCTAATACAATTAGACTACAGGTTATCTTCGTTATAAAGATCGCTGTCTTGATCCCCTTGTACCTTTTCTGCCATTCGATAAAACCAGTCAACAAAACCATCGGCAACATAAGCAGCACGAAGATCAGATTATAGTAGGCAGCAGTCTCAAGCGATTCAATATTAAAATAGAAAAAAATTCCGAGAAATACTACCACTGCCGGCAAAATTCCATTGGGGAAATGGACCGTTATCGGGTGAAGATGGAGTTTTAATGAAAGGTTGGCAAACTTATCAAAAAGTGAGGTAGACGCCTTTTGCCCCTTCTCCAAAGCAAGCGATACAGCTGGGTCAATTGCTTCAGTATCAAGATTACCTATGGCCTTACCATCAGCATCGATTTCCTGGAACATTTGTTTCGGAGCGTCACACACAGGGCATTTTTCCGGTGGCTCGTCCCCTGTATGCACGTAGCCACAAACAGTACACCGCCATCTTTTCACAGCGACAGGTGTCTCTGCAGTAATATTTTCTGGCTCACCAATCTCTTTTTTCTCTTCCGGTGCTCCTTCTACTCCATCCGATGCTCCTTTAAACATCTTGGCCGGAGCCTCACACACAGGACATTTTTCCGGTGGCTCGTCTTCTTTGTGAGCATAACCACATACACTGCACTCCCAATTACTCATATGTCACACCTCAATGGTTCAATGAAAGATCTGTTAATAACATCCTTTCTTTTTAAGAGAAATTGACGGGAAGATCAAGAACATAAAATATACATCAAACCTGAAAATCTAGGTCTACCCAATGCGTCCATAAGCTAGAGCAAGAACACCTGGATGCTATCATGACTAAAGAATTCTACAGGGTGCCAACGTTTGCTAGGGCAATACTTTGCTCGACCGTTCGACAATTGATTGTCAGCAGACAATCAAAACAGACAAAAACAAGTAAAACAACATTCCAATTCTTGCGAATTGATCCAAATTCGGTCGTTGAGAGTATTATTGAACGGTGAGTATAAACTATTAAAATAACTATCTCAGTTGATACTCCTCTACGAGCAATATTGAAAATATCTATATTATATCAGGACTTTGCAACCACACTAATTTCAACACGTCTGTTCATCATACGACCCCGTTCTGTATCATTACTGTCCACCGGATTTTTGTTTCCATAGCCCTGTGCCCGAATCTGCTCAGGAGGCAGGTCTTGTCCCATGAGAAAACTCTTTACCATGTTGGCTCTGAACTCAGACAACTTTTTGTTGTAAATTGCATCGCCTAAGGAATCAGTGAAACCAGCGACATTGATATTTGCATCAGGATGGGACCTCACAGCCCTCGCGAATTCTTTCATCCTATCGATATCGGACACACTGAATACATTTGAGTCATACTTAAATCGTATGACAAGCATTTTTTCGGGTAATGGAGAAGGTATGCTTTCAACGGATTTTTCCGGCAGGTCTTGTCTATCACTGTTCTCAGCTTGGGAAAGGGGTTGAACATTCACTGGCTTTGCATCCGCAGAAGCTATTATTGATACCTCAGGCCCAGCAGATTTCTCACCTGCCTCTCTGGTATGTAGAACGATCTTCGATTGCTTGGCATTTTCACTAAGCTCCGCAGTCGCAGAGTTGGTTTGTTGGGCATTTTCTGGCGAGGTGGTAGTTTTTTTGAGTAAGGCGGCATCCGGAATTTGGTGAGTTTTTGGCGGAACCTGACTCTCAATCATAGTCGTTTTTTCCTGGGATTCCGGATGGGTATTTTCTCCTGACGACTCAAGTGAACTAAAGCCGATTCGCTCTTGGATCATAGTCAAATAAGTGGTTACCTCTTTATAGGTTGTATTGGTAAAATAAAGAAATAAAAGAGAAATTAATATTGAACCAAACACAATAGAAAGCAAACCACCGGCAGACCAAAAAAAAGGCTCCTTCATTGTTTTATTAGGCTGCGACAATTGAGTTGACGACTTGCGGCCTTGATTTGATGGATCATTAGGTTGCTTTGGTGATACAGGCATTAAGGGACGAGGTAGCGGCATTGCTGCAGCAACTTCATGATTCGCCCTCAATCTATTATCTTCAGGTATTCGAAGATCTTTTGCAGAATCCTTGACAATTGAGCGAGTAATGGTTTTTTGCTCTTCAGCATAACCGCTCATCAAACAGTGATCGCAAATTATGTTGATTTTTCTAGGGAATCCCTTAGAAAAAGCATAAATTTCCTTGATAGCAGAAGGGTTAAATATTTTTTCAACGGTCCCTGCAATTCTCAATCGATGCCTTATGTATTCTCCTGTTTCTGAGAGCGTTAATGGCTCTATGTAATAATTTAAGGTTATCCGTTGAGCTATAGCTCTGTTCTCAGGGCGAACTATTAAAGTATTGAATTCATATTGACCTACGAGGAAAATATTTAACAGAGGGTTGCTATCCTTTGTTACAATATTAGACAGTAGACGGATTTCCTCCAACAATTCTTGAGTCAAAAGCTGAGCTTCATCTATTATAAGAAGTACTTTCTGGTTATTTTCAAAAGCCTTGTTCAAAAACTCAGAAAAACTGGACAGAAACTTGCCCTTGCTGTCAAATTCCGTACCTATACCAAAAGCGGCACCGATATAATTAAAAAAATCTAACTTTTCAAGACTCGGATCAGGGACTGAAGCGTAGATAACATCATCATCCAAACTCCCGATCAAGGTATTGATAAGTGTGGTCTTTCCTGTGCCTACATCCCCCGTCAAAAGCAGGAAACCTTTGTTATCAAGAATACCATATCGTAATGTGGCCAAAGCCTCTTTATGCTTTTCCCCAAGCCACATAAATGTAACATCCGAGGAAATCTGAAAAGGCTTATTTGTTAAACCATAATGTGAAGTATACATAATCCAATGTCAGATTGAGTTTTAATTTTTATAGCAGCAGAGTCAGTATGATCCCAACACCACAGCCCAATACCCAATTCATCATTAGGCGAAGAGAGAGTGGTGACGAAAGAAGATAATTTGTAAACAAAGATAAAGAGTCCTAAACAGGATCTAACTCGTTTCTTGATGCTTATCATATCCGGTTCATATACCACGTACAATGCTTTTCCTCATCATCCACGACAAAAACAAATGCGAGGGCAGGATGTGATAGAGACATCATTTTTTTAATTATAAGAGAATTACCTCACCATTATTTAACATCAAATACCCTTTAAATATTGAGTATGAGTTGATGGGCTAATATATTTTTTGAGCTCCTTTTCTGAACCATCTTTACCGTTCAACAAATTTTCAAAAAGAGTTATTATTTGTTTTTTTCCTAAAATGATTTTTGTTTCGGTTTTTATTTCCCTTAGATCAATTAAAAATCCAGAAAATTTATCCTGAATGTCATTAACTATACTTGTATTTAAAAAGTTACTATTATTATAAATACAATGATAATCACCTTTTGATTTTTCAATTAAGAGAGGTTTTTTATTCATCCTCTTAATTGACGAAATCTTACTACAATTTTTAATACAATCCTTATCTATGCTGGTTTTCTCACAACCTTCAACCTGATGAAACAGACATTGCCTGCTGGTTATGAGCAAAATAGGATGGTAAATACTATAATAGAGTTTAAACTTTTCAGGGGGGGTAATAACTTTCAACTGATTTGCATTAATTTCATTCGAAATAAATGCCCCACAGCAGTTAAATTTTTCTTTTAAACATAAGAGACTGAAAGAATTAACTACATTAAGGTATGGTCCAGCTACCCATGCTATTCCCCGGCTAAAAGCTTCGTAGGCTATTCCAGTATTATTTGTGACAATAAATTTCGGATGAACTTTGTTTAAAAACTCTACTGCCGTAGTATAATTTTCACCGATCAAAACAGATGGAAACCAGGGTATTAAATTTTTATTTTCAAGAAAAATATCAACGAACTCGGAACACTGATCTTCAAAAGAATTCGGAAGTTGAAAAAAAATATCAGCAGAACTCTTATCGCATAAGTACAAATCATTCCTAGAGGAAATAAGTACAACAAGATTGGGCTTAATTTTTATTGCAGATTGTTTTTCTATACTAGGGACATCAATTGGATCAACAAAATGCCTCGAACCATTAAGAATGTAGAGAATTTTTTTCTTGATTGCAGTGAGTTCTTTAAAAGGTACAAAAAGATTTCTCTGTAGCCCCTGTAGCTCTAAATGATCAATATAATATTCAGTCGAATTAATAGCCTTGAGTCTATCTAATAAATTATCGTAACTTAGGTGTTCAGCTGTTCTTTTTTGGTTATCACAGTGGTAAATGTCATCACCAGTCGCACTAATTTCTTCGGAACTGATTTTATTTGGACTGTGCCGGTGGAGCTTATACGTACCAGCCTCCACAAGGTTCATTGTTGATAACACAAAAAAAGAATTATCCCGGCTTTTAACTGTTACTTTTAATGGGGTATGGAGTCCTCCTGAAACCATTATTTCTAAAGGAACTTTAGCTAAACTTAATTTACTTATTTTGTTTTTTACTTTTTTTGAGGTTTTCTCCTTATTTTCATAATATGCTTCCTTTTCTTTCAGCAATTGCTTATTTGTTGATCCATCGCCAATTCCTGAAAATTGCTTAATTGAATTATCCATGGGATTATCAATATAGATTTCTTTACCAATTTCTCCCTTCAAAAAACCATCAGAAAATCCACGATTAAAAACTTGGTAAAGTTCACTATTACTTTCTGCTCTGTTATGATCAAAAAAGCTTTGGAGTTGTTTTCTCCAACAATTCACCACAGTATATACATAGTCAGACGCCTTGATCCGTCCTTCAATTTTAATTGAATCGACCTGGGCTTCACATATCTCCTTCAGAGCAAAATATGCTGAATTATCTTTAAGATTAAGTGGAAAATTGTTCCCTTCAGGAGTAGTTAAATATCTATCTCTACACGGCTGGCTACATCTACCACGATTTCCGGATTTACCCGCCAAAACCGAACTCAGGTAACAGATCCCTGAAAAAGATATACAGTAGGAACCATGTACAAATATCTCAGTTAGAATATTATTATCATGACCAACAGACGTTAATTTTTTAATCTCATCTATGTTCAATTCCCTGGAGAGATTGACTCGAGATACATTGAGCTGATTAAGGAATTTTACTTGCCCTTCATTGTGTGTGGTAAGTTGTGTAGATGCATGTATTTCGAGATCATTAAAATACTGAGACAAGAGATAGAGCATCCCTAAATCCTGGATAATTACTCCGTCGATACTTGTGTTAATTAATTTATTTAATAATCTGACAAAGGCTGGGACTTCACTCTCAACCACAATGATATTTAGAGTAAGAAAAACTTTACAACTGTTTTCATGAGCAAGTCTTAAAATTCCATTTAAATCATCGAAAATTATATTTGCTGCCCGATTTCTGGCATTAAATCTATCCAGACCACAATATACAGCATCAGCGCCGGCAGCAATTGCGGCCTTTATACTATCTATGTTTCCGCCAGGTGCCAGCAGTTCTATATTTCTGTTCATTAAGGTATTTAATAATTATTTTGCTTTAAGAATAAAAGTAAGGCAGGGTTGCTATGAGGGGGTGAAGCTAGTAGCGGCATATCTAATTCATTACCATAATCGGCTGCTATTTTAATTTCTCTTGCATGGATTTTTTAGGACAGGCATTTTTTATCAAGATCCTAGTACTGCAAACATTCAAGTTCACAAATATATATAGGTAGCCGACAGCTCAGCATTTTATATCATCTCTCATTCACTGCAATCTTAACAACAACCTTGTGGATCTGCCCCGACGATATCAAAGGCATATGGGCATCTTCCGGAAAAAAAATAGCAAAGGCTCCACTCTGTGTTGCCAACCAAGCATCCGGCTTATCGGCAAAAAACTGCAGATCCGAATCTTGGTTATAACTCCCTGTAGGTTGTGTACAGGAATTTTTTGGTCTCCATCCCATGTTATCAGTGCCGCCTAATATCAACTGGACATCAATGTACTTTTTATGGGTTTCAAGGAGAGCTTCTTCTTTTTTTCGTCCTGGGTCAATAGCCACAATTGCATAAATTCTGTCGCCATCAATCTCGTATCTGTCAGCTGGCAACTCTTTCAAGTCTGGTCGTTCGAGGAACTCAAATGCCTTAGCAAACCTCTCGTTCAACGACAAATATCGATGTGCATTCTCAAGTACATCTAAGATCATGGTCATTTTCTCCTTTTAAATAGATTCCGATGGTGAGCGATATAAGAACGCCCAGATATAATTTGGTCCTTCATCACCCTCAAACCAACGTCATGATCTTGATTTTGACAATACCCTATAACAATTTCTCTCATTGCTGTCTCCAACTTACTTGCGCCTCACAGCCATGAGATTATGGAAAATCCCCTTAACTGTAGGGGTAAGACGTTCACGGTTATATACATCACCACATTGCCGAATGGCCTCAGCTGCTGTTGGGTAGGGATGAATCACACTGGCAAGTTGTCCAAGCCCCATTCCACCCTGCATGGCCACACTGATCTCACTTATCATGTCGCCCGCATGGCTCCCGACGATGGTTGCCCCAAGAATCTGATCTTTGCCTTTAGCCACATGAATTTTAACATAGCCGGAATCTATTCCATCGACAATACCTCTGTCCACATCGTTAAATTCACGTTTAAAAGTTGTAAAAGGAATTTTACGTTCTTTGAGATCTTTCTCGTAAAGTCCAACATGAGCAACCTCCGGATCTGTATAGGTTGCCCAGGGAACCAGCAGATCTGATACTTTGTCACGTCCAAAAAACAGAGCGTTCTTTATTACCAAACGGGCCATGAAATCGGCCATATGGGTAAACTGGTATTTGCTAGCGACATCTCCTACAGCATAGATATCAGGATTTGTAGTCTGAAGCTTGTCATTTACAACTACACCCTTCCGGGCGTCGAATTCCACACCAGCTTTTTCTAATCCCATTCCAGCCACAGAAGGTTTTCGGCCAGTGGCTATCAACAGAGAATCAAATTCGAGAAACTCTTCTGTGCCATCTTCATCCAAAACAACGCACACAGGCCCTTTCTCACCCAGTCCATCAATACGCTTGTAATTGGAGTGAAAGGAAAAGATTACTCCGTCTTTTACCATTGACTCTTTTACTATTGCTACGGCTTCCGGGTCTTCTTTAGGCATGATCTTCTCACTGCGAGAAAATACGGTTACCTGGGAACCAAAACGCTGAAAGGCCTGGGCCAACTCAAGTCCTATAGGGCCTGCACCTATGACGCCAAGCCGTTTAGGCAATTCCGTCAGGTTGAACACTGTGCTGTTTGTAAGATAGGGCGCTTTAGCAAGACCGGGAATATTAGGAATTGCGGCGGTCCCGCCGGTAGCAATCACGGCTTTAGTAAAAGTAAGGGCTTTGCCATTAACCTCAATACTGTTTTTTCCAGTAAAAGTGCCCCTTCCCATAAAGAGATCTACACCGAGTTGTCCTGAATATCTTTTTGCTGAATCAACCGGCGATATCTGTGCCCGCAA
>Ga0070728_10002557_pt1 | contig 22309 bp, 18 predicted proteins | sample tdDd471_FD_66723 | JGI IMG/M metagenome (GOLD analysis project Ga0070728, IMG submission 66723) | Marine sediment microbial communities from the Atlantic coast under amendment with organic carbon and nitrate - tdDd47.1 | ecosystem: Environmental > Aquatic > Marine > Coastal > Sediment | place... | reverse complement strand
CGAGCTCATCCGAGCCGTCTTTCCCGGCGGCATGATAAGTCATGGCCTCTGTGTGGGGTTGATCTGTGATTGCACTGCACTCTTTGTAACGGTGAGTGACCTGTGATTCATGTGTGGGTTCCAACAATGTTTGTCATGCACACACGGTTCTACCATTTGCACCACACCATGTGTCCCATGCTGACCTGAAAAGGTTGGTAGGCTTATTTATAGATAACAAAGGCACCCACCGGAGCATTTCCGGGGGTGCCTTTTTGTGTTCTGGGATCGGGTGATATGTCACCGGGGTGAGGCCGCACCGATAAAACAGCCGCTGCCGCCACCTTCCCCCTTGATGGCAAGGGCCTTCTCTTTTTGCATGTGGAGGGTGGAGCCGTCTTTGAGGGTGACCTGCATGCCGATGTCGTAGATTCCGAGGTCTGAGATGGTCACCTCGGCGGTGCCGGTGTCACTTTCCACGGCGGCCTTGGTTTCGTAGCCATTTGAGACCTCCCTGAAGACATGCCATTCCCACCTGATAATTTCAAGGCTCGGGTCGGACGTGTCGTTGAAGGTGACGGTGGTTTGGAACCTGGCCTCAGTGGGGGTGTGGGCAAAGTTCAGGGCCTCACTGTCAATGATGCGGACGGTCGCCTTTGGCTCTTCTGTGGTGACGCCGGGTAGGGTGGCTGTGTTGGTGGTCTCATCAGTATCCCACTCCTTGCCGTGGATGACGGTCTGGGTCCACTCCAAAAGTGTAGGCGTGGTGTCGTCATCTGGATTCTCTCGCGCACTGGAGAGCTCCTTCACGATATCTGTTGTGGTGGTGATGCCATTGTCGATGGTGACGATAATTTTTTTGTTGTCTTTGTCGAACGTCGCTTTGGCGTGATTGGTTCCTCCTTCCAGCACGACTTTGTCACCAAACTTTTCAAGGTTCCAGGGTGACGTTACGGCGGGGCCATCCGGCGGGGCCGGGACAAAGGTGGCAGCTTGGATCTGTTCCAGCGTTGGCAGGAATGCGACGAGCTCGTCAATGGTTGTGATGCCGTCTTGGATTTTGACCACAAGGAAGCCGCTGTCGGGATAAAAATGGGCGGTTATTTCGGTGGCGGTGGGCTCATCCACCAGTTTGATACCGATGTTCCCCTTTGCACCGGGCATGGCGTCGATGGCAATGAGGGCCCCGAGAACGCCGGTGGCCTTCTCTGAAAGAGGTCCGCCTTCGGCATTTTTTACTTCGATTGTACTGACCTCGCTGCCTTCCCGTCTTCCGCAGATTTTGATCATGCCGTCCAGAAAGGCGATATTTTCACGGAAGACGGTAAGGGTAGGTTCGAAGCTCCCCTTGTCTTTAAACTTGTGGATGGCAAGGTAGTAGTTGTCGCCACTGGTGGCCTCGTTGATGTAGAGGCCCTCATCGTCACGGCCCCCTGAGAGAAAGACGCTGTCGTAATCTTTGTCGGAGACCACCCAGGCGCTGTCTTCATGGCGCACATAGACATCCGAGACAGCAGCGCTCTCTTCAAGAAGTTCTTTAAGGGCCTTCTGGGTGGTGTGGCCGGATCGGATGTGGGCGGTGACGGTCTCGTCGGTGATATCGACATGGGGCGTGCACTCTTTGCAGTCGGCAATGCGAAGCTCCCTGTTGCTCTCCTTTCCCCCTTCGCCGGTGATGTATATGGCGGTGCTGACGCCACTTGCGGTGTACGAATAGAGAGCGCCGTAGGACGGCACGGGGTCATGGTGGTTGCCGTTGTTAAAGCGCCATTCGCGTTTCCAGATATCCCCTATGGAAAAGTCGTAGAGGGTCACCTCGCTGGTCAGGGTTCCGTTTACATCCGTTCCGATGGATGTGGGGGGCTCTGCGAGGATGAAGGCCGTATTTGGCGACTGTTCGGTCATTCGGTAGAGTTCGCCGCCATCGGTTGCACCGAGGATGTCGTTGCCCGCTACGCTGAGGCAGTTGATGTGGCTTTGGGTGCCCACGAGCATCTCTTTCCAGATTTTCTGGGTTCTGTCCAGGTAGTAGGTTTTACCGTAGCTTCCCGATGCGACGAGAAGGTCATCACGTTTGGCGATGCAGTAGATGGGTGGGGTGTCATTCAGGTCGATGCCCATGGGTTCCCATCCGTTGGTTGGATGATACCGGAATATATATCCGTATGTGGCCTGGCCGACAGCGTACAGTGTGCCGTCGTCATCTCCATGAATCCCTCGGTAGTCCATGGCATACGCACCGGTCTTCATGGGGGAGAGCACACTCGAACTGCGGTTGAGCTCTAATATGGTGTCGGATGAGCAGGCAAGGTAGGCATGGGTCGGAGTCCCCCAGATGCCGTTGATGGTTGGCAGGCCGTTTGTCGTCCCGGTAAGGGGCAGGAAGGATGCCCCGTCGTAGGAGAGAAGAACGCCTGTGGGAGCTTCGTTGTTGCTGAAACGTTGTTTGCCCCCTGCAAAGTAGATGGCGCTGTCGTCATCTGTCCAGATGCCAACAAATGAGGATGCAAAGAACTGAGATTCCGGGTCATACCCTGTGTTCAGCTCTTCCCAGGTTGAGCCACTGTAGCGGAAAATGACGCCATAGCGACTCTGGGTGTCGTCGGTGTTTATCTGACCGTCATCGTTGGAGTCGAAACGCGGGGGGCCGGGACGGTATCCTGCGGCATACACGGCACCTGAGGGGGTGCCATGGACGGCGAACAGGTGGGCGTTCTCCAATGCCGCATCGGTGATGTCTGTCCAGGCGCCATCTTTGTAGCGGAAGGCAGCTCCGTTTTCTCCCACGGTATACGAGGCGGTGCCGTCCGACCAGCATCCCCTTAGCGCGGAGGTGTTCCCGTCCGGGCGTTCATAGTTCCAGATTGCAAGGGCCGTGGAGGCGTGGAGGCATATAAAAACAGCGATGAACAGGGCCAGGCGTTTATGCACGATTTTCTCCTTATCCGAAAAGGGTAGCGCCACCGGTATGAAGAAAATCAACTATATAACATTGTTTATCTCGATAAAAGTAGTTTCATGATTTTTTGGCTGCGACGTGGTTTGCCCCAGTTACGGCTCTTTTGCCTCTCTCTCCCTGGAGACCAGGGTGTCATGGAAGGCTTTGGCGGTAATCTGCGCCACATGGTACAGGCTTTCCCGGTGGGATGAGGCATCGCTTGACGGGTAGTTTCGGAAGGTGATGACATTGCCGAAGAGGGACGCAAAAAAGGCGTGGGAGTAATAATTCACCGGATGGGACTCTCCGGCCCGGGTCAGGGCTCTGTCTAACATGTCCAGGAAGAGGACTTGAATCACGTTGAACTTGCGAAGGGTCTCCGGGTTTTTTTCGCCCTTGATCATGAAGTGGCTCATCATCTGGAAAATGTCCTCGTTGTCGACGAGAAAATTGACGATGTCGATGGCGATACCCTCCAGGTCGCGACGGGTGTCCCAGAGTCGCGATTTGATCTGGTTGATGTCGTTGGTGAGAACTTCTACGAAAAGGTCGTCCTGGCTGGGGAAGTACTGGTAGAGGGATGCCACGGAAATACCGGCTTCGGCTGCGATATCACGCATGCCGATTTCATGAAACGATTTTTGACTGAAGAGCGATTTCGCAGCCTGGATGATGAGTTGCCGTCGTACTTCACGCTCATTCTCCTTGAGTTGCTTCAGAACGGACTTCGCCATGGTTTAGGTTCTCCTGTGCAGGGTTCTCTGGGGTGTCGCAGGGGACACCGGCTGACCGTTGTCAGTTGAGCAGGGGGGATCTGTTTGTTTGCTAATATAAGATATTTTACGGTGGGTAAAAATAAAATTATTTTAAATGAATGAAGTATTCGATGTATTTAATGCTCATTATCAATAGAAAAATGGGGGAAGGATGTCAATTGCATTCCTTGCTGTGCTGGCATATAGTTCATTTACTGATCGTATCTATTTTGACTGACGACCCAACGGGGAGAGACAATGGCCGACGAGACCGTGTTGGTGAAAAAGTACAGCAACAGGCGACTCTACGACACCTCCGAGAGTGCCTATATCACATTGGATCAACTTGCTGAGATCATCCGAAGCGGAAGGGATGTCAGGGTTGTTGAGGCCGGGTCCGGTGATGACGTGACAGCGTACATTCTCACGCAGATCCTTGTCGAGGATGCCAAGAAGAAGAAATTTCTTCTGCCCGTTCACCTGCTTCACCTGATGCTGAGGTACGGAGATAACTTGATGGGTGATTTTTTTGACCTGCACCTGTCACAGACCATCGACAGCTATGTGAAACAGCGCAAAGCCTTTGATGAGCAGTTTAAGAAGGTGATGCATTTTGGAACGGAGTTTACCGAAATGGCAAGGCGATCGGTTGACGATCTGGCCAAATCGTCTCCCTTTCCTTTTTTTCATACCGGAGGAAAGGATCCCGGCAAGAAAGAGGAGTAGTCTTGTTTAAAGGAACTGGTTTTTAATCTTTGCGATGATGCCTTTGAATCCTTTGGGGGTAACCCGTGCGGATTTCAATGGGGCTGTCTGCTCTTGAACGCTCTCAACCACATCCCGCATGGACGTGGCAAGGTCCACTCTTTTTTCATCGATGGCGGTGGCGCCCTTCTCCGGGTTGACCCGGAAGGTGACATAAAGTGCCTCCACCTGGCTTTGGAACCGGTTGAGCTGACCGGAGAGTTTCTGCACCCCTTTTTCCCACCGTTTTATTTCTGACAAGGCGATTTTCTCCTGCCTCGGGTAACTCTTCTTCACGCTTTTGATGCGATCGATTTCGTCCTCCATGATGGCGAGTTCTGAGTTCGCGCTTACCATGTGGAAGTACACATCGGGAACCTTTGCCCACGCAAACCGAAGGACGGCATCGTCCAGGTCTACGTAAGCAAGCTCTTTTTTGGGGTAGCCGGATTTGAAGTAGGTGGTGTACGCATACCAGCCTCCGGCTGCAAGGGCGGCAAGAAGAATCAGGGCCACAAAGAGCAGGGGAACCTTACGGCTCTTTTTTGGTGTGATGCTGTCTGTTTTCTCTTTCTTCTTTTTTCCCATGCCTTGTGATACCCTTTCCAGCCTTTGATGGTCGTTTGTAACGAAACCCTTCTTATCATCTCGGATGGATAAAGGGCCAGCTTTAGCCCGGATATTTTTTTGAAATATGGCTCGGGTGATGAATAGTATGCAATCACGGAGTGTTGGTTGAATACATGTCTTGCTTGTGAATGTGCTTTGCCCCTCGCTCCCCGGGTTAAATCACACCCATCTTCCCTTTGATGTGAATCCGAAATGATGTATCAAGACCTGTTTGTTAAACCTGCCCTTTTAACATCAGGCAACCGTTTGGCCCCCGGCAGGGCCGCCGGAGGCACCATTGAGCTGAATTGATACAAACTGAATGTAATGACATGAGGAGACACGTATCCATGCAACAGGATCAAGACACCTTTCTGAACCCGAAAGACTACGGGTTGCCGCCTCGAACGCAATTGGAGCGGATGGAAGAGGGCCATGTGGCCATTCGCGTGGACCGCAAGTCCCGTATTATCATGAAAGACGGGCGTGCGTTGCTGGAGAAAGCCGAACGCATCAGGGCGACGAACAGCGCCCTGCGTGTGAGCTTGAAGACTTCAGCGCCGGTTTGCGGGAAGACTCGGGCGTTTCTGGAGGGGCATGGCGTGGTCGTGCTTCCCCTTGCGTCATGAGGAGACGTGGCTGTGTGATACAGATTTTATTGTGGTATAAAAAAATTTAATAAACATTATTAATGTTCAGGCTGGCAACAGCTCCGGGCACAGCCTCTTCCGGATACTCCAACCCTCAGCCAGACCCAATCATGTCACTCCACATTAACATCCGCCCGACCGATCCGGTTGGTGTTTGAAGGCTTTGGTTTCAGGCCCACATCCACTCTGCGGAGCAAGGGGTGCTCCCCCGGCTCCTTCGGACGGTGGGAAGAACAAACAGAAAACCGTGCATGACAGTTTGTCCTTTTGGTTTAACTGAATTTTTCATGGCAACGTATTGTAATTATGTATTGTCTGTGCCTTCCGGATGTTTTTTTATGAACTGTCCGGGCGATGGACAAAGGTTGCTGTGCTGTGGGTTCCGCAGTATACTGAAACTGAAAGCCGCCGGATGTACCCATCAACGTAACCTGATGAGTTCAAATAATGTCAGTGTGCCGTGACGTGTTGCGGTTGTGCTGCCCTGTGTTTCGGGATTCATCACTCATTTCTCTGTTTTCTTTTATCTGGTCGTCGTCTTGGCATAATAATTGATAGATATATTTATTCTATCGGATTCCATTTGACGAGGCCCTTTGCCTGGAGGGTCTATTCCAGCGCGACAGGCCGCCGGTACCACACCGGTTGTACGTTTCTTTAATTTCGCCTCAGTACCCCTGACACTCCTTAAGTTCATGCAGATTTCGTGTGTGCGGCCATTGCAGCCGCAGGTCACAAAGCAGCAACCCCGCTGGACGGGAGGGCATATGGATATTTTAACCGAGAGTGTTGGCCGACATGTGAAGACACAGTATTATCGAACCCTTGAGCTTGCTGATGGAAAGCGACACGAATTCGAGGCTCTTCAAACGCGCCTGGTATCGATTCTCTATGACGTGGTGGATATCGATCTTTATCGCGAAATTGCTGAGGATGTGGTGGAGTCCATCGACGACTTAACCGACGGCGTCAACGAAGCAACGCTTCTGGACCGATACAGTATCGTTCTTCACCCGTCGGTGTGCTCCATTCAGGCGTTTCGACCTGTCTGCCGGGAGCTTTTGGAACTTATAAACCGGGTTCTTGCAGTGAGGCGGGGCACCAAAGGGCAGCTTCGCATGGCTCGCATGCACACCATGGGCATTCAGGTTATCAAGTAAGTGCGAATGCCATCGTTAGGTTGTTGCTGTGTTCAAGTATTTCTCGTGACAGCACCGGGTTATGTTGTGGCTTTCCTGTGGCCGGTTGTATGGAAGGTTGTGCATTCATGGCGGTTCAGGTCACTTCAGGGGGGGCAGTGTAATCTCTGAATAGCGCGGGTTGTATCAATGGGACGAAAAAGGGCTTCGGACGGTTTGTGAGCCCCTGGCGATGAAAGGAAACGAGATGAAGCTTTCATTTGTTGTGGCTGTTGCGGAGAATGGGGTGATTGGTGATGGGGCTGACATTCCGTGGTATATTGCAGGTGAGCTGTGCCTGTTCAAGGCGGTGACTTACCACCATGGCCTCCTCATGGGCCGAAAGACCTGGGAGGCCATTGGAAAGCCCTTGCCGGGCCGGGAAATGATTGTGCTGACCCGCAACGCCTCATACGAAGCGGAAGGGTGCCGGGTCTGTACCACCCTTGAAGAGGCCCTGGAGGTGGGGTGCAAAGGAGGGCGGCGGCTTATGGTGGCCGGAGGCGGGGAGATTTTCAGGCTGACCCTTCCTCTTGCCGATACCCTCCACATCTCTCACATCCACACGGAGGTTCCCGGTGACGTGTTGATGCCGGAGATCCCCGCAGACTTTAAACCGGTCTTTTCCCAGTACTATCCAGCCGATATCCCGTATACCTATACCATTTATCAGAAAAGCTGAATCAACTGGACGTTGGTTTGCCTCCGGCGGCCCTGCCGGGGGCTAAACTTTTAGAAAGTTGAACAAACAGGTCTTAACACGTTATCCTTGAATGATTTCCGCTTTAAGGGCAGATGTGATTTGACCCGAGGACCATGAAACACACCATCATGGTTTTACCTGAAGCTTACGACCACCCTGGCAGCCGGGGAAGACGAGAACGGGGATGCATCGTTTCACAAAAAATGACACAGCCCTATTCTCAAGATCGGTAGCATTGCCTCACCCTCCGCGCGAATGCCTCGAAAATGATTGCATTGCGGTGATTTTCACGCATTCGCCATAGGGTTTCAAGGTGCCCCCACCTTGCCGCCGGAGGCACGGTGTTGGCCTTACTTTGAGGGCATGGCGCGCAGTTCACCTGTTTCCAGGGGCGTCAGGCTGCGGTGCTTGGCAGGGTCAATGCCGTCGAAGACGCACTGGAGAATCTGGCCCGGATCGCCGTGGGTGACGATGACGATGTCTTTTTCGTTGTAACGGAGTCCTGTTCGCTTTATGACCTCCACCATGCGTTTGGCCACAGACAGGACGCTCTCCACGCCGAATTCGGTGTGCTCCGGATCGTTCTCGTCAAAGGCCCACCCCTTTTCGTAGTGGGTGTTCTCTTTCATCTCAAACTCCCCGAAAAACCGCTCCCGCAAGTTGCTGTCCGGAAAACGGTCCGCCTTGATAATCTTTGCGGCGATGGCCGCTGTCTCAAGGGTGCGCTGAAAAGGGGACGCCACCACCACGGGCTTGAACCGCTGGTCGAAGAGCCCGTCCTTGACGGCCTGCTCCATGGAGCGGGTCACCTCCTCTTTTCCTTTTTCTGAAAGGCCCCAGTTGCCGATGCCGTTCTCCGGGCTGCTGACGATGATGCCTTTTTCGTTGGCCTGGCTGTGGCCGTGTCTCAAGATGAAGTAGCGGTTGGTATGAAAGGGTAGGGTCATCATGATGTTATGCCTTTTCTGGATATTGAGGTGTGTTCGTAAGTAACTATTCAGCTGGGCCGGCTGCAAAAGTGCATGAAAAAAAACGTGCCTCCGGCGGCGAGGTGAGCCACCTCGAAAGCGGGTAGCGAATGCGTTTAAAGACAAATAGATGTTTATCAAACTTTTCAAAAGTTTGGCCCCCGGCAGGGCCGCCGGAGGCTCTTTTGAGGTCACGGAGTTGAAGTTTTATCACCACGCGGTGTCAGGGGCCACAATAAAAAAGGGCGTCGCAACCGAAGTCTGCGACGCCCTTTCATGGTTGTGCATGATGGAACGGTCTACTTTTCGGAGTCGACGAGGCCTTTGACGAACCATTTCTGCATGGCCAGCACCACCACGATGGGCGGCAGCATGACGATGAGGGCCCCGGCCAGGGCGATGTTCCACTCGGGAAGGTCGTCGGCAAGGGGGATCAGGTTCTGGAGACCGATAACCGCGGTCTGCATCTTGGGGTTGGTGGTGATGAGCAGGGGCCAGAGGTACTGGTTCCAGCCGTAGACAAACTCAATGACCACCAGGGCGGCGATGTTGGTTTTGGACAGGGGAAAGAGGATCTTCCTGAAGAAGGTCATGGGGGATGCCCCGTCCATCTTGGCCGCTTCGCAGAGCTCTTCCGGCACAGTGAGAAAGAACTGGCGGAAGAGAAATGTACAGGTCGCCGAGGCCACCAGGGGCAGGATAAGACCCGTGTGGCTGTCCAGGAGGCTCCAGTTGAGGGAGACCTCAATGTCGTTTCCGGCAAACCAGCTCACCACGCTGTTGAGGTGGAGCATGTCCCAGAGAGGCTGCAGGGGTCCGAAGACGTTGGCGGCCATCTCGTAGGTGGGCAGGATTCGTACCTCCACCGGCAGCATCAGCGTGCAGAACACGGTGACAAAGGCCACGGTCCGCATGCGGTAATCAAAGTAGACGATGGAAAAGGCGCCCAGCATGGAGACGGAGATCTTGCCCAGGGTGATGCCCGAGGCCATGATCAGGGAGTTGATGAGCTGAGTGCCCAGGTCTCCCCGGGTCCATGCCGCCTTTATGTTGACGAAGAACTGATCGCCGGGAACCAGGGGCATGGGGACCATGGAGACTTTCTCCAGGGGCAGGGTGGATGCAATGCCTGCGTAGATGATGGGAAAGCCGACGATGACGATTCCCATGATCAGGAAAAAGTATGTGAGAAAATCGAGTATTGGTGTCTTTTCGACCATGATGTGACCCTACCCTGTGTATTGAACTTTCTTCTCGATGAATTTGAACTGGAAAACCGTGACGCCGACGATAAGGATCATCAGGATCACCGACTGGGCGGCAGAAGAGCCCAGGTCCAGACCGACAAAACCGTCCTGGTAGACCTTGTAGACCAGGGTGTTTGTGGAGCCGCCGGGCCCCCCCTGGGTGACGGCGTGGATGACGCCGAAGGTCTCGAAAAATGCGTAGATGATGTTCATGACGGTGAGAAAGAAAAGGGTGGGCGACAGCAGGGGGAAGGTGATGGCAAAGAACCTTCGGAAAGGCGATGCACCGTCCATGGATGCCGCTTCAATGAGCGAGTGGGGAATGGCCTGAAGGCCTGCCATGAAAAAGACGAAGTTGTAGCTGATCTCTTTCCAGGCACTGGCGATGATGACCATGGCCAGGGCGTCTCCACCGTTTAACACGGGGTTCCAGTTGAACCCGAACCACTTCTTCAGGGCGAGTGCCACCACACCGAAGGAGGGATGGAGAAGGAAGAGCCAGAGGATACCTGAGATGGCCGGGGCCACGGCGTAGGGCCAGACAAGCATCGTGCGGATCAGCGCCTTGCACCTTGTGGCACGGTTGGCCAGGGTGGCGATGGTGAGCCCTAAGGTGATGGAGACAAAGGCGGTGGTCAGGCTGAAGGCGATGGTGATCCCGATGGACTTCAGGTAGAGGGGATCGGTGAAGATCGCCACAAAGTTTTCGAACCAGACAAAGGTGCTTGATTGTCCAAAGGGATCGCTCAGAAGGAAGGACTGGAACAGTCCTTGAGCCGCGGGCCAGTAGAAGAATGTCAAGGTGACAAGAACCTGCGGAAGAATCAGGAAATAGGGCAGGTATCTTGACTTGAAAACGGATCGTTTTTGCATGGTGCCTATGATGTCTTTGTAAAAACGTCAAAGCCCGACCGCTCTATGGTGAAAGCAATCAAGGCTTGTGAAGGGTCGAAACGGAAACAGGCGTAACGACACGATCAAATGGCCGGGCGCACTAATTCCACGGGTAAAGTTACCCATGAAGGCGCATTTTCCAGATATATGAAATCCGGCAAAGTTTCAATCCCCGTACAAAAAGAACCGGATCCGGCATGCAGCCGGACCCGGTTGATCGGTCACCTTAAAGAAGTGAACTTATGAGCGCTTCTTGTAGGTTTTTGCAAAGGATTTCAGCTTGATGTTGGCGCGCTGGACAGCTGCGTCCAAGCCTTCCTGGGGAGTTTTTGACCCGTTCCAGACCAGCTCCAGCTCTTCGTTGATGATGTTTCGGATCTGGGTGAAGCTGCCGAGGCGGAGGCCTCGGGAGATCTTGGTGGGGTTGCGGCGCTTGAGCTGCTTGATGCCCACTTCCTGCTTGGGATCGGCTTCGTAGTAGCCTTGGGATTTCAGGCTCTCATACGCGTCGATGGTGGCGGGGAAGTAGCCGGTCTCTTTGTGCCAGTACTCCTGGATCTCGTTGCTGGAGATGAACTTCAGGAAAGCGGCTGTGGCCTTGTACTCTTCTTTGGTGTGACCCTTGAGAACCCAGAGGGACGCGCCGCCGATGATGCTGTTCTGGGGGTTCTTCATGTCCGCTTCCACGGGGAGGGGAGCCACGCCCCAGTCAAACTGGGCCGCTTTCTTCAGCTTGGCGATGCCGCTGATGGAGTCCATGTAGATGCCGGCGTTCTGAGCGAGGAACTCGGCCTTGGGACCCTGGTACTTCTGACCGGAGTAGACAAAGCGACCGTCGGAGGCCCACTCTTTGAGGCGTGTGACATGCTTGACCATCTGGGGGTTGTTGATGGTGAGCTCTACATCGAGGCCTTCATACCCGTTTGCCTTGGTGGCAAAGGGGATGTTGTGGATGGCGCTGTAGTTTTCCACCTGTACCCAGGACTGCCATGCGGTAACCATACCGGCCTTGACGCCTGCGTCACGGAGCTTCTGGGTGACCACACCCATGTCGTCCCATGTGGCGGGGGGTGCATCGATGCCGGCCTTCTTGAAGAGCTCCTTGTTATAGTACATAACGGGAGTCGACGAGTTGAAGGGCATGGAGACCAGGTTGCCGTCGGCATTCATGTAGTAGGAGAGGATGGGCTGAAGATAACGGGACCAGTCGATATCGTAGCCTGCGTCATTCATCAGCTCAAAAACGGGGTAGATAGCTCCGGAGAGCATCATGGTCTGGGTGCCTACTTCAAAAACCTGCATGATGTGAGGCTGCTTTTTGGCACGGAAGGCCGCAATGCCGGCGTTCAGAGTCTCATCGTAGTTGCCCTTGAACGTCCCCACGACCTGGTACTTGTCCTGGGACTCGTTGAAACGTTTGATGATCTCGTTGGCCACTTCACCGCGCGCGGATCTCATGGCATGCCACCATTCAATGGTGACGGGTTTGGCCATGGCAGCTGCAGGCGCAAGGATCAATGCGGCAGTGATGGATGCGAACCATTTTCGAAGAACCATCTCTTCTCCTCCTGATAGTGGGTCATCGCAATAAAATTCTGATTGATTGTAGTGGTATCTATTTATACCGCTGACAACGTAGGGTGAAAATTAAGGAGCGTCAAGCCATAATCGGGACTGGTATTCCAGATCGCACCGGGAGGTGTGAATATTGATTTTAAATCCGATCCGTTGTTTTCTGCCGCCTCTCTTTGATTCCTTTATTTAGGCCTGCGTAAATTGGGTGATACAGGTTCTTCATGGCCAGTAATCCGGCACATGGTCCGGTCGCTTGCGTTATTTTTTTATTGTTTCATTCAAGGGTTTCCTGTTAATACCCCAATTCAGAGATGCTGGATTTGGTTCCCTTTGGCATCACGATGATTGGCAGCGGCATCCTTGACAACGGTCTGGGTGTGACGCAAGAGACTAAAAGCCACGGCCCGCAAGGGATGTGACAACACAGGACAGGATATGGCTCGCCTTCAGATAAAAGATGTTGTGAAGAGGTATGGCAAGACCGAGGTGGTGCACGGCATCAACCTTGATATTGAGGATAAAGAATTTGTGGTCTTCGTTGGACCCTCGGGATGCGGCAAATCCACGACCCTTCGAATGATCGCCGGCCTTGAGGAGATCTCAGACGGTACCATGTCCATCGGTGACAAGGTGATCAACGATCTCGCTCCCAAGGACCGCGGCGTGGCCATGGTGTTTCAGAACTACGCCCTCTACCCTCACATGAACGTGTTTGACAACATGTCTTTTGGCCTCAAAATCAAAAAAAGGCCCAAGGAGGAGATCAAGCGGCGCGTGGAAGAGGCGGCTGCCATTCTTGGCCTGGAAGAGTTTCTCTACCGCAAGCCCTCCCAGCTCTCCGGCGGCCAGCGCCAGAGGGTGGCCATGGGACGCGCCATTGTCCGGCATCCCGAGATCTTCCTTTTTGATGAGCCCCTCTCCAACCTCGACGCCAAGCTGAGAACCCAGATGCGCATTGAGATGAAGAAGCTTCACCGCCGGGTGGACTCTACCATCATCTACGTGACCCACGACCAGGTGGAAGCCATGACCCTGGGGGATCGCATCGTGGTGATGAAAGACGGCCATATCGTGCAGCAGGGCAAGCCTTTGGAGCTGTTCGCGCACCCCGTGAACACCTTTGTTGCAGGGTTCATCGGCAGCCCCCCCATGAACCTCATGCCTGCCGTAGTTGAAGGCGGCGAAGCCGGCCTTAAGCTGAAGTTCGAAGGAGAGCTTGTTCTCCCCATTCCTGCAAAAGAGGGCTCGCAGATCTCCGCTGGCCAGAAGGTGGTTGTCGGTATCCGTGCCGAAGACCTGACCCTGGAAGGGGAGCAACCCGGTCTGCCTGAGGACTGGAAAGTCTCGGGTGTGGTGGATGTGGTGGAGCCCCTGGGCAACGAGACCCACGTTCATGTGGACCTTAGCGGCACACGCGTTCTTGCCAAGTGTGAAGGAAGGCGAGTCGTCACCCCCGGTGACACCGTGAAGATGGAGGCCAACTTAAACCACCTCCATGTCTTTGATGCGGAGACCACCAACTCCATCTACTAAAGACCATTTGCCTCACACGTGAGGCTGGTATAGAAAAATGAAAGCCCTGCATGCCGAAAGGTGTGCGGGGCTTTTTTGTTTGAAAAATATGGGCTCCTGGTGCGTGGTTCTTCGTTCTTGGTTATGGAGTCGCTCTGCTCCGGACGTTAAGAAAAGACGTAACTTTTCAACCCTGTATTGCCTCCGGGGGGCCTGCCGGGGGGCAAACTTTTGAAAAGTTTGATAAACAGGTTTTGTGTAGCATGTACCACTCTAAAGTGGAAATTGTCGGAATCCAGTAGGATGGGCAAAGCGCGAAGCGTGCCCATCATTGGTTGATTAGCCTCCATTGATCATATTGACCAACATATCGACAGCTCGTCACCCTCTTCCGGTATGGGAGGTTGTCATGGCTCGTGATGGGCACGGCACTACCTTTGCCCATCCTACAGGGATTTTGTGGTTTCAAAAGCGGGGAAGGGGGAATGGGCGAGGCGTTGCTTCGCTCCGCCCATTAAGAGATGGGCGTGAGCGAAGCGAATACATTGAACCAAGCACAAAGAATCCGGAACAAGGAACTTGAACCTAAATGTGCTTAACCTTCTGTCTCGGAACAAAGAGAGCCACCACGGCGCAGAAGAAAAGCACCATGCAGTAGTGGACGTTGCTCACCACGGCAAGGGGCGATATCTTGAAGATGGAGGCCACCAGAAGGATCTGGGCGCCCCAGGGGATCAGGCCCTGGCAGATACAGGCGAAGATGTCCAGGGTTCCGGCTGCCCGCTTGGGCTCCACGCCATTGGCCTCGGCGATGTTTTTGGCCACGCCGCCGGTGACGAGGATGGAGACGGTGTTGTTGGCTGTGCAGAGGTTGGTGAGAAAGACGAGGACCCCGATGCCCGCCTCGGCGATGGCGGTGCCTCCCTTGCCCGATGCCACGCGGCGGATGCCGTTGGAGATCAGTCGCTCAAGGGCCAGCAGGCCCCCTTGGGCTTTCATGAGCTCGCCCAGGCCACCGATGAAGATGGAGAGGATGAAGATCTCCTGCATGCCCGTAAAGCCGGCATAGGTCTCTTTGGCCAGGGTGAGGATGGTGAAGTCAGGGGTCACGATGAACCCGGCAATGCCGGCCAGGACGATGCCGGAGAGAAGCACGGCAAACACGTTGAGACCGGAGACCGCCATGACCAGAATGGCCGCATAGGGAAGGGCGAGGAGCATGGAGGCATCCTTGGCTTCCGCAACACTGGTGCCCTTGGCCTGGAAGAGAAGAACGAGGATGGTCAAAATGGCGGCCGGGACAGCCACCGCCACGTTGACGCGGAATTTGTCCTTCATCTCACACCCCTGGGTGCGGGTGGCGGCGATGGTGGTGTCGGAAATGATGGAGAGGTTGTCCCCGAACATGGCGCCACTGGTGACAGCGCCGGCGGTCAGTGCCATGGGGAGTCCGGCTTCACCGGCAACCCCTACGGCGATGGGGGCCAGGGCTGCAATGGTTCCCATGGATGTTCCCATGGCTGTGGAGATAAGAGCGCCCACCACAAAAAGGCCGGGCAGAAGAAACGAGGCCGGGATGATGGAGATGGCCACGGCCACCACCGCGTCCACACCGCCGGTGGCCTTGGCCACGGAGCTGAACCCACCGGCCAGAAGATAGATCATGCACATGGCCATGATGTTGCTGTGCCCGGCGCCGCTTAAGAAGCGTTCCACCGTTTCCCCCAGGTTCTGCCGTGAAAGCAGGATCGACAGGATGATGGCGGGCAGTGCCGCCACAGGGGCTGCCACCTGGTAGAATGCGAAGCTGGTACCCAGACTCTGAAAGTAGAGACCGCTTCCCACAAAGATGGCAAGAAAGAGGCCCAAGGGGAGAAGGGCCGACAAATGGGGTTGGGTGGAAATGTTCCTGTTCACGGATGTTTACCTCTGTAACTTCTTTATATTTCAGTGGATCAATTTGGTTGCTTTGGAAAACAGGTACTTTAACAGCATCGGCACTGCCCGTCAAGATGCGTTGTCAACCATGGAGGTGCATAAGGTTGACAATCGGGGCGTTGCGCTTGAATAGCCGCTGTTTTGCCAGGGTCGATGATTGACATTCAGCAGTCCATTGGGTATATCGACAACGTTTTGCAGGCCCCGCCTTCAACTTAACTTTAAGGTTGAGCAGGGCCTGAGTCCGGACCCTGGATGGTACGTGGAGGGTTCGACGGGGGCCGGACGCGTTTTGTTGCTACGAATCACTATCCACGACGGAAAAGAGGTTGTATGAAACAGCGAGATCAATGGGGGACCCGTCTCGGGTTTATCCTTGCGGCGGTGGGATCCGCCATCGGTATGGGAAATATCTGGCGTTTTCCCTACATGGTGTATGAAAACGGTGGGGGAGCTTTTCTGATTCCCTACTTTGTGGCAGTCTTCACGGCCGGTATCCCTTTGTTGATCCTTGAGTTCGGCGTGGGGCAGAAATATGCGGGGTCAACCCCGGCGACCTTCCGTACGTTGAAGGAAAAATGGGCCTGGATCGGTTGGTGGCAGATTCTTGTCTGCTTTGTCATCGCCTGTTATTACGTGGTGATCATCGGTTGGTCCTTCTCTTATTTTAAATTCTCCTTTAACCTCGGGTGGGGAGAAGATACCGCCGGCTTCTTTTTCAATGAGTACCTGCACATCTCCAAGGGGCCCTTTGAGCTGGGTGGCATTCAGTGGCATATCCTTGCTCCCCTGGCCATGGTCTGGCTTGTCTGCTGGGGCGTGCTTATGTGCGGCATCAAAAAAGGCATTGAGGCGGCCAACAAGTTCTTTATGCCCGCCCTGTTTTTTATGGTGATCCTCATCATGGCTCGCGCGGTGACCATGCCCGGTGCTGTGGATGGCCTCAACTGGCTCTTTAAGCCCGACTTTGCAAAACTTGGAGACATCAAGGTGTGGGCCGCTGCCTTCGGCCAGGTGTTCTTCTCCTTAAGTGTCGGTTTTGCCATCATGATCACGTACTCCAGCTACCTCTCTGATGAAGCGGACATCAACAACAACGCGTTCATGACGGCCTTTATCAACTGCGGTTTCTCCATGCTCGCCGGTATCATGATCTTTTCTGTTCTCGGCTACATGGCAGCCCAGAAGGGTGTGCCCATTCAGGAGGTGGTGAAGTCAGGCGTGAGCCTTGCTTTTGTCACCATTCCCCAGGCCATCAACTTCATGCCCGGGGCCACCTTTATCGGGGTGCTCTTCTTCCTCTCCCTGCTCTTTGCAGGGGTCAGCTCCATGATCTCCATCTGTGAGGCGTGCATCGCGGGTATCCTTGAAGGCTTCAAGATCAGCCGTAAAGCGGCCACGACCCTTTTGTGCGGCCTCGGTTTTCTCGTGAGCCTTGTCTATACCACCGGCGGCGGTCTCTATGTCCTTGACATCGTGGATCACTTCATCAACACCTATGCGGTTCTGCTCGGTGGCTTCATTGAAATTGTTCTGCTTTCCTGGTTTTTCCGACTGGAGACCATTCGGGAGCACGTCAACCGCACCTCCGATTTCATGGTGGGCGGTTGGTGGACCTTCTGCCTCAAGTTCTTCACCTCGTTTGTGTTGGGCTACATGCTGGTGATGAAATGCGTTGGGGATATCACAACCCCTTACGAGGGATACCCCATGGCGGCCTTGGGCGCTTACGGCTGGGCTGTTGTTGCAGCACTGCCCGTTATTGCCGTGATTCTTGCTAAATCCGACTCACTGGGTCGAAAGGAGTAGCCGATATGGAAACATCTGCCGTATTGATGATGGTTTTCGGGCTGGGAGTGACTTGGGGAGGCGCCTGCTTTTGCATTGGCGTTGCTCTGCGCAAGCTCAAGTAAGTTGAGGGTCCCCTCAAGGGAATCATAAAAAAAACAGTGCAGATCGAGCCCGGCCTTGTCCGGGCATCGCTCTGCGGTGTATATTAAGCAATGCCGTCGCGGTTTTCCCGGCGGCATTGTTTGTTTTGTGCATGAGTTCCAACCGGTGTTGGAACGCACGCATGGATCCCCGTTCACTCCGCTTTATTGCATGAGGTTGTGTCATCTTAAGGGAAAGCTATACATCGGCCTCACATCCCTTATCGCCGGAGAAACGACACCGAGAATGTCACCGAAGCTTTTGTCCATGGGCGTAGCCCGACAGCGAATGTGATCGGCCTGAGGAACGAAGGCCGGGAGCATTCGCAACCTGGGGTCCAGGGGATCATCCCCTGGCCGGAGGCACGCCTTAAACAGGGTTTAAACGATTCGGGTTAAGAAAAGGAGAGAGGTGATGGAATCACTTCGAGAGCTTTACAGGACGGGGGTGGGCCCCTCAAGCAGCCATACCATGGGACCTCGACGGGCAGCGGAGATTTTTGCCGCAAAGCATCCGAATGCGGACTCGTTTCGGGTGGTCCTTTTTGCCAGCCTTGCCGCCACGGGCAAGGGGCACTTAACCGATGTGGCGGTGACCCAGGGGCTGGCTCCGACGCGGGTTGCCATCGACTGGCGGCCCGAGGAACTTCTTCCCGGCCATCCCAACGGCATGCTCTTCGAAGCCCTGAACGCCAAAGGTGAAAAAGAGGACGAGTGGCTGGTTTACAGCACCGGAGGCGGCGCCATCAGCGAAACAGGGATGCCTTCCGTGAGTTCCCACACCTACAAGCTCAGCACCATGGAAGAGATCCTGGGCCACTGCCTCAAAGAGGGCATTCCCTTCTGGCAGTATGTGGAAGCCTGCGAAGGGGAGGGCATCTGGGATTTTCTCCGGGAAAAGCTCCATGAGATGATGGCGTCCCTGGACCGCGGCTTAGAGACCGAAGGGGTCCTTCCAGGCGTTCTGGGGCTCACCCGCAAAGCCTGGACCTTCCACCAGAAAGCCGTCATGAGCGGAGACCATTTTCGGCGCACAGGGAAAATCAGCGCCTACGCCCTGGCCGTCTCCGAAGAGAACGCCGCCGGCGGCACCATTGTCACCGCCCCCACCTGCGGGGCCTGCGGGGTCCTCCCGGCTGTGATTCGCTACCTCATGGAGGTGGTGAAGGCCGAAGAGGTTATTTTCTTAAGGGCCCTTGCCACCGCCGGACTCATCGGGAATCTCATCAAGTACAACGCCTCCATCTCCGGTGCCGAAGTGGGATGCCAGGGGGAGGTGGGCACCGCCTGTGCCATGGCCGCCGGAGCCGCAGCCCAGATCCTGGGCGGCACCGTTCGTCAGGTGGAGTACGCCGCCGAGATGGGCCTTGAACACCATCTGGGCCTCACCTGCGACCCCGTGGCCGGTCTTGTCCAGATTCCCTGCATCGAACGAAACGCTTTCGCCGCCACACGGGCCATGAACTGCGCCGACTACGCCCTCTTCTCCGACGGCACCCACTTTATCTCCTTCGACGAGGTGGTCCGCGTCATGCGACAGACCGGATACGACCTGCCCAGCCCTTATCGCGAAACCTCCGCAGGCGGCCTCGCACGCGCTTATGAGGATCGCATTGGGAAGTAAAAAGGCTGCAAAGCATGCCTCCGGCGGCAAGGGGCTGAGCCCCTTGACCCCAGGTTCGCGAATGTTCTCACCCCTCGTTCCTCGGGGTGTTCACATTCGCTGACGGGCTGCGCCCGGGAGAGTTCCCGTGCTCTTGGCTGTATTGAAACAACAGTTTTGGTGCGTGGAACGCACCCTACATAGTGCGGTACCCCAACGGTTCTGGAGGGACGCCACCACGGTTCGGCCTTTAAATGGCAGGCTGCTGCTGGCGGTCTGGTGGCTTGTGATGAATCCATCATCCTCGTAGGGTGCATTCCATGCACCATGTTCGGGGGGCCCAATGGTTTGGCTCCCGGCAGGGCCGTCGGAGGCACGGACGTTAAAACCGATGTCGCTCAAATCATGCCGCCGTATCCAGTTCATTACAAGCATGTGACACCGTGCGGGGCAATCACCGACATTTGAGGCGGGCGTAGCCCGCAACCAGCTTTCGAGGTGGCTCACCTCGCCGCCGGAGGCTCGTTTTTTCAAGTACCTTGACCACAGAAGGCATGAATGAAAAAGAAGATCTATATAGCGGATACCGGTGGGACCATCGGGATGAGGCCGGGGGCGAGGGGATATGAGCCTGCGCCGGGGTTTCTCGGGGAACAGATGGCAAAGATGGAGATTCTCAAGAGTCCTCTGATGCCGGAGTACCATATCCATGAGTACGATCCCCCCATGGATTCGTCGAGCATGAGTCCGTCGGCCTGGTTTGACATCGCAGAGGACATTGCGGCCCACCATGACGACTACGACGGATTCCTGGTGATTCACGGCACCGACACCATGGCATACACGGCTTCGGCGCTGCCGTACATGCTGGAGGGGTTGCAGAAGCCGGTGATCTTGACCGGCGGGCAGATTCCCTTGTGCGAGGTGAGGAACGACTCCCGGGAGAACCTCATCACCGCCATGCTGCTGGCGGCACGGGACGACATCCCCGAGGTGTGTCTCTTCTTCGACAACCGTCTTTTCCGGGGGAACCGTACCACCAAATGGAATGCGGGGGGCTTTGACGCCTTCGATTCCCCTAACTTCCCGCCCCTTGGCACCACAGGCATCGACATCGAGATCAACCACCGGTTGCTCCTTGAGAGGCCATCCCAAAAGACGACCCTGCGGGTACACAAGCTCCACGACTCTCCCGTGGCTGTGCTGCGCCTTTTTCCCGGTATCTCAGCTGCCGTGGTCAAAAACCTTCTTGCCCCGCCCATCAAGGGTCTTGTCCTTGAGACTTACGGCGTGGGCAACGCCCCGGACAACGATCCGGAGCTTATGGGTGTGCTCAAAGAAGCCACGGACCGTGGCGTGGTTATCGTCAACTGCACCCAGTGCCTCAAAGGGCGAGTCATGATGGGCACCTATGCCACCGGATCCGGCCTTCTGGAAGCCGGGGTCATCAGCGGTTTTGACATGACGCCCGAAGCCGCTTTGGCGAAAATGTTTTTCCTTTTCAGCACCCGCACAGACATCCATGAAATCCGCACCCTCATGCAGGTCAGCCTCAAGGGCGAACTGACCGAATAAACCCTGCCTCCGGCGGGCAGGGGATGATCCCCTGAACCCCAGGTTTGCGAATACTCCGAGCCCTCGTACCTCGGGTTCGTCACATTCGCATTTTTGCTTAATGGCTTCGCCCGTGGAAACTGTATAGGTGATACTCTCGGTTTCGTCTTCCCCGGCTGTCAAAGACGTGAGGACCGATGCGTTGCTCAATAACGAAGGTGACGCATCGACCTTTGCAAGACCGAGTGACCGGGGATCCATGTGTGGGAACCCACATCGCATGGCGGCTCATTCAGTCATTGGTTGTCACAGACCCAACCGCGTGCCGAAAGCTGTGTGTTGGAAAATAGGGATTGACATTGCAGATGAAAGGGTCCTATTGGTTGATAGAGTCAATTAAGTAAGGAGCGATCAGATGGCTGAAAATACAGATCAGTTTGTTAAATATATCGATGATATCGTGTGGCAGTTCGGCATCCATGTCCAGGACAGCAGCTGTTGCTACGGCATGTCCTATGCGGACATCCGGGCATTGAAGGAGATCTCCTTTGAGTGTGATTGCTCCATGCAGAACATTGCCCAGAAGCTTGGGTTCACAAAGAGCGGTGCCACGCGGGTGGTGGACAGGCTGGAGAAAAAAGGGTTGGCCGAGAGAAGGAAAAGCGAGGCCGATGGCCGGGTCTGCTGCGTAAGCCCCACGGTCAAGGGGCGAGAGGCGCTGGATGAGATAAACCGCAATGCACATGCCCGAATGAATGAGATCGTGGAAAAGATCGATGAGCCCATGAGGCAGATCATTTTAACTGCCCTGAGCAGTTTTCTCAGCGCCACGAAAAAATAGTCGCAAGGGGTTTCCTTGATGGACTTGAAAGGCACCGGTCGTTTTCGGCCGGTGCCTTTTTTGTTTCAATGTCTGATTACCATCCTCTCAGCTGCCACCAAGAGCATTGGTAATCCCCAGCATGGGGGATTGTGGACAACGTTTTTCGTGCTTGGTTCTTAGTTCTTGGTTCGAGGAGTCACTGCGCTCTATCAGTTATGAAAAAAAACATGAGCTGGTTGCTGAAGTCGCAACTCTTCATGAATTTCAAAGCCTTGGTGGCCGCGGAGGGTCTGGAACCTCACTGTCTCGGTTTATTACGATTAGCGTATATGTTCGAGCAATGGCTGCGAATAAGGGATAGTCACATTGCAATATGGAAAACCCTGATCAGATGCCAAGGGCAAATTCAATGGGTTTTTCCGTTTGAACGACCGATTGCAAAGCCAGAGCTGAGTTACCGTCATAATTAAGGCTTAAACTTGGCTCGCTTGTCTGAAAAGGGCCATAGAAACCATGAAGAGCACGAAGGACAGGAAGAAAATAAAAGGGGGATAGTTTTTTGCGGCGTAGCCGCCTTCATGCTCTTCGTGTCCTTCGTGGTAGGCATCTTTTAAACGATCTCAAAGTTGCTCTTTAGCAGTCTCATCCGCAACAGGCGCTTTTCTTCTCCTTTTTCTCAGGTTGCTTCACTGCTGTTTCCTCTGTCGG
>Ga0070728_10002556_pt1 | contig 22315 bp, 22 predicted proteins | sample tdDd471_FD_66723 | JGI IMG/M metagenome (GOLD analysis project Ga0070728, IMG submission 66723) | Marine sediment microbial communities from the Atlantic coast under amendment with organic carbon and nitrate - tdDd47.1 | ecosystem: Environmental > Aquatic > Marine > Coastal > Sediment | place... | reverse complement strand
AAATGGCGCAGCAGATCGCGCACGACGTGAAGAACCCGCTGACGCCGATGAAGCTGACGATCCAGAACCTGCTCGCGATGCGCACGGAGGACGCGGAGTTGTTCGAGGAGGAGTTCGAGCGCGGTTCCAACGTCATCCTCGAGGAGATCGAGCGACTGCAACGGATCGCCGGCAACTTCTCGACCTACGCGCGAGTGCCGCAGCGCAACCTTGAGCGCGTGGAACTCGGCGCGCTGCTCCGCGAGGTCGCCAAGCTGCACGAGGCCGCGGGCAAGATCGACCTGCGACTATGCGAGGAGCCCGTGCACATCGAAGCGGACCGAGACGAGCTTCATCGCGTACTGCACAACCTGATCATCAACGCGCGGGATGCCGAGGCCACCGCCATCACTCTGGAGTGCCGCCACGAGCAAGGGGTTCGACTCGATGTCATCGACAATGGGCGCGGGATTCCGGACGAGGCGATGGCGCGCATCTTCGAACCGAGCTTCACGACGCGCACGCGCGGTACCGGGCTCGGGCTGCCGATTGTGCAGAGGATTCTCGAGGATCTCGGCGGCTCGATCGCACTCGATTCGAAGCCCGGCACAGGCACGCGCGTGACAATCCGCCTTCCGGCACTGTAGCTCCCGTGGCGCCGCACCGCGCGCGATGCCGATGGCCGCTAGACCGGGCGCGCTTCGATGATTGCGACCGGGGCGGGGATCGGAATCGCCTGTGTCAGTTCGAAATCCGACGCGCGGAAGAGTTCGGCGAATTCGTCGGGGGAACGCTCCTTGCCGTCCTGCAGCACCATCATGTGTACATCGAGCCAATAGGCCCACGGAGGTGCGCCCGGCACGAGCAGTGCGTCGAACACCAGCAGTCGCCCGTCCTCGCGAATCGCCGCGCGAATCGCCTTCAGAATTCGCAGGCAATCCTCATCCGGCCAGTCGTGGAGGATGTGCTTGAGCAGGTAGCCGTCCGCGCCGGCGGGAACGGACTCGAAGAAGCTGCCCGCAACGAGTTCGACACGCGCCTGGAGTGGGTGTCCTTCGATCGCGCCCCGTGCGAGTTCGATCACCGGCGGCAGGTCAAAGACCGTTCCGCGAGGCGTGTCGACGCGCCCGAGGATGTCGAGCAGGAGTGTCCCGCGGTTGCCCCCCACGTCGACGATGTGTTCGAACCCGCTGAAGTCGTAGTGAGCGGTAATCCCCGCGATCGCCTGGCGACTCATGCTGGTCATGGCCTCGCCAAATCGGCCCGCCTCCTCGGGCTTGCCGGCGAGATACTCCCACGGACTTGCGCCGAGTTCCTTCTCGGTCTGGCTGCGGCCCTCCATCACGACCTCGTACGCTTTGCCCCACGGGACCCAGTGGGCCTGATCGCACATGGAAGCCGCGAACCATCGGAGCGAGCGCGGATGGTCGCTGGTCAGCCCCTCGGAGAGGTCGGTCTGCGCGAACGAACCGTCCGGCCTCTGCTCGAACACTCCCTCCACGGCAAGGGCGCGCAGCATGCGCCGCAGGGCGTCCGCGTCCGCGCCGGTCGCGGCCGCAAGGTCCTCCGCCGAACGCGCGCCGTCGACAAGCAGGTCCGGGACGCCGATGCGGGCGACGGTACCCAATCCCTGGGAGCGGCAGTACGAGAGGATGCGATCCATCATCTGGGCGATGGGGTCGGGGCTCATCGGCGATGCCTGATTCATGGCGGACGAGTGTAGCGAAGTGACTGGACATCCGGCCGGCCTTCCCCTGCGGCCGTCGGCCGTACGAACGGCGAGACAGGAATTTGACGGAGCGCACGTTGGACGCGAGTAGCGTTGGCGCGATGCGCGTACTCGTACTCCTCCTGGCGCTCGCGGTTCCGGCGGCCGCTGGCATGAAGCCCTCGTTCTGGCTCGACAGCGTCGCGTGGCGGTCAAGCCACATTGTCGTGGCGACCGAGGGCGACAAGATCGACGGCAAGTTGATCGTGATCGACTGCCTCGCGGGAGTCGTCAAGTCGCGGTCGATCGTCGAATTGCCGGGACTCGCGAAGTTCTCGGACGAGCGCCTGCGTGTGATCCACGAGTCGTTGCGCGCGACATCCGAGCGGGTCGACGGCTCACGCATGGTGCTGTTTCTCGCCGAAGGCATCGGCAGCTTCAAGGGGGCAGCGGAGTATGGCGGCATCGAGGTCTCGACGGCGTGGATCCGGAACGAAAAGGCATATGCGCTTGTACAACTGATCAACCCGGGGCCGCAGGTGATGTCGGAGGTGGGCACGCAGCAGTCGATGCTCGCCCGCATCGAGCTGGTCCGAAGTGAGCGCCGGAAACTTGAGGCGGCTCAGGCGGTCGAAGCGGCATCCGCGCGGGCGCAGGCGATCGCACTGCGAATTGGCTCTCCAGTCGACATCGCGCGCGGGGCGGCCGTGGTCGCGCTCGGCGACTGTGGGCCGGACGCGATGCCCGTCATCGAGCGCCTGCTCGCCGATTCGAAGCAGTCGCGCTACCACGGCATGTTGATCGAGCAGCTCGCTCGCGCCGGCGGAGCCGCCGCAGGACCGCGGCTGACCCGCCAACTCGAGCGCGACGTGCACTATTGGAAGGAGACGGGACCGGCGCTCTCCAAAGGGTGGTGGAACGGCAAGGACACCGAGCCCAAGTGGCGCGCGGTGCTACAGCAAAACTACTCACGCACGCTCGCCACGCTGCGCGCGCTGAAGAAGCTGGAGTGCCGCGAGGCTGCGCCCACCGCCAAGCGTCTCGCCGACTTCTGGCGATCGCTGCCGCAACTGCACGACAAGAGTGGACTGGATCAGATGACCGACGCGGCCGAGGCGGTAGCGAACCTCGCACGCTGATTCGTGGTTTTCGGCGACACGCGCGCTGCGTCTGCGGTAGCTTGCCGCCGTGATTGTGCGTCCGATCCAGGCCCTCGAGATCTCGCTGTTCGCGGAGCGCGCAGCTGGTCCCGATCGCGGATTCGCACCGGAGGATGCCGCTGAGTTCATGGAGTGGCTCGATGCGCGTTGGCTCGACGGCACCAGCGCGCCCGCACTTTGTTTCGTTGCGGAATCGGAAAACGCCACGCTGGCGTCGCTGGTCTTCTGGCGGCACGCGGACATGGCCCATGTCGAACACCTCCGCGGAAGCGACGAGGTCTGTGGAGAGCTCCTGAAGGCGGCGATCCCCTCCGTGCGCAGCCACGGGATCCGCCGCGTCTGGGCCGAGGCCGTGACCCCGCCGACTCCCGAGGAGCGAGCGGACGCGATGGGCCGCATCTGTGCCGCGGCCGATCTCCGAGCCAACCCACCGGGCGTTCGTATCCAGATCCATGCGGAGGCTGTCACCGACGATTTCGCGACGGACCTCGCACTGCGCACGTTCGAGGAGGCCGGCAGAGGCGCGTTCATCGATGCGATGGCGCGCTGCACAACCGAGACCCTCGATCCCGAGATCGCTCGCAACGTGGCCGAATTGGGGCCACGGGGTGACGCGGAGCAACGCATCGACCGCCTGCTCGATCTGGACGGGGAGCGCGCGTGGTGGCAACTCGCCTACTCCCCCGACGGAGACCTGGCCGGCATGGTGCTGCCGTCCCACGCAGGCGGATACGTGATCGGCTTCGTCGGCGTCGTTCCGAACTGGCGCGGCAGAGGCGTTGCGCGACAACTCGTGCAGTGCGCAACAGCGACACTGCTTGCGTCTGGCGCGCACCGCGTCCGGGCCGACGCGAGCTCGACCAACAAGCCCATGTTGCGCGCCTTCGAGCGTGCAGGCTTCCGACCGTTCGCCACGCGCCACGTGTGGGAACGGACGCTTCCGAGCTAGCGCAGTCCGTTGCGCGGGCGCACGCGGGCCACGGCAATGTGCCGCGCTCCGCCTTGGCCGACGTCGACACGCACGAACACCAGGCCACCGGGATCCGTACGCACCACGAAGTCCTCGACGTTGCGCGCGATCACCACGCTTTCACCGCCTGCGGTCTCACGCCGCACCGCGCGTTCGCCCTCGTCATGCCGGTAGGTGATCCGGTCGGACCAGACGGTGGTCCGGGCGCCGGCGTTCATGGCGTCCCCCGAGACTTTCTGGAAGTGGATTTGGCCATCGGCCACCCACATTCGCCTCTGTTCCGGAAGCGGCAGGGAAAGATCCTCGTCCAGGGAACTCTGCATCAGCTCGCTGGTCATGAGCTGGACCAGTTTCTCGCCGGAACGCACCGCCAGGCCGCGCTGCTCGCTGATCTCGACGGCGGCCTTCGACGACCGCACCATCCCCATGAACGCGAGGACTCCAACGGCGAGGATCACCACCGAAATGACGACCTCGAGAAGCGTAAACGCGCGGTCCTTCACGACCCTACCCATCCTCCGGGGGCGGCGGGGCCTGGGCACCCAGCTGTTCCCCGGAACCGCCGCGGCCACCGACGACGCGATAGGCGCTGAACACCGGACGGTCGATCGAGAGGAAGTTGGGCGGCGGCGCGTTCTGGAGGCGGCGGTCATAGATGCTTTTGCCGTGGACGAAACCACTGAGCACGTCGCCCTTCGAATTCACGACCGTCGAGACGATGCGCTTGTCGGTCGCGATGCCGCCGAGGCGACGATACGACTTCTTCTGAAAGCTCTTGTCGTACTTCTTGACGTAGCGACCGTCCGACGTGAGCTGGAGCCCCGGCAATCCGTAGGCGCCCTCGGCACTGAAGAAGTAGCCGTTGACCTCAAGAGTGTCGGGCACGTCGTCGTGATAGAGGATCGACTCGGTAGCCATCAAGCCCAACACGGCGTCGCCGTCGTAGTCGGAATTGGGTTCGTACGGCTCGTTGGCCGGATCCTCAGAGAGCCCGTTGTTGTAGATCGAGTCGCCATCGGCGTCGACGTAGCGGATCGAATCGGTGATCGTGACCGAGCCCGTGACCGCCAGCGTGACGCGGGCGTCGAGCTCACCGGAGACCGAAGAGACGTCCCCATCGATGAAGACCACGCCGGACGCCGGGAATGCGAGATCGGGCGCGGACAGAGCCGTCCCACCCGCCTTGGGCTTGGCGACCAGGTCGTAGGTCTTGCCCTTGAACGTCACTTCGATATCGAAGTCGTCCGCGTCGGCACCGCCCAGCAGCGCGTCGAGTGCGCCATCACCGAGTCCGCCGCGCGAATCGATCGCGGCTGCGTTCGGCATCGGGATCTCGCCGTAGCCTTCGTCCACCGTGGACTTGAACGTCGTGTTCTCTTCCGTCGCCCCGACGAGCCACTCGAAGCCGTCGCGGGCAGTCACCGGATCCTCGTAGGTGCCATCGGCGTAAAACAGCTGCAGGACGCGGTTGGTGTGGATGTCGCCGCGCGGATCGCGCCCCACGCCAAGCGGCTGGCTATTCACGAACGCACCGAAGCGGCTGAACGAGTCGCGCTCCCGAACGAGCGCGCGCACCTGGGCACGAATCCCGCCGACGCTCGCCACACAGTCGAGCTGGAACCAGCCGGGCTCCATCATCGAGATCCAGACGTCCGCTTTCGGGTCGCGATAGAGCAGGCGAATGGTGTCGCCCTGCCCGTTCACGAGTCCCGAGTCCTCGCCATTGGCCAGGGCCTCGTCCATGACCTGATTCACGCCGCTGACGTACGCCGAGTCCTTGATCCGGGACTGGGCCCGGGCCAGGACGCCCGACGCGTTGTTGAGCGCGCGGCGGTAGCGTTGGCTGTAGTCCTGTTCGTGAAGCCGCGCCTGGGAAGCGGTCACGGTCAGCGCGACGAAGGCGCTTGCAATGACCGTGAGGGGAAGGATCGCGACCAGCGCGCTTCCTCTTTGTCGTTTCATGGTGATTGTCCTGTTGTTTTCTAACCCGCCGCGAACGGGTCGAGCCGCAGCGCTTCCGCGATGAGGGCGCCGTCGAACTCCACACGCACAAGCAGCAGATCGGCACGGCCCTCGTCCTCGTCATCCGTGTCGCCATCCAGGTTCAGGTCATGACTGACCAGAATCCGCCAGCGACCATCCGTCGGCACTCCGGGAGCGGATGCGGGGATGAACTCGATGGATCCGAACGCCCGCAGATTCTGGAGCGTCGCCGTGCCGAGGATCGGATCCTCGTCGAACAGTCTGGTGAGTTGCACGCCGGTGGCCTTTGGCGCCGAAGGGGAGCCGAAAGGGATCGCGAAGCAGCGCTCGAGATAGTCCTGCGCGTGTTCGTTGACCAGTGAACGTTGGCGTTGCGCCCTCGATGCGTGGTGACCGCTGAGCGTGCCGGCGGCGACGCCCAGCGACAGAATGACGAGGACCCCGAGGACCACGACAATCTCGAGGATGGTGAAGCCTACTTCACTGGCAAGATGATCTCTGACCCGGCCCACGTCGGCTCCTTCCGTTGGGCGGGACGCTCGCTTGCGTCCTGCGACCGCGAGCCGTCGTCGGCGACGGTATCCACCGTCCAATTCGCCTGGGAGAAGCCGTGGGGAGCCTCGATTGCCTCTTCCGCGGACGCCGCTTGCTTGCGCGGGACAACGGGCGCCGCATCGACCGGCTCGGCTTTCCGCTCGTAGTACGCGATCGCGATCAGAAAACCGACGATGACGACCAGCAGCGGGATGCCCACTCTGTTTCTCATGAATGACGACCCTCGTGCGAGAGAGACCGCACCTCCTGCGATCACACTCCACGGCAAGGTGTATCCCTTACAGGGCCGCACGCCATCGCCGAATCGCGTGACCGATTCCGGTCGTGGCATAAAGAAACACGGCTGCCCCTCTCCGGAGCAGCCGTGCTTCATTCCGCGACAAGCGGTTCGCTAGCCGTCGGCGTTCGAGCGACGCTCGTGCAGTTCCCGGGCTTTCTTGCGACGCGCCTCGAGCTGCAGGTTGCGGTAGTACTCAATCCACTTCTTCTTGTCCTTGCCGAACTCCTTGCCGGAAAGCGACGAGAGCGCATCGGCCAGGGCCGGCTCCTCATAGACATCGAAGAAGCCATTGGTCGCGAGCACACGGAACGCGTGCACCAGACCGTCCTGCACAACGCCGATGACCGGATCGGCGATGAACGATGTCTGCGCCACCTCCACATCGAAGTCCTGGACGTACGACACCTGATTGACCTGCGTGATGTAGACCAGCTGGCCGCTGCCACCCGCCACCGCGTAGCGCGCCACCAGAGGACCGACCGCTCCCGGATCCCCCACCGTCTCGAGCGCCTCGATCGCGTGCAACCGCACCGAGTCGAACGGCGACTGCAACGCCCTCACGAACGGCCCGATCTTGCCCTTTGCGTCGGTCTCGCGGATCGCGATGGCGGCAGCCTTCCGGATGCCTTCCTCGCGATCGAAGATCGCACGCTTGTAAAGCGGCGGCAGCGCTTCCGCACTGTCAAGGTCGCCCAACTGCTGCACGGCAAACCGGCGCACGTCGCCATGGTTGATGCGCGCGACAATCGACAGCGGACGCAGGCGGTGCTTCGGATCGATCTCCTCGATCATGCCCATCGCGCGCTGCCGCTTCGTCGCATCGGTGCTCCACGCCATCTTGATCGCGGCGTTGCCCTTGATGCGCGCGGCGCGGGCCTCGGCGGCCTCGACCTCGTCCGCGGCGTAGTGACGGTATTCCTCGGGCGTGAGCCAGACGCCGTCATGCTTGACGAACCCCTTGGCACGCATCTTGTCCTTGCCCGAGACCCAGCGCTCCCCGATCTTCTCGAATCCCAGCGCGCGACGGGAGGCGCGATGATCCGGATTGAGAATCACGACGATGCGGTGGTGCTTGCGCGCCTCCACCTTCATCCCGTGCTCCGCGCACCACAGCGCCAACTGGAATTGGGCGGTGGCGTCGTTGGCCTCGAGTGTCGCGAGGCGCGCGGCATAGTCCTTCTGGATGTCGTCGTCTCCGGCGAACGCGAGAGCAGCGACCAGTGTGAGAGCGAGAGTTCGTTTCATGCGGGGTCTCCGCGCATTCTAACGACGCCGGAGGCGCGGCAGTTACGGAGCGGCCGCGTGTTCATGAAAAACAACGGGGTGAGGGGCCCGGGGAGAGGGAAACCCCTTAATCCCTGCGACTTTTTCTATCGGTACGCCAAGTGCGTTGGAGCGGACCATGCGGAACCTTGTGGCGTTCCTGATCGTCGCCGTGGCGTGGATCGACTCGACCGGGGCCGCTCCGCGGGCGCTCCACGGCTGGCGTGACGCCACGACCGCCAAGGGTCGCCACTTCCACGTGACCACGAACACGTTCCCCGAGATCGCAGCGGATCTCGGAGCGACGCTCGACCGCTCGTACGCGCTGTTCGAGGATCGATTCGGCCCGCTGGAACGCAGGGCGCGCCTGCCGATGGAGGTCCGGCTGTACCGCACGCGCGAGGAGTACATGGAGCAGGGCTCGGGCATCGCCGGTGCGCTGGGCCACTTCGATCCGCGCGCGGATACCTGCATGCTGATCTGGAGCGGCGCAACCGGGGAGGCCGGCTGGCCGATCGCGGTCCACGAGGCGTGCCATCAATACGTGCGCCGTCGTTTCGGCCGCATCGGGTTGGCGAGCTGGTACTCGGAGGGGATCGCCTGCTGGTTCGAGGGGCTGCAGACCAAGGCGACGCACCATCACGTCTCGCGCATGCGGTTCGCCGCCGCCGTCGCGGCGCTCGGTGCCGGCCAGGCGAAACTCGATACGGTGCTCGACACCACGCGGCTGGTGCAGGACGGCGCGCTCCGCGTAGAAGGACTCACGCCGGCGCGCTACTACGGACTAGCCTGGAGCCTGGTCCATTTCCTCGCCACGGACACGCGCTACAAACAGCGCTTCCGCAAGTTCGAACTACGCCTGTTCGCGGCGAAGCCGACGCGCGATGGTGCCGCACGCATCGCCCGTATGCTGCTCGCGGAGGAGTGCGGGCCGCTGAAGAAACTCGAAAAGGAGTGGATCGAGCACATCCGCGCTTTAAAGCCGCCGCCCCCGCTGACCGCACCGCCGGTCTATCGCTGGGACCTGCGCTCGAACCATGCGTACGTGCGCTACGTGGCGTTGCGCCGCCTGCGCTCGTCGTCCATTTCGCCCCAGCTGGAAGAGGCGGTACTGGCCTGCGTGGACGATTCCAACGTGATTGTTCGCACCGAGGCCGCGCGTCTGATGCAGCGTCGTCCCAACAGGAAGGCGGCTCGCGCGCTCGCACTGTCGCTCGACTGGGGAGACTCGCTGCTCAAGCAAGGCGCGTTGCGCGCACTCGCCAACCCCGGAATGACGCCGGCGGTGCCGCGACTGCTTCGCGAAAACGTCGACCGCGAAGCGGCCGCGCGTGCACTCGCCGCGATCCGCGACCCGCGGTCGTTTCCCGTGCTGCGCGAGGCCGCGCGCAATCCCGACTATTCCGACACGACACGTGCGCGCTGCCTCCGTGCCCTCGCGCATGACACTTCGGCACGCACCATCCTGAGAGCCGCACTCGCCAGCGATCGCCGCGAGCTCCAGACGGCCGCGCGCGCCGCACTGCGCCTACTCGAAAGCGGCGGCTCGGACTCGGTCGTCGAGGAAGCTTCGGCCGTCGAGGAGCCGGAGAAGCCGACCCGCGTCATGAAGGGCGACGTCCGCAGCCTCGTTCTCGTCGCCCTCAACCCGACGCTCCCGAAAGGGGAGCGCGTGCGCGCCTGCGTGATGCTCGGCGCGCTGCGGGCGCAGGCGGCCGTGTCCGAATTGAAGCGCCTGTGTCGTCCGCGCGTCGATGCCGCGGTGCGCCTCGAAGCGCTGCGCACGCTGGTCCGGATTACCGGCGAAACGCGCGGATTCAAGCCCGGTCAGGGCGCTCGCGAACGCGAAGAAGCGTTCCGGCGCTGGGCCGAGGAATAGCTGCTAGCGGCGAATACAATGTCCGCTTGCCCAAGCTCGTCGACACCCCCGACTCGTTGCACGCCGCCGTTGAGCTCCTCGGAGCGCACGACATCATTGCCTGCGACACCGAGTCGGACTCCTACTTCGCCTACAAGCCGCGCGTCTGCCTGATCCAGTTTTCGGTACCCGGGAGCGATCTGCTGATCGACCCGCTCGCCGAACTCGATCTCGCGCCGATCGGAGAGCTGCTCGCCGATCCGCAGCGGACGACCATTTTCCACGCCGCCGAGAACGACGTGATCCAGTTGCAGCACGAGTTCGGCTGGCGCATGGGACACCTGTTCGACACGCAGATCGCGAGCTTCGTGCTCGGCACCCCGCCCTACTCGCTCGCCGGCGTCCTCGAGTCGCGCTTCGACGTGAAGCTGGACAAGAGCCAACAGCGCAGCGACTGGAGCAGGCGACCGCTGGAGCGCAAGCAGATCGTGTACGCCGCCGAGGACACGGCGCACTTGCACGATCTTCATGCGCAGCTCCTGGCGCAGGCGGAGGAGGCGGGGCGACTCGAGGAGATCGAGTCGGAGTGCGCCCGCATCGCCGCGCGCGAATGGGAGCCCGATCCGTTCGACCCGGACGGATTCCGGAAGATGAAGGGCGCCAAAGAGCTCGACGACTGGGGGCTGCGGATCCTGCGCGGCATGTACCTGCTGCGCCACGAGGAGGCCGACCGCCGCAACCGGGCCCCGTACCGCATCGCGAACGACTCCGTGCTCGTCACGATCGCCCGGGAGCGCGCGACGAAGCCGGGGCGAGGGGTCCCCGAGCGCTTCTTCCAGCGCTACGCGAAGCGCATCCGAGGCCTCGTGACCGCCACCGAAAACCAACCGCCGTTGGCCAAGCCGAAGCGCAAGGCGCCGCGCGGCGAGCCGGACACCGCGCAAACCAAGGAGCTGTATGAGAAGCTCCGGCGGTGGCGACGCGACGCGGCCGAAGAACGGGGCGTGGAGGGCTGGGTCGTAGCCCGCAACGAGTTGCTGCTGCGGGTCGCACGCGCAACCCCGAGCGACCGGGATCAACTCGCGGAACTGCTCGAGCCGTTCCGCGCTCGCGAGTATGGCGACGCGATGCTCGCCGCGTTGCTTGCATAACGAGAATTGGGGACGAAAATAGTCCTCCAAGGAGATTGAACCGATGGCATACGAACTTCCCGAACTCCCCTACTCCTACGACGCGCTCGAGCCCCACATCGACGCGCGCACGATGGAGATTCACCATTCCAAGCACCACAACGCCTACATCGCGAACGTCAACAAGGCGCTCGAGGGTGCCGGCGCGATCGGCGAACAGAGCATCGAGGCGCTCGTCAGCAACCTCGACGTCGTGCCCGAGAACATCCGCGGCGCGGTCCGCAACAACGGGGGCGGCCACGCCAACCACTCGCTCTTCTGGTCGATCATGTCGCCCACCGGCGGCGGCGAGCCGACCGGCGCGGTCGGCGACAAGATCAAGTCCGCATTCGGCGACTTCGCGGCGTTCCAGGAGCAGTTCGCCAAGGCCGCGGCCACGCGCTTCGGCAGCGGCTGGGCTTGGCTCGCGCTCAAGGACGATGGAACGCTCGTCGTCGTCTCGACGCCCAACCAGGACTCGCCGCTGATGGATGGCATGACGCCGATCCTCGGCCTCGACGTCTGGGAGCACGCGTACTACCTCAACTACCAGAACCGCCGCCCCGACTACGTCAAGGCGTTCTGGAACGTCGTCGACTGGAACGCGGTCGGCGAACGCTTCGCCAAGGCCATCGGCTAGACTGTCCGCATGAGCATTCACGCCCGCGTTCTGGGAGTCGCCCAGGACGCGGGCGTTCCTCATATCGGGTGCGACTGCGAACGCTGCACGCGCTTTCGCGACGCCCCGCTTCTGCCCGCCTGCCTCGGCCTCGTCGGATACGACGGGACCTACCTCATCGACGCCACACCGGCCATCGCGGAGCAGGCCCGCGCCCTGGCCCCCTCTCCGGCGTCCTTCCCCGGCACCATCCTCCTTACCCATGTCCACATGGGACACATCGCGGGATTACTGCAACTCGGGAAAGAGGCACTCAACCGCGAGACGACCGTTCACGCCTCGCCACGCGTGTGTGCATTCTTGAAAGCCAACGCGCCGTGGAACGTGTTGCCGCTCACGCTGATCGAGTTCGGAGGACGCGCGGTTCTAGAGGACGGTTTGGAGTTCGAGCCGATCCCCGTCCCCCACCGCGATGAGCACGCGGATACGCACGCGTTCCTGATCCACGGCCCAGAGCACACGCTGCTCTACCTTCCGGACATCGACGCTTGGGAGATCGACTTGTCGGCGCTCTTGGCGCGCTGCGATCTCGCGTTGCTGGACGGCAGCTTCTACTCGCGGGACGAATTGCCGCGGCAGCGCAACATCCCGCACCCGCCGATCGTCGAAACGCTGGCGCTGCTGAGCGACGCGGAGGCGGCGAAAGTTCGCTTCTTCCACTTCAACCACACGAATCCGGTTCTCGATGCCGACGGGCCGAACGTTCTGGTCGCCGTGCAAGGCGAGACCATTCCGTTGTAGGATTCCGCGATGCCCTCCGGCACCAAGTTTCTCCTGATCCTGATTCCGCTGATCATCTTCGGCGGCATCGGGTTCTACGTGTTCATCCCGCACTACATCAAGACGAACAAGAGTCCGGAGCAGGAGGCGATCGCGCGCGTGCTCGAGGATGTGGAGCGCGCGAAACAGCTCGTGAGGATGGCAGTCAACGGGAACGCCCCGGCCGCCGGCGACGGCCGCATCGACATCTACCGTGCGCTGCTGGCGTCGGTCACGGACACCGAAGAGATGGTCGACCTCTGTCGTCGAGCCGGCCGTGGTCCGACCCTCGAACAGATTCGCGACGGTGATTACTCCGCGTTTCCGTACGAGCGCGCCGAGGGTGCCGCATCGGAGTTGAGTGGATCGATGCCGGTCTTCTGGGACCGCGCCGCCACGCCGAAGGGCAGCCGGCTCGTCGCACTCAGCGACGGCGCGGTGTTCGTGACCTCCGAAGAGAAGTTTCAGGCCGCGATGCGGCAGAACGGAGAGGAATGAGTCGCCGAGCCAATGCGGTCCCGCCGCCCACGCCCGAGCAGCGTGCGAAACGGAGGAAGAAGCTCCTCGCAATCGGCGGCATAGTCCTCGTCGGCGTGGCTGCCCTCGTGTATTTCGTCCTGCCGATCATCTTGTTGGTGACACCGAACACCAAAACGATGCGCATCGCGCAGAAGGTCGAAGACACGAACAACATTCGACAGATGGTCGGAGTCATGATCAGCGACGGAGCGGACGCGGCTCCGGACGGACGTGTGGACGTGTACAAGGCACTGCTGGCCACGACGGACAATCCACAGCAACTGGTGGAGATCTGCCGCGGCGCGCGCACGGGCAAGGGTCCGACGATCGAGCAAATCCGCGGCGGCGACTATTCCCAGTTTCCATTCGTGCGGGCCAAGGGGACCGTGACGCTGGAAATGACGGACCGTCCGCTGCTCTGGGACGCCGCACCGCGCGAGGACGGCGAGCGCGTCGTGGGCCTGGCCAACGGCGCAGCCATGTCGATTCCAGAAGCCGAGTTCCAAAAACTCACCAAGAAGTTTGACCTCAAGTGAGCGGTCGCGCCCGAATCGCGCTGGCCGCCGGCGCACTGGCACTCGCGGCGATGTTCATCGTCTCGCGCCTGGAGTCGAAACCGGACGTGGATTTATCGATGGCGCTCGCCGAGCAGGCGGACGACCAGGAGCGCCTGAAGCAACTGGCGGTGTACACGTTTCTGCGCACCGACGTGCCGTTCACCAAGGGCGGGCAACTCGATGTCTATCGCATCGTTCTCGAAGCGGAGCCGGATGAACGCGAGGTCGTCAATCTCTGCTTCAGTGCCCGCGCGCGCAGCGGCCCGACCATCGAAGAGATCAAGGCCGGCGACTACAAGCGCTTCCCGTATGCGCGCATCAACTGGAAGTTCGCGCTGCGCGATGGCAACGCCACGGCGGTCCTGTGGGATGGCTCCCCCCAACCGACCGGTCACCGCCTCGTGGTCCTCGACGACGGCACCTGCCAGACGATCCACGAAACCGAGTTCGCCGCCTTCCTCGCCACCCACGAGAAGTAAAGGTGAACGACGGCGCCAGGCACCGTCGTTCGGCACCGTCGTTCACTAATCCCGCTCGATGCGGCGTCGGAGCCAGTTGGGAATCGAGCTCGCCGCTGGCGTTTCCCTGACGTCGAGAGCTTCGAGGCGGGAGACGGCAGCCAGGTGCTGCAGGCCCGCAGCGGTCACACGCGTCCGGGCCAGATCGAGCTCGCGAAGCGAGACCAGCCGCGATAGCGACGCCAGGCCCGAATCCCCGATCCCGCTGTCCCAGAGCCAAAGCGTTTCGAGGCGCTCGAATCGCGAGAAGTCCGGCTCGCGGATGCCGGCGCCGTGCACGCTCAAGTGGACGATGCCGGAGGGGAGGTACGCGAGCCCGGCGTCGGTGACGTTACTGTGCCCGATGAGCGAGACCTCAGTCAGGTGCGGCAGCCGAGTACAGACACGCATTCCGTCATCGGTAATCTCGGCATCCCAGAGCGCTAGGCTCCGGAGCCGCGGGAAGGCGAGCAGGTGGTTCATCCCGGCGTCGGTAATGGCCGGCTCCACGAACTCGAGCACTTCCAGATCGCGAAAGCCCGTCAATTCCAGCAGGCCGGAATCCGTGATCTCGGTGTGGCGCAGCGCAAGCGATCGAAGCCCCCGGAGCGCGCCGAGCTGACGGTATTGCTCAAGCGGCCACTCCCGTTCGCAGTAGTCGAGCTTGAGGTGGGCGAGCGCCGGCAGCAGCTGCAGGTGCGCAATGGATTCGGGCGTGAAGTCATCCTGAAAGCTGAATTCGATGGACTCCAGCGTTCGATGCCCGGCCAAGCCAGCCAGCGCCGCGGCGTTGGAGTAGTCGCTACCGAGTTCCAGGTGCCGCAGACGGGGCGCCGCGACCAGCGCTCGATAGCCTTCCGCCGTCAACATCGATTGCCGGAGATGAAGCCGCTCCAGGCTCGGGAGCGCGGAGAGATGGTGTGCCCCCTCGTCGCCCACAAGGTTCCTGCTGAGATCGAGGGTTTCCAGATGGACCAGATTGCGAAGCGGTTCGAGTTCGTCGCGGAGGCCGCAGCCAAACAGATCGAGATAGCGCAGCCCGCGCAATCGGCCGATGGCGGAGAGGCTGTCCGCGGTGACCGTCCCCCGGCTGACACTCAGCCACACGAGCTCGGGGAGCTGAGCGAGCAACGCGAGGTCACCCTTGGCGACTTCGCAGTGGTGATTCAACTCCAGCGCTCGCACACCCGATCCACGAAGTCCTTCGATGAGATTCGCGAGTGTGGTCGGCGCCAGCGGCCGCACCCCCCACACGCCACGCACTGCAACGCCGTCGGGCGAGGGTGTCTCGGAGAGCCACTCCACGACATCGTCTGTCCACGGTTTGACGACAAAGAGCTGTAACGCCAGTGGTGAGCGGAACCTCTGCGTCACGCGGTGAGCCGGCAGTTGTTCTCCGCCGGACCCCGTCTCGCGCGGGATGGGCGCCGCAGCATGGGTGTCCGCGATTGATGCGCGACTCCGACGCGGGGCCGCCTGTTGGCTTGACCACAACACCGCCGCCGTCAGAAGGAGAGCTAGGAGCACCGTGGTCGCACGCACGCGCGTTGCAGCGCACCTGCCGTGCCACGGCCGTGCCACGGCCGTGCGACGCCGTGCGAGGCCGATTTCCGGTCGAGCGCGTTACCCGCGGGAAACGCCGCGTGTCCCTGCGCGCCGTCGTTTCACTCCCGCGAGAATTGATAGTGAACGACGGTGCCTGGCACCGTCGTTCACTATTACCGTTCTTGCCCCGTGCCGCTCGCTCTGAAAAAATCGGGTCATGTACCCCGACAGCGTGCGCGCCGACCTCCAGACTGAACTCGACGGAATCCGGGAAGCCGGGCTCTACAAGGACGAGCGAATCATCGTCTCGCCGCAGGGCGCCACGATCCGCGTGCAGGACGGCCGCGAAGTCCTGAACTTCTGCTCCAACAACTACCTCGGCCTCTCGAGCCACCCGCGCATGGTCGCCGCCGCTCACAAGGCGCTCGACGATCACGGCTACGGCATGAGCTCGGTCCGCTTCATCTGCGGCACCCAGGATGTTCACAAGGAGCTGGAGGCGCACGTCTCGAAGTTTCTCGGCCACGAGGACACCATCCTCTACGTCGCTTGTTGGGACGCGAACGGCGGTCTGTTCGAAACGATCCTCACCAAGGAGGACGCGGTCATCTCCGACGCACTTAACCACGCCTCGATCATCGACGGCATCCGGCTCTGCAAAGCGGCGCGCTTCCGCTACAAGAACGCCGACATGGAGGACCTCGAGGCGAAGCTCAAGGAGGCGCGTGCCGGCGGAGCCCGCCGTGTCCTGATCGCGACGGATGGCGTCTTCAGCATGGACGGCACGGTCGCCCCGCTGCCGCGGATCTGCGACCTCGCCGACAAGTACGAGGCGATGGTCATGGTCGACGACTCGCACGCCTCGGGCTTCGTCGGCCCGACCGGCAAGGGCACGGCAGAGCATCACGGCGTGCAGGGCCGCATCGACATCACCACCTCGACACTCGGCAAGGCGCTCGGCGGCGCGGCCGGCGGCTTCACATCGGCGAGCAAGGAAATCGTCGATCTCCTGCGCAACCGTTCGCGCCCGTATCTGTTCAGCAACACGATGCCGCCCCCCATCGCCGCCGCCGCCTGCGAAGCGTTCGACATGCTGGCCGAGACGGGTGAGCTGGTCGAAAAGTTGAAGGCCAATACGGCGCGCTTCCGGGAAGGCATGGTGGCCGCCGGCTTCGAGGTGAAGGGCGAAACGCCGATCGTGCCGGTGATGCTCTACGAAGAGCGCCTCGCCCACGGCATCGCGAACGACCTGCTCGACGAGGGCATCTACGTGATCGGCTTCAGCTTCCCGGTGGTTCCGAAGGGCCAGGCGCGCATTCGCGTCCAGCTCTCCGCCGCCCACGACTTCGATCAGATCGACCAGACCATCGCCGCCTTCACGAAGATCGGCCGCAAACACGGCGTCATTTCCTAAGCCGGTAAAAGACGTGCGGGAGGCTGGCGTACTCGCCGTCCCGCTCGTAGTGCATGCCGAGCTTGTCCATCACCCGGCGAGACGCGACGTTGTGAAGCAGTGTGAACGACACGATCTCGGGTAATGCGAGCTCATGGAACGCGAGCTCGACGAGGCGCTGTGCCGCTTCGGTTGCCAAGCCCCTGCCCCACTCGTCGGCGATCACCGACCAGCCGATCTCAACCTCATCGGCATCGTTGACGTGCACGTGCTTGAGACCGGCGCGCCCCAAAAATCGGGCGTCCTCCGGATCTCTGAGGAAGTACAGCCCGAACCCGTGTTCATCCCAGTGCTGCATCATGCGGTCGAGATCGCCACGGGACTGATCACGCTCGCGAAGCCCGCCGAGCGTTCGCATCATGCGCGGGTCGAGATGCATCGCCGCCAAGTCTTCGAAGTCGGACGACGAGGGCCGCACGAGATGCAGCCGTTCGGTGGCCAACGTGTCGGGCGCCCGGCTCAATGCTCGAACTTCCCCGTGCGGAGGAAGTGAATCGCCTGATCCGCGACGTTGCTGTCGTTGCGCATCCACGCGTGGCCGACGTCCACGACAAGGAAGTCGTCCATGCCTTCGAGGCGTGCACGCTCGACGGGCACCAGCAGGTCGGCCGAGCCGGCGATGATGCCGACCGGGTACTCGGGAATCGGAAGTTGGGCGGGGGCGTCGTTGGCGCCCGCTCCGAGCGCACGGCCCGCGGGACCGAGGGGAACGATCGATACGCCGGCCTCCCGCAAGCTGTCGATGATGGGGCTCCCTCCGTTGGGTGGCGCCAGCAACACGACGCGGCCGAGATTGCGCAGCGGGTTCTCGGCGAGATAGGCGCGAGCGACGATGCCGCCCAGGGAGTGGGTCACGAAGTGGACGCGGGGAGCGTGGGAGAGATTCGCCGCGGCGATCTGCTTGCCGACATGTGCGGCGAGTTCCTCGATGTCGGAGTCCAGGGAGGGGTAGCCAATGTTGTGGACCGTGTAGCCAGCCTCTTCGAGGCACCGCTCCAGGTACCACATCGCCGCCTTCGTACGCCCCAGGCCGTGCAACAGCACAACGTGCTCGGCTCCTGCCGGCGCCGGAGGGGGCGGGGCGAAACCGATCCATGTGGCGGCGCCGCCCGCGACGAGCAGGGCTAGCACCGCGAACGGGAGGGAGCGGGAAGCGGAGCGCATGGCTGGACATCGTAACGGCGGAACGCGCGAACCCGAGCGGTCGGCCGCGGGCGGTCACATGCCCAGAGTGAAGATCAGGGCGACGATCGTCGCGACGGAAAGGCCCCCTCCGACGGCGAATCCGATCCGCAACTTCGACACGATGACGCGTGAGCGCGAATTGCCGCGGAACAGCTCCAGCACCCAGTACAGCGCGACCGGAATCCCGATCACGTAGGAATAGAAGGGGAGCACCTCGAAGGGGTCTTGTCCGTGCCGGACGAGGATGACTGCCCACAGCCAGAGGCAACTGATCGCGAATCCGATCGCAAACAGTGCGCCGACAATCAGTCCGACGATGCGGGCGGCGCCGGAAACGGGGTTGGCCAGTGCGCGTGCCCGGATGCGACGCTGAACGAGACTCTCCGCGCTGGGATTCATGCACCCATTGTCGTGGTCACAGGCAACCCCACAACCGATTAACGCTACACCGACCGATTCGCGCTGCTTATTGACTGCACAGAGCGCGGGGGAGCGCTACGCGAACGTCGTGAAGAGCAGTACCGCGAGAATCGCGACGAGCGAAGTGCACAGCAGGATCGCGCGACGCGTGTAGCGACGAGCCTTGTCCTTCTCCCACCAGGTGCGCGGCCGGACGCCGCGCCACAGGAACGTGAACACTGCCGCGAGCACCACGCAGATCACGTTGATCGCCAGCAGCGTCGCGGCGCGGCCCGCCAACCCGAATTCACCGTCGGCCACCATGATTCCGGAAACCAGCAAGGGCGGCAGCAATGCAACCGCAACCATCACTCCCACGAGCGAAGCGGAAACTCCCGAGGTGAATCCCAGCGCGCCCGCCGCACCGCTTGCCAGCGCGAGCAGGATATCGGCCAAGCGCGGCTCCATGCGCAACTGCATCTGCTCGCTGGGCGGAGCATGCAGCACCCAACCGACGATGAGCGCCACCGCGAATCCGGTCAACGCACCGAAAATCGAGGTTCGCGCGGCGGCACGCAGAAATCGGACATCCCCGATCGTGACCGCGAACGCCATCGCCATGTTTGGCGTCAGGAGCGGTGCGACGACCATCGCGCCGATGATCACGGCGACGTTGTCGGTCTGCAACCCGATCGCGGCGATGATCGCGCTCAAGACAACGGTCGCGAGGAACACCGGGCCGACGTCGATGCCCGTTTCCAGCGCGTTGCGAATCTCGGCGCGCGCCACGCGCTCGGGTGAACTCTCGCCCGATTCGAGTGCATCGTCGTCCAGTTCGGGAACGGTCGCGTGGACACGCAGGATCAGCGCGCGAAACGACTCCTCGGAACCGAAGCGCTGTTCCAGCAGATCAACCAACGGTTCCGCACGCGTGGTCTTGACGACAAGCTGCGTGACCAGCAGATCGCGGCGCAAATCCCACTGCCATTCTTCCACGGAATCCACAGTGTCGAGCAGCTCGCGCAAAGTATCGGCACAGGCCGCGGGCAATGAGACTTGGACGAGGCGCAACATCGGGCGACATCTTACGAATCTGCTTGCGGAATGGCGCGACCGAGTGACAATCGAGTTTGGCATGGGCCTGCTGAAGGGGAAAGCAGCAAAGGCGGACCCGGCACAATCTGGCCGGGCGATTGTGCAATTGGCGACGCGCATCGGAGCCGATCCCGCCAATCGCGACGAGTCCTTCGCAGCCATAACCGAGACCGCCGCAGCACTCCTGCAGGTCGATCGCGTAGGCATCTGGCTGTACGACGAAGCACGCACACGCATCGAGTGCGCCGACTTGTTCGAAGCCGAATCCGATCGCCACTCGCACGGGTTCGCACTCGACGCCGCCGAGTACCCAAAGTACTTCCGTTCGCTGGAGAACGAGCGGATCCTCGCTGCGAACGACGCGCACACGGATCCCCGCACCGAGGAGTTCACCGCCAGCTACCTTCGCCCGCTGGGGATCGGCGCGATGCTCGACGCCCCGATTCGCGTCGGCGGAACGATGGCCGGCGTCGTATGCCACGAGGCGATCGGCGGAGCGCGCGAGTGGACCGTCGAGGAGCGGGCGCTCGCGGCGTCGATGGGCGATTTCGTTTCGCTCGCAATCGAATCAGCGGAACGCGCACGCAGCCAGGCAGAGAACGCCGCGATGGCGGAGCGCCTGGCCCGCGTCCGCAAGATGGAAGCGCTTGGACGCCTCGCCGGCAGCGTGGCGCACGACTTCAACAATCTTCTGACGGCGATCCAGGGCAGCGTCGACCTCATCCGACGCTCCGCGGACGGCGACAATCTCGACGTGGAGTTCCTCGCAGAGGAGTTGGACCACGTGAATGTCGCGATTGACCGTGCCGGCCGACTGATCCAACAGCTCCTCGGGTTCAGTCGGCACGAGCATGTCCACCCGCAGATCATGAATGCGGCCGGGGCTATCCAAGGCATGCAACCGCTCCTCGCGCGAGTCCTCGGCGACTGCATCGATCTTGAGCTTCGCGTCGACGAGCGGTCGCCGAAGGCGAGTTTCGACCCGAAAGAGCTCGAGCATCTCATGCTGAACCTAGCCTCCAACGCGAGGGACGCGATGCCAAACGGCGGCAAGCTCAGGATCACGATGCACGGCACGGGCGGCGTGCCGGAACCCGAGTGGCTGGAGATCGAGGTGTTGGACAGCGGCGAAGGCATCCCCCAGGAAGTGCTTCCGCTGATCTTCGAGCCCTTCTACTCCACCAAGGTGATGGGGACAGGGTGGGGCCTCGGACTCGCGACCGTGCAGCGACTGATCGAGTCGGCGGGCGGACATATCTTCGTCCGTAGCCAGCCGGGCGAAGGTACGGTATTCCGGATTCGCCTCCCGGCCGTCAACCCGGCCAGCGCGGATCTGATGCCTATCGGAACTCGAGTGTGATGACGTGCTCGGAGTCGGGCTCGATCTGAATCCCCTTGTCGACGCGGTCCTCGCCAGAGCGCGCCACGATCCGTAACGGACCTCCGATCAGGCGCGAAATCGTCACCTTGCCTTCGGCGTCCGTGCGCTCGCTCGTGCGGAAGGTGAAACCACCCGCCGTCACCAACTCGATCGACGCGCCCTTCAACGGTGAACCGTCGGCGTTTTTCACCGTGACCTCGAGTGTCGAGGCGGGGCCACCGACGAGGTCGAGTTCGCGGGGCGCATCCTGTGCCCCCACCGCGACCTCGCGAATCACGATGTTCTCGCCCTTGCCGCGCGCGATGAGTCGATAGCGCCCCGGCCCGAATCCACGGATCACTACGCGAGCGTTCTCCAGGCGACGCGAGATCACCGGAGACGGTCGCCCTTCCAGCGTTTGCACCACGAGCCGAGCTCCGGGCGTTGCAGCGAGGATCAGCGTGCCGGCGCGCTCGAGATTCGCGGTGAACTCAACCGCACCATCCTGCGCGACGTCGATCTCGGCGCGGAAGGGGATGTAGCCGAATGCGTCGATCTCAACGACGTACGTACCCGCTCCCAGATTCCCGAACGCGACTTTGTCGGAAACGGCGGGCAGCCAGCGGCGGCGCACCATCTTCCCGGATCGCAAGACGACTTTGGTGTACGCCGCGCGTCGTGCGGCGCACGCGATGGTCAACGCCGCGAGGCCGCGCTTGCGCTGCACGACAATCTCCGTCGGCTCGCCGGCAATGATGGAGTACGCGGCCGCGCCGACATAGCCATCGGGGATGCGCAGTTGAAGCCCCCACTGCCCTATCCGTGCGGGGGTGCTCCGAAACTGGCCGTCGCTATCCGTCTTGACTGTGGCATCGGCGAGGTCCACCGGATGGACCGCTACGCCCTCCAAAGGGCTGCCCTCGTCATCGATCACTCGCCCCGAAAGCGGAAGCGCGCTCTGGACTGCGAAGTCCAGCTGGTCGTCGATCGTAACCAGCGCACTGCGTGCGTCGGCCAGTCGAGCGAACGCGTGCGTTGCCCCCGCCGGAACGGCACGCGCACGATACTCACCGCGCGCGTTCGTGTACGCCCGCCCCACATCCTTCCAGATTCCCGGCGGCATGCGCCGGCGAAACACGACCTCGGCCCCCATCACGCCGGAGTCCGCGTGCGTGACGGTTCCGGTGACCTCGCGGCCCCGTACAAGCTCGACCCGAACGCGATCGGCGCGCCAGGTCGCGTCGACGGTCGCGTGTCCGGGCAGGTACCCGCGTCGTCCCGCGGTCAGCTGTCCGAAGGCCGCGACGCCGAACTTGAATCCGAACATGCCGGACTCGTCGCA
>Ga0070728_10002555_pt1 | contig 22321 bp, 8 predicted proteins | sample tdDd471_FD_66723 | JGI IMG/M metagenome (GOLD analysis project Ga0070728, IMG submission 66723) | Marine sediment microbial communities from the Atlantic coast under amendment with organic carbon and nitrate - tdDd47.1 | ecosystem: Environmental > Aquatic > Marine > Coastal > Sediment | place... | reverse complement strand
AAACTTTGAAACTTGCTTGACTGAAATCAAAAGTACAACTTAAAGCCATCGTCAATGTTAAACAAAACTCAGGTTAAATTACATCCTACGTTGGGTCGTATAAACAGACTTTGATTAATAAAAGCTTGACCGAATGGTCATCGTAAAGTGGCAGAAATCCTATATGCGACCAGAATAACTTTATATACGTAAGGTTCTGGGAACGCTCAAATGAGAATATGCAGACTGTGTTTTTGCTACTCACCAACAGGCACGAGCTAATATCTTCAGCTATCATCAAACAATAGCAACTAATCTCAAATCCGACGAAGCAAGCGGATGCAAAACGCCAAAAACTTAAAAAAGTGGCACAATTGTTACGCGGAGATGGTGATTATCAGTCAATGCTAACATCACTGGAGATGACTGGTGAGAGACATGTATTGGTTTGACTCCAATGCACCTCAGCAGAACCGAGTTGAAGATATTGGCGATGCAAACGATGTGCCTACAATAAAACTTTTGCTGATGTGAGAGTTTCTATCTAGATAATGGTGTTTTTCATCGAAAATGATTGGTATAAAGCAGTCCGCAACCATTTAGGGAAAGTATATTAAATTCTTCACTAAAATCTTTATTTACATCGCAAAAAATACAGATATAATAAAAGTATTACACTTTGTTTCGTGAGGCTTTATGTCCCGTCGCCAATACTTTTTCATCATTGTATTAATAATATGTATTTCGTTAGTTGGATCGTTTACATTTACATTGCTAAACAATTCTGAAACTGACATAATGCCAACTATAGCTGTTATAGATAATCAAACGGCATCTCCTATAGTCGCAAATTTCAACCAACCAGACTTGATGCAAAATCTCTCAACCAATGATGAATTCATATTTCAATACAATGACGGCATCACACAAACTGAACTTGAAAAAGTACTTAGTGATCTCGATGGGACAATACTACGGGATGTGCCTCAAATTAACGGGGCAGTCGTTGTTTTTGATAATCCAGTGGACGAAATACAATTCTCGGAATTATCTTCGGCTTATGTGATCGAGCCAAACTATGTTGTACAGAGCCTTTTAAGCTTTCCACCAAATGACCCGATGACAAATCAACAATGGGCGCTCAAGAGCTTAGATATTGCCCCGTTATGGGAAGTTTCCAGTGGTGCAGGGATAACAGTCGCGGTCATTGATAGTGGTGTTTGTTTTAATCATCCCGATTTACAGGGACGCTTCCGTATTGATGGGGTTGACTTCGTCGACGGTGATGATGATCCTACCGACATGATGGGACATGGTTGTGCGATTAGCGGGATTATCGGTGCAAACGTAAATAACACTATTGGCATAACAGGTGTCGCACCAAATGTCGATATTCTTCCCATTCGTGTACTTGATGAAAATGGTTCTGGTACTTATGCTGATGTTATCGCCGCAATATATTATGCTGTGGATGCTGGTGCAGATATTCTAAATTTATCACTTGGTGGACAGAATCCTTCTCAATTATTAGAACAAGCTATCAATTATGCGATAGATAATGGGGTACATATCGTCGCTGGTACAGGTAATACAGGTCAAAATGGCGTACTTTATCCCGCGCACTATGCCAATGTAATTGCTGTTGGTTCTCATGATCTGAATGGCAATCGTAGTTCATTCAGTACATACGGTAACGAAGTAGATACCTTAGCTCCCGGTGAAAACATATTAACCACCACATTTGTCGGTGGATATGGATATTTTTCTGGTACATCTATGTCCGCCCCACATGTGAGCGGTTTGCTTGCGCTCTCAAAGGCATCTGGACTAGCAATTGACCTCACCAATCTTGGAAGTACACCAACTCCCAACGCTGTAGTGACAGATGAATTCTTGGTCGAGGCATTGGCAACACCAACAGCAAGCATTACACCATATAATGTTGCAGGAACACAAACACCAACAACTATTCCAACGGCTACCCTTACAGCTATTCCAACAAGCGATCCATCCACCCAAACTTGTACGCATAATGTTGCAGCAGATGATGTAAACGGATTAATCAGCACACTAGAATCTGCATTACTTAATGCCGGTGATGATGTTATTTGCCTCGGAGGGGGGACGTATTCACTAACAGTTACACACAATGGCGATAACCCTTGGAATTACAATGGCTTACCCATCATAGATAGCACAATTATCATCAAGGGCAATTATTCTATAATTGAACGGGACGATAGCGCTCCTGATTTTCGGATATTTGAAGTCGCAGACACGGGAGATTTCACATTGCTTGATACCATTATTCAAAATGGACAGACTGATGGATTTGGTGGTGGTATCAATAGTGAAGGTATATTACTCGTCGTTAATTCCCAGTTTGTTTCTAATACAGCTTATATTGGTGGTGGTATTCATATCGAAGCAGGGCAGTCCACAATTCTTGACAGCGAGTTTCGGTACAATGTTTCCGAAAATGATATTAACAATCAAGATTCTTGGGGGGGCGGATTCCATAACAAAGGGTATTCTATAATTGATGGTACGCTGTTTTTTGAAAACCAATCAGATCGTGGGGCTGGCTTATCGAATCATAGTGATCTCACAATCACGAATTCCCGTTTTATAGGAAACACGGCTACAAAGTATGGGGCAGCTATTAACGGTGATACTAGCGGGAGCAATATCGTACTTGCCGATAGTTGTATCTATGGTAATACCAGTCCATCCTATACAGCATCGGTTGTTAGCTCTGATGAATCAGTTATCCAAGCATATCGAAATTGGTGGGGTAATCCAATAGGGTTAAATCCGAGTGAGGAACAAAATCTCGTCGAAATTGATAATTTGCATGTTGCCAATCTAGGATGTTTGGGTGGCGATTATCAAGAATTTGAAAGCTACGAAGGTGATATAATTGATATTACCTTAAATGATGCGGTCGGTGGAGTACCTCCTTATACATACTCGAATTTTTCACCACCATATGCAGGGACGATATCGGGTACATATCCATCCTTTACGTTTACAACAGGCGCAAGTAAAGAACTGCTTTTATATACTATCACAGATGCAAGTGGGTATTCTGTAACTGGTGGGGTAAAAATTTCGAATTATCCAATTTTACAAGCGATATCTGCCACTTATACTACGGAATGGGATAGCCCACTCAATTTGACAATGACAAATAATGGTGGCGCTCCACCATTTACTTTCAGTAATTTATCTAGTCCTACGGGTGGTGTTCTGACAGGCACGATACCTAACTTTGTCTACAATGTAACAGGGACTTATACAGACCCTGAAATTATCACCTATAATGTGACTGACAAGTTAGGGTCTACTGTTACAAACACTTGGATAGTAAATCTAACTGAATTGACCATGTCTGATAATGAAGCAGTTACAGCCTTCAACACAGCTGTAAATTTACCGCTTTCAATAAACGGTGGTTTTCCACCTTACGATGTATCTGTAGTTGATAACCTTACCTTAGGCAACATATCAGGTGATTATCCAAATCTAATCTTTACCCCAAATAATAATGCTGTTGGGACAGAAGTCATTACCTTACATGCCACCGATCAAATAGGAAACATTGCATCCGCCGAACTCACCCTGACAGTCTGTAGAGATAGCATCACCTATCATATTAACGATAGTGATGTTCAAGGTTTAAGAAATGCTATTGATGATGCCCAAGACGGTGTTTGTGGGTTTGTACCTGATGTAATCGAACTTGCTCAAAACGGTGAATATTTGTTTGGGGATTATGTCAATACATCGAGAGGTCGGTCGGCACTACCGTTCATTTATACAAACCTTGTGATCAATGGGCATGGTTCAATGATAGAGCGTCTTGACAATGCTCCTGATTTCCGCCTACTTACCGTGATAGCTGATCCAGAGACATCTATTTCCTTCAATAATTTTGGCATTATCAATGGCTTTGCCAAAGATGGGTCTGTATATCAGCATGATTTTGGTGGCGGGATGTATCTTATCGGAGCTTCCAGTGATGTTGATGATACTCGAATGATTACATTGGATGGCATACTGTTTGAGAGTAACGAGGCTGAAAACAGAGGAAATGCACTTTATTTGGGTGGTGATAATATCACAATACGCAATAGTGCTTTTATTGGGAATGGCAAGAGTAGTAGCCCTTCTACTATTTACACATACAATCATGGTGGCAAAATTTTACTAGAGAATAATATCTTTTATGACAACGGGAATGGTGGCACTGTTGTATATGATGATGGTGCAACTACGCTCCGACACAATACATTCTGGCAAAATAAGGCTATAAACATAGTAGCAAGTGGTAGTGTAACAAGACTAGAGGGCAATCTTTTAGGTGAAAGCTCAAGCCAAAGTTGCTCAGGCAACAATGTGCTCTCATTTGGATATAATATTAGTTTTGACTCCAAATGTTCAGGTGACCTTACCTCACAAGGTGACCAATTGAACACCCCGTCGGGTATCAGTTCACTCATCTATCTGGATGATGACATTATCCCAATATTGGCACTGTCTCAACAAAGTCCTGCTTTAGATGCTATTCCTATTGGCGATTGTAATATTGCCACAGATATAAGTGGTAATACGCGTCCTCTTGATTCAAATGGTGACGGGACATCAGCGTGTAATATTGGCGCAGTGGAAAATGGAACGACTGACTTTGTTTTACAAAAATCAGCCAACACATCGTCGGTTGCCATTGGAGATATTGTAGATTTCTCGATTTCAATTGCAAATAATGGCAGTAATGATGCAACAGGTGTGATTTTAACCGATGTCCTACCATTCAATATGCTATATGAATCGTCTATTGAAACACAAGGTAGTTACAATCCCATCAACGGGCAGTGGCTAGTCGGTAGGCTTGATGCTGGCGATACTGAGACTCTCACATTGCAGGCAAAAGTTTACCTACCGCTATCTGGGACAAGTACTACAAATACTGCGGCCTTCTTTGGTGCTAACCTCCTAGACAACAATAACGATTTTTCGGATAGCAGTGATATTAATATTATTTGTCCGTCGAATACTATCTTTAATGTAGCTGATGGTGACGTTGCTGGACTAATTTCTGCAATTAACACAGCAAACAACAATATATGTGGAACAGGCACAACAACGATAACCCTTGCAAATGATGGTTTATATGTCTTTGATAAGCCATTTAACGATTTTAATGCCTTGCCGACGATTGAAGCCGACATTACCTTTGAAGGCAACAATGCTACATTCATGCGGAATGTGTCGAGTACCCAGAATTTCCGATTCATTCAAATCTCAGATTTAGGTGACCTAACAATTAACAATATGTCATTTGAAGATGGATATTTGCCTGAAGCAGTTGGTAGCGCGATACTCAGTCAAGGCAACTTAAGCATTACCAATGGTATGTTTACGAATAACACAGCACATTTTGGTGGTGCAATCTATCATCAAGATGGCGCATTCACAGTAAATAATAGTGCATTCTCTACCAATACGAGTACTGGAAATGGTAGTGCATTATATTTGCATAATGCTGATAGCTTGATTGAAAATAGCCATTTTGAGAAAAATCAAAACACTAGTACTGGAACAGTAGAGGGTGGAGCTATCTACGGGGAGAATGTCAATCTAAATGTTCAGTCATCGACATTCGCCAAGAATAGCAATGTTTCTTCCAACTACAGAGATGGTGGCGCGATTGGTATAAAGAATAATGACCTTGTCGATTTACAGGTCATCATCAATGACAGTATTTTTGATGATAATTCGGCGAGACGTTATGGTGGTGCAATTACGCTTCGTGATGCCTTGACGACCATTACTAACAGTAGCTTTGTCAACAATTCATCCAATGGTAAAGGTGGAGCAGTCGTTGAGATCGGTGGTGAGCTTAACATCGATAATTCAATCTTTGCATCTAACTATGGGTACGAATCGGGAGCACTTTATATCGAGGGGTACTACACACTCAATCATGTGACCATCGCAAATAATCGTACAGGTCGCAATGTAACGGCTGCATTGTCAGGCATTCGCGGGAAAGTGAAAAATACAGTTATTGCCAATAATATAGGTGGTGAGGGTAACTGTAGTTATGTCGATTCACAGCAATCAGAAGGTTATAATGTTTCATCGGACATTAAATGTTACTTCAATCAACCCACTGACCAAGCTAATGTAACCGTTGCCATTTCTGATCTTGGCTATTTCGGTCTTGATAAACCAGTTGTGTTACCAGAATCAGCCAATCTGATTGATATTATTCCGTTAGAATCCTGTGAGTTAACAAATGATCTTTATGGTCATGCACGTCCACAAGGAAGTGGTTGTGATATTGGTGCAATCGAAGTCACAGGCGCTGAAATTTATCCACCATATGGTTTATATATTACTCAGGGTGAATTGGGTGGAATATGGACTATGACATGGCAAGATGACAGTAGTGCTGATAGTTATGAAATCGAACATATATATCAATCAAGTAGCGGTACATCGAATAGCGAAATTATCACGATTGATGGGTCAGCAACCAGCTATCTTATTGATACCAACAATTTAATTTGTGATTCATTCCATAATTACCGTATTCGTTCATATCACAGTGCAAGTAATTTCTATTCAGACTGGTCAAACTTAGACTTCTTCTATTTGCCATGCGAGTTATTGCCTACACCAACAAACGTTTCGGGTGTTGCCATTTCTCCGACGGATATTCAACTGTCATGGGATCCGATAACGATTCTTGTACCAATCTCCTCAGTTTCCGGTACAACAGAATGGATAGAACAACCGTTACCCGTAACTATTGAACAATTCAACACGGATAACTCAAATTGGAATATCGTAGCGCAATATGTCTATAGTAATTACACTGTACTTGGCGGATTTGAATGTGAAATGAATTACCAATTCCGCGTCCGAGTATACGATTATCCAAACTACTCAAATTACTCTGATATTGCCCATGTTGATATGAACCCATGTCTTTTGTATGCTCCAGCAGATTTTGTCGCAGAGGCGGGAATACGTAATGATGTCATTCTGACGTGGACAGACAATAATCCATATGAGACAAATTACATTGTGGAACGATCGCTTAATAGCGGTTGGGAAACCCTTGCAACACTGCCTGCTGACACGATAACGTTTACTGATGCCACACCATTACCAAATTTAACCTATACCTATCGTATACGCGCTTATCGCTCAACTATTGACCAATATTCAGCATATTCAAGTACCGTTATAGAAACGCCACCTGCCCGACAAATTGGATCGGAGTTTACAGTTACAACACTATCTGACGGATCAGGAATCTGTTACGTCCAAACGTGTACACTCCGTTCTGCCATTGAGACAATAAATTTATATCAGATTTCAGGTACGATAAAATTTGACTTGCCGGGTGCTGCGCCACATCGTATTCGCTTAACTGACGAATTGCCGATTGTTGAGTACCCTGTCACGATTGATGGTTGGTCACAACCCGGTTGGACACAGGCACCGATTGTATGGATCGATGGCAATGAGATCGCAAGTACGATTATCCTTGAGGGTGGCAATAGTACGGTACAAGGGCTTGTTATCGCAGATTTCTACCGACACAATTACGTTAATGAGTATGCTTTGATTCTCAAAGGCGAAAACAACGCGGTTTATGGAAATTATATTGGTATAGACCCAACGGGCACGATTGTAATGTCAAATCGTAGAGGTCTAGAAGCCCATAATGCACAAATTGGTGGCGCTTTGCCCCATCAGCGAAATGTGATTTCAGGAAATACATTGAGTGGCATTGGTGCAGAAAATAGTGTTATTCAGAATAACATTGTGGGCTTAGATCCTACTGGCACATTCAAGATTGGATCGCAACAATATGGTATTACCGGATCAAATAATCTGATCGGCGGTACAGAACCCAATCAGCGCAATATTGTAAGCGGGATTTCATTTGACGGTATAGCGGCTGGTGATGGCACTGTTGTGTATGGCAACATCGTCGGTACAGACATCACCATGTCTGCGGCAATCCCAAATGGTACAGGTATTTCTGGTTATCGTTCGATCATCGGTGGTGACAATCCCGGCGAAGGTAACATCGTGATGGGGAATATTGTTGGTATTCAAGCTTACGAGACTGAGGTAATTGGTAATTACGTCGGTATCGACGACACGGGAACAATCCAGATATCGAATAATCGTGGGATGGAATCTGTTACAAATGTCTATGGTAACCAATATATCGATAGTAAGAATATCTTCCGCAATAATGTTGTGGTTGGCAATTTGTATAATGGCGTGCAACTGAGTCAGGGCGGTAACACGCTGTATGGTAACTACATCGGGGTCACCCGTGATCTAACCCCAATACCAAATGGTAGTAGTGGCGTTCATCACAATGCAGATTCACTTTATCCTAATATTATTGGGGGTTATGAAGACGGTCAGCCGAACATCATCGCACATAATAATGGTGCTGGAATCTCTAGCGGAATAGCAAAGGGTGCATGGATACAACGTAATGTCATTTTCAACAATGGCGGATTAGCGATTGACTACATGAACGATGGTGTAATTAACCGCGATTCAACGGATCACATAATAGATGCGCCGTCGATATTTGATATACGTTATGATGGCAGTTCAATAAGGGTAGTGGGTGAATTTACAGTTGATGAGTCACAAGTGCAACCCTATGTGCTTGATGTTTATCATAATGCGTCATGTGACCCATTGGGCAACGGTGAGGCGGAAAATTATGTGGGGCAGGCTGTCATTAATACGACTGAACAAGGATATTTCGGCTTTGATATTACTCTTCCATACAGTGGTAATATTTCTGATGTCATTAATGTCATCGTAACGAATACATTGTCCCAACGTTCATCCGAGATGTCGAATTGTGCCGATATTGTACAAGACACCTTACCAGCCCCATCTAATCTGGTGACGACACCAATAGATGATGATTCCGTTCAGTTGGATTGGATCGATAACTCCAATGATGAATCAAGCTTTGTGCTAGAGACAAGCGTCAATCGTGAGATATGGTTTATCGAAGCTATGCCATCGGCCAATGTCACGCAAGCGATTGTAGATGATTTGACCTGTGAAACGACCCGCTACTTCAGAGTACGCGCTGTACGCTCTAGCGACAGTGCCGAGTCAGCAAATTCAGCCTATGCGAGCTTTACAACACCAGATTGCGTGATTCCCATAGAAGAGTATCTCTATGTGACGACGAACAGCGACACCTATGATGGTGTGTGCGATGCAGATTGCTCCTTGCGGGATGCTATCACCGCTTCTAATAATGCATCAGGTACACAGATTATCAATGTGCCTACTGGAACTTACCAGATTATCACAAGTGCCGAAGAAGATGAAATTAACCAAACCGGTGATTTTGATATTACAGATGATGTATACATCATTGGAGCAGGTGTTGATTCAACCATCATCGACATGAACAAATTATTCAAAGCCTTCCATGTTCATGGGCTAGTCGAATTCTGGTTGAGTGATCTTACAATCATCAATAGTAGCCCTGACACAATCATAATTGACGGTTCTGGCTATGTTGACTTCGGGGCAGTTCGTAATGATGAAGGTATCTTGCATATTACTGATGTCAACATTCGTGAAACAAAACGAAACAACGGTAGCAATAACTATCATATCTATAATCGTGGACAAGCTTATCTAACCCGTGTTGAGTTGTCACAAGATGTCGCATCAAATTCAGGCTATGATGCGATTTATAACAATGGCTACATGGAAATTAACTATGCTCATATTCACGATAACTACGGTGTTATAAAACAGGAAGCAGGAGATATAACCATCTCCAATAGCCTCATCGTTAACAATCGCGCAGATAGAAATAATGGGGACATAATTAGTCTATCTCCAGATGCAGAAGAATTGACAATCGAATTTACGACCTTTAGCTACAATGACACAGCTTCTATATTCAGATTCTATTCCACTCCCGTTATTTTACGTGCTCGTAATTCAATCTTTGATGCGACGAGGAATCGGTATTTTAAGGTGTGTGAGAATGGTAGCATTGTTAACATTGGTGCAAATCTATACTCAGATTCTTCCTGTGGGGCAATTGATTTAGGTCTTGGAGATGCGGTTGTTGTTGATTCTGTATTACTCGACGGAAATTATCGCCCTAATATTGGTAGTCAGGCAATTGATGCCGCGACTGGTGACTGTCCGACACATGACTTTTACGGTACACCTCGTCCGATCGGTTCGAACTGTGATATAGGAGCTGTCGAGAGTTTCTATACACCAATGGATCCACCAACTAATTTGACGGGGACAGTTGTCAACAACCTCAATATTGATCTGGTATGGCAAGACAATACTATCTACGAAACAAGTTACGTCGTTGAGCGATCTACGAATAATGTTGATTGGATTGAAGTCGCAACTCTACCAACCGGTAGTGAGTCGTATAGCGATACAACGCTACTAAACTGCTTCACCGATTATTATTATCGAGTTTCTAGTCGAGTTGATGTGTTATTGGCAATATCTTCGGTTATTCAGTTGAAAACAGGTTGTTCACCGATCATTGCACCGTCAAATCTGATAGTGACTGTGATAAAAGGTGGTGTTGATCTCTCGTGGCAAGATAATAGCCAAACAGAAACTGGGTTTAATATCTTACGGCGTGTTAGTGGTAATGATGATTGGGAGATCATACAGACGTTAGGACAGGGCAGTGCAAGCTATCAAGATAATACTGTTATCTGTGAAACTCCATATGAATACCAAGTTGAAGCCTATCGCAATAACGACAACGATACAGCCCAATCTTCACTTACCGACATAACATCGGGTATTTGTTCGGTTAGTGCGCCGATTTCCTTTACATCGACGAGTAGCACAGAGTTAACAATTAATCTCGCTTGGGTGGATACGTCCGATAATGAAACCGGATTTGAAATTTATCAGGTAGCAGAAACAAGCGATCTCATAGCAACATTACCTGAAGATACACAGGCGTATACCGTCACAGGATTATCATGTAATACAACCTATAACTTCCAGTTACAGGGTTATCGAATAGTTGATGGTGAGCGGGAAAATGCTGATTTGGCACAATTAGAGACTGCAACCTTACGATGTGCAGTGAAACCACCAACAAATCCAATACCGATGGCGGTTCAACGGAACTCGACGGAAATTATGTGGCAAGATGCATCACCAGAAGAAACCACACACTTTAGGATTGAGCGTGCAATTGAGGGAAATTCAGGAGAGATTCAGGCTCAAGCCCTAATCTTAAATTGGAATTTGATTGCTCAGATTCCCGATACTTATAATTCGTTTATTGATACTAATCTCGTATGTGGAACAACATACTGGTATCGCGTGCAAGGTTATGATCAAAACTTTGATGAATATTCTAGCTACAGCGATCCGATACAAATTATCACGTCCGATTGTCCAGTCCCTGTTACGAATACGATCGGTTTGTATCAAGATGGTATGTGGATGTTCCGTGATGGTTTCGATCACTCTGCATCGATTGTCACGTTTCGCTATGGTCCGCAGGAGAGTGGTTGGATTCCACTTACTGGAGATTGGGATGGGGACGGAATTGATGGAATAGGTCTGTATAAGAATGGGGTCTTTGCCCTACGCGATGTGTCTGAGCGTGGTATAAGTGATTATGTCTACCGCTTCGGCAACATTGGGAGCAACGCACAGCCAATCGTTGGTGATTGGGATGGAGATGGGCAGGATACGGTGGGTCTGTATCGTAATGGACTTTTTGTATTGACGAACTCCCATGAAACGCGAAATATCGATCATCAATTTGTCTTTGGAAGACGTGAAAGTGGTTGGACAGCTATTGCGGGTGACTGGACAGCAACGGGACGTGATCTGGTAGGACTTTACAAAGATGGTGTATTCCAATTGCACAATACTTTCACAACACAATCATCAGGACAATTGTTCCGATTTGGACCTGATACGGGGGATTGGACTCCAATTACAGGTGATTGGGACGCGGATGGTAGTACAACTATCGGATTATACAAAGACTCAAGCTGGCGATTCCGAAATACCAATAGTCGTGGTCAAGTTGATTTTGGATTTACATTTGGAAACGTTGGTTCCAGTGCCTATCCAATTGCAAGCTATCGCGGTGGTGAAGAAGCTCTCGAAGCATTGGCGTTTGTAAGTGCCATACCCTTACCAGATATGAACTTAACACTTGAAGGTCAGGTGCTCAACCCTGTTAGCCAAACGATAACCGAACCTGTTTTTGTGACAGTCACTATGACTGAAGCAACATTTACACCAACGCCAACCGCGTCGATCTCAAGTTCAGATATTGAAGTTGAGCCGACTTTCACACCTTCAGAATTTCAGGAAATGATAGAATCTCCTACATTTACTGCTGAGCCAACCAGTACAGATATAACAACACAGATACCAACAACGACTCCTACATTTACTGCTGAGCCAACCAGTACAGATATAACAACACAGATGCCGACAATGACTCCTACGTTTACTGCTGAGCCAACAATTGGACCTACTTTTACTCCATCACCGACACCACTACCAACCGTAACCATAATGCCAACCAGTGTTTCTACAGTAACCCAAGTTTCACCAGAGATCACTCAAGAAGCCAGAACGGATTAGTTGTTATACGAGCCTTAAGCTAAAAGAAGTAATTCTATGACTGACAGCCCAACACTGGTTAAAATTGCGACGTGGTCTCAGTTGAGAGAACCTGAGGCCACATCCCCAAAGACAAAAAAATAAAAAGTTAGATCGTCAATAGGTTGCAGGAGTATTTTGCCTCTCATCCTGATGATCATCTGCATGAAATCACTGTGAATTTGAAGTTGTAGGGTAGCTTACGGACTGTGATATATTCCTTGGCTACCCGATGAGCCTACCTTGTTGGGTATTAACTAAGCTTCAGTTTTGCGTAGGATAATTCGCTCAGCATTTTTAAAGTAAACTTTTTCTAGAACATCATCTGGCAAGTACAATCCATAAACTTGCCAACGTCCTTGTCTCGGGGTATCACCTGTGCCATAACTAAAATATTCATCATCGGTTTCTAGAAAGCGATAATACGTGGGATAGACATGTTCTTCAACAGGACGATCTGTTCCAAATAAAATTCGATCCGCATATTTTAAGAAGAAACGCCTTGCACTATACGGTTGACGACCCAATTCTGCGATGCGCTCACTAATATCAACGAAGAAGTTAGGACACCGATCTAATAGATTACCTACCCAACCGAGATTTTCGGCATAACATCCGAGATGAGCCCCAATAAACGTTGTTTGTGGGTGTCGCTCTACTATGTTTGCAAAAGCGGTCAAGATACTCATAAATGTGGGAAACGGTGGGCTAGGGAATTGCCAATCAGGATGAGCGTTTAACTCTTCCCAGCGTTCGTTCCGGTTATCTACAGGATCAAAGAAGGCAATTGGATCAGCTATATGAATGGTGACAGGTAAACCAAGCTCTCCTGCTACTGCCCATAATGGGTCAAGCCGTGGATCATCAACAGGTACTAATTTCCCGTGCTGATCCTTCACCTCAAGCCCGAGGGGTTTCCATATTTTTAAGCCCTCAGCACCACGCACAACTTGTTGCCGTAGTCGATCAGCCGCCCACTGACCAAAGTTATCTCCATGTTCTGCCCACTTTTCCCATGCTACGCCACCGTAAACCACAAACCGATCCGGTGCTGCCGCCTTAAAATGATCGAGATGGGCTTCGAGGATATGCTCACCCCAACCACCATCAAGATCAATATACGTGCGAACATCTGCCTCATCCAGAATATCTAATAGTTCAGAAACTGGGCGTTTATCCCAACCTCCAAATCCGTCGAGCCCTAGATGATTATGAGCATCAATCACTGGGAAACGTGGTTTTTTAATAGATGTAACAGGGGTTACAAGTTTGGAGATCGGTTTAAAGTCAGTCAGTAATAAGTTTTGTGATTGCTGGTCATCAGTCATGGTTCACCATTATTGGATTAAGTTGTTAAAACATGTACGCCACGCTCTTTAAGCGCAGATGTGAATTCGGATCGTGTTTGTGAATCTGTTACTAAGGTATGGATTGCCGAAAGTGGTGCTAACAATACACTAGAAGTACGCTCACACTTAGTATGGTCAGCTACTACAATCACTTCACGGCTAATGTTAAGAATTTTACGGTCAGTCTGCGTTTCTGCTAAATAATCGTTTGTGAGCCCCATATCAAGATTTATTGCACGAGTACCTATAATTGCTTTATTGACGCGCAACTCATCTAAAAGTAATTCCGTAAGGTGACCAATAAATGATTGCTCAGAAATACGGAGGATGCCTCCAAGCGAGACAAGGGTCAGATCAGGAATATCAGAAAGCATATTCATGACGAGTAAAGAATTTGTCACGACAGTTAGACCCGTATGTTGACGTAGATTACGGGCGACTTCCAAAACGGTTGTTCCACTTCCGAGAAACAATGTCTCGCCATTATCTATGAGTTGGGCGGCAACTTTTCCAATCTCCTGTTTTTCCCTTGTCTGTTCACCAGACCGTTCAGCAAATGATGGCTCGGGTGGGGCATCCTCTTTTATGGTTAACGCACCACCATGAAAGCGTCGTATAGACCCGCTCATTTCTAGTGTATCTAGGTCGCGCCGTGCTGTTGCAGGACTTATTAGAAATTCTTCGCAAATTTGTGAAATCGTCACACGCTCATGTGTTTCAACAAATTGTAGTAACGATTCACGGCGTTCTAATCCAGATAAAGTAACAGGTGTTGTCATATAACTTTGCTCATTAATATATCTTAATCTAAATAGGTTTAGCATAATGATCATGAATTGTCAAATATAATCATTTTTATGAATATTTGCACATTTTAAATTGATTGGATATGATTATATTTGTAGTTTTTATGATCGTTTTGATTAAAATTAGATTAATATTCATTGAAAAATATATTCTAAGCTGAATTATAGTGATTTGAAAGATAACCTTTGACTACAAAAGATGGCTCTTATACATATACAGAAATTTTTAGTCAGCCCGAAATTTGGCTTGATGCAATTGCATCGTTTCATCAAGCGTCGGAAGCACTAAAAGTATTGTGGGATCAAGGCGGGTTTGATTCCGTGCTATTTACAGGTTGTGGCTCAACTTATTATCTGGCACATGTCGGAGCAACCCTGTTTCAACAGATGACAGGTATTAATGCGCGTGCCTATCCTGCTTCTGAAATTGTACTTTTTCCTGATCTTGTCTTCCCATCAAGTAATAATCCCTTGCTCATTACAGTGTCACGCTCAGGCGAAACCACAGAAACAGTCGAAGCCGTACGTAGCTTCCGGAAACATTCTCAGAATCCGATGATAACGGTCACCTGTGGAAGCAATAGCACGCTCGCTAAACAAGCCGATCTCGTCTTTGCAATTGATAAAGCGCAGGAAACCAGCCTCGCACAAACACGCTCATTTGCGAGCATGTTGATAGTTATTCAAGCAATTGCGGCATTTGCGGCAGGGCATCATGATCTTGATACACTCAACCGACTGCCATCAGTCGCCACGCATTTATTGACTAACTATCATACACTTGCACAAACGCTTGGTGAAGACAAACAGATTGAGCGTTTTTTCTTCCTCGGATCGGGAACATTATTCGGTATTGCTAGCGAAGGCATGTTAAAGATGAAGGAAATGTCGTTATCGTATAGCGAAGCCTTCCATATGCTGGAATTCCGTCATGGGCCGATGTCGATGGTAGATGACCATACCCTCATTATTGGGCTGATCTCAGAAGAAGCACATATACAAGAGGCATCCGTCTTACGGCAAATGAAACAACGGGGTGCTCAGATTTTGGCAATCGCGGAAGATGATTACCAATTGGAATTTGAAAGCTGGTCACATTTTGTGAACCTCAACAGTGGCTTACCACGTTGGGCACGTCCTGTTGCTTACCTTCCTGTGATGCAGGTGATGGCATATTATCGCGCCTTATCGAATGGTCAAAATCCAGACCAACCTGCAAACTTAACATTTGTGATATCGCTTGACGAGTCAATGACATAGCTAAGTACTATGGTGATTCGCAGGTGCATTCAATGAAAGTCTAACTATTTTGTTTATTTATTTAATTTTGAATGTGTGGCACAGATCACTAAGGAGAAATGCAAATGAGAAAGCGTAGTTTGTTTTTTTTAATAGTTCTAGCACTGTTAAGTGTGATGGTTGTCGGTGCACAAGAGCCTGTTACCCTTGTCTACTGGTCGATGTGGAATGAGACGGAAGGGCAAGCGTTAGCAATACAAGATGCAATTGCCAAATTTGAAGAAGAAAATCCAAATATTACGATAGAAGCTGTCTGGAATGGTCGCCAGAACCAAACTCTAGTGCGTACAGCTTTAAGCAGTGGCACAGTCATCGACATTGTTGACCAAGATGCCGATCAAATCGCTGGTGGTTTAATGCGCGCTGGTATTGGGTTGCCATTAAATGATTATCTTGCTGAACCAGCATTAGATCATGACGAAGCACTATCTGATGTCATTTTACCCGGAACATTAGATATGTTTGCGCTGGATGGCGAAATTTACCTCCTACCATACATGTATAATACGGTGCAATTCTGGTATGACAAACGTGTCTTTGCTGAACTAGAATTAGAAGTTCCTGAAACTTGGGATGATCTAATGCTAATCTGCGATGCGTTGAATGAAGGTGGTTATGCCCCGATTGCTGCTGAAGGTAATGAACCCGGTTACGCCGCATTCTATTTAACTGAAATGTTAGCACGCTTAAAAGGACCCGGTTGGTTACGGACTGCGGCCGCTGATGAGACAGGCGAACTTTGGAATGATCCTGCTGTTCTTCAAGCCGCTCAAATGACCCGCGAATTGTGGGATAGAGGTTGTATTCCACCCGAAACACTCGGTTATGTATGGCCACAAGGTCAACAAACCCTCGCATTCGGCACTGCTGGTATGGAGTTGGTTGGCTCATGGTTACCTGTCGAATTACAAACCATGACGGACGAAGGGTTTGAATGGGGTGGTTTTAGTTTTCCAAATGTTGAAGGTGGCGAAGGCTCAACCTCAGATGTAAACGCCTTACTGTTGTCATTCATGATTATCAAAGACACAGAACATCCAGACGAAGCCTTCAGTTTGCTCCGTTATATGATTACCGACGAAGTTCAGCAAGCGTTTACCGATGATTCCTTAGTTGGTGTTACTAACAAATACATCGAGTGGAGTCCAATCATTGGTGATGCACAAAATGCGGCTTTAAATGCAACCGTCACTTATGGTGATGTTGATAATGTTGCTTCACTTTATAGCGAATATTTGAACACAATTCTGTATCCTACCTATCTTAGCTTGTTCCAAGGACAATCGACACCGGAAGAGTTTGTAGAACAGATGGCAACACTTACAGCAGAATACTGGGCAACACATACAGTAGACTAAAAATCGCATTGTTAATGGCATGAGGGAACGTGTATTAGAACGTTCCCTTTTCGATATATACGCCTCACTTGATCCATTGTGATATCTCGGAAGGGCACAATCAGATATGAGGATTTCTAAACGTTTTATCGTATTTTTCTTATTACCTGCGTCGATATTGTACGTAGCTTTCTTTTTAGTCCCCACGCTACAAGCACTGGTCTACAGTTTGTATGACTGGAGTGGCTTTGGTCAGGATATGCGTTTTGTCGGGCTAGGTAATTTCCAAGAGTTATTAGGGGATCGTCTATTTTGGACGAGTATTACTAATACAATCGGCATTCTGATTATTGGCGGTGTGATTATCTTTGGGATTGCCTTCATCATGACGATGATGATATCGGAAGGGATTCGCGGGAAGAAATTCTTCCGTGGTGTGATCTTCTTGCCCAATATTATTGCCGTGATCGCTTTAACAACGATGTGGGGATATATGTACGCCCCCAATACAGGGCTTCTGGCATCGGTGTTTAAGCTAGTTGGGCTAGATGAAATGGCAAGATTCACATGGATGGGACCCGATACGATTTTCATGTCGATGATGATTGCCATTATTTGGATCGAAGTTGGTTTCTATCTGGTGTTATTGTTAGCAGGGGTCGATAAAATTCCACCAGACTTTTTTGAGTCAGCGAAACTTGATGGCGCAAATCAATTTCAGCAATTCCGACATATCACAGTGCCTTTATTATGGGACGTGATCAGTATTGGGATGGTGTTATGGAGTATTCATGCAGTCAAAATATTTGAATTCCCGTTCTCATTCACAGGCTTAGAGCCGAATCCAGCTTCATACACTGTTGGCGTATACCTTTATATTCTGGGCTTCGGGCAACGTCAGCCGATTTACCGCCTCGGTTATGCAACAGCTGTAGGTGTAATGTTGTTACTTATCGTGCTATTGGTGGTACTGATTATTCGTGCAATGACACGCAAAGAAGTCGTACAATATTAAAGGACATTACCATGACCCAGCCATCATCCAATCTTAATGAAATAAAAACGACAAATAAAAAAGATCGCTTTCATTGGTTTCGGTATGCTCCTTCCTATTTTTTTCTTGGTGCATGGTCACTGTTTACAATTTTGTCAATATCATGGATCGCGCTCGCGTCAATCAAGACAAATCGTGATGTTTTCCGTAAGCCGTTCGACATTCCAGCTGAACCGCAGTTTCAAAATTATGTCAATGTATGGGAAAAATCACAGGTTGGACAAAGCTTTATCAACAGCCTGATTTTGGTGGGTATCTCTGTTTTTCTAATTCTACTAGTATCATCACCTGCCGCCTATGTCTTAAGCCGTGCAAAATTCAAGGGGCGCGGATTCATAACAATGGCGTTTATTGCGGGCATTGGTATCCCATATCCTTTGGTATTTATTCCGCTGTTTGCGCTTTTATCGGGACTTAAACTAACGAATACAATGTCGGGGCTGATTCTAGTTTATGTTAGTCTATCTGTTCCGTTTACAGTTTATATATTAACGGGCTTTTTTAGTAGCTTGCCCCAAGAAATTGAGGATGCCGCCGTCATTGATGGTTGCAATGACCTCGATGTCTTCCGTAGAGTCATGCTACCTTTAGCCTCACCGGGGATTATCACAGCCGCGATTTTTAACTTTATCGCACTCTGGAACGAATTTCAACTTGCTTTGATTTTCATTCAAGAACCAGATATGCGCCCTCTTTCGTTGAGTTTATATTCCTTGAAAAATGCAATGACCTATTCTGGTGATTGGGCAGGTCTATTCGCGGGAGTGATGATCGTCATTGCACCAACAATTGTCCTGTTTATCTTGCTGTCAGAGCGTATGATTTCGGGTATCACTTTAGGTTCTGTAAAATAATCTAATTGAATAATCGTAAGCCCACTTTATCTGTTGGGCTCTACCTGTATTGGATAAAATATGAGCGACTTACGCATCGAAACATGGCAAATGCCTGCTGCTTCCCTCGGCTTAGAGAATCCGTTACCTTCCTTTTTCAAACCAACTCATGAGCCAGTTTTATCCAATAAATCAAGAAATGATCCTGAGGCGGGGTATCTTCCTGACTATCTGCCATACTCTGTTCAAGATGGTTATACTCGTCAACGTGAACTGACCGATATGAAAGTCGCTGTTCTGGAAAATGACATTTTGCGTGCGACCTTCTTGTTAGAATATGGTGGTCGTTTGTGGTCACTCATTCATAAAGAATCTGGCAAAGAATTACTGTATACAAATTCGATATTCCAACCGGGCAACCTCGCTATGCGGAATGCTTGGTTCAGTGGTGGCGTAGAATGGAACATGGGTGTGATTTCTCATACACCGATGACGTGTTCACCACTCTTCGCCGCACACATTGATTCCCCTGATGGAACGCCTATATTACGACTTTATGAATGGGAACGCATTCGGCAAGCAGCATATCAAATAGATGCTTATCTGCCTGATGGTTCAGAAGTGCTTTATATTCGCTGTCGACTTGTCAACCCATTTGACTATGCCCTTCCTATGTATTGGTGGTCAAATATCGCTGTACCAGAACGCGAGGATGTGCGTGTCTTAGTACCTGCTGACGAAGCCTATCAATATGCGCTATCGGTTTCTGATTTATCGACAGTTTCTATGCCGATTGTCGATGGCATCGATGTGACTTATACAACGAATGGGACTCGTGCGGCGGACTATTTCTTCCTCATTTCCGAACAAAAACGTCCGTGGGTTACTGCCTTAGATGCTGATGGTAAAGGGCTTGTACATGTCTCGACGGCTAAACTCCGTGGACGCAAACTGTTTTTATGGGGAACTGAATCGGGCGGTAAGCATTGGCAAGAATGGTTAAATGGTTCTAATGAACGCTATTTAGAAGTTCAAGCAGGTCTAGCGACAACTCAGCTTGAGTATGTTCTTATGCCAGCAAATTCTGAATTAGAATGGCTTGAAGCGTATGGTTTGATGGACTCCGATGCAAAAGTGACACATGGTAAAGATTGGAGTGCGGCACAGGCTGAAGTTGAAAAGCATATTGAACGTATGATCCCACGCCATGATTTTGATTCGGAGTTACGACAAGGCAATGACTGGAAAGATCAGCCCCCAACTCAAATTCTGAATACTGGGTCGGGTTGGGGTTTGCTAGAAGCTCTCCGTCGTCAACACACTGAAGAAGCACCTTTTGCTGGTACAGGTTTAGATTTTAGCGATACGCTTGGTACACAACAACAGCCATGGCTTGAACTTCTCGAAACAGGTATTTTCCCCGATAACAACTCAGATACACCTGTAGCGGGCTTTCTTGTACAGTCAGAATGGCATACTCTGCTTGAAAATGCGGTTGAGACAAATCCTGATTCAGGTTGGGAAGCATGGTATCACCTCGGTATTATGCGCTTGCATTATGGGGATACTGATGGTGCAGACACCGCATGGAAGCATTCTTTGGCTCATAAACACAACCCATGGACACTACGCAATCTAGCAATTATCGCGCAAAGGCGCGGACATGTCAATGAAGCAGCAAACTTATACTATGAAGCATATGGATTGCGAGTTGACCTTATACCCTTATTGATTGAAACCGCCCGCGCCTTAATCGATGCAGGACGCTCCCGTGATTTTCTTGACTTGGTAGACAGAGCTAGCGATTCAATACGCACACATGGACGTATCAATTTACTTGAAGTCGAGGCAGGTTTAGCAGTGGGTGATCTTGATCGTGTTGGTAATCTGTTAACAACCGGCTTTGAGATTGACGACTATCGAGAAGGGGATGAAATTTTGACTGAACTATGGATTCGTTATCATGTTGAACGCCTTAGTCAATCCGAAAAAATCCCAAGTGATGAAGCACTTGTGAAGCGTGTGCGACGCGAATATCCGATTCCAAAGATGTTTGACTTCCGTATGAACATTCCGCAGGAAAATTAGGTAATTTGTGTTATGCCGCATCTAAAATAGATTACCGAGTACAATTCTTTCACGGTTAATTGTTCATCTCATGTAATTACGATCATCATTTATGTCCCAAACGTCATTTATCCGCCGATACCTTCCATGGTTATTACTATGGCTTTTTATCGGGTAGGTTCGGGATATATGCTAAAAAGGGACATGAGTTTTTTCTTCCCGTAATTTAGAATAGTAAATATAAATTATACCAAAATATAGTTTTCATCTGCTATGTAGTAAATGAGCCTCAAAAATTATATCTGCTAAGGTCATTTGACCTGTCAAAACATACTATTTTGAATGTTTTTCGTGACCTATTCTAAAATTACACGTATCCCGAACTGCCCCCTGATTGATCTGGCTATTCTTTTACGAAGTGCTTTACCTGATCGCCCACCTGTCCCGGCAATCCAGAGTGTGCATTCGGTGTAATTATCATCAAATTGTCGAAGTCGTACACCGGACCGCCATGTTCAATGCGCATGATATGATCCAGTTGGTACTTAGCATTGGCACCACCGCCCATCCGCTCCGAATTGATAACAAAGGGTGCTTTTCCTTCTTGCATCAGTTTTTTATTGGCTTTACTAAATCCGGTAGATAAATCCGCATCTGCCGCAACTTCTTTCCAGAATGCTTGGCGGAACTCGCCCCAGTTGGCGAATTGCTTCCCACGCATCTTGTCGGCAATCTGTCTCGGGAATAAACTCATACGAAAATTGGTCTTGTTGCCAGGTGTTGGTGTCCCGCTGAGCCAATCACGCGATGCAACTGGCAGATCATCGCCGCCACTAGCAACACCCTGACGCGCCCGAATGGTACTGGTCTTGGGCATGGTCTCAGGCGT
>Ga0070728_10002553_pt1 | contig 22332 bp, 16 predicted proteins | sample tdDd471_FD_66723 | JGI IMG/M metagenome (GOLD analysis project Ga0070728, IMG submission 66723) | Marine sediment microbial communities from the Atlantic coast under amendment with organic carbon and nitrate - tdDd47.1 | ecosystem: Environmental > Aquatic > Marine > Coastal > Sediment | place... | reverse complement strand
GTAAGATACTTCTTTGTAGTATTCTTTAACTGAGTTGGCATCAGTGTTATACATTCCTTTGTAAGTAGAAATGCTTGTACTGAATTCACTTTCTCCTGCAAAACGAATAAAAACAACAGTATTGTTTAATGTACCTGATGTTGGGGCCTTGCTTGAGCTGCTTTTAAGCTTTGCCCGTTGTGCCACCTTTTTATGGTAGTACTCAATCGAGTCTCTAAGGTATGGCTTGATACCTGCTTTGGCAGGATCTAATGTTTTGACAGCAATGCCACTTGCCTCAAGTTTGTCGTTAATTTTCTTTGCATAAACATAATAACCCGTCTTGGGATGCTGAACTATGGTGTATCCATTTTCATCATGCAGGAAGTTATAAAACTCGTCACCGCTGGCTAAAAGATTCAAAACCTGACCATCTGGCTGGGTAACTTTAACCGGTTGATTTTTTAGTGGAGCAGCAAATGCATTAATACAAATCAATGTAAAAATTATCAGCGTTAATGTTGATAAAATGTTTTTTCCAGAAGTCATGTTGAATCCTTTATTCAATTTGAAGATAGAGTGCAAGAACGCTTCACAATAAAAAAACAGAATTTGTTTACACTAAACGTAAGTGAGATACAACCATAAAATGTTGCAAATATACATTTCTGTATATTTTTAACATTTTCCTATTAATAGACCCGTAACCAAGATGACAATTTCCAAAAAAAACGGCCTGACAATATAAAATGTCGGGCCGTTTTAATTTATATATTATTTCTTACCATTGATTTGTTCTGAGGTATTCATCAATTGCTTTCGCAGCTTTTCTGCCGTCACCCATGGCCAGAATTACAGTCGCTGCACCTAGAACAATGTCACCACCTGCAAATACGCCGTTTTTGCTTGTTTTGCAGGTTTCTTTATCTGCGACAATGTTCCCCCATTTGGAAGTTTCCAGTCCGGGTGTTGTTGCAGGAACCAGCGGATTTGCTCCGTTTCCGATTGATTCGATTACAGTGTCAACTTCTATAGTGTATTCGGAGCCTTCTTTTGGCATTGGCCTTCTGCGACCAGAAGCATCCGGTTCACCAAGTTCCATTTCTACAACTTTGATTGACTTGACCCAGCCATCTTCTGTGGGCAGGATCTCAACAGGATTTGTCAGAAGCTTGAATTGAACACCTTCTTCTTTTGCATGGTGAACTTCTTCAACTCTGGCCGGCATTTCTGTTTCGGATCTACGATAAACCAGATATACGTTCTCTGCTCCAAGTCTCAGTGCTGTTCTGGCAGAATCCATCGCAACATTACCACCACCAAATACAGCGACGTTTTTAGAGCGAATTGTCGGAGTGTCTGTTTTGGGGAATGAATATGCTTGCATCAGGTTTGCTCTGGTTAGGTATTCATTTGCGGAGTAAACTCCAATCAGCTCTTCACCCGGAATGTTCATAAAGTAGGGTAGTCCGGCGCCTGTTGCGACGTATGCTGCATCAAATCCTTCTTCACCGAGAAGTTCATCAATTTTGATTGTCTGACCAATAACTGCATTGGTTTCAAACTTGACGCCAAGTTTCTCGAGGTTTTCTGCTTCTTTACCAACAATGGACTTAGGAAGTCTGAACTCAGGAATCCCGTAAACCAAAACACCGCCGGTTTTGTGGAAAGCTTCGAAGATTGTTACCTCATGACCCATACGTGCCAGATCTCCAGCAACAGTAAGACCAGATGGGCCAGATCCCACTACTGCAACTTTTTTACCTGTGCTGGCAGGTATTTCGGGAATTTTTAATTTATTATTTTCACGTTCCCAATCGGCAACAAAACGTTCGAGACGGCCAATTGAAACTGATTTTTCGACATCTTTTTTAGATTTGCCGACAGTACAATAAGCCTGACACTGAACTTCCTGGGGACATACACGACCTGTAACTGCTGGTAAACAGTTGGCATCTCGAATAATATTGATTGCTTCCTGGAATTTACCATCACGAATATTGGCCACAAAAGCAGGAATATCTATGCTGACGGGACAGCCTTTAATGCAGGGCTTTTTCTTGCATTCCAAGCATCTGGCAGCTTCTAGTCTTGCGGATACTTCATCGTAACCAAGCGTAACTTCCTGGATGTTTCTGCTTCTTTCAATAGGATCCTGCTCGGGCATAGGCTGTTGCTCTAATTTAAGCTTGTCTTTCATAGACATTTCGGAATAATTAGCGAGGATCTCCTGTAATTGTTTTTCTTTTTGATCGCTCATTTGACCACCTTATTTCGTGTCTTTGGAAAGTTTTTTGATATGATCATGGAAAGTGCATCCCTCATCACCAAAGTTGTGTTCAGATTCTTCCCATTCTTTCATGCTTTCTTTTTCGTACTTACTGTATGCTCCCTGGCGGGCCATCATATTATCAAAATCAACCTTGTGTGCATCAAATTCAGGGCCGTCAACGCAGACAAATTTATTCTGTCCATCGTAAACGATTCTACATCCGCCACACATGCCAGTTCCGTCGATCATAATGGTATTCAGAGATACTAGTGTTTTGATTTCGTATGGTCTTGTTACATCGGCAACAAATTTCATCATAATAGGAGGCCCAATTGCTACCACCATATCAATTTTCACACCATCGTCAATAAGCTTCTGTAAGGCGTTGGTAACAAAGCCTTTTTCGCCGTACGAGCCATCATCTGTGACGATAATCACTTCATCGGAAGCCTTGCGCATCTCTTCTTCCATAATAAGAAGTGATTTGTTTCTTGCACCAAGAATAGAGATAACTTTGTTGCCAGCTGCTTTCATTGCCTGGGCAATGGGATGTGCCGGGGCTGTACCGATGCCACCGCCAACCATTACGACTGTACCAAAATTGTCTACATGTGTTGGATTTCCTAGCGGGCCAGCGAGATCAAGAATATTGTCGCCAGCTTCAAGTTCTGCCATCAGAGCCGTTGTTTTACCAACTTCCTGTACCACTAATGTGATAGTGCCTTCATCCGGATCGGCATCTGCAATTGTAAGTGGAATGCGTTCGCCACCTTCCCATACGCGTAAAATAATAAATTGTCCTGCTTTTCTACGTTTTGCGATAAGAGGTGCTTCGATTTTGTAGTACCATACTTTTTCCGCGAGTTCCCGCTTTTCAAGAATCTTATTCATAACTTCTCCTTCAGATTCATAGTAGTACCCTAGTAAATTTTCAAAATCCCAATCCAGCCAACAGGAAGATACACCTGTTAACTTGAAAACGGAAGTTATTATTCTATTACTTATAAGAACCGAATTATGCCGGATTCTTATATTTTGTCAGACTAAAAGAGCAACACAGAAAATGTATTGTAGCAAAGGAAATTTATATTGCCAGCAGATGGCTCATGCTTTCTTCTTAATCGTTTTTCTTTTTAAAAATGTGAGATAAAACCAGTAAAACCAGAAAATAGACAGGAAGCGGAAAGGGTAGTCGCCTATGCGACTATATATTGTGCGTTCATTTAGAAGAGGAATGTTATCAATTAAAACAGAACGTTTGAAAAGTTTGGTGGAGTTATAGACTCTTCCGGAGCTATCAATAAATGAAGTAAACCCGGTATTTGCAGATCGCAACAATGCTTTTCTAGTTTCAACCGCTCTAAAACTGTAGAATGCCATGTGTTGATAGGCTGCACTGCTTACGCCGTACCATGCATCATTGGTAATATTTACGAGAAAATCGACGCCGGATTTTGCATATTCATATGAAATCTCTGGGAAAATACCTTCATAACAAATTAAAACGCCAAAGCGAATGTCATCATAGGAAAGGCCTTTCCCAACAACTCCAGGGAAAAACATGCCAGATCCAGGAACTATTTGATTTAATCTGAGAAAATCTCTCATCGGTACATATTCACCAAACGGAACCAAATGTGATTTATCTGATTTGGCAATAACATTCGTATCTTTATCAAATAAAAATGCAGAGTTGTAATATTTATGATTTCGTTCTGCATCTTCGGTGTACGTGGAAACACCAGTCATAAACATCCAGGGAAGTTTGTCGTACAGATCGGTAAAGGTACGTTTAAAATGAGGAGTTTCCCTTGGAATATTAAAGGGAAACGCTGCTTCTGGCCAGATTACAAGATCTACAGAGTCTGGTATCTGTTTAGTAAGATCTTTGTAAACATCAATAATTCTGTAGGCATGTCTGAAAGATTGATTTTTAAGATCCTGTTCAATATTTCCCTGAACCATTGCTGCTTTTAATTTTTTTGCATTTTCTTCTGCAACATCATTTGCATGTAGTCGGTAGGTGCCATAGCTAAAGGATAGCGTTAACATTAGTATGAGGAAAATCGAAGCAAATTTAGGGAATCCAAAATTATTTTCTGTTTTGTAATACTCATATATTTCAAATAAAACAACGTTGCAAAGTACAATCATAAAGACAATACCATATACTCCCCAGATTGAAGCAGTTTGCAGAATTGGCAAATTGTAATATTGACTATATGCGATGTTTGACCATGGATATCCGGAAAATACGAAATAATTTCGGAAAAGTTCAGTTACAGTAAAGGTTATCGGTAAAGTTGTTGAGAGTTTATAACCATACTTCTGGTGAACTGTATAGGCAATATATATTCCCAAGGCCCACTGAAGTGCCAGTTCGATCATTAGAGCAATAAAAATTGTAAATGAGATCACATAGCTTATGTCGCCGAACATTACTACAGCAATGTTTATCCAATATTGTGAAATAGCAAAATAGAAAAAAGAGAAAAGAAACGCTAAAAAAAATAGTCGCTTGCCAGATTTTCCTTTTAACGCAAAAAGCATTGGGATGAGACCGAACCACGCTAAAACTTCCTGAAACCCTGTATCCAGAATATAGTTGCTGGTTTTGGTGATCAAAGGTGGCGCAGATGGATGAGCCAGCGACCAGAGCAGACTAGACAAAAGAAGCAGTGAAAATGTCTTTAGAAAGTTTTTCATATCTTAATACAATCTGGGTTTAGTTGGTCAATTTCTTTAAAACTGCTAGTTCTTTAGCACGCATTTTCTTTCGTTCATCAGGTTCGATATGATCGTAACCCAGTAAATGCAAAACACCGTGAATGACTAATCTGGTAATTTCGTCATCAAGAGAATGTCCTATTTCCAATGCTTGTCTGCTTGCTGTTTCAAGCGATATTAGAATATCACCAAGTGGAAGTTCTTCGACATGTGGCATATCTCCCTCCCTTGCGGGAAAGGAAAGTACGTCGGTTGCTGTATTTTTATCTCTATATTGTGAGTTGTATTCTTTTATCTTTTTATCAGACACAAAAACAACACTAACATCATCATTTTCACTTTTGCATCCCAAGACGTTTAATATTTTTATCGTCTCCGTCTTCCATCTCTTCGTTTCTATCTTTATCTTTCTTTGTCTGTTTAGTATTTGAACGTCCATTATTGTTCATCTCCTGAGTGCGCTTTTTTTCCGGGTATGCAGGACGAGAGTGATGCATGCCAACAAGAATCTTGGTAAAAGAACGTGCTATTTCATGCAGATCTTTCAAGGTAAGTTCACATTCATTTAGCTGTCCATCTCTGAATATCATATTTATAATTTTTTGTACCTGACCCTGCAACCGCTCCGGGGTAGGTTCGCTCAGGCTTCTTGTAGAGGCTTCAACTGCATCGGCAAGCATTACCAAACCTGCTTCACGGGTTTGAGGTTTTGGACCGGGGTATCTGAATTCGGTTTCGTCATCTGAAATATTTTCGCCGTTTTGCTTCATTTCCATCGCCTTATTATGGAAAAAGCGAATAAGGCTGGTACCGTGGTGTTGTTCTATAATTGAAGTTATGGTTTTACCAAGGTTGTATTTGTTTGCAAGGTCAACTCCTTCTTTCACATGTGACAACAAGATAAGAACACTCATATTAGGGGTAAGATCATCGTGTGGATTTTTCCCTTCATGTTGGTTTTCGCCAAAATACAAAGGTGTTTTTACTTTTCCAATGTCATGATAATAGGCTGCAACCCTTGCAACTAAAGGATTTGCGTGAATTGATTCTGCTGCTGCTTCAACCAATGAACCTATTACGATGCTGTGGTGATAAGTACCTGGTGCTTGAACGATGAGTTTCTTAAGAAGTGGATGGTTGAGGTTGGCCAGTTCGAGAAGCTTAATGTCGGTAGTGTAATTAAAAAGAAATTCGATAATAGGAGTCATGCCCGAGAGGGCAATTGCAGTCAGCACACCAGAAGTTGTAGCTGCAAAAATCGAATAAACGAAATCACTGCTTAATATTGTGCCAGTGAATAAGTGATAGAACAATACTATCAGCATAGCTGCTAACGATACTCGAAGACCGGCAAACACAAGCGTTGTTCTTGCTCTGCACTGTCCGACTGCATCTGCTGCAATTAGTCCGCATACTACAGAATAGACGGCTATAAAAAATGGCGAGGTAGTAAGAATTGAAAACAATAAAGCAATGAACAGACCAAAAACAATTGCTACTTCAGAGTTTAGTACTATCCTAACCATAGCCGCTCCTGCTGCAACAGGAACTGCAATGTAGTAAATATGAGGCGCAACATTGTCAAAGACTGAATCAAAAGCATTTGCAACCAGTGCTGTGGTTTTAACCATAACTATAAAGAGCACTGTTAAAAAAGCCATCATAGTCATGTCTTTAATTGTTAACTGAAACTTTCTTATATTATTGGAACCAAATACAAAAAGGGTCATAATGAAAACAAAGAAAAACAAAGTATAGCCAGTTAAAACTATTAAGGGGTTTGTCGAGGATATTGTGTTTTCAATTCCTCTGAGGATAGTTAAGTGGCGTTTTTCAAATCGCTCGCCATCCCTTATGATCATTTCTCCCTTTTTAATTGGGATAAACATTGTCTTGATGTTGTCGCTGGCTTCTTTTTGTCTTTCTATGGTAAGTTTTCTATTGTAGGAAAGATTTGGCTGCAACAGGGTGCTACCTAAACTCAACAAGAAATCGCGTTGTTTTTTACCAAGTGTAGAAAGGCTGTTGGTATACCTCCAGAGACTTTGGTTTACTTCCTTGAAATCAAGGATGCTACTTAAATCTTTCCTGACATACTCGTTGTGTGAAGTGGAAGCGTGATCTACAATCTTGATTGTGATATCTCCATTTTCTCCTTTTTCCATCAACTCTTTATCGTTGATAATCTTATGTGAGAACACATCTCCAATGACGAGGATAAGAGCATTCATCAGCTCCGTTGAAAAATGATAATGGTATAATTTAAGATAATCAGCTTCAGGTATTACTGATTGTATGTTTTTTATAAAAGTGTTTCTAGCTGAAAACACCGTTGCCATCAACTGTTGATTCAAATCCTCATCACTTGTGACAACGTTGAAATAATGTTCCATATTGTTTACTACTTTTTTACGGTACATTTCCTTGGATAATTTAGTTTTAGTGCTTGTTGTTTTTACTTCTTTTGTTTGTTTGAGTTGCTTCTTGTTGCCATTTTTATCTTTCTGTTCCTGTAGTAGTTTATGTTCTTCGGGCATTAACACATTCAAAACGATAAAATCAATTATCAGAGATTGCATTTCTACAAAAGCTTTTTTGATTCTTGCTTGTACTTCATTGCCTAAGTTTGAATTAAAATCATAAATAGGCAAGATAGCTCTGGCGGCCTCATCTTTTTTAGATTCAGTTGCCTGCAAGTCTTGAACGTTATAATTTCCTGGAGATCTTATGTCGGTTGTTGAAATTTGCCCCACCCAGGTGTCATCATAGCTTTCTGTTGTTGTAGAAAGGCCCGGTGTCAGGAACATGCTTATAATAACCGATAAGACAAGCAGAATGGCCCAATGGTTACGCTTTTTGTCCAAAGCTTCCCATGAAAAAATTGGGAATGACTTCTCCGCTTTGCCGTTTTTCGTGGTTATTTTGATTTTACCGCTTTTGGAGTTTTGTGACTCCATCTCCGGTTTCGTTGTCATTTGTCTTGCCCTTCGTATTGTTCATATGCTTTTACGATTCGCTGAACCAGAGGGTGACGAACTACATCTGTGTCTGAAAATCTGCATACTGAAATTCCTTTAACGTTTTCAAGCAATCTGGTTGAGTTTACCAGACCTGAAGACTGACTAATCGGCAAATCAATTTGAGTGATATCGCCGGTTACCACAGCTTTTGAACCAAAGCCAAGTCTTGTTAAAAACATTTTCATCTGTTCATTTGTGGTATTTTGCGCCTCATCTAAAATAATAAAGCTGTTATTTAAAGTTCGTCCTCGCATAAATGCAAGTGGCGCAACTTCGATGACATTGTTTTGCATCCAATACATAGCTTTCTCAGTGCTTACTATATCATACAAAGCATCGTATAGAGGTCTTAAATATGGATTGACCTTTTCCTCAATATCTCCCGGTAGAAAACCAAGACGCTCGCCGGCTTCTACTGCAGGACGAGTAAGAATAATTCTTTTGCATTCCTTGTTTAAAAGAGCGGAAACAGCCATCGCCATGGCCAGATAAGTTTTACCTGTTCCTGCTGGGCCGATTGAAAAAACCAAATCGTGATCGCGAATTGCATCAACATAAAGTTTTTGATTATATGTTTTTGCTACAACTTTTCTTTTTGTTGCAGTTGAAATAATGATGTTATCAAGAAAAATTTTAGTGAGATCTATATTGGGTTTCTCGTCCAGTATCTTTAAACCTCTTATTACATCGGAAGGTTTTAGCGGAAACTGTTTCAGAACAAGTCCGTAAAATTGATTTAAAGATTTAATAGCAAACTTTACTCTGTCTTCTTGTCCAATCAGAGTAACTTCACCACTTCTTGATGAAATTTTAATATCCAGATGTTGTGCAATTGCTTTTAAGTTTGCATTTTGCTGACCAAAGAGAATTTTGCTTCCATCATTTTCGTCGAAAGAAATTATTTCAGTCATTTCAGTTTTGTTTTTTGTCAAACTTGCTCCTTCGATTTAAATCATTATAAGTCTTGATAATCTTTAATCGTTACCATTTCTTACATGTTCACTTAATTATGCCAAAATATACTAAAAAAGTAATAAAAAACAAGAAAATATGTCAATTTTTAGCGTTCAATAGCTTTTTAGTATTCAGGTAAATAAAAAGTCGCATTGCGCAATGCCTTCAAATCTCTAACATTTTGATATTTCACAAAAAAAGGAGCCATCAGAAGATGACTCCAGATGGCTCCTTTGTATGTCTTAATTATGAAAATGTACTATACAACACCCTGAGCCAGCATTGCATTAGCAACCTTCATAAATCCGGCTATATTTGCACCTGCCACTAGGTTGTAGCCCATACCGTATTTCTCAGAAGCTTCAGCGGATTGCTTGTGAATATTGATCATAATGCGATGAAGCATCTGATCCACTTCTTCAAATGTCCATGAACGGAACATGGAGTTCTGGCTCATTTCGAGACCACTCGTTGCAACTCCACCTGCGTTTGCGGCCTTGGCTGGTCCGAACAAAACACCGTTGTCGAGGAAAATGTCAACGGCTTCTGGAGTGCTTGGCATGTTTGCACCTTCGGCTGCTGCGATACAGCCATTATTGACCAAAGTTTGTGCAGAGTTTCCATTCAATTCATTTTGCGTGGCACAGGGAAGGGCGATATCGCATTTGATGTTCCAGATTTCCTGCCAGTTGTCGTTGTATTCAACACCTTCGTATTTGGCAGCATATTCTTTAATGCGTTTACGCTCGACTTCTTTAAGATTACGAATGTAATCCCATTTTTCGCCACTAATGCCTTCCGGATCATAAATAAATCCACTGGAGTCACTAAGAGCAACAACTTTACCACCCAGTTGATTAACTTTCTGCGTCGCATATATCGCAACATTACCAGAACCTGAAATTACAACAGTCTTGCCTTTAAAGTCGGTGCCTTTTGTTTTAAGCATTTCTTCGGTGAAGTAAACAAGACCGTAACCGGTTGCTTCCGTTCTTGCAAGCGAACCACCAAAAGTTAGACCTTTACCTGTTAAAACACCTTCAAATCGGTTAGTGAGTTTTTTGTATTGACCGAACATATAGCCAATTTCTCTTCCACCCACGCCGATATCACCGGCAGGAACATCTGTTCTATCGCCGATGTGTCTGTATAGTTCGCTCATGAAGCTTTGGCAAAAACGCATTACTTCATTGTCGCTTTTACCTTTGGGATCAAAATCAGACCCACCTTTACCGCCACCCATTGAAAGTCCGGTAAGGGAATTTTTAAGAATTTGTTCAAAGCCGAGGAACTTGATAATGCTAAGATTTACAGATGGATGAAATCTTAATCCACCTTTATAGGGGCCAATTGCACTATTAAATTCCACACGGAAACCGCGATTGATTTGTACGTTGCCCTGATCATCTACCCAAGGAACTCTGAACATTAATTGACGTTCAGGTTCTGCCATTCTATCGAAGATTTTAGCTCGTCGAATTTCTGGTTCTTTATCTAGAACTGGAGCGATAGATTCTGCAACTTCTTTTACTGCCTGTTGAAATTCCGGTTGATTTGCATTCCTGTTGAAAATAGAACTCAGATCCAATACGGTAGACATCCTGTAGACCTCCTTTTAAAAGGTGCATAAAGATAAAAGAAAAAACATCCTTCTTTGAACAAGATATGGAGACGTAATTACATTATATTCTATTTCATATTATTGCTGTAGGGAAATTTACTCCTTCACGGTGTAGAAGTCAAATAAATTACAATAGCTTGATAATGTTCTATGAATATTTGTGGTACTAATTTCTTATAAAATGAGAATGCTTTTTATTCAACATAGAATGTAAGTTGTCCGATTATATAAATTGATAGTGAGTATTGGTTTTATATTGAAATTTCGATTTTATATTCTGTTGGATGCACATTTGTGATAAACCAATAAAAAGGTACCCGATATTGCCCAGCAAAAAAACTGTTGACTTGAATATACTAATTTGTTAGAAATCTACGGTTAATATTGAGTATTTTGTACTGGTTTTCACGTTGCATGAGGATTTTTTAAAAGATGGCGTTGTTGAATCTACTAAAAAAATCTAACAAAAAATATACCATCATGGTGGTGCCCAACAACTCCGCCACCATGAAAAGTTTCAAAGTTAAGCACAACTCAATCAGGCTTTCAATTCTTTCAGTTCTTTTCGTGTTTGTCTGTCTTATTGCATGGGGAACGTACATGACTTTAAGACCTAATCATAGTGAACAGTATGACACTTTGATTAGAGAAAATCTTGATCTTGAAAACAAATTAACAAGTGTTAAAACCAAAGTAGCACTTTTAGAAACCAACCTAGACCGTCTTGAAAGATTCGATAGAAAACTTCGTGTAATGACTAACTTTGCCGATTACCGTAGAAAAATGGGAATTGGGCCAGTAAGCGAAGAAGAAATGCTGATTTCCAAAATAGAGAATCAGGTTGGCAACAATGAAGCTCTAGCACTAAAATTGAAAGAAAAAGTCGGCTCTTTAAGTTCTGCCAACCTTCCAGAAGAAATAAACCGCCTGCTAAAAGAATCAGAGGTTCGTGAAAAAGATTTGGCAGAGCTAAATAACTTTCTGGAAGATCAGCGTTTGCTTCTTTCTCATGTGCCTTCAATCAAACCTTCAGACGGCTGGTATACATCGGGTTTCGGGTACAGAATCAATCCATTTACATCAGCCAAAAAACTTCATGAAGGAATTGATATAGCAAGCAATATAGGCACACCTGTTCATGCCCCTGCAGATGGAACTGTAATTTATGCAGGTAACCGAAGTGCATATGGGATTGTTATTGTTATCAATCATGGCTTTGGTATTACTACCAGGTATGCGCATCTTTCTAAAATATTTGTCAAAGTTGGCGACAAATTAAAGCGTGGTAATAAAATTGCTGCGGTAGGTAACACTGGCAGATCCACTGGACCGCACCTTCACTACGAAGTAAGACTTAATAATATTCCTCAAAATCCAAGAAGATATATCCTAGACTAACAAGCTTCCTTTTGCATTAACAAATTTTGCCTGCAATCTAATTTTTCAAAGTATTTCTTTGGAATAGCCGAAATTAGCTATAGTATCTAAAGAAATTTGTTTTATTGTTAATAATATCAGGGAAAATAATAAATATGCTAAATGCAGCACATCCATTGCTGACTTTATCTGTTGTTTTGATTGCTGGTGCGATAGTCGGAAATCTTGCAAACAAGTTTCGTTTACCATCAATTACAGGGCAAATCGTAGCAGGTTTGATAATTGGCCCATCTGTAATTGGCATATTTTCAACTGAGGCAGTCCATGCCTTGCAGCCTGTAATGCATTTTGCTCTTGGGCTTGTTGCAATGACTGTTGGCAGCCATCTGCATTGGTGGAGATTAAAAAATCCTGCCAAACGACTTTCTCTCCTTGTTTTTTTCGAGTCTACCATTGCTCCTGCATTTGTGTTTTGTGCCGTAATGTTGTTTCCTAACGCAAATTGGGCAATGGGTCATCTGCTTGCAGCTCTTGCAATTTCAACTGCACCTGCAACTATTGTGGCTTTGGTACGGGAAACAAGATCTAAAGGTGTTTTCGTAAAGACACTGATGCCTGCTGTGGCACTTAACAACATGGCTTGTATTACACTGTTTGTTCTGGCAAGAAGTGTTACCAAAAGCTATTTTGATCCGGCGACCGATACGAGTTTGATAAATATGGCAATTGAGCCATTGTCTCAACTGTTTTACTCAATTCTTCTTGGTGGTTCTATTGGTTTAGCTCTCGTTTTTGTTACCAGAAGGGTTGTAGGTTCCGACAGGCTTGCCACTGCAAGCATAATTTCAATTTTGCTTACATCTGGAATTTCAGATTATCTCGGAGTTTCCAATCTTCTTTCGTGTCTGTTTTTAGGTATAACAATTGCGAATTTTGCTCACGAAAAGGAGAATATTGGGCACAATGTTTTTATAAATTTTCAAAATGCAATTTACGCCAGTTTCTTTACATTAGCTGGCATGGAGCTTGATCTGAGCTATATAGTTCCTGGTGGAATGCTCGCTATAGCAGTTGTGTTTGCAAGAATTGCCGGTAAGATTACTGCTGCAACTATTGCAATGAAGATAGCCGGTGCACCAAAAGCAGTTAGAAAATATCTTGGCCCCGCACTTATACCACAAGCAGGTGTTGCTGTTGGTTTGATATTGCTTATTCAGGAAGACCCTGCGTTTGAATCTATTCATAGTCTGTTTTTAGCAGTAGGGTTAACAAGTGTTATATTAAACGAGTTGATTGGGCCGATACTAACAAAATACGCCTTGATGCATTCAGGTGATTATGGGAAGGATCGAGCAAAGTTAATAGACTTTATCAACGAAGAACACATTATTACTGACCTTGAGGAAAAAACAAAAGAACTGGCAATCAAAAAGCTGACAAATCTATTAATAACTTCAAACAAGCTTGATGTTAACAGAGACAGGCTGCTTGAATCTGTTTTGCAACGTGAGAAAGAAATATCTACTTGTATTGGAAGTGGTTTAGCTATTCCCCATGGAGTACTGGAAACTGGCAAGGAAATATACGGTGTAATGGGCATAAGCAGGGAAGGGCTTGATATCGAAACACCAGATGGTCAACCTGTACATTGCATGGTTCTCTTGGCTACACCACCAGATCAACGTGAAAGACATCTTGAAGTATTGGCAGCATTAGCTAGGGCATTTGGTAAAGACGAAACCATCAGAAAACGACTTTTCAGGGCAAAAACCCCTGCACATGTCTGTACAATACTGCAAGCAAAAGAATTTGAGACCTTTAATTATTTCCTTGAAGAAGAGGAAACAGCCTAGAGCCGTAGGCAATAAATTTCATAACTTGAGGAAAGCTCATCAAAAAGGCAATTGAATATACTTTAATTGTAGAAAATGATTGACATTTCCTTACAGTATCTTATATATTGCCCAACGCTCTGTGCTTGAATTTGTTAGTTAATTAAGGAGGATGAAAGTGGCCAAATCGAAAAAACTTTCACGCAAGGAATTAAACCAGCCTGATCAATTTGTTACACGTGGTGAACAGCTTCTTCAGAACTTGGTGGATAACCGTAAACGATACATAATGTACGTAGGTGCGGTTTTTGGTGTTTTTATATTGGTAAATCTGATTTGCATGTATTTTCAAAGTCAGAACGACAAAATCAGTATACAGTTCAGCAACGCAATGAAAGTTTACAATGCTGGTGTTATTGCTGAAGGTGGCGAAGAAGAAGCCAATCCAGCTGCAAAAATTCCAACTTATGCCAGCGAAGATGCTAAAAATCTCGCAGCAGTAGAAAAACTGCAAGCTTTGGTTGATGAGCATGGTGGCAGCAGTTATGGTGCAGTTGCTCAATTCTATCTCGGAAACAGTCTGTTCCAACTGAAACGTTATGACAAAGCCAGAGCAGCTTACGAGGCATTTCTAGCCAAAGCAGGTTCTGATCTTAAGACTTTCAGCTTTGTTGCTTATCATAACATTGCACAATCATACGATGGCGAAAACAATCTTGACAAAGCTTTAGAGGCTTACAAAAAGATTCTTACACTTGACGGTGATGCTGGTAAAGACGATGCGAATTATAGAATGGCATTGATCTACAAACGCCAGAACAAAAAAGATGAGGCTGTAAAGCTTTTACTGGAAACACAGGAAAAATATCCTGAGTCCACTCTTAAAAGTAAAATTGATAAACTTTTAACATTCTTAAGAGGCCCAGCCCCTAAAGAAGAAAAAGTAGAAGAAATTAAAGAAACCAAAGAAGCTAAGAAATAAGCAGTTAGCAGGAGGAGGGCGATTCTATGCGCGATTTTCGTGCAAGAGCCTTTATAAAAATAGCATTTGTACTTTTAGTTGTTGGGCTAGCGCTTTCCTGCTCAAGATCCTTACCACTCGGTAAAGACTTTAAAAATGCCATCTTTTACCCAGGCAATTTAGATGCTGTTGTTGTCTGGAGATTTCAGCTTACAGACAGAGAGCCAATGGATTATAAACCTGTCGAAGATGGGTTGGTTGGCGTGTCTGGTAACAATTTGTATGTTGGTGGCAGATCAAAAATTCTCTATAAACTAGATAGAAAATCCGGAAAAGTCCTCAAACAAAGAAAAATGAATCAGGAGCTTTTCTCGCAGCCTGTGGCTAACGACAAATTCCTGTACGTGGGTACTCCATCTGGCAAATTGTTTGCGCTGGATAAGCATAACCTAGAGGACATTTGGGTTTACGATGCTAAAAGTGAAATTTTATCTGCTCCGATTTTTGATGGGGAGAATCTATACTTTATCACTCAACTTGATACATTAACTGCCTTGAAAGCTGATACAGGGGAATTTCTCTGGGAGCACAAAGAGCCTTACCATGGTAATCTCGCCATTAGAAAAAGAGCTGAACCCTTAATTGTAGGTGATAGACTTTTTCAAGGTTTTACCAATGGAACTATAGCTGCATTTAACAAAGTTACAGGCGACAAACTTTGGCAGAAGAGTCTTGGAAAAGGTAAACGTTTCGATGATGTAAATGCTACTGCCAAATATCATAACGGATATATTTATACCGCCTCATTTGATAATGGTGTTTACTGTCTGGATGCAGAAACTGGTCTAAGGCATTGGCAAAACGAAATTATCTCTGCAAGTACTCCGATAATTTTCGAAAACAAGCTTTACGTTACTGCCAGCGAAACTGGCTTTTATTGCTTAAATCTTGATACAGGCGTTACTGAATGGAAAATGGGTTTCAAAGCATTATTCATGGATCATCTCGAAGGTGGTTTGTCAGAGCCTGTAGTCTATAAGAACGATTACATTATTTTTTCAGCTTCTGGAACCGGGCTATACTTCATTGACACAAGAAATAAAAGAGCCATCACAAGGTTTACTCCAGGAAATGGAATCACCTCAAAGCCAACGACCGTAGGTAACATGATCTACACCTTATCAAACGGTGGTTACGTCTACGCAATATCTCTAGGCCAAAAAAAGAAATCAGCTAACTAGGGTAAAATAAAGAACATTTAAATATAGGCATGAAATTGTGAAATTTGTGCAATACACACAGCAGTACGCATAAGAAGTATTATGCATAGTGGTAAGTGCTGGAAATATCCTCCTGATTTGTGCAGATATTATCTTTCCTGTTTCTCACCGACCTTTCTCACATTCATAAAAAAGAAACATCGCCCCAGTTGAATCAAGGCGATGTTTTGTATCGACTTTTATCTGTATTATTTTTCGTTGCGTATATCAATCGCAGCTTTTACTAGAAAATAGAAAAGCTTGGCAGGTTCTTCAAGGCTACTTGTAAGTTCAGGATGGAATTGGCATGCCATGAAGTATGGATGGTTTTCAAGTTCCATGATCTGCATAATTTCACCACCCGGTGCATAACCAGAGAAAATACAACCGCTGTCTTCAAGTTGTTTTACATACTCTGGATTGATTTCATAACGATGTCTAAAGCGTCTTCTTACCTTGCTTTGTTTGCGATATATCTCATGTGCCCTGCTGCCCTCTTTCAATATGATATCATGACCACCAAGGCGCATTGTTCCACCCTTGTAGACCACTTTCTGTTGTTCTGGGAGTATGCATACAACTGGTGAACCAACACTGTGGCCATCGCTTTCTATCTCAACTGTATTGGCGTCTTTAATTCCGCAAACATTACGAGCGTATTCAACAACAGCCAATTGCATACCATAGCAAATGCCAAGGAACGGTACTGAGTTTTCACGACAATGTTGAATAACAGAGATTTTGCCTTCTATGCCTCTGGTGCCAAATCCACCAGGTACTATTACCGCGTCAATACCTTGCATTACTTTGTCGACTGTAATTTTTCCGGCTTCAATTTCTGTTGTTTCAATCCATTCAAGCTCAACATCTACATTTAAATGTGCTTTGGAGTGAATAATTGCTTCCATAATTGAGGCATAAGAATCGTGTAGATCGACATATTTTCCACAGATTGCGATTTTGAGAAGTGTTTTCTCATCTTTAGATGAAAGCTGTTCAACCAGTCTCTTCCATTCGCCTAATCTTGGTGGTGAGTAAATCTTCAAAACCTTATGCAGTATCTCAGGTATGCCTTCCTCTTCGTAACGAACAGGAATGCGGTAAACATTGCTTACATCCTCACCACTAATCACACATTCAGGATCAATGTTACAGAACAGAGCTATCTTTTCTTTGATTTTGGGGGACAAAGGTTCCGGGCTTCTGCCAATGATAATGTCAGGATGAATTCCACGTTCAGTTAGTTGTTTTACAGCCTGTTGCGTAGGCTTTGACTTTTGCTCTTCAACGCCTGATGGAATTGGGACATAGGTAAGATGCACATAGGCAATATTTTCGCGTCCTACATCCTGTCTAAGCTGTCTAACGCTCTCAATAAAAAGCTCGTTTTCCATATCACCAACAGTGCCACCGATTTCAATCAGCATGATATCAGCTTTTTCTGCTTCAGCTATTTCAAAAAAACGTTGCTTGATTGCGTTGGTAACATGTGGAATCAACTGGACTGTTTGACCAAGGAAATCACCGCGCCTTTCCCTGTCTAATATCATTTTGTAAACTTTGCCCATGGTAATATTCCAGGTGAATTTGCATTGTACACCCAAAAATCGTTCATAGTGACCAAAGTCCATATCAACTTCACCACCATCGTCAAGCACAAATACTTCCCCATGTTCGATAGGATTCATGGTGCCTGGATCGGTGTTCAGATATCCATCACATTTTATTGGTACAACTTTAAGTTTGTCTGATAAAAGATTTCCAATAGATGCAGTAGCAATTCCCTTTCCCAGACCGGAAAGAACACCACCAGTACAAACAATAAACTTCGGGCCTTGATAAGACATAGACTTATCCCCTTTTTGCGAATAAAGAAAAACAACATTAAATTTTATTGATTGTCGGAAAAGGAACCAGAGATCGGATCTCCGACATCTGGGACTCGAATTATATTGATATATATATTTAATGCAACCCTTTTGTTGGGAAAAACATATTTATAATGGGAAAAGTAAAGAAAATTTAACTAATATAGAATTATCGCCTTTTCAGTTGTGTCGCTAATATTTCCATATTGGCAGGATCATATGAAAATACCATCCGTTTCATCTCGTTTTTTATCTCAAGAACAGCGTTATTAATCCTGATAATTGTTCCAGGATATACGCATCCGTTGACAAATATTCTGGCGTTTTCACATAACGTAGTATCGTGGTCATTAAGCCAGTTTATAAGGACCGTCAGACGGTTCTTTTTCTTTTTCATATCTTCTTTGAGTTTATTAATGTTTTCGCGTTCACGCGGGGATAGCTTGGCGAGAATGGCTTTATTAGCTATAAGAGGCTTCAATCGAGCAGAAAGCTCTTTTAACACCTCTTTAAGCTCGTAAATTTCATCTATGACAATATCAAGACTTAGCGGTATTTTTTTGCAATATCCAGCAATCACTTCTGTTCTGACACCGCTCACACCACCAATATGTTTAGCTCGTACTCCTGTGGCTGCGTAATTAACACCACCAACAATGGCTCCATTTTCTACAAATAATGTACCATGGCAAAAGATTTCAGAATGAAAGCAACCAGCATTAAATTCACAATCGTGGGCGCAAAATGCTTCTATCTGATTTACGTATTTTGCCTTTATCATTTGTTTAGCTTGTATTTTTGCTTCAAGCTGGCCTATTATGCCCTCTTTCACTGAAATTTCAACGCCAGCTTTCAAGTTTGAGGTTTCGCTACTTCCACCAATTATAATGCTGTTGCCAGCTTCAATATCAAAATGCTCAATGATATTTTCAGCAACTTCAACTGTACCAACAAAACGTAATTTACCAGTGCTCCAATCGTTTATGTTGTTGATTTTAAAACGTTCTTTAACCCCTATAGAGTCTTTTTTTACATCAAACTGACCACTGATTTGTGCTTCAATTTCACCATTTTCTTTTTCAACAAGACCCTTATCAATCCTGAATTCTACAATTTTGCACTTGAGTATGGTTCCAAATATGTCCTCGAACTTGGAATTCGCTTCAATAGTTTCGGCTGGTATTTTTTTTGCCACCACATTACCAGCGATGGCATTTATTAGGATGAGTTTCTTATCTTTCGTTATAGTTTCGTCAGAATTGTGAATTAAATTTAAGTATTCGATAATTTGTGGTTCTTGAGGAATCAAAAACTCGATATCATAAATCACATTAAGATTTTTCTCCAGGTTCGCAAGCTCTATAGGCTGTTTCTTTTTGATATATTTGAACTGTTCTCTTCTATTTTCTATCAGTTCCATATTTAGTGGACAAGTTATGCCAAATTCGCGGGCGGCTTCTTCAAGTTTAGCAGGATTAATTCCTTTGGCTAGAAGAACATAACACCTCAAATTGTCTGGCGTAGCTTTAAAAGATACCCCCAGATCATTGAGTTTTTCAGCAATTTCTTCTGAATCTGTTGTTAAATCTACTAGTTGCTCTTCTTCCACAGTATGATCTTTCCAGTTTTAACCTTTAAGCAGTATACAGATGTTATCTAAATTGAACGGTTAAAAAGTTTAAATTTGCTTAGAGTTGACCTATAAACATACTAATTAACGTCCATCTTACTTGCTAAAAGTATTACTCGGCATTTTTCCAAATAAAAACAGAGAGTTTTATCATTTTTCTAAAAAAAGTTAAACGAAATAGGAATAATAGTTCTTGTTATTAGTTATAAAGCTTACAATGAAGGTAACATTGCAGTTTTTGCCAGTTTGATTTTCTGAAAATGTTTGTGGGGAAAGATAATGAAGTATGCACTATTTTTAGCAAGCGTTGTTTTTTGTATGCATGTATCTTGCAATACTGCGCATGCATCTTGCACAAAAGATACTGACTGCGAAGAAAACCTTGTATGTGAAAATTACTCTTGTATCCAACCTGAAGCATTTCGCCCATTAAAAGAATTGTCGGAATCAGAAACCAGAGATGCCTATATTTCAAGTCTCGCAGAGTCTATACAAAGCTTGAAACTTCAAAGACGATCAATGTTGAAATATATGATAGCTGGGTACAGTGGATGCTTACTTTTACTAACCATGGGAATAAGTTTTAATGTTGAATCTGGAGGTGCTGATGAACTTGTATCAGCGATGTACATAATGAGTGGCCTAAGCCTTGCTCTGTCTGTAGCATGGCATATTTACTACGCAAAAAAAGAAAAAGAAATAAGATCACTGGAAAAGGAAATGCTTGAATATTACCTGATCGACACAGAAAAAATACAAGTGCTAGATATTTCGCCATTTGTCACAAAAAATGACGAGGCAAGCGAAACAAGTTATGGACTTTCTATTACCGGGCGGTTTTAAAAGGGGGATATGTGAAAAATATAATACGATTAAATCTGGTAGTATTTGCTCTATTGTATTCCTCATTAGCCTTCGGAGAATGCTTGTCAGATTATGACTGCAAGGGTGGCCGTGTGTGCTCAGAAGGCACATGTACTTCCCAGTCTATTGAAAGTCAACAAGAATTCATAAATAAGGATTACAGCTTAAGTGATACAACAGCATTACTTGTTGTTGAAAAAAATCAACTAAGACGTCAATACACAAATTTATTATTCATGACGGTTTTTGGATACTGTAATGCAGTTATAGGGCTTAGTGTTGCATTAGGTTTTCATATGGAAGACCTTTCCCTCACAATTTCAAATGCATTCTGGATTATGGGTGGTGCTTCTTTGCTGTTCGGAATAATTTCTAACATTCTTGTTGTCAGGAAAGCCAATAAAATTGAGGATATAGAAGAAAAAATAGACAAAATGAAGGGGCTTGAAGTTGCTGATGGGACGATATGGCTTAATGGTATATCTCCAATGATAATAGATGATTCATCAAACAACACTCAGAGCTATGGTTTTGCTTTATCTGGCGTATTTTAATAAAAAAATCCGGTTGGCACATTTTATATATACCAACCGGATAATTGTTTTAGCTAGCTGTATTTAATTATTTGTTTATTGCCTGAAGGCTGATTTTTCCAGCGATACTTCTTGCAATCTCTCTTATTGATTTAGAATAAGCAGTGTCCTGATGGCTAATCACGGCTGGCACGCCATTGTCACCTGATTCGGCAATTGTTGTATGAATCGGGATCTTTCCAAGTAGTTTGATATTGAGATCCTTAGCAGCTTTTTCACCACCACCCGTGTTGAAAATCTGATGTACGCTGCCACAATCCGGGCACTGGAAACCGCTCATGTTTTCGAGAATTCCAAGTGTGTTAATGTTTACTTTGTCAAACATCAGTTTTGCTCTGTAGACATCTGAAAGAGCGACATCCTGCGGAGTTGTAACAAGAACTGCTCCAGAGGCGTTGATTGATTGGGCCAATGTCAACTGGACATCACCGGTACCTGGAGGAAGGTCGATAATCAGGTAGTCAAGTTCGCCCCATTCCACATCACGCAGAAATTGTGTGATAAGGTTTCCAAGCATCGGGCCTCTCCATAATACCGGAGAATTTCTGTCTACCATGAAACCGAGTGAAATAGCTTTAATTCCAGCTGCTTCGATGGGATAAACTTTCTCAGTTTCCTGGCTTCCAGTTAGTTGTGCGCCTTCTGCGCCAAGCATAGTTGGAATAGATGGGCCATATACATCAGCATCCATAATTCCGACTTTTGCCCCATCTAGAGCCAGTGAACAGGCCAAGTTCAAAGCAACAGTGGATTTACCCACCCCACCCTTGCCGGAACCAACAAGTATGGTGTTTTTAACATTAGGAATTAACTCTTCTTTGTCTTGCTGAACAGAGCTTAAGACTTTGGAGGAGAATTCAACTTCCACAGTTTCTACGCCATCAATGGCTTTCACTGCCTTTTCGCAATCTTCCTTGATAGTTTGCTTTAACGGGCATGCCGGAGTGGTTAAGACTACGGTAAATGAAACTTTGGAACCATCTACCTTTACGTTGTCGATCATAGATAGACTAACGAGATCCTTTTTAATTTCCGGATCATTAACGGTAGATAGAGCATCAATAACTTGCTGTTCTGTGACAGACATTTTAATACCTCACTTTAGAAATAATACTAGTAGCATACAATATGAAAATTGTTCTGCCTAAGCCGATTTTTTCTCCTTGGAACCTTCCAGAACTTTTTTTGTCAACTCTGCTTTGAAAGTTTCTGTCTCTTTCACGACCTTTTTAGAGGGAGTTTTTTTAGGCTTTATTGCTTTTTTTTCAATTTTCTTTTCTGCGGTTTTCTTTTTGGTTGCTGCTGCCTTTTTCTTTGGTGCAGCTTTTTTCTTTGCAACCGGCTTTTTCTTTTTTGGTGCAGCTTTTTTCTTCTT
>Ga0070728_10002549_pt1 | contig 22386 bp, 18 predicted proteins | sample tdDd471_FD_66723 | JGI IMG/M metagenome (GOLD analysis project Ga0070728, IMG submission 66723) | Marine sediment microbial communities from the Atlantic coast under amendment with organic carbon and nitrate - tdDd47.1 | ecosystem: Environmental > Aquatic > Marine > Coastal > Sediment | place... | reverse complement strand
TCCGGCAAAATCGCGCGCCACCCCGAGCATCGTCCACAAGCGTCGGTCCCAAATCTCGTCGGGCTCCATGTCGTCGCGACGGCGCTCCAGGTACTTCTGCACCCACTTCGCCGCCTCGTCCGGCTCCGGAGGAGTGCGTTCGATGCGCGTCAGCACCTCTTCCATCGCGAGACGGGCGAAGAGCTCTCGGTCGTCGAGCAGCTGAATGAACTTGCGCGCCTCCCGCATCTGCTTGCGCGCGCCCTTCGGGTTCCCCATGCGCCGCGACGCCCGCGTTCGCGCGAGCAGCGCAAGGCCACGCTCGCGATCGGCGCCCGCGTCGGGCAAGGCGATGTCCACCTCGTCGAGAATGCGCAGCGCCGGAACAAACTGGCCGCCGTCGATCAGCAACGCCGCGTAACGAATCAACGGTCGCGGCGCGAAGATGCGCGAACCGTCCTCGATCGCGACGGCGCGCATCGCCGGCCCAACGGCAATCGCCTCGAAGACGGCGCCGCGCCACCGGGACGCCTCGATCAACCGGTCGAGTGCGTCGGCCAATGCTCGCCGACCGCCCGGCGCATTGGCCGCCGCAGCCAACCCGAGACGGACGGCATGCGACTCGGAGCGCTCGATCCGACCGCTCCGCAAGGCGACCTCCGAGCACAGGCGCCGCAACTCGAGTTCGTCGGGGGAGGCGTCGATCGAGGGCGGAATCATTCCCAGCGCCGCTTCGGCGTGGCGGTACGCATCCTCGAACCGCTCAAGCGAGCGGTAGGCGCGCGCCAGCATCAGATGAATCATCGCCTCTTCGGCGGCGGTCACCTCCGCGTCACGAGCTGCGGCGAGGAATGCGTCCGCGGAAGCCGGGAGCTTGCGCGACAGCGCCCGCCATGACGCCTCCTCGCCGACGCACAATGCTGCACACAGTCCTAATACGAGAATTCCGCGGGGTAGCACGGGAAACATCTTAGTAGCGAAGACGAAGCGATGACTGCAACGCGCGGTACTATCTGCCGCGATGGCGTTGAGGCTTGAACGGGTTTCGCACAAATTCGGCAACCAGCAGGTGCTCGAGGACCTCTCGCTGACGATCGAGACGGGAGACTGCTTCGGTTTCATCGGGCACAACGGCGCGGGCAAGACGACTGCCATGCGCGTCATGCTCGGATTGCTGCGTCCGGAATTCGGCCGCGTCATCGTCGACGGGTTCGACGCGGAGAAGTACCCGCGCGAGGCTCGCGTACGCATGGGCGCGCTGATCGAACAGGCCGGATTCCATCCGCACTGGTCCGGATCCAAGAACCTCTACCTTCTGGCGCGCCTCTCCGGCCGGCCGGCGGACATCCCGGAGCTCATCGAACGCGTCGGCCTCACGCACGCGGGCGACAAACCCGTGCGGGCATACTCGCAGGGCATGCGCCAACGTCTGGGCGTCGCGCAGGCGCTGCTCGGCGATCCCGCGTATGTCCTGCTCGACGAGCCGTCCAACGGCCTCGACCCGGACGGCATCCAGGAAATGCGGGAACTGCTCCGGCACCTGACTCGCGACGAAGGGCGCACGGTGCTGATCTCCAGCCATCAGCTTCACGAGCTGTCCGGCATCTGCAACCGCGTCGGCGTCTTGCGGCACGGCCGCCTCGTCATGGAGGAGTCGATCGAGAACCTCCTGCGCGGCGATCGCTACACGGTCGAGACAAGCGACTCCGAGCAGGCGCTGGCGGTCGTTTCACGCTTGGGCATAACCGCGCACGCGGCCAGCCCGCTGGTGCTCGAACTCGGGGAGCGCGAGCCGGCCGCCGTCGTCAAGGCGCTGGTCGACGAGGGGATCGCGGTTTCGTCGTTCGCCCCGAGCCCGCCGAGCCTCGAGGAGATCTACCACCGCGACGCGCCCCCCCTCCCGCCGCCCTCCCCCATCGAAATCGGAGAGCCGGAAGAACGTCTCGCGCCCTCGCACCCCGTTCGACGCATGGTCGGCCACGAGTTCCGCCGTTGGCTCGGCCAGTGGACGGTGCCGGCGATGCTCGCGGCCCCCGCCATCGTCGGTTTCGCGGCCATCGTGATGCGCCGTAGCGAAGTGCTCGCCGACCGTGCCGCCGTCGAAGCGGGCGAACTGATCACGGCGACGGACGTCAACGCTTTCGAAGGCGTCGCGCGCGCCATGTATCCGGGACTGTGGGTCCTGTCGTACGTCGTGATGGCGCTCGCGAGCCTGTCCATCGCGGGCGAGTACAGCCAGGGAACGCTGCGCAACGTGCTGTTGCGACCGATCACGCGCGTGCAGGTCGCGCTCGGCAAGTGGCTCGGCCTGGTGCTCGTCAGCCTCGGCTCGTACGCCCTGATGCTCGCGGTGGCGATAGCCGGCGCGACGTGGGCCTTCGAATGGAAGGGCGTCGTCGAGATTCTGCCGGGCGGCCAGGAGTTCCCGCACGTGTCGGTCGAGGAACTGACACCTGTTTTCTGGCATGCGCTCGCCGCGCCCGTACTGCCGATTCTCGCGTTCCTCGGCGTCGGGCTGATGGTGGGCGCGATGGTGCGCCGCTCGGCCAGCGCGATCGCGACCGCAATCGGCTGCGGCGTGCTGTTCGAACTCGCGCGCGAGCCCCTCGTGAACTCGAGCGCCGAGGTCTGGTCGGTCGCAACCTACCTGCCGTCGAAGATCTCGCGCTCCTCGTCCTACATCGATCACTTCCTGCGCATCTCGCAGGGCAACAATGACTCTCTCTATCTCTTTTCGGGTCCCGACGTCTACGCCCCCCTCGTGTGGATCGCAGTCACATTCGTCGCGGCGGCATGGATTTTGAAGAGGAGGTACGTGCCTTGAGGCGTTTTGTACTGCAATTCTTCCTGCCCGCGTGCTTCCTGCTGCCCGGGTGCTCACTACTGGCGCCCAAGATCAACAAGACTCCGCCCACGCTCTTCGACATGGAAGAGCCGCTCGCGCTATACGAGGAGCCGGCGGACGAGCAGGAGCGGCGGGAACTGCCCTCTGGAGGCTTCACCGGTGTCCTCGTGACGGACGCGAGGCAATCGCTGGAAGATCTGGGGGAGGCGCCGGAGGGGGTGCTCGTCGATCGCATCGTCGAGAACTCGCCGGGCGACTTCGCCGGGCTCGCAAAGGGCGACCTGATTGTCGAGGCGAACGGCCAGCCGATGCAGTACGCGAGCGCGTGGCGCGCGCTTGAATTCGACGGGCAACCGGGCTCGAAGATCGCGGTGGTGTACGACCGCGCGGGTGCGGAGCGCACGGCGTTGGTCGAAGTCGAAGCGCGCGCGCACCCGGCCAACCGCGTCGCAGCCGAACGCTTTCGCGAGGAGGACCGCACCGGAATCGTCGTGCGGACCGCAACCGAAGTCGAGGCGCGTGCCGCAGGACTCGGACCCGGCGGTGGCGCCGTGATCGTCGGCATGGCGCGCACGAGTCCGTGGCGTTCGGTGGGCCTGCGATTCGGCGACCTGATCGTGGCGGCGGATGACAAGCCGATCGAACACCCGAACGCGCTGCTACAGGTCATCCGCGCCGCGCCGGCCAAGTCGAAGGTCAAGATCGCATACTTCCGCGACGGCCAGCGGGCCGAGATCGAGGCGCCGGTTTCGCGCCGGGCACAGGAGCAGCAGATCGTCGACGTCCCGCTGCTGTACTACTACGAGAAGGACCGCAATCGCGTCGTCTTCTGGGTCTTCTTCGCAATCTACAAGCACACCCGCACCGAGGCGGCGCGCGAAACCCGGATCCTCTGGCTCATCAAGCTGCGCTCCGGCGACTCCGACCGACTTGAGGAAGTGAAGGAGTGAGAACGCTTCTCGTCCTCATCCTGGCGGCGGCAACGGGTCGCGCGCAGCAGATCACCCCCGTGCAGGTGCCGGAAGGCGCCGCTCTCAGGGACGCGCTGTACGCCGACGTCAACGGCGACGGCCTCGCGGATCTGGTTCTGTCGACGACGGAGTCCGGACGCACGATCACGGTACATCTCCAGCGCGCGAGCGGCGCGCCCTTCGCGAGCAAACCCGACTACAGACTCGCGCCGGTCTACAAGGACGCGGTGGCGTTCGGCGTGGCGGACGTGCACGCGGACCCGGGCGCGGAAATCGTGCTCTTCAGCGCACGCGGCGTCTTCGCCTGGCGTCCGAAGGGCCCCGAGAAGGAGCGCACGGTTCGCCTTGCGGAGTGCGACTTCCTCTGGCAGCTCCCGAATGCGACGCCGTTCGCGTATCAGCAAGCACTCGTCGATGTCGATCGCGATGGACTGGTCGACTTTGTGATTCCGGAGCCCGATGGCTACCGCGTGATGCGCCAGCAGAAGGCCGGCGTTTTCACGAAAGCGCAGCTCCTCATCGTCCCGGCCGGGCCGGACGTGCCGGACCCCACGGAACTCTCGTCGCGCACACGGCGTACGCGCATGGTCACCAAGTACAGCACCCGCGTAACCATCGGCGGTGGTGGCGAATTGACCGCGCGGCTCCGGGGCCCGTTGATCGACATCTCCGACCGCGTGCCCGCCCCGCAACTGGGCGACTGGGACGCGGACGGCGATCTCGACGTAATGATCCGGACAACCGAGCGCTTCTACGTCTGGACCCAGGGAAAGGACCACCGCTTTTCCGATCGCCCGGCCGTCGACCTCAAGATGCCCGTGGTTGCGGATCGCAAACGCCGACTCGAGGTCTCGTACTCGGCGCACACGCCGGATCTCGATCAGGATCGACGCGCCGACTGCGTGATTTTTTCGGGCGACCAGCGCAGCAAGTCGGTGCGCACGCAGATCCAGTTCTTCACGCAGCGCGGCGGCAAGCCCCTGTTCGACGCGAAGGGCCTGCCGGACCAGCTGCTCGTCATCGGCGGATTCGCCGGCATCCCGCGTTTCGACGACATCAACGGCGACGGCTATCCGGATCTGTTCGCCGCCGCGGTGAGGCCCGACCTGCTCGACTCCATGAAGGGCGACGCCGCGCAGCAGCTCGACGCCGAAGTGTACGTCTTCCTGAGCCGTAAGGGCCGGCTCCCGCGGAAGCCCGACCTCCTGCATCGCACGTCGATCCAGGTCGAAGGCATGCGGCCCCGAAGGTCGGAAGTCGTGGTGCGCTTCTTCGGCGATGTCACCGGAGACGGCGTCAGCGACCTGCTTCTGCGTGATTCCGCCACGGTCCTCAAGGTGCTGATGGTCCGCTCGGCGGGCGAGGGCCTCAAGGTCATCAATCGACCGCTCTATGAAGTCCGAATCGACAGCGACGCGCGCATTCGCGTCGGCCCCCGCCCCGGGCGCGGCAAGTCGCCCGACGTCGTGGTGATCGAGCCCGACCAGGTGCTGCACGTGAGGTTCAAGTGAAACGCCTCGTCGCGCTCCTGCTGTTCGTGAGCGTTACGGGCGCACAGTCGTTCGAGACGATCGCGACGAACGGCCCAGGACTCGACGTCGCGGACTGGAAGCTGCTCGATCTCAACGGGAACGGCCGCAAGGAATTCCTGTTGCTCGGCGGGCGCGGCGCGTTGCGCACGTGGCTGTTCGACTCGGACAAACAGCGCATGGAGTCGGCCCCGCGTGGCGATCTCGTGCTGCCCGAGGCCGCCCGCACATTGCTCGCCTGGGAGAAGATCCTCGAGGAAGGAACGGCGGAGCAGATCATCGCCATTTCCCCGCAGGGTGCGATCGCCTATCTGCCCGACGAGAATGGCGTCTTCGGCGCGAAGACAAAGATGCTGGCGCGACGCGCACGCTTCAAGTTGCGCGTCAACGACCCGCTGTTCGCCGGTGTTGTGCAGGACATCAACCGCGACGGCAAGCTCGACATCGTCGTGCCTGGCGCGGAGTACACCGAAGTGTTCATCCGCAGCGGCGACAGCTTCCTGCGAACCGCGCGGATCGCCGTCGAAATCGACCGCTGGGACACCGCGGAAGGCGGAGCACTCTCGAACTCCCTCGCCAGCACCTTTCGCATCCCGAACCTGCGGACGCGGGACGTCAATGGCGATGGGCGACCCGACCTGCTGGTGAAGAGCGGCCGCATTCGATCCTTCCATATGCAGCGCGCCGACGGCAGCTTCCCTGCGGAGCCGGACGTCACGCTCAACCTCGCCATCTTCAAGGACACGACGCCCGCCGCCTCGATGCGGCCGGGACGCACGCTGGCCGGCGGAGACCGACAGCGATACGAGTCGCGCGACCTCGACGGCGACGGAATCCCCGACTACGTCATCGCGCACCGCCGCAAGGTGTGGGTCTTTCACGGCAACAAGGGAAAGCCCCAGTTCACGAAGCCCACGACGATTCTCAAGGTGTCCGATGACATCACGGCGCTGCTGATCACCAAGCTCAATGAAGATGCCTACCCCGACCTTCTACTGCTGAAGGTGCAGGTGCCGAGCGCCGCCGGCATCGTGGCCGGCCTCGTCGGCGGCCTGGAGATCGACGCCTCCGCACTGGGATACGCCAACGAGGGCGGTCAACGCTTCGGCCGCACTCCGGAGTGGCGCAGCACGATCACGCTCCAGATCCCCTCCCTGACCAAGGTGCTCAAGGATCCGGGAGCCATCCTCCAGCGGTTCGACAAGGCCGGGCGCAAGTTCCGCGTGCGTCAGTTCGCCAATCTCAACGGCGACAAGTTCGAGGACACCCTGCTGCTGAGCGAGGACAAGCGCCGCATCGACTACTGGGCGGGCGTCCGCGCCAAGGACGAATCCGCCGAGTTGGTCGACTTCGAGAAGACGATCCGCAACATCCTGTTCGAGGACGACAACAAGACCTGGGATCTCGATCGCATCCTGGCGTTCATCTCGGGCCTGGCGGAGCGGCGCACCAAGGACCTCACCGGCGGTCGCGCCGCCGCCGCCTCGATCGAGTTGCGCGATCCGAAACGGTTCGACTTCATGGACTTCGCGACCGGCGACCTCGACGGCGACGGCCGCGACGAACTTGTGATCCGCTACGCCCCCGGCGGCCGTGCCCACCGCCCGATCTTCGACATCATCCGGCTAAAGTAGCGGGATGGAAATCCAAGCGCAGCGCGTCGCGCTGCTCGCCGACATCCACGGCAACGCACTCGCCCTCGACGCCGTCCTGCGTGATCTCGACACGGTCGAAGTGGACGCCCACGTGTTTATGGGCGACTACTTCCTGTTCGGTCCGCGACCGCGCGAGGTGTACGAACGCATCGCCGCGCTCGCCTGGCCCGCCATCGAGGGCAACACGGACCGCTACATCGCAAGCCCCACTTTTCCCGTGCCCTTCACCGATCTAAGGGAGTGGTACCGATCGGAACTCGGAGAGGATGCCCTCGAATGGTCGCGCGCGTTGCCGTTCGACCTGCGCGTTCGATCCCGAGAGGGCGGCGATCTCCTGATCGTTCACGCCACCCCCACCGACATCGAGGATCTGCTGATCACCGAGCAGGACGAGTGGGAAACACACCCGTTGACGACCGAAGCCGAAGCGGCCGGTCGACTCGGGGATGCCGCGGCTGACCTGATCGTCTACGGCCACATCCACTACGCCTCGAACGGTGTCCTGGATCAACGGAGACTGGCCTCGATCGGTTCGATCGGACTCCCTTTCGATGGGGATCAACGCGCGGCCTATGCGATCGCGGAGTGGCGGGACGGCGCGTGGGGCCTGGAGCACCGGCGGGTGGACTACGACCACGAGTCCGTCGCCCGCGAAGTCCGCGCACAAGCCCTGCCGCTGTGCGAGCCGCGAGCACAACGCCTCGATCGCGCGAAGCCGGTGCCCCTGCGCGCACGCTAGCTTGATTCGGCCCATCGCGTGGCATAACGTCCGCAGCAGGGATCAGTTCCCCTCCAAGGAGAAAACATGAACAAGATCATGATTGGAATGGCGCTCGCGATGTTCGCGGTCGTCGGATGCAACACCGCCCCCAGCTCGGAGGCGGACAAGAAATCACAGAGCAGCGAGGTCGACTCGACCGTCGCGAAGTTCAAGGAAAAGCAGCCTTCTGTCGGCGCCTACATGAAGCAGGCGTACGGCTGGGCGGTCTTCCCGACCGTCGGCAAGGGCGGCATGGGCATCGGTGGCGCGTTCGGGCGCGGCCAGGTGTTCGTGGGCGGCGAGATGGTCGGCTACTCGAAGCTGACGTCCGCCTCGATTGGCTTCCAGCTTGGCGGCCAGTCATTCTCGGAGCTCATCTTCTTCGAGACCGAAGGCGCCTATAAGAAGTTCATCAGCGGCGAGTTCGGCTTCGACGCCAACGCCTCCGCAGTCGCGGCCACCGCGGGCGCCGCGGCGAAGGTCGACTACAAGGGCGGCGTTGCCGTCTTCGTGATGGCCGACGCCGGCCTCATGTACGAAGCGTCCATCGGCGGCCAGAAGTTCGAGTTCGAAGCCACCAAGTAGCGCAACAGGGTAGGCAGTAGGCGGTTTGCGGTAGGCAGTAGATCGGCGGTCGCGAGACCGTCTACTGCCTACCGCCTACTGCCAACCCACATCGTTCCGCGCTGACTGACTAGTGCCGGACCAGACGCGAGGGCTTCCACTCGCTTGGGACCCAGCCCGCCAGGCACACGGCCGCGCAGGCCAACGTCGCCAGGAAGACCAGGGCACGCATCGAGAAGACTCCGATCGAGCTTGCCTGCACCACGGCACCGAGCGCGATGAACGCTCCGCAAACCACGCCGGTTACGAGGACGAACGCGATGACGGCCGCGATGCCGCCGAAGACGGCGTTGAATACGCGGGCCTCGCGCTCGTCGAATTCGTCCTGGCCACGAACGGCCAACGCGCCGATGCAACCGAAGCACGCGAAAAGGGACAGTGCCCCGAGCAGGACGAGCGGCACGATGCCCAACGCATAGCCGACAAACAGCGCTGGTCCGCTCATGCGCCAGAATATCCAGCCGGCCAGCGACGCGCGATGGGTCCAGTCGGGCCGCTCGACAACCTCGTCCGATACACCGACCAGCGGCACGTTTTGCGCGAACCCGACCAGCAACAGTCCGAAGGTGCGCAGGTTGACGCGCCACGGTGTCACGCCTTGGGCGTGCATCTCGGCGCGAACGGAATCAATCTCACCTCTGAACTGGCGCCGTATCTCCCCCGGCACCAGTCTCACTCCTAGCCTCACCCACCCGTCGCTGCCTAGCGATGACGGGTAGTTCATGCCTCAAGAGTGCCACCGAAAGCGGCCCGGGCAAGGCAAACCCGGCCTGTTTCGAAACGAGACGCCGCGCCGCCGCAAAATCGCCAAAATTGCGGGATTCAGCCACGAACGCCAATCGCCGATAGGCAGACGCGCACTCATATATGGGATTCGCGGGCGAACTCACCACCATCGGCCTCGGAGAGGTCTTCCAAAACTTCGCCTTCAACCGCCTTACCGGCGTGCTGAAGGTGATGGAGCGGGACCACCATGCCCTCGTGTATGTCGAGGACGGGAAGATCCGCGCCTTCTCCCACGGGGATCTCAAGCCGTTCGACTACGCCGTGATCGCCGAGCGCGCGGACGCCGCCACGCCCGACGACGTCCGCACCGCCAACCGTCGCCGCCGGCGGCGAACGCTGCGCGCCGCGCTTGCCAAGTGCGAGAGCTTCGACGCCGATCGCTACGACTCGGGAGTTCGCCAGTCCATCGAGGAGGAGGTCATCCTCCTGTTCAACTGGAAAGCGGCGTCGTTCAATTTCGAAGAGGGCCGCGGCGATCACGGCACCTTCGACAAGGAACAGCTCGAGTGCAACATCGAGCTCGACCCTCAGGCGATCGCGATGGAAGCGGCGCGCCGCATGGACGAGTGGGAGGGCATCTCCCGCCAGATCGCATCGGAGCGCGAGATTTTCGTCGCCGTCCAGGAGGCCACGGAGGATCTCCCGGAGCAAGCCGCGGAGATTCTCGCGTTGCTCGACGGCTCACGCGACCTGCGCACCATTCTCGATGAGCTTCCCGATCCCCGCTTCCACGTGATGAAAACGGTCGCGGAGCTGGTGGAGAACGGATGGGCGACGCGCACCTCCGCGGAGAACCTGCGCGATCTCGCCCACAAGGCGCAGGCCAGCGGAGAGGTGCACCGCGCCGCGCGCTATCTCGAAGCTGCTCTCGACCTCGAAGGCGGCGACCTCGCGGCGCGCGAGGACCTGTCCCGCCTCTACGAGAAGGCAGGTCGCAAGAAGGAAGCGGCGCGCGAGCACAAGCGACTCGCGTTCGCCAAGGAGCAGCTCGGCGATCTCGACGGCGCGCTCGAGTGCTACGAGCGGTCCGCCGTGCTCGTGCCCTTCGACACCGACACCCTCGACAAGATCCTCGAGATCCACGAGAAGCGCTCGGCCCCCGCCGAGTTCGTCAAGGCTGGCCGCCAGCTCGCCGAGGCTTACGCCGCGCAGTCCCTCCACGACGAGGCGCGCGACATCTACCAGAGGCTCGTCGAGCGCGATCGCGACAACGTCTCGTTGCGAGAAGCGCTCGCCGCGACGCACGTAAAACTTCACGAGCCGGGCAAGGCGGCCGCGGAACTACAGGTGCTCGCCCGGCGCGCGTGGTCCGCCCAGAGTTACCGCGACGCGCTGCACTACTACCGCAGCGTTCTGGCGGTCGACCGCGACAACGAAGAGGCGCGCGAGCGGATCAGCGAGATCGAATCCGGCCGCGTGCGCGAGCGCAAGGCTCGCCGCCGCCGCCGCATCCTGCTGGCGTTCATGAGCGTCCTCGCTGGCCTCGCCCTCTGGCAGGGCGCGCGCGAGTGGACCGGCCAGGAGGCCCTGCATCACGCCGGCGTGGCCGCGATGAGCGCCCTCGCGCAGACCCCCGCCGACGGCTCCCTTTTGTCCGCGATCGAACGCCACGCCTACGTCGCCGAGGACTACCCGTACACGCGGACGGCACTGCAGGCGGAGCAAACGCTCCGCGCGCTGCTGCTCGATCAGGTGCAGCGGATCAACATTGCCGCCATCGTCAAACCCGCGTACGCACGCCAACTGATCGCGCGCCTCGACGCCGTCGGGTTCCCCGTCGAGATCGAGCGTGAATGGATTGCGATGCGCTCCCAGGCGCTCAAGCAGATCCAGGCGCAAGAGAAGAAGATCCGGGACGAGTAGTCCCTTCGGGCCCCCTACTCCTTCTCCAGCCGAACGGTCACCTTCGCGACTTCCGTCCCGTAAAGGACGAACTCGCTGCTGCCCAATTCGTAGTCCTTGCGTCCGGCATAGAGGACGTAGTTCCCGGGAGCCATTCCGGAGTCGGCGCGCGCAGTCGCGGCACTCGGGATGTAGTTGATCGACGTGAATCCGCGCGATCCGCTGACCATGGTCACGAAGTGAATGTCGATCTGTTCGTTGTTGGCGTTGACCAGCTTGAGCGAGACCTTGTCGAGCAGCTTGCCGTCCGGGCCTTCGATGCGTAGCTCGATGCCGCCGCCGGCACTCAGCGCAACCTGCAGCTCTCGCGTCTGCCCGGCTATCACCTGAACGCCCACGAGCTCGGCGGGAATCATGCCGGTCGCGAGAATGCTCAGATCCCACTCGCCCGGCGGGATCTTCTCGATCAGCCAACGCCCCTTGAGGTCGGGCCCCTTCGCGGTGAACTGACGCACGCCCCCTTCCCCGCGCCCCATCACCCCCACGCGCCCCTTCATCTCGCGATCGAAGGTGAGCCGAATCGAACCGGTCTGGTTGTCCGCGATGGGTTGCATCTCGATCGAGATGTCGTGCGGCTCTTCGCGTTCCCGCGGCAGAACGAACTCGGCCGTCTGGTAGCCCGCGAGTTCGAACTTCAGCGTGTGTCGGCGATCATCGGTGGGCACGACGAACAGCAGCCCGTCCACCGCGACATCGATGGGGAACGGACCAGCCGAATCGGCAGTACGCGTGATTTTCGGATGCAGCGTCTCGCGCGTGATCGCATCGACCACCGTGGGCGCGACCTGTCCGGCGGGAATCGGACGCAGCGTGATTTCGGAGTCGGTGTTGTCGAGCAGCCGGCCGATCCCGGGCTCCGCGATCCACGCGGTGGAAGACGCGCCCATCACATCGACTTCGAAGTCGGCGGGTCCCGCGGGAAGTCCGCCGAGGCGCGCCTTGCCATCGGGTTCCTGCAGCGCGCTCACCACGGGCAGATCGATGAACGCGCGCCCGACGAGCGCGTCGGCCAGCAACTCCAACCCCCCGGGCGGCAGCAGCTTCTCGCGCAGGCGCGAGTCCGCCGCGACAACCCGTCCGACTTCCTTGCCCGGCTTCGCCTCGAACTCGACGGTCGCAACCACCGCGCGCCCTCGATCGAGCACGAACTCCTGGCGCACCTCGCGAAGCCCCTCGACCTTGACGTCGGTCTTCAGCGCCGGCAGGTAGCCGCGGGCGCGCACGCCGAGGTCGGCGGTGCCGTCGGCGATGCCCGGGAACGCGTACTCGCCGCGCTCGTTGGTGACGGTCACGTTGGCGATCGACGGCGCATCGAGCAACTGATGCTCGGCGGGAATGCGGTAGACCGACGCGCCCACCACCGGCTCGCCCTGGGGGCCAACGACACGACCGGCGAGGACCGCGCCCCGATCCAGACGGAAATCGTGGCGGCTGGGGTCCTTGCCTTCGATGGTGAATTCCCGGCGCCCGTTCGACCGCCCGCGGACCGTTCCCACGAGCGGCAAGAAGCCCTTCGCGGCGACGTCGAACGCAACCGCGAAGAAGGGCAACTCCATCTGATACCGGCCGTCCTTGTCGCTGATCACGCTGAGCGCCTCACCACCATTCAAGGGCGTCGCTCCAACCACAGCACCGGGGAGCGGGTCACCTGAGGCCTCGGTCACGAAGCCAAAGAGCAGGTACCGGCCCGGCGCGTTGACCGGCTTTTGCGTTGGCTCTTTGGAATTACGCGCGATTTTCGCGGGCGTCCGCTCGCGTTCGCGTTCGAGCGCGTCCCGGTCGGTGGTTCCGCGGGCGCCGCCGGAATCGCCCGTAAGCGCCTGAAACGCGACGAAAGTGCCGACGACCGCGACGACCAGGACGAGAATCAGGATGAGGCGCGTCAAAACAGATGGGAACTCGTGACGAACTGTTGACGTTGGGCTGCGTCTATATGCGTAGGTTAACTGGAGAGGTCGAGGGAAGAACACATGAAGCATCGCATACTCGTCGTTGAAGACGAGCCCTCCGTAGCGAGAGGCGTGAAGGACGCCCTCTCGTTCAACGGATATCACGTCGACGTGGCGGAGGACGGTGCCGCGGGCCTGGAGATGGCCCAGGCGGAGGAGTTCGATCTGCTGATCCTCGACCTGATGCTGCCCAAAATTCAGGGCTTCGAGGTGCTGGAGCGGCTGCGCGATCAGAACATCCACACGCCCGTCCTGATCCTGACCGCGCGCGGCCAGGAGGACGACCGCGTCCGCGGTCTCGACCTGGGCGCCGACGACTATGTCGTGAAGCCGTTCAGCGTCCGCGAACTGGTCTCCCGCGTAGGTGCGCACCTTCGTCGCAAGTGCTCCGACGCCGGCACGACCCAGCCCGTCGAGCTGGGGCTCGTCGAGTTCGACTTTCAGCGGCGTCAGGTCCGGCGCGAGGGCTCCGCCGTCGCTGCACTCCCGAAGGAAATCGACCTGGCGCGCTTCCTGCTGGAAAACCGCGGCCGCGTCGTGACCCGCGACGAGCTGCTGATGAAAGTGTGGGAGTACCCCGTCGCCGGCCTGCAGACGCGGACCGTCGACAACTACATCATGAAGCTGCGCCAGAAGGTCGAGCCGGATCCCGCGCGGCCGAAGTTCATTTTGACCGTGCGCGGCAAGGGCTACCGGCTTGCGGACGCGTAACTCGCTGTTTGTCCTGTTCGCGCTGCTGGTAGCGATCCCCGTCGGGACCGCGATCTACCTCGGCACGGTCGGACTCAGCCGGGAACGAACGATGCTCGTCGACAGCGAGCGGATCGCGATGGCGAGCGACGCGAACTCGGTGCGTGATGCGCTGGTGCGCCGCCTGCAGGTGCTCGGGCGACGCAGCGAGAGCATCGGCATCGAGTCGATCAACCGCGACTTCCTCGACCCCGCTTCGCCCGAAGCGATCATCGCGCGTGTCAACGAGCACATCGACCGCGTCACGCTCGTCCGCGACGACCCGCGCCGCGATCGACCCACCGATTCGCACGGGCTTCCGCGCGTCGTCTACCGCTCTCCCTACCCGCGCGAGCACGACCCCGGCGGGCCGGTGGGACTGGCGGACGGCTACACCCTTCGTTTCGAAGTGCGCCCGTCGTCGTCGCTGGGCCGCACGCTCGAAGCCGCCGAAGAGCGCGTCGCCTGGGTGCTCGGGATCACTGCCGTCGTCGTGGCGCTCGGGCTCCTGTTTGGATGGCGCGCGGTCCGCGCGGAAACCAAACTCGCGGAACGCAAGGCGGACTTCGTTTCGGCCGTCTCGCACGAATTGCGCACTCCCCTGACCTCGATTCGCATGTACGCCGACATGCTGCGCGAGGGCTGGGTCGATGACGAGCACACCCAGAAAGACTACTTCGAGCTGATCAGTGCGGAGAGCGAGCGCCTGGCGCGACTGGTCAACAACGTGCTCGACTTCTCCCGGATCGAGAAAGGCGCGAAGTCGTTCGACCTGCGCATTGGCGATCCGGCGGCCGTGGTCCACGAGACGGTCGAGATGCTGCGCCCGTACCTCAAGGAGAAGGGCTTCGAGGTCGAGGTCGACATGCCCAAGTCGCTCCCCTCCTGCAGTTTCGACCATGACGCGCTGACCCAGATCCTCGTCAACCTGATCGACAACGCCGTGAAGTACGGCCGCGAAGAGGTTCGCGTCGAGGCTCTCGCCGACAACGGAGCCGTTGTGCTGCGGGTGCTGGACCGAGGGCCCGGCGTGCCCGCCAGCGAACGCGAGCGCATCTTCGAAGCGTTCCAGCGCGGCTCCAACGAGAAGAGCGGCGGTGGCTCGGGCCTCGGCCTCGCACTCGTCGATGCCTATGCCAAGGCACACGAAGGCCGCATCGAAGTGGGCGATCGCGAAGGCGGCGGCGCGGTGTTCGCGCTACGATTGCCGGCCGCCTAGCCCGAGTTATTCATGGCGCCGTGGGCGCAACGGCGTGGATTCATCGAGTACCGTGCCCCAATCCGCGAAACGAATCGCTTCCGATGTTCTGCGGACTCTTCTGGGTGAGTACAGGTCGTCGAGTTCGAGCCGCTTGGAGGAAGCTGGCTTAATGAAATCCCTCGACGAAAAGCGGCGAAGAAATCGGCGATCTGGGCCAGCCAGAACCCGCGTCGTCATGAATAATTCGGGCTAGATGCTCGATTGGCCTCATCTCCTCGTCGTCGTCATCATCTTCCTCGCGTTCGGAATGGTGATCGCGATCCTCCCGCAATCACCGCGCGTGATCTCGCGTTTCCGTAACCGCGTCAAGCACCGGCTCCCGAAGCTCTACCGCATCGCGAAGCGCTTCCGGACGCTGCACATCCAACCGGGCGTACACATCCACGAGGGGTTGCGGGGCAAGCGCGACGGACGCCCCTACTACGCGTTCGTGATCCACAACGACCTGGGCGCCGAGCCGGGGGCCGCGATGCGCTGGGAAACGCACTTCGTGTTCGACAGCGGAATCGACATCGGCCGCATGCTGGTGACACCCGCGGGCCTCGACGACCGCATCACGCGAGCCTTCGGATCAACCGACCTTCGAGTCGAGAGCGCTGCGTTCAACGACGCATTCCATGTCAAGGCGGATCAACGCGAGGCGGCCTACGCCTTCCTGGGCCCGCGAGTCATGGAGACGCTTCTCGATCACCCCGGCGTGATCCTCGAACTCGCTCCCGACTGGTGCCTGCTCTCGTTCATCGACGGCGACGATCACGTCACGCCGCTCGGCGACCTCGTGGGGCTCGGCTTCGAGTTGATCGAGCTCACGCCGCGTCACCTCCGCCAGCCGTGACCGACAACACGCACAAGATCCGCGGTACAATTCACGCGGCCATGCTGGATGCTCCGAAGCGGCTCTACATCAAGATTCGGCTCTCGCCGAGGGGCAAGATCTGCGCGCTGTTCCACGGACCGGAAGCGCAGATGGTGCTGTTTGTGACCCTCGCTACGCTCTGTTCGTCGTCGGACGAATCGGCTGGCGGCGCGATGGCATTGTCTGTCGTGTCGGCGGTCCTGATCGTTGGCGTGGCGGGATTGATCGTTCGCGGCTATCAGCACGACGTCGAGCGCGCGGTGCTGGAACTCGTCAGGCGCGCTGAGCCCATGCGCCGCGCAACGCTCCTCAAGGCGTGCCGCCCCGAACGCCTGCGGCCCTCGGTCCTGCTCGCCACGGAGAAGCTCGTCGACGAGGGTCGCCTCGTCCACTCCGGCAACGGATACTCCGTCAGCACACACGGCCATGCAACGCGCTGACCCTCGACCGCTGCATCGGCAGAAGCGCAAATCCAATCGCGCCGTCGTCCGTTAACCACAGAGGATGGGACGCCTCAGACAGCTTCTGATCGCCGTCGCCATCGCCGGCGCGTACGCGCTGGGCGAATACGACCGGAGCCCCGTGATTCCCGCGCCGCGCCACGAGAGCTGGGCGTCGGTGCCCGACACCCTCGACTGGATGGAGAGGGCAGAACGGTCGCAATCTGAGCTCACGAACGCAGCGCATTCGCTCACACGTTTCACCTCGCCGTCGACAATCTACGAGCTGATGCGCCACCAGCGCGCGGTCCGGTCTTCGCGGCAGTTTTCCGACAACTCGCTCAACCTCGAGCGTCTCCTCGCACTCGACCCTGCAGCCCGCTCAGGACCGGTCATGGAGAGCCAACCGCATCCCCGGGGGCCGGTTGGGTTCGCACTGCTCTACATCGGCGGCGAACAACTTCTCGAGGGGTCTTGGGACGGCGGCGGCCACTTCACGGTCACTCGGTGGCGCGGGTTCGGTGGTATTGGCCCAGGAAACTTCGCCATCCTGGACGCGCGCGACGTCAAGCGCATCACATGGCACGAGTCCATCACGTTCATGGACGCCCACGAGTCGGGGCGCGAGATCAGCCGCCTCTACAACGAGCGCGAAACATCCAAACGGTAGGCGCGCATCGCGGGCAAGACGCCGGCCACCGCGCCAGCGACAGCCATCGCGAGGAGGATGAGGGGTTCTGCGGGGAGAAGGAGGCCGTGGTCGAACGTGACGCCGGCGGCGGACTCGACCCAGGGAGCGGCGACGACCGCGGCCACGTGACCAAGAATCAGACCGGCGAGCGCACCACACACACACAGGACGACGGACTCCAGCAACACGACGAGCAGGAGCGATGTCCGCGGCATCCCGAGCGCGCGCAGCAGCGCCATCTCGCGCCCGCGCGCGGCCATCGCGTTGTAAAGCGCGACTGTCACGGAAACGATCGCGATCCCGGTCACGAGCCAGCTCACCCACTCCAACACCGTGCGCGCCGTCCCGAACAGCGCCAGCAGCTCAGCGACGACCAGCATGGGCCGGATTGCCTGCGCTTCGGTTCCGTCATTGATCTCGCGGATGAGCGGCTCAAGAACCGCCGGCGAAGCGCTCTTGGCCTTCAGGAAGATGGCGGACGCCGCAGCAACCTCCTCTTCCCCGCGCCCCATCCCCGCATGTCCCTCCAGGTGCAGGAAGTCCTCGAGGGAGACCCAAACGGCCCGATCGTGCGCCGTACCCGTGGGCGCCAGGGTTCCCACCACCGTGAAAACCTCGTGGGCGTGCGTGCGGTCACCTTCGACCCCGCCGTGGCTCGGGAAGAACTTGGTGCCGATCACGAGACCGGTCGCAGCGCCCGCCACAGCGAAGCGTGGCCCCTCGTCGAAGCGCCGGCCGGTCAGCTGGAAGCGCTGGCCCGGACGCGGCTCGAAAGCGTCGAGGATCGCGCCCGTCGTACCCACCAGCGGGTGACCGGCGACGCGGTCGCCCACCGCCACCGGAATGGCGTACTCGACCCGGCGGTCGGTCTGCAGGCGCTCGACGTACGACAGCGCGACGCGGCCGGGGGCCCGCCCGGTGTGATAAAGGGTTCCGAGCAGTGCATCGACCCGGCTCCCCTTGTTGCCCGCCACCAGAACCTGAACGCCGAGCGCGGTCTCTTCGAAGGCGCCGCGGGCGCGCTGGGCGAGCAGCAGGACCGCGAGCGTCAACGCCGTTCCGAGCGCAAGCGAGAGCGCGGTCAGGGTGCTGGCCAACGCGTGCTGGCGAAGACCGCGGAACGCCATCCGGAAAAGGGACATGGGCGAAGGCTGTTTTAGCTGGACACTCGCGGACGAGACATCGGAATCTGGGGACGAGAGGCGTAAACTATGCGCCCCGCATGCCGGGAATCCGCTGGAGAACAGCATAGATGGCAAACCTCGCGAGGCTCTACCGAACCTCAATCGGCGCCAAGGCGGTAATGGCGATCACAGGAGCAATGTTGTTCCTGTTCCTGATCGGCCACCTCGCCGGAAACCTCCTGATCTTCAAAGGACAGGACGCGATCAACTCCTACGCCCAGGGGTTGCAGAACCTCGGTGCCGGGCTGTGGGTCGTGCGACTCGGATTACTCGCGGTTTTCCTGCTGCACATCGCGACCGCCATGCGCCTGCATCACGGCAACCGCGAGGCGCGCCCGGTCGCGTACTACCACGAGGACACGGTCAAGGCGACGTGGGCGTCGCGCTACATGATGATGACCGGCCTGGTGGTGCTGGCGTTTGTCATCTACCACCTGCTGCATTTCACGTTCCACCAGTTCGCGCCGCGCGGGATCGGTCTCGACGACCAGGGCCGCAAGGACGTCTACACGATGGTCATCCAGGGGTTCTCGAACTCCGCGATCACCCTGTCGTACCTCGTCGCGCACGTGTTCCTGCTCTTCCATCTGCTGCACGGCATCTCGAGCGCCTTCCAGTCGCTCGGGTGGAACAACGACACCATCAACCCGCTGGTCAAGAAGGGCCTGCCGGCTCTCGCGGTAATCATCGTCTTCGGCAAGATGTCGATCGCCCTGTCGATCTGGCTCGGTTTGGTGGGTGGCTAAGCAATGAAACTCGACGCACGCATTCCCGACGGGCCGCTCGCCGAGAAGTGGACCAACTTCCGCGAGCACATGAAGCTCGTCAACCCGGCCAACAAGCGCAAGTACCGCATCATCGTCGTGGGCTCCGGCCTCGCGGGTGGAGCCGCCGCGGCCACGCTGGGTGAGCTCGGCTATCACGTCGATTGCTACTGCTATCAGGACAGCGCCCGCCGCGCGCACTCGATCGCGGCGCAGGGAGGCATCAACGCCGCGAAGAACTACCCTGGCGATGGCGACTCCATCTGGCGGCTGTTCTACGACACCATCAAGGGCGGCGACTTCCGCGGCCGTGAGGCCAACACCTACCGGCTGGCCGAGGTGGCGAACAACATCATCGACCAGGCGGTCGCCCAGGGCGTCCCGTTCGCCCGGGAGTACGGCGGCCTGCTGGACAACCGCTCGTTCGGCGGAGCGCAGGTCTCACGCACCTTCTATGCGCGCGGCCAGACCGGGCAGCAGCTCCTTCTGGGCTGCTACAGCGCCTTGTCGCGACAGGTGCAGGCCGGCACGGTCACGATGCATGAGCGCAAGGAGATGCTCGATCTCGTGGTCGCCGACGGCGAAGCGAAGGGCATCATCACGCGCGACCTGATCACGGGCCAGATCGAACGCCACTCCGCGCACGTCGTGGTTCTCGCGACCGGCGGCTACGGCCGCGTGTTCTTCCTGTCCACCAACGCGATGGGTTGCAACGTGACCGCGGCGTGGCGCGCCCACAAGCGCGGCGCGCTCTTCGCCAACCCCTGCTACACGCAGATCCACCCGACCTGCATTCCCGTGCACGGCGACCAGCAGAGCAAGCTCACGCTGATGAGCGAATCTCTGCGCAACGACGGACGCATCTGGGTTCCGAAGAGTGCCGACGATGTGGGCAAGGCCGCAGGCGATATCCCCGAGGACGCGCGCGACTACTACCTCGAGCGCAAGTACCCGAGCTTCGGCAACCTGTCGCCGCGTGACATCTCTTCGCGCAGCGCCAAGGAGGTCTGTGACGAGGGACGCGGAGTCGGCCATGGCGGCCGCGGCGTATACCTCGACTTCCGCGACGCCATCGCGCGCCTCGGCAAGGACACGGTTTCGGCGCGCTACGGCAACCTGTTCGACATGTACCAGCGGATTACGGGCGAGAACCCGTACGACGTGCCGATGCGCATCTACCCCGCATCGCACTACACGATGGGCGGCCTGTGGGTCGACTACCACCTAATGAGCAACATCCCCGGCCTGTTCGTTGCGGGCGAGGCCAACTTCAGTGACCACGGCGCCAACCGCCTTGGCGCGAGCGCGCTGATGCAGGGTCTGTCGGACGGCTACTTCGTGATTCCGGAGACGCTCGGCAACCACATCGCCGAGAGCAAGCCGGAGGACGTGGGCACCGACCACGAAGCGTTCGGGCAGGTCGAGGCCGAAGCCAGGGAGCGGCTCGACAAGCTGCTGGCAGTCAAGGGCACACGTTCCACGAACTCGTTCCACAAGGAGTTGGGCCTCCTCATGTGGGAGAAGTGCGGCATGGCGCGCAACGCCAAGGGCCTGAAGGAAGCGATCAAGAAGATCCCGGAGATCCGCGAGGAGTTCTGGAACAACGTGCGCGTCACCGGCAGCACCAACGGCTTCAACCAGGATCTCGAGAACGCGGCACGCACCGCCGACTTCCTCGAGTTCGCCGAGGTCATGTGCCACGACGCGCTAAGTCGCGATGAGTCGTGCGGAGGCCACTTCCGCGAGGAGCACCAGTCGGAAGAGGGCGAAGCCGTCCGCAACGACGAGAAGTTCTGCCACGTATCCGCGTGGGAATTCACGGGCGTCGGCAAGAAACCCAAGATGCACAAGGAACCGCTGGTGTTCGAGAACGTGGAGCTGACCACGAGGAGCTACAAGTAATGGACCTCACGCTGCATATCTGGCGCCAGGCCCACGCGAAGGCGGACGGCCGCATGGTTGCGTACCCCGTCAAGGGCATCAGCGCCGACTCGTCGTTCCTGGAAATGCTCGACATCCTCAACGAAGAGCTGATCGAGAAAGGCGAGGAGCCCGTCGCGTTCGACTCCGATTGCCGGGAAGGCATCTGCGGAACCTGCTCGCTGGTGATCAACGGCATCCCGCACGGCCCGGACGCTGGCGCCACGTGTTGCCAGCTCCACATGCGACGCTTCAAGGACGGCGACGAGATCTGGATCGAGCCGTGGCGCGCAAAGCCGTTCCCGGTCATCAAGGACTTGGTCGTCGACCGCCAGCCGTTCGAGCGCATCATGCGAGCCGGCGGTTACATCAGCATGAAATGCGGATCGGCGCCGGACGCCAACGCGGTTCCCATCCCGAAGCCGGACGCGGACGATGCGATGACCGCCGCTGCCTGCATCGGGTGCGGAGCATGCGTGGCCGCGTGCAAGAACGCCAGCGCGATGCTGTATGTGTCCGCCAAAGTGGTGCACTTCGGACGGTTGCCGCAGGGCCAGCCCGAGCGCGCGCGACGCGCCGTGGCGATGGTCGAGCAGATGGACGCGGAGGGCTTCGGCAACTGCACCAATCAGTACGAGTGCGAAGCCGTCTGCCCGAAGGAGATCCCCGCCAGCTTCATCGCGGACATGAACAAGGACTTCCTGAAGGCCGCGATCACGAGCTGACCGGAAGCTGCTCCCCGCCTGCCGCTAGCGCGCGAGGTGGGGAGCGATGGTCAGCCGCAGCGCGCGGCCGAAGTCGCGGGCGCGCTCGAAGCGGTCGTCGCGCTCGGTGGCGATCGCGCGGCGGATGATCGCGCCCAGGTCGCCGGGCACGGTGCACGGCAGGCCGTCCGGAGCGATGAGCGCGGCGAGATGCTGCGTGCCATGCAGGTCGGCGGCGGGATGCTTGCCGACGAACACCTCGTGCGCGATCAGGCCGAGCGCGAAGATGTCCGCGCGGCGGTCGATGTCGAGCCCGAGCGCCTGCTCCGGACTCATGTACGCCGCCGTTCCCATGATCGTGCCGTCGAGCGACTCGTAGGAGTCACCGTCCAGACTGCGCGCGATGCCGAAGTCGAGCACCATCGGCTGGCCGTCCGGCGTAATGAGCACGTTTCCGGGCTTCAGGTCGCGGTGCACGACGCCATTGCAGTGCGCGTGCTCCACGGCATCGCAGATGCGCGCCATAATCTCGACGCGACCCTCCGCGGTGATTCCCCGCGCATGGCCCGTCACGGTGCGCCCCTCCACGAGGCCCATCACGATGTACGGGCGCCCCGTCTCGGTCGAGCCGGCAAAGTGGATGCGCGCGATGCACGGATGATCGAGCCGCCGGAGAATCTGCGCCTCGCGCTCGAATCGCTGCAGCAAGTCGTCGGACGCTGGGCCGCCGCGCAACACCTTGACCGCCACACGCGTGCCATCACTCTTCACGGCTTCGTAGACGGTGCCCATGCCCCCGCGACCGATCATGCGCAGCAGGCGGTACTCGCCAATGAA
>Ga0070728_10002538_pt1 | contig 22476 bp, 16 predicted proteins | sample tdDd471_FD_66723 | JGI IMG/M metagenome (GOLD analysis project Ga0070728, IMG submission 66723) | Marine sediment microbial communities from the Atlantic coast under amendment with organic carbon and nitrate - tdDd47.1 | ecosystem: Environmental > Aquatic > Marine > Coastal > Sediment | place... | reverse complement strand
TGGACCGCTGTCAGCGAACACGGCAACAAGGGCAACTACACGGTCGTGGAAATCAATGGTCGGGAACTGACCATGACCGCCTATTCCAGCGATGGTCAGGAAATGCTGGACAGCTTTACCCTGACAAAATAACTATCACTAAAACTTTATGACGCCCCGTCACCCGGCGGGGTGTCGCTGTTTAAACGGTTGCAATCCCGGGCAAGCGGTGGAATACTGGCACCGAAATCTGATGTTATGACCAGACACGGGAGCTATAAACATGGTGGATATACCGGCAAATGCCTTTTCAAAGCATGTCCGTCATTTTTCCCTGGACCGGGACTGCACCTACCTTAACCATGGAGCCTTTGGTTCCTGCCCGATGGCGGTGCAGGAATATCAAAGCGAACTGCGGCGGGAAATGGAAACCCAGGCCCTGCGGTTTCTGGACCGCAAACTTGAAGTACTCTCCGAACAGGCCCGCAACGAGCTGGGCTCATTGATTGGCGCTCATGGCGACGAAATCGCCTTTGTGACCAACGCCACCACCGGCGTCAACACGGTACTGCGCTCCCTGAAGTTTTCCGCTGGCGATGAACTGCTGGTGACCAATCACGAATACAACGCCTGCCGCAATGCACTGGAATTTGTAGCTGCCCGGGCCGGGGCTAAGGTTGTCGTGGTAAAGATTCCCTTCCCCATCGACAGTCCGGAAACCGCATTGGCGGCGGTGCTGAACGCGGTAACGGACCGCACCCGGCTGGCTCTCATGGACCACATCACCAGCCCCACCGGTATGATACTGCCCATAGAACAAATCGTAGCAGCCCTCAATGAGCGGGGCATCGACACACTGGTGGATGGTGCCCACGCCACGGGGCAACTGGCATTGGATCTTTCTGCCCTGGGGGCAGCCTATTACACCAGCAACTGCCATAAGTGGCTTTGCACGCCCAAGGGTTCCGCCTATCTGTGGGTCCGGGAGGACAAGCAGGAGGACATCCGCCCGCTGGTCATCAGCCACGGAGCCAATGCCACCACTAAAAACCGCAGCCGCTTCCGCATGGAGTTTGACTGGCAGGGCACCTTTGACCCCACACCGTGGCTATGCATTCCAAAGGCTATTGAAGTTCTGTCATCATTGCACGATGGCGGCATGGCCGAGCTGATGCGCCGTAATCATGAGACGGTCATGCAGGGGCGTGCCGTATTGTGTAACGCACTGAATATCCCGGAACCCTGCCCGGAATCCATGATCGGATCGCTGGCGGCAGTGCCTTTGCCTTCCGGAACCGGGGACGGCCCCCGGGACGATCACTTCCGGGATGCCACCCAACTGAGTCTCAACGAAGAGTTTAATATCGAAGTGCCGGTATTTGCCTGGCCCTCATGGCCCAACCGGATTCTGCGCATTTCCGCACAGGCATACAACACACCGCAGCAGTATCAACGCCTTGCCGCGGCCCTGACCCGTATTCTTTAAGAGAGATAATCCATGGACTTCACCATTATTCAACCCGCATCCATCAAAGATCTGCAAACCATCACCGACTTCAATCAGGCCATGGCCCTTGAAACCGAAGACAAACAGCTTGATGCCGACACCCTGGCAAAAGGCGTCCGGGCCATTTTGGAAGACAGCAACAAGGGCCGTTACTATATGGCCCGCGTCAACGGCAAGGCAGCCGGACAAATGCTCATAACCCGGGAATACAGCGACTGGCGCGATGGTTGGTTCTGGTGGATACAATCGGTATACGTTGCCCCGGAACACCGCCGCAAAGGACTCTACACTTCTTTATACCGCCATGTGTACAGCATTGCGGCCAAAGAGCAGGATGTCTGCGGCCTGCGGTTGTATGTGGACAAAGACAACGCCAAAGCGCAGCAGACCTATAGCGCCCTTGGTATGGAACTGGCCCGCTACGATATGTTTGAAGTAGAGTTTTAAACCCGCAGGGTGCCGCCTTTGAGCTTCATAATCTGCTGATAGGCACGCCACAATATCCGACGCTCCCGCAGATTTGGCTGGGGCGTCTCACTTTCATCAAACCACATCCGAAATCCGTTGAAAGCTCCCAGTGACGGGTGTCCGTCGTTGCGGTCCGGCTCTACCACAAAGGCAAAGCTCCGCTTTTCCTCAAGATGCCGGAAACGAAAACGCACCGCATCATCGTTCCATACCCGGTGTTCGTCAAAAAGCCAGGTCCGGGCCAGAGGCTTCTTCTCCCGCAGGTATGGGCCAAAGGCCTCAGTAGCGGTATTGATGATTTCCCGGTGTATTTCGTTTTCCTGTCGCCCCTTTTCCTCGTGCACAGCAGTCTCCCCTCTGCCGGCCTCGGTGGCCCGGTGCAGGCGATCCAGACTGTAGCCTTCTGCAATGGGGGTAATGTGTTTGGCACACCAGCCGCAGTCATCGCAGACCCGGTCACAGGTGGCGATGTGGTCGAATGCGTCGGCAGGCTCTTTATAGCCAAAGTCCTGACTGATGCAGTCTTCCATGCCCATATACGATTCCACCGTGGACACCAGATTGTCAGTGGGGCGCATCCGCCCCTCAATCTTCATCACATCCACAAGACCTTCGTAACGGGGCAGATCGTGGGGCAATACGATATTCTGGGCCATAATCCAGGGTTCCGCAGCCTTGGTGATATTGCACCAGGTGTGCAGATCACGGGCTGCCCGGCGGGATTCTTCCGGCTGAATACTGTTAAGCATAACCGTCTGGCAGTGGATATGCTGGGCCGGACAATGGGGCAGGCACTGGTTGTTCACCACCATTTTTACCGTCATGCCCATGCGGTGAATCTGCCGCAGCAGTTCTGGCCGTTTGTTGGCGTAAAAATACAGGGTCACGCAGTCGGCCTGCAGATCGTTTTTCCAGTACCGGGCCGCGGTGGGATTTTCAATGGCCGCAGAAAGCGACGCTGTGATATACAGCCCCGGATAGCGTTGCCGAAGCTGCCGGGCCAGATGAAAATTCATCACCGACACCATCATCCAGCGGGTATCCAGCCACTTGTCAAAGTACGCAAACAGATCGTCGAAACGGGTGGATGCCGGAATATTTGAGTTCAGCAGAATATTGGTGCGGATGCCCGCAGAGGCAAGCCGCTGGTACAGCTCCATAAACTGCTCATGATAGGCTTCCGGCTCACCGCCCCGCCAGTCCAGATACAGCGAAGGAAACACCGATGGATGCAGCGGTACATAGACATTATGGGTGATGTCCGCATAGTCGTTGCACAACCGGTCAAGCCAGTCGGTGTCATTGTTATATGGAAGGCAAAATGAAAAACCGCAATCTTTGAAGCGTGTAGCCCTGGTACTGCTCATGATGGCCTACTTCCCTGATGAATTCGCTTTTTTGATACTTCTGTCCCCCAGGAATCAACAGTGTAGCTTTTAACACTGGCGGGTCAAGCCCTGCATGGAAAATACGTTGAAAAATACATCAGCCGTAAAATTGTATCGACTGTCTCATACATGCCCACAGGTAAAGAATGCACCATCCCGGCGGTTGAGCCGTTTTAAGTGGTAATGTTCACCTTTTGTACGATTATTCTTCCGGATTTGTCCGTCAATTCCGGACGGTCGATTACAGCCCGGTGGTCACCGTTATACCACCCAAACAGAATTTGATACTCGCCAGGTTTGATTGCCGGAGAAAGAGTCAGCCGGAACACCTGATGATACAGCTGATCGCCAAATACTTCCGGGCTCCATGAAGTGAAGGGCAGACGGCGTGTGCCCAAAGGAATATGCCTTGCTATTATTTTCCCGCCTTTCACCAGATGGACGAATGATTTCAATGGCTGACCCGGTTTTTTTAGGGGACTGTAATAGCAGTCAATCAAAATACCTTCAGAGGCTTTCACGCTTTTGGGAAGTTGGTGGCAAAATTCAAGTCTGGCAACGTCATCAAAAGAAATATTTTGCAATACCTCATCTTTTGGATATTGCGCAGGTATCGCGGATTTTGCCGACAGGCCGGATGGAGGCGTTTCCACGGTTTGCATAATATGACGGTAGCGTCGGTCAATCATTGCGCCAACACTGTCACCGTAAAGTGTTGCGACGTAATAGCCCTGAGGCATTCTGTCAAACACGGTTTGATATCGATGTAACAGTTGCTTGTGTGTTGGTTCTTCACATGAAATCCGTGAAATTCTGGTAGGATGCTTTTGCGAGCCGTTCAGTACTTCAAAATTGTCAAGCAGCCTTTTTTGCCTCCCCAGGGGCGCTCTCCAGTTACCATATACTTCGGTGCCTATGACAGATTTTTCAAACATTTTCCCAACTAATTTTGTTGAGATTGGTTTTTGCCTGTCCGGTTTCTTTTGCCACTTGGGATCATGTGAGACCAAAGGAGTAAACAGGCCATCGGTATCAAAAATATTTACATCCGTCAGGTATCCAACCCGCCCGATATCACGTCCGATATACCACGATTCATCTAAAGGTTCGGTGCATGCTTCCAACACATTCCACACCTGCACAATCATGCCGCCGCCCCGTATACCCCAGCCTTTGACCCGGGGAGAGATTTCGTGTTTCAGGCAGCTGTAACTCTCTTGCCAGCGTTCCATGGTTTTTGGCCGTTTCCATTCTGTGCCACCGCCATGGGTTTTGACATCGTATTTGCTGAAATGAGAGTCGATTTTGGCGAGATCTGCACTGGTTGCCAGCATTATGACTGCTATTGCCACAGCTGCTGTTTTTGCCACCCAGCGAACCCGTTTTTCTTTCCACAGTGCATTTCCCAAAGCAGCCAGCGCCAATGGCAATATTACCCACACCGGTAACGCGTGGCGGCCATTGGGCATCCAGTCGTAAATGACCATTACTACAAAGAAATGGCAGGCAATCGCGATGAGGGGTAATATTACTTCTTTTCTCCGTATCAACAGCCAGATTAAGTACAATTCTCCGATAATAATTGCGGTCAGGTTGATGATGCCAACGCCCTGGGCATAGAGTACGTCAAGGTTTGACAAACTGGAGCCTGCTCCGCATTTTGCATAATAGGTTTGGGGAAGCCATTGACCGAAGTACGCATACCGCGCGCACAGAAGCGCTACGAGAATCCCCGCTATTATCCCCCCGGGCAATAATGACTTGAACATTCTTGAACGTATGCCGGATATTGGAGGCGTAATAAACAATACGGCCAACACACTGACCAGCAGGTAAAATGGCGCCTCGGGCCTTGTAATGGCGAATGCCACTCCGGTTACGACCAGCAGCACCAGATTTTTCCTGCTGTTATCCTTCAGATAGTCCTGCATCAGTTGGAAAAACCAGAACATTAAGGCAAGAAACAGGGGAGTTTCCAATCCATACATTGACCACGAAACAATGTAGCTGTTGCATACCAGGAACAAAATGGCCAGCAGACTCCAGACTTTGTTGAGGCCCAGGAGTTTCCCGTAGCGCCACATTGCCCCGCCAAGTAATACGAATGAAGAAATACCTAAAACTTTTGTCCATGTGACAGGGTTAATGCCAAGGGGATATCCCAAAAATTGCAAAAAGACCCATAGCGGACTCGAAAATCCTTCGACCTGTTCGCCAGGATTATACACAAGACCGTTACCTGCCCACAGGTTGTTTGTATATCTAAGAAATATGAAGAGATCATCTATCGTTCTTGGGAAATAATATAGCAAATGCCAAATAGCCAATAAAACCACAAGCCCCCATGCAAAGATATGGATGGATTTATATGCCCATAATATCCCTTTTGACTTCATTTTCTCACACCTTTACAAACTGCTTACAATAACGGCTACCTGTAAATAATTAAGACTTCACCTGGCATCTCTTTCTTATTTATTTAAACTATATCAATCCGGACCTTTGATTGTCAACTCTTTCATTGAGCCAATCTTTTCTTCACTCCCCGTTTCATGGGAATCAAATTACCCCGGCATAGCAGCACAATCATGGCAGACATTCGTATCGGCACTTCGGGCCGCGATAACACCGACTAAAGGAACCGTTCCTGACCCCTGCCGCTGAGTCCTTTGTTGTGCAGTCTCCCTTTTGCGCCACCGGGATATACCTGCTGTATTGCAAAATCCCTGAAATCAGTAGCTGTATGCCCTGCATCATCTTGACACCACGGGGCAAGTGCTTAGTTATACTACTGCAATTGATTACTTGCCGCAGTATTATATATAACCCGAAAGGAGCGTTTGCCATGACTCCGTCCGCAGGCTATACCCTTCCCGGCGGTATTGATATTACCGACGATATTACTCCGGAATACACCGATATCCTTACGCCTGGAGCCCTGGATTTTGTGGCAAACCTTGCCCGGCAGTTCGAATCCCGGCGGCAGGAACTACTACAGCAGCGGCAGCGGGTGCAGGAAGAAATCACCGCAGGCAAAATGCCAGACTTTAATCCCGGCACCGCCCATGTCCGTAAGGACGACTGGCAGGTGTCTCCCATTCCCGCAGACCTGCAGGACCGCCGGGCGGAGATCACCGGCCCCGTGGACCGTAAAATGGTCATTAACGCCCTTAACAGCGGTGCAAAGGTCTTTATGGCGGACTTTGAGGACGCCCACAGCCCTACCTGGACCAACACAGTGGACGGTCAGGTCAACATGTACGATGCGGTGCGCAAGACCATTAGCCTGTCAACCGAGGCAGGCAAGACCTATACCCTTAACGATGACATCGCCACGCTGGTAGTGCGCCCCCGGGGCTGGCACCTCAATGAAAAGCACATGCTGGTGGACGGCAAACCCGTCAGCGGCTCACTGTTCGACTTTGGCCTGTACTTTTACCACAATGCGGCCTATCTGCTGGAGCATGGCAGCGGCCCCTATTTCTACCTTCCCAAACTGGAAAACCATCTGGAAGCCCGGCTGTGGAACGACGTGTTCAACACAGCCCAGGATGCCCTGAAAATCCCCCGGGGCAGCATCAAGGCCACGGTGCTGATTGAGACCATTTTAGCGGCCTTTGAGATGGAGGAAATCATCTACGAGCTGCGCAATCACATGGCGGGGCTCAACGCCGGACGTTGGGATTATATCTTCAGCATTATCAAAAAGTTCCGTAACAGCCCGGACTTTGTGTTCCCGGACCGGGCTCAGATCACCATGACGGTGCCCTTTATGCGGGCCTACACCAACCTGCTGGTAAAAACCTGTCACAGCCGTGGTGCTCACGCCATCGGCGGTATGGCGGCCTTTATCCCCAGCCGCCGGGATGCCGACATCAATGAAATGGCCTTTGCCAAGGTGCGGGAAGACAAAGAGCGGGAAGCCACCGATGGCTTTGACGGCACCTGGGTGGCCCATCCTGATCTGATCACCATTCCCAACGAGGTCTTTGGCGCGGCCCTTGGCGAAAAGCACCACCAGAAACACCGTCTGCGCCAGGATGTCTCCGTCACCGCTGAAGATCTGCTGAACTTCACTATTGAAGACGGCAGCATCTCCGAGGGCGGCTTCCGGGCCAACATCAATATCGCTATTCAGTACATGGAGGCATGGCTGCGGGGTTACGGAGCCGTGGGGATTTACAACCTCATGGAAGACGCCGCCACAGCGGAAATTTCCCGCTCCCAGTTGTGGCAATGGGTCCACAGCCCCAAGGGTGTACTCAAAGATGGTCGGGAAATCACCCTGGATCTCTTCCGTTCCACTATCCCGGAGGAACTGGACAAAATTCAACAGCTGGTGGGCAATGATCGTTTCGAGACCGGGCGCTATACCACCGCCGCCATGATGCTGGATATTCTGGTTGAAAACGAGGATTTCGATGAATTCCTGACGCTGAAGGCATACGACATGCTTGATTAGCGCATACATATTTTAACGCAGTACCGAATCTGGAAAAAGGACGTTGAGGATGGCTATTTCGGAACTGGTAAAAAACCTGGAAAAGGACTGGCGGGAAAATCCCCGCTGGAAAGACATCACCCGCACCTATACCGCGCAGCAGGTAGCACGACTGCGGGGCAGCATAACCATCGACTATACCCTGGCAACCATGGGGGCCAACCGGCTGTGGCAACACTTGAACTCCCCGGGGTATATCCGGGCGCTGGGAGCCCTGACGGGCAATCAGGCGGTACAGCAGGTGCAGGCCGGGTTGCAGGCCATCTATCTCAGTGGCTGGCAGGTGGCCGGTGACGCCAACCTTGCCGGTGACATGTACCCGGATCAGAGCCTCTACCCGGCAGACAGCGTGCCCAACGTGGTGCGCCGCATAAACAACGCATTGCAGCGGGCGGATCAGGTAAATTATCTGGAGGACAACAACGACACCTACTGGTTTGCCCCTATTGTAGCCGACGCCGAAGCGGGCTTTGGCGGCAACCTCAACGCCTTCGAGTTGATGAAGGATATGATCGAAGCCGGAGCCGCCGGGGTGCATTTCGAAGATCAGGTATCGTCCCTTAAAAAGTGCGGACACATGGGCGGCAAGGTGCTGGTGCCCACCATGGAGTTTACCACCAAACTTACCGCAGCCCGTCTGGCAGCGGATGTACTGGGGGTTCCCACGGTGCTTATTGCCCGAACCGATGCCGATGCCGCAAGCCTGATCACCGCGGATATCGACCCGGTGGACAAACCTTATATTCTCAGCTCCCGCACCGTTGAAGGATTCTACAATATCAAGGGCGGTCTTGATCTGGCCATTGCCCGGGGCCGTGCCTACGCCCCCCACGCCGACATCGTGTGGTGCGAAACCTCCACCCCGGATATCGGCGAAGCCCGGGCCTTTGCCCAGGGCATCCATGAGAAATACCCGGGCAAGCCCCTGGCCTACAACTGCTCTCCCTCCTTTAACTGGAAAGCAAAGCTGTCGGACACGGAAATCCGGGACTTTCAGAATGAACTGGGAGAACTGGGCTACAAGTTCCAGTTTGTGACCCTGGCGGGCTTCCACACCCTGAACAACAGCATGTTCGAGCTTGCCAGCGCCTACCGGGACGAAGGCATGACCGCCTACGCCCGGTTGCAGGAAAAGGAATTTGAAAACGAAAAACGCCACGGCTATCAGGCGGTGAAGCATCAGCGCTTTGTGGGCGCAGGCTATTTTGATGAGGTGCAGCTCACCGTTACCGGTGGCGAAGCCTCCACCACGGCGTTGAAAGGCTCCACCGAGGAGAAACAATTTTAAGACCGGCATGACACCATGAGAAGCACCGGCAAAATCACCTACGATCAGGGAATCCTTCATACACCGGATCACCTTGCCCTGCCTTATATTCCCGGCGACGGTATTGGCCCGGAGGTTATGAGTGTGGCCCTGCGGGTGGCGGCAGCGGCGGTGCAGCATGCCTACCGGGGCAGTCGCTCCATTGAATGGTTCGGCATACCCGCCGGGCAGGCAGCCCAGGCCAAGGGGCTTGATCTGCTGCCCGAGGCCACCATTGATATTATGCGCTCCTACCGGGTGGGGATCAAGGGGCCAACCATGACTCCCAGCGGCGGCGGACACCGATCAATCAACGTGGCTATCCGGCAGATTCTTGATCTCTATATCAACATGCGCCCAATCAGGTATTTCAGGGGGGTGCTCTCCCCGGTGCGACGTCCCAGTGATCTTGATGTGATTATGTTCCGGGAAAACACCGAGGATGTCTATGCCGGTGTGGAGTTTGCCGCGGGCAGCACCGCAGCCCTGGAACTGCGGGAACATCTGGCCCATCTGGGACACATCCTCAATTTTGACGCCGGTATCGGCATCAAGATCATCAGCCGCGAAAAAAGCCGCCGTCTGGTGCGGGCCGCCGTGGAATATGCCCTTGCCAATGGTCGGCGGCGGGTGACGCTGGTGCACAAAGGCAACATCATGAAGCACACCGAAGGGGCCTTTCGCAACTGGGGCTACGAACTGGTACGGGAGGAATTTGCCGGACAGGCAATGCCTGCCATTGATCTGCTCCCTGATGAAATGCCCCCGGAGGATGTGCTGCTGGTGGACGAGCGCATAGCCGATGCCATGTTTCAGGATCTTATCACCAATCCAAGAAAGTTCGATGTCATCGCCACCACCAACCTGAATGGCGATTATCTCTCCGATGCCTGCGCCGCTCAGGTGGGCGGTCTGGGGCTTGCCCCGGGCGCGAATATCGGCGACGGCATCGCCATTTTTGAATCAACCCACGGTACAGCGCCGGACATAGCGGGCAAAAACATTGCCAACCCCGGTTCCATGATTCTTTCCGCAGCCATGCTGCTCAACCATATCGGATGGATCGAAGCAGCGGATATGATTACCGATGCGCTGTCAGCGGTGCTGGAAGACGGCATCATGACCGCAGATCTGGTGGCAGGGCGCAACGGCATCGTTGCCCTTGGCACTCTGGAATTTGGCGACGCCGTGATACAGGAACTGGTCAACACCCCACAGGGAGGTACGTCATGACAAAAAATATCGGCCTGCGCGGGGTTACGGTTGCAGACACCCGTATCAGTTTTATTGACGGCAACCAGGGCATACTGCTGTACCGGGGCTACAGTATTCAGGATCTGGCGGAAAATACCAGTTTTGAGGAAGTGGTATTTCTGCTGCTAATGGGACGGCTTCCCACCGCAGAAGAAACCACCGCCACCATTAAAACCCTGCAAAAATACCGCAGTCTGCCACCGGAGGCCATCAATTACCTTAAGGCCCGTAAACCCGAGGCCAAGCCCATGGATGTCATACAGGGGGCCATTACGGTGCTGGCGGATGACGACGAAGGCAAGGATTCCGATGTACGCGCCGATGTGGTGACATCGGCACTGCGGCTGATTAGCCGTACCGGTATGATTCTTGCCGCATGGCACCACATCCGCCAGGGACATATGCCGCCCAAGGTAGATAAAACCCTAACCCACGCCGGAGCAATGCTGCAGCAGTTATGGGACCGCACGCCGTCACCAAAAGAAGTCAAGCTTATGGACACCCTGCTGCTGCTGCATGCGGAGCATACCTTTAATGCTTCCACCTTTGCAGCCCGCGAGGTTGCCTCCACCCAGGCCCACATGTACGCTGCGGTCAGCGCCGGTGTAGGAGCCTTAAGCGGCGCGTTGCACGGCAGCGCCAACGCCCGGGTTATGGATATGCTGGAGGAAATCGGCGACATCGACAACGTGGAAACATGGGTTCGCAACCGCATTGAAAGCGGACAGCGGGTGATGGGCCTTGGTCATGCGGTATACAAAATTGTTGATCCCCGGGCCATTATTCTTGCAGACGTGGCCAGAAAAGTACTGTCCGGCACACCGGAGGAACAGTGGTTCCGCCTTGCTTCAAAGGTTGATGAAGTGGGACGCGCGGCGCTTAAGGAAATGCGGGATCTGGAACTGTATCCCAATGTGGACTTTTTCAGCGGCCCTATCCTGCGGGCCATTGGCCTGCCCACGGATATGTTCCCCGGCTTTTTTGCCGCCGCCCGGGTATCGGGCTGGACCGCCCATATCATAGAGGAGCGCTTTGCCGAAGCCCAGCCAAAGCCTGCATTATACCGTCCTGCGGCAAATTACGTTGGCCGCAAATGCGGACCCATGGGCTGTAAATTCATTCCCATGGAACAGCGGGGCGCGGGTTGCCCCCATGGCAAAGACTTCCCCGGCTGCAACGAAAAACAGGCCTTTGAAGATATGGAGTAAGGGAAACAGCTATTCGTAGTAAATATCGTCACCGCCCCCGGTGACGCCATCGGGCCCCATTGAATACAAATCGTAAGGTTTTGACTGCGATACCTGAGCAGGATACCGATACTGGATTTCATTGCCCCAATAATCAACATTCAAATTGTCACGGCGCTTTAAACGTTCAAGTCCTTCCAGGCCAATCTCCCCTGATGGATATTCTCCGTGTTTCATTTTGTAATCATCAAGATACATAGCAATATGAGTCAATTTGCTGCTACTCGTAAATTCAGACGAAACACCCCGATGCTCTATACAGTGCCAGTGGCTCACAAAGGGCAGAACGCTTATTAAAAAGATTGGCGCCGCAAAAGCAAGATAGAGTATATGATGAGGCAATATCCAGCGCTTGTCTGCTGTTTTTACTGTTCTCCTTACGAAGATTCTGATGATCTCACAAAATAAAATACCTGCCATAATCGAAAGCACGATGTCTCTTTGATCAAGAAAGGCCCTCCAGATTTGACGACAGGGATCATGATTCTCTGTTGCTTTGAACAATGCTCCCTTTATTGAGGTCAGAAGTGCGATCCCCCCCAGAAATATCGATGACCGATAGCCCTGGTATATCGATATCAGTACCCCAAAAACCGTATACACCAAAATTGAAATCGGTATATAGAAGTTATCAGTAGCATTCAAGCCGGTAGAAATGCCAACAAACAGCCAAAATGGAAATGCAATCGCGTTGTACTCCTGATCGTATTTTGCGTAAGCAGGATGAAAATCTTTGTAGATCATAATCGCAAGCCCAAGCATCGCTATGACAGACAAGCCCAGAACCGCTATAATTATAATAAGATTCATTTTTACAGATTCCTCGTTACGGCTATAAATAGATCTTGCGCGTTTCTTGCGCATTCCTCTTTCTCATGTGTTGTAAATCACGGCTGTACCGGCTGTAGACAGCCTATCCCGCCCATAGAGAATTGTCAAAAACGGGAATTACCCCAGAATTAAAACAGGGGACCAACCCTATAAATTACATTGTTTCCCGAGGTTTGGTTCACTCCTTGAGCAACCTCCGCAGCACGGTCTGTAAAATACCGCCGTTGCGGTAGTACTCCACCTCCACCGGCGTATCCAGGCGGCAGGTCACCAGCAGGGTTTTGATGCGGCCTGAAGGTTCCGCAATTTCAATCACCACATCGCCGCCGGGTTTCAGATCGCCGTTCAGGTGCAGGGTAAACAGCTCTATGCCGCTGATACCCGTACTGCGGGCGCTTTGCCCCGGCTTGAACTGAAGGGGCAACACCCCCATGCCAATGAGGTTGGAGCGATGAATCCGTTCAAAAGACTGGGCAAGCACCGCACGAACCCCAAGCAACTGCGTGCCCTTGGCCGCCCAGTCGCGACTGCTGCCCATGCCATAATCCCTGCCCGCAATGACGATCAGCGGCACCCCCTGCTCCTGATACATGCGGCTTGCGTCATATATGGGCATAATCTGCTTTTCCGGCAGTTTTTTGGTCCAGCCACCTTCGGTTTTTGGGGCCAGCATGTTGCGCAGCCGGATATTGCCAAAGGTGCCTCGGGTCATCACCCGGTCATTGCCACGACGGCTGCCATAGGTATTGAACTGTAGCGGGTGCACTCCCTGCCCCTTCAGATACAGCCCTGCGGGCATTTCCTCGGGAATCGCACCGGCTGGACTGATGTGATCCGTGGTCACGGTGTCACCCAGCAATGCCAGTACCCGGGCTTTTTTCACCAGTGCCAAAGGCTGCACATCGCGGCTCATGTCCACAAAAAACGGCGGCTGCTGAATGTAGGTACTGGCGTCGTTCCAGTGATACACATCGCCGTGCTGCACCGGAATGTCGTTCCACTGCTGATTGCCGGTTTCAATGCTGCCGTATTTTGCTTTAAAGGCATCAGCGTCATACGCCCGCAGCAGGTGGGAGGCGATTTCGGAACTGCGGGGCCAGATGTCCGCCAGCATCACCGGCGTACCATCGGCGGCGGTACCCAGGGGCTCCGTGGTCAGGTCGATATCAAGGGTTCCCGCAAGGGCATAGGCCACCACCAGCGGCGGCGAGGCCAGGTACCCGGCTTTGGTGTGGGGATTGATGCGGCCCTCAAAGTTCCGGTTGCCGGAAAGCACACTGGCCACAACCAGTTTTTCCTGTTCAATGGCGGCTGCCAGAGGCTCTGCAAGAGGACCGCTGTTGCCGATGCAGGTGGTGCAGCCGTAGCCAACCACGTTAAAGCCCAGGGCCTCCAGATGCGGTAGCAGGCCGGTACGCTGCAAATAATCCGTCACCATGGCGCTGCCCGGCGCAAGACTGGTTTTAACCCAGGGTTTGGGCCTTAACCCTTTTGCCGCAGCGTTCTTTGCCAGCAGACCTGCGGCAATCATCACCGAGGGATTGCTGGTGTTGGTGCAACTGGTAATGGCGGCGATCACCACGGAACCATGGGCAATGTCGGCCCGGCCCTTGCCCTCACCCAAATCCACCGGTACCTGTTTGGCGATATCCTGACGGTTTACCCCAAAGCCCGCAACCCCCTGCTCTGCGGTTAAAGCCTTATGAAATCCGGCTTTCACGCCGTTTAGGGCAACCCGATCCTGGGGCCGCTTGGGACCTGCAAGGCTTGGCACCACTGCACCAAGATCGAACTCAATGACGTCGCTGTACTGCGGGTCCGGGGTATCAATGCTGCGGAACAGCCCCTGCTCTTTGGTGTAGCGCTCCACCAGATCCACATACTGCTCGCGACCGGTGCCCCTCAGATACGCAAGGGTCTGATCGTCCACCGGGAAGTATATCATGGTGGAGCCACTTTCGGGGCTCATGTTTGCTATTGTTGCGCGGTCCGGCACCGTGAGATTCGCCAGCCCGGGGCCGAAGAACTCCACAAAGGAACCCACCACGCCCCGCTGCCGCAACATCTGGGTGATGGTCAGCACCATGTCTGTGGCGGTGACGCCCTCGCCCAGCAGGCCCTCCACCTTTACGCCAATCACCTCCGGAGCAAGAAAATACACCGGTTGCCCCAGCATCACCGCTTCGGCTTCGATGCCGCCCACACCCCAGCCCACCACACCCAGACCGTTGATCATGGGGGTGTGAGAGTCGGTGCCCACCACGCTGTCAGGGAATGCCAGGGGCATGCCGTCACGTTGTTCCCGGCGCACCACCTGTCCCAGATGCTCCAGATTCACCTGATGACAAATACCGGAAGCCGGAGGTATGACCGAGAAGTTTTCAAATGCCTGCTGGCCCCATTTGAGAAATTCATAGCGCTCGCGGTTGCGCTTGAACTCCATGTCTGCGTTGAGTTGCAATGCCTCGGGCATGCCGTAGTAATCCACCTGCACGCTGTGATCAATCACCAGGTCAACGGGAATCAGGGGATTGATTTTACCGGGATTTCCGCCCATCTCAACCATGGCGCTGCGCATGGCCGCAAGGTCCACCACGCAGGGCACCCCGGTGAAGTCCTGCAACAGCACCCGGGCAGGCTTAAAGGGAACCTCTATATTTCCAGGGGCCTGCGATGAATAGCCAGCCAGTCGCTGCACATCCTCTGCGGTAATCTCCTGCCCGTTTTCGTTACGCAGCAGTGACTCCAGCAGAATGCGGATTGAAAACGGCATCCTGGCGATATCAGCAACCCCGGTTTCCCCCAGGCGCTGCAACCGGAAATACTGCACCGCTCCCGCCGCTGTGTTGAGTTCCGCCCGGGCGTCAAATGAATTAAGATATTTTTCCCCAGTCATTTTTAGCATCTCCCTTCGGACACACTGCCCCGTTGATTGTGCATGTCAATCCTTACCCATAGTCTTTTGTACATCCCGGTTGCTACTGCATTGCGTTTTTGTGGTACTTTAATAACTTAAGACATTTCCCGGCATCGTCAAGCGTTATACCCTGATTTTCATACCCTTTTCCATGGTTGACCGGGCAATCCCCGTAACGAAACACAGAAGCCTTTATGGCATATCAGACATCACCTTTTGTATTATCATCCCTGTCCCCGGCAGATGCCTGTGGCGGGTTACGGTCCCCGTGAATCTCCCGGGCAATCCATGACGGTTCGGGATGAGGTCGGGAAGCCTCCCGAAAAGCCTTTAGCCATAGCTCTTTACGCATACGCAGCTCTGCGGGATTGTCATTGTCGGGAAAACCGGGATCATTTTCAAAATCGTCAGGCAAATCTATGGTGCTGGGTGCGCCACGACCATGCCTGCTTTGATAGCGACGGTTTTCCCTCTCACTTTTAAGATCACTAATCCAGCCAATAACAAAGGCAATGGGCACGCAGGCAACAAACACTGATCCCAGACCCGCCATACTGGCGTAATCGGCGCTACTGAAGCAGCCCACCCACAGCCAAAAATCCTCAAAGATATTCCAGCCCGCCCATATAATGAGCAACGGCACGCCGTAGCGGAGAAGTATGGCAATATCCATAGCATTTGGCATGGCAAGGCTCCACCAATCCAGATTAAACGCACAATGTTCCTGGCTGTGTACTATGGGGTGAACTCTTGGGATGAAGCGTGACATACGTGTAAATCGAACCTGCCCGGAGGCATTGTACTGTACAAAAACAAGCATACGCGTCTCCCTGGCAATGGTCAAGGCTTGACATCCCCTGCAGGCAATGGGAAAATCATTGCCGGACACAAGCATAACCACCACACAGCAGTACAGACTTCAGGAGCGCACCATGGCACAGTGGACCTGTACCATCTGCTATCACGGATTTGACGCCCGCAGCCGCCCGGAAAGCTGCCCGGAATGCGGTTCTTCTCCTTACTCCATTGTGGAGCTTCCCGCCGAAGGAACCACGGTGAAACCCGGTCAGTATGTAGGCGTGCCCGGCAGCCTTGACGAAGTTCGCAATCGCGCCCGCATCCGCATGAAGGGCATATGTGCCGCCTATCCCTGGTGTGATGGCGCCGACGACCGGGTCTGCAATCGGGAGGCCTACGGTGCACCCATCGGCATGGGCGGCGTGGGCACCGGCACCAGCTTTGCCAACAATGTGCAGGCCCTCACAAAGCTGCAGTTGAAAATGCAGGTGGTGGGAGAACATTTTGTGCCAAGTGCCACCACAAATTTTTTAGGTCTTGAACTGAGCTTTCCCATAATGGGAGCCTCCACCAGCGGCATTGCCTCCTACACCACAGAGATAGATGAAAACGATTTCTGCCGGGCAGCCATCAGGGGGTGCCGGGAAGCAGGCACCATAAGCTGGCGGGGCGACACCCATTTTTATACCGAGGAAAATCATCCCGGCCTCAACGCCATCGAAAAGGAACAGGGCTTTGGCATTCCGATTTTTAAGCCCCGGCATCAGGATGTGCTCAAGCGCCTCATTGCCCGGGCCGAAGCCATGGGTTGTCCAGCGGTGGGAGTTGACCTTGACGGCTGCGGCAGCACCAACATGGCCCGGGGCGGGCAACCGGTGTTTCGCAAAAGCCCAGAGGATATCCGGGAACTGGTAAGCAGCACCCGCCTGCCCTTTATCTGCAAGGGCATTATGCATCCCGAAGATGCGTTGGCCTGTGTGGAGGCAGGAGCCAAGGTTATCGCTGTATCCAATCACGGCGGCCGGGTGCTTGACGGTTCTCCCGGTGTGGCGGAGGTTCTCCCATCCATTGTTGAAGCCGTGGGAGACAGCGTCATTATCACCGCCGACGGCGGAGTACGCACCGGTTTTGATGCCCTGAAAATGCTTGCGTTGGGGGCAGATGCCGTACTGGTTGGCCGGGACGTAATCCGTGCTGCGGTGGGTGGCGGTAGTTATGGCGTTGCCATGCAGATGAAGCGCTTTGACGCGGTGCTGCGGCGGGCCATGCTCATGACCGGCTGCCCGGACACCGGCAGCATCGACACCTCGATATTAGTCTGACATATGCCACTGTGGTGGAATTGTCAGGGCAGTTTGCAACCTTTGTATAAAGGCGTTGATGTCGGTAATCCCCCGCTGTGTTTTCAGTGATCCCACAAAGTCGCCATGGCTGCGGCCCTGCCGGTATGTGGGTTCCCGGGGCGGATGCGGCAGATAGCGTTCCATCATGTCTATATCAGGGTCAACCAGCAGGGTTGTGGCGTAGTAGGCCAGGTCTTTTGCCCGGTACAGGCATGCCCCGGCGATTTTACGACCATCCGCCACAAGATCTGAATGTCCATGCAAGTGGATATCCGGCACCCCGGCGGCATCCAACCCTGCGATAAGCCACTGACTGATCTCGCGATTCAATTCCGCAATGCTGCCAAAGCCGGGGCGTTTCATGGTCAGAGCCACAATCACGTTGCCCGGATCGATCACCACGGAACACCCTCCGCCTCTTCGACGCAACAGCGACACGTTGTCATCCAGTATCGCAGAGGCGCGGACTTCAATGGCCGGATCCGCGCCGCGCCCCATAACTACCGCCGGAGCATCCAGCCGGTACACATGCAAACGGGCTCTGCCATCGGCAAGGGTATCCTGTATAGCTTTTTCATCATGTTCATAGGTGCCTACCGGTGGGAAGGCCGCCGGGCCGCGTGATGGCGGCGCTTCCCCGGTTGGCTGATGGACGGCATACAGGGTCATGACGTCCTCTTTTGGGGAGGATTCACATGCACCGGCATACCTGCCGCCACCTCGGCGGCTTCCATGATAGCTTCTGAAATAGTGGGATGGGGATGAATGGTAACCATGAGATCTTCAAGGGTTGCCCCCATTTCTATGGCCAGGGCTCCCTCGGCAATCATGTCCGAGGCGTTGGGCCCTACCATGCCCACCCCCAGCACCAGCCCGGTTTCGGGGTCTGCAATAACCTTTACCAACCCGTCGGTGCGTCCCATGGTCCGGGCCCGTCCCAAAGCCCGCAAAGGAAATTTCCCAACGGTAATGTCAATGCCCTGTTCTTCGGCTTCCCGCTCTGTAAGCCCGGCCCAGGCGATTTCCGGGTCTGTGAAGACCACCGCCGGAATAGCCCGGTTATCAAAAGCTGACTGATGATCGGCTAATACCTCCGCAGCCACCTTGCCTTCCCGGCTTGCCTTGTGGGCCAGCATGGGCCCCGGGGTCACATCGCCAATGGCAAAGATATTGGGTTCTGCGGTGCGGTTCTGCTGATCCACGGGGATCTGCGCGTTATCGTCAAGGGTAATGGTGGTGTGTTCCAATCCCAGATTATCGGTGTTTGGGGCGCGGCCAATGGCCACCAGCACCCGGTCAGTCTCAATTGTCTTGCTTTTTCCCTCATGCTCCACTGTCACCAGAAATGCATCACCATTTTTCTGAATATCGGTGACTTTGCTTTCGGTAAGGATTGAGGTAAATTGCTTAGTGCAGTGCCGCACCACCACATCCACCAGATCCGCATCAGCACCGGCAATAAGCTGCGGAAAAAACTCCACGATGGTTATTTCGCTGCCCAGTCCCGCATACACCAGACCAAGCTCCATACCAATGTAACCCCCGCCGACAATCACCATGCGCTTGGGAACTTCCGGCACCTGCAGGGCCTCGGTGCTTGACCACAGGCCAAGATCTTTACCATATGGCAAACGCCGCACCCGGGAACCGGTGGCAATAATGGCATGTTTAAAATCAATACCACCAACGTCGGACTGTTCCAGCTTCAGCGAGGTATTACTGTCAAACGATGCCCTGCCTTTCACCACCTGCACACCACGACGTTCCAGCAGACCAGCAACACCATCAGTCAAACCACTCACGGTCTGGCGGGTGAAGTTTCTGAGTTTTTCCAGATCAATTGTAATATCGGAAAAAACGATGCCAAATTTTGCGCCTTCCCGGGCGGACTGCGCAACCTCCACCGCATTTATCAGTGCTTTGCTGGGGATACAGCCTTCAGTAAGGCATACGCCGCCAAGCTGGTCCCGTTCTTCTATCAGAGTAACATCAAGCCCCAGATCAGCGGCGCGGATAGCCGCCACATAGCCTCCGGGACCACCGCCGATAATGGCGACATCGGTTTCAAGTCGTAACGATCCTACTACCATGATATCTCCTCTGCGCTGCTTCAGCTTTCCACAAGCAGCAGTTCCGGATCCTGCAAACGTTCCTTCATGCGGTTCATGAACCGGGCCGCATCGGCGCCATCTATCAAACGGTGGTCAAAACTCAACACCAGGGGCATCATACGGCGGATAACGATTTTGCCATCCCGGACAACCGGTTTGTCTTCGGCCCGTCCCATGCCCAGAATCGCCACCTCGGGGTAATTTATAATCGGGTTTACCGGCGCACCGCCAATGGACCCGATGTTGGTCACTGTGACGGTGCCGCCCTGATAATCCGCAGCCTGCAAGCTGCCATCCTTTGCCCCGTTGGCAAGGGATGCGATATCTGAGGCAATCTGCCGCAGGCTTTTAGTGTCGGCATTGCGAATCACCGGCACCACCAGGCCCCGATCCGTGTCTGCGGCAAAACCCACGTTGTAATAATTCTTGTAGATGATCTGTCCGGCGACTGCATCCAGACTGGCATTAAATGAAATGTTTTCCTTCAGGCCCGCCACCAGCGCCTTGATGACAAAAGACATGGTGGTAAGCTGTGCGCCAGGCTGCCCCTCATATTTGGCGGTCAGCCGCTTGCGGAATACTTCCAGTTCTGTGATATCCACTTCGTCCATATGAGAAACCTGCGCCACAATAACCGTGGCGGTGGCCATTTTGCGGGCGATCTTTCGGCGTATTGATATCAGCGGTTCCGTCTCCACCGAGCCCCACTGACTGAAGTCCGGCATGGGTTCCACATCCACCAGTGGAATGGCGGAACCCGCTGCAGCCATGGTTTCTTCGGCTGCGCCGGAAATTGCCGGTGATTCATCTGTAAGTGCTTCAACTGATGGGGCATGGTCTGCGCCGGCCTTAGCAAAGCCCTGGAGATCCTCCGGCGTCACGCGACCGGCGGGACCACTGCCGGACACCTGATTGATGTCGATGCCCATTTCCCGGGCTATTCGCCGGGTGGCGGGAGCTGCGGGCACCGGGCTGTTTTCTTTAGGTTTGGGAGTCACCGGCATTGCAGCGGGAGTCTCTGTCTGAGACGTCTTTGCTTTGGGTTCTGTCTCGGCGGGAGTCTTTGCGGGCTGCACTGCTTCACCGGTATCGATTACCGCAACCACGTTACCCACATACACGGTGTCGCCCACCGCGCCACGCAATTCCGCTATCACGCCACCTTTAGGTGAAGGAATGGTCACCGTGGCCTTGTCGGTTTCAACGTCCATCAGGGAAGCATCCTCTTTGATGGGATCACCAACCTTTACATGCCAGGCAACGATTTCCGCCTCGTGAATGCCTTCGCCCAAATCGGGTAGAATAAATTCAAACACATCCACCTCCTAAAAATCCAGGGTTTCCCCGATGGCCGCCGCAATCCTGTCGGCATCCGGCAGGTAATGCTGTTCACGGCCAAAGTAGGGCGTCACCACGTCAAAACCAGTCACCCGTTTTACCGGAGCCTCAAGATACATCAGAGCCTGATCGTTGATGCGGGTAACAATTTCCGATGACATGCCCAGGGTCTTGGGAGCCTCCTGCACAATCACCGCCCGACCGGTTTTGCGCACCGAGTTGATGATGGCATCATTGTCCAGCGGCGACATGGTCAGAAGATCTATAAGCTCAATGCCAACGCCCCGCTCTTTGGCAACCTGCTGCACCGCCGTCAGGGTGGGGCGCATCATGGCTCCCCAGGATATCACGGTGATGTCGTCGCCGGGCTGCACAATCTCGGCTTTGCCGATAACCCCCACTTCCTCCTGGTCGGGGACTTCCTCCCGAAAAGCGCGGTAGCTGCGTTTGGGTTCCATGAATATCACCGGGTCCGGGTCGCGGATAGCCGCAACCATCAGGGCCCGGGCGTTGCGGGGTCCGGAAGGAATCACCACCTTAACTCCGGGCATCAGGGCATACAGGGCCTCACGGCTTTCACTGTGATGCTCCAGTGCACGGACGCCACCACCGTAGGGCATACGCACCACAATGGGAGCCGAGAGCTGGCCGTGGGTGCGTGAACGCAATCGGGAAGCATGGCCCTCAAGCTGAGGTATGATGAGATAGGAAAACCCGGAAAACTGCATTTCACTGACAGGTTTCATCCCGGCAATGGCCATGCCGATGGATGTGCCCACAATGCCGCTTTCCGCCAGAGGCGTATCCATGACCCGCTGCTCACCGAACTGCTGTATCAGACCATCAGTGACCCGGAACACGCCGCCGTCCAGGCCTACGTCCTCTCCAAGGATCACTACGCTGTCGTCTTGTTCCATTTCCTGCCGCAGGGCCAGATTGATGGCCTGCACCATGTTGAGCTTAGCCATGCTATTTCTCCCTGTTGACGATGTTGAGAAACTCTTTGCGCTGCTGTTCTATGTAGGGATCAGCGTCCGCAAAGACATAATCAAAGGGCGCATCCGGTTTTTCTGCGGCAAAAGCCTCCAGTTTATCCACGGCCTCCTGCACTTTGGCGGCAGCATCTTTTTCTATGGATTCCTTTTTGGCATCATCCAGCAATCCCTTGTTTTCAAGATACGCGGTAAAACGCTTGAGGGGATCTTTTTTCCACCACTCGCCGGTTTCTTCTTCTTTGCGATACTTGGAGGGATCGTCGCTGGTGGTGTGCATCATCAGGCGATAGGTCACCGCCTCGATGAGGGTGGGCCCGCCGCCGCTGCGGGCGCGTTCCAGCGCCTCATTGGTTGCCTGATACATGGCCAGGGGATCATTGCCATCCACCTGAATACCCGGCATGTCATAAGCAATTGCCTTTTGGGCAATGGTGGCGCTGCGGGTCTGTTTTGAACGAGGCACGCTGATGGCCCACTGGTTGTTCTGGATAAT
>Ga0070728_10002533_pt1 | contig 22521 bp, 21 predicted proteins | sample tdDd471_FD_66723 | JGI IMG/M metagenome (GOLD analysis project Ga0070728, IMG submission 66723) | Marine sediment microbial communities from the Atlantic coast under amendment with organic carbon and nitrate - tdDd47.1 | ecosystem: Environmental > Aquatic > Marine > Coastal > Sediment | place... | reverse complement strand
AACCGCGTAATGAATCCTGATCTTGCTGTCGGTGAGCGGTTGCCAGGCTATGGTAGAAATGCATTTGTTCGCGTCGACTACCAATGGTAAAGATACTTTAAATCAGTAGGGCATACGGTGCTGGAGAATACTTAATAAATAACTGCCATAGTTATTGTTTTTGTACGCTTCAGCAATCTGAACAATCTGTTCTTTAGTAAGCCAACCATTGTAGTAGGCAATCTCTTCTGGGCAGGCGATTTTTAAACCCTGCCTTTGCTCTATCGTTCTAACAAACGAAGAAGCTTCTAACAAATTGTCATAGGTGCCGGTGTCTAGCCAGGCAAAGCCACGCCCGAATTGCTCAACGTTTAATTCTTCCTGCTGTAAATAGCGGTTGATAAGATCTGTGATTTCTAGCTCACCACGTTTAGACGGCTTTAGCTCTTTGGAAAGCTTGATTACTTGATTATCAAAAAAATAAAGACCAGTCAGTGCGTAATTTGAGTTGGTTTCCTTTGGTTTTTCTTTTATGGCAACAACATTCTCATTTTCATCAAATTCAACTACGCCAAAACTACTTGGGTTATCAACACGGTAGGTAAAGATGGTGGCACCTTGATGTTGATTGGCAGCGGTTAATAATAGCGGTCTAAAAAACTGGCCATAGAAAATGTTATCGCCAAGGATTAGACAGACATTATCAGAACCGATAAATTTTTCTGCCAGTACAAAAGCTTGAGGTAGTCCATCAGGCGTTTCTTGGATTTGATACTCCAGTCTCACTCCTAGTCTATGTCCATCACCGAGTAATTTTTTAAAATAAGGCTGGTCATGAGGCGTCGTTATAATAAGGATTTCACGAATGCCCGCCAGCATTAGTACAGATAACGGATAGTAAATCATGGGCTTGTCATAGATGGGTAGCAGTTGTTTTGAAACACCCATTGTGACCGGGTGTAAACGTGTACCGTGGCCGCCAGCTAGGATAATACCTTTCATGATTCGCCAAACCTATTCTGTTTATTAAAACGCTTGATATGCCATTGGATGGTTTTTGTTAAACCTGTTTCAAGGCTTTCGAGGGGTTGCCAGCCGAGCTGTTGTTTTATCTTATTTGCATTGATGGCATAACGCCTGTCATGTCCTGGCCGGTCATTGACTAGCTGAATTTGTTGCCGATAAGTTTGTTTGCTGGGAATTTTTTCATCCAAAATGCTGCAGATTTTTTCCACCAATTGCAAATTACGATACTCGTTATGACCACCAATGGTATAGGTGTCTCCAATTGCCCCCTTCGCTACCACTTCAAGTAGTGCTTTAGCATGGTCATCAACATACAGCCAGTCACGGATTTGTTGGCCATCACCGTAAACAGGAATAGCTTCACCGGACAAAGCTTTTGTTATAACTAATGGAATCAGTTTTTCAGGGTGCTGGTAAGGTCCGTAGTTATTCGAACAATTACTAATGAGGATTGGTAATCCATAGGTTCGATGCCAAGCACGCACTAAATGATCCGCGCTAGCTTTGCTGGCTGAATAAGGGGAGCTCGGCTGATAAGGACTGTCTTCAGTGAAGTAACCGTCACCTTGCAAGTCACCAAAGACTTCGTCGGTTGAAACATGATGAAAAACAAAACGTCTGCTTTGATCTTTTTTCCAGTAGGCCAGTGCCGCCTCTAACAGAGTATAAGTTCCCATAATATTGGTTTGCATAAATGCGCTGGGTTGTGAAATAGAGCGGTCCACATGACTTTCCGCAGCTAGATGCATAATTGCATCCGGTTGAAAGCGGTTTAATTGCTCATCCATAGCTGATCGAGAACAAATATCCAATTGCACAAATTGATAGCGGTCATTATCCGATACCAACAGCAAAGCGTCGGGGTTACTGGCATAGGTTAGTTTGTCTATATTTAAGACGCTATGGTCAGTATGATGGATGATATGCCGAATGAGTGCGGACCCGATAAATCCGGCACCACCGGTAATAACAATACGCATAGGGCTTGTTTTCAGTATTAAAATCGGTGTTTAGAATGCGTGATTTTAGGGCGGAAATAAAGGCCGGTTTGTTTGTCCGGTTCAACCGGCATGATTGAAGTTGTAAGTTAAAGGACGTTTTATCCATTATGGCCCGTTACTGCTATACGGCTATCTACTATTTGGCATTGCCATTCATTTTACTGCGATTGTTGTACCGTGGGCTTAAAGCCCCTCGGTACTGGCAGCGTATTGGTGAGCGGTTTGGATTTGTTCCATCGCCAGGTCGAACCCCCTGCCTTTGGGTACATGCGGTTTCAGTGGGTGAAACGATTGCTGCTATACCGGTTATTCGCTATCTACTTGAATACTACTCGCAATACCAGATTGTTGTTACAACGATGACCCCAACGGGCTCTGAGCAGGTGAAAACGGTTTTTGGTGATGATGTTTACCATGTTTATGCACCCTATGATGAGCCGACATCTATTCGACGTTTTTTGAAAAAGATTCAACCAAAACTATTGGTTATTATGGAAACAGAGCTTTGGCCAAATCTGATTCATTACAGCCATAAGAAGGGCGTCCCCGTGATCCTGGCCAATGCGAGGCTTTCAGCACGTTCTGCAAAAGGGTACGAGCGTGTTGGCGGCTTGGCTCGGCCTATGCTGAAGCAACTGGCCAAGGTGGCCGCACAGCACCAGGCGGATGCTGATCGTTTTCAGAGCTTGGGTATGTCATCTAATCGCTTACAGGTGACGGGCAGTATTAAGCTGGATATCACGATTGATAAACAAATTGTTACAGATGCGAAGTTGCTAAAAAGTGAATACAGTCAAAATGGTCAACGGTTTGTCTGGATTGCCGCCAGTACTCATGAAGGCGAAGATGAAAAGCTTCTGGCTGCACATCAGCAATTACGTTCACAGCATGCGGATGCCTTGTTGATCCTCGTGCCAAGGCATCCTGAGCGTTTTAATCGTGTGGCACAGCAAAGCTCGGTGCTGTTCAACACGGTAAGACGTTCGCAGCATGTGGCTGTCGATCTCACTACAGAGGTGGTGGTGGGTGATACGATGGGGGAGTTATTGTTGTTGTACGGCTGCGCTGATGTAGCTTTTGTTGGCGGCAGCCTGGTGGCACATGGAGGTCATAATATGCTTGAGCCAGCGGCATGGGGTTTACCCATTGTGACGGGCAAGCATAACTTTAATTTTGAAAAAATTGCTGAAGCCTTAACTGATGTGGGTGGTTTGCAAACCGTTGCTGATACGAATGAGTTGACTAAAGAGTTGGTAGCTTTGGCTTCTCAGCCTGCCCAGCGTAAGGCTATGGGGCAGGCGGCATCTTCTTATATTGATGCAAATCGGGGTGCATTAAATCAGTTACTGAATGTTATTGATGGATTGATTCAGCAGTAACTTCTTAGCAGTAGCGATGACTCAATTCTACTGCGTTTTTTCATAGTCTTGCGCACTGGGCGGCTCTGGTGAACGCAACCATTTATCCAGATCATAGATGTCCTGGGGGCTTAATGTCCCTGCCTGTTGTTTGAGCTTTAGCAGGTTGATGACATAGTCATAGCGTGAATTAGCATGATCACGAATCGAGGCATACAAAGATCGTCTTGCATCCAGTACGTCAACAATATTTCGGGTTCCGACCTCATAGCCAGCCTGAGTTGCCTCTAGTGCACTTTGCGTTGAAACAATGGCTTGTTTACGGGCTTTAACGCGTTGTACATCGGTCATCACAGCGATATGCAGTGACCGGGTAGATTGCACGATGGTTCTGCGTACATCCACTTCGGTTTCTCTTGCAGCATTGAACTGTTCGTAAGCCTGGCGGCGTTCAGAGCTGATTCTGCCGCCGGTAAACAATGGCATGGTCAATGACAGGCCAATAACCCCTTCATCGCTTTGGTTGCCGGTGATTGTTGATGTGCCGCCAGATTTGAAAACACCATCCTGATCAAATTCACTGTAGGTATAACTGGCTGTGAGCTTGGGTAGGTGGCCCATTTTTTTGGACCGAGCGTTTTGTTGAGATGCCTGGGCTCCAGCCATTGCTGCTTTGAGTTGATAGTTGTTTTTTAGCGCAAATTGAACCCAGTCATCCCGAATAATAGGGTCGGGGTCAGTTACAGGAAAGTCTTTACTCAGCAACCATAAGTTATTGTGATCTTGTCCTGTCAGAACACTGACAGCCTCATAACTTGTGCCTAAGTTACCCTCATCCGTTAAGCGCTGTACGACGGTACGGTCATAGACGGCACGGGCTTCATGCACATCTGTGATGGCGATTAAGCCAACCTCAAAACGCTGTTGAGATTGTTCCAATTGTTGTTGGGTCGCGCGTTCTTCAGCCTTTGAAGCAGCCAGGTTTTCTAATGAGCGAAGCACATCAAAGTAGGCTTCTGCTGTTCGAATAACCAGTGATTGCTGATCTGACGCTAATTGGGCTTCTGCCTGCTCACTGATGCTTTGGCCTCGTTTAAAACTGAACCAGGCGGGTAAGTCGAATAGGGGTTGTTTCAGGCTGATACTGTAAGTTTCGGTTTCTGAGTCCGTATCACCGATTGTTGAGGCGCCAAAGGCAAACTGGCTGTTAGTTTCTGCATCTGAATCTTCGTAACTGGCACTTGCATTGACCTGTGGCAACAGGGCTGAGCGAGCCTGTTTTTCCGTTTCAATATTGGCGTTGTAATTGGCTTTAGCGGTTTTGAGCTTGGCATCATTGTTTACAGCCAGCTCATAAATATCAACCAAAGTATCCGCTTTAGCCGGCAGGCTGAGCACAGCCAAAACCAAAAAGGTGGTCATGTAGTTTAAAACAGAACGCATCGCATCCATGGTCTATTCCCAGTGGTCTAAATGAAGTGTTGTAAGTCTACCAAGGCAAGCTTCTGTCGTCTCTAGCTTAGAAGGCACTATCCAGAAAAGTGCTACACTGTACCCCTGAGTGACCAGATAAAATAGGGTCTATTGGTAGTGAAGCCCAGATACAGTATCAATTTAAGCGAACAAATGGCCGTGTGTGAAACCAATTATGCGCGCCTAATGAAGCTGTTGCCAGATCTCCGAAAGCTTGACCATTATGAGTTTGAGGTAGAACACAGCGGTGGCACTTTAGTTCCCGTTAACATCACAGTTCTCGAAAGAGGCAAATACACGACCATTCTTGAAGTCAAACAGCATTACCCCCTACTAGGCTGGTTATTAGCGCCACGTTTTAAAGTTCATGCCTACCATGATGTCGCTATGGCGGAAGTGACCGCCTTTCAAAAACAGCATAAAATTGCTGCGCGCTACGAATACCCGAATGAAAGTATGTTTCAGCCAGATGAAAAGGCCCAGCTTAATGGTTTTTTGGGCGAGTGGTTATGTCACTGCCTGAAATTTGGCCATTCTCAGTATCAAACCGCAGCGGCGTTTTCTAGTGTCTAATTTTGAACTAGTTACTGGTTTTTCTGCGTAGAAAAGAGGTACCCTCATCGATCAATTAATCATCAATCGTATGTCGGCTTAATCGATGGATCATCAGGACAATCAGACCCCCATCACTGTGCTGCAGATCACAGATTCCCATCTGGGCGAGAAGCCGGGCAGTTCATTGCTTGGGTTGGATACTGACAGCAGCTTTATTCAAGTGCATGAACTGGTCACACAACAGCGGGGCAAAGCGGATTGGTTGCTGGCAACGGGTGATATTTCGAATGATGGCACAGTGGGATCCTATCAGCGGTTTCGTGAACTAAGCTCCTCTTTGGCGCATCAACGGGTATGGCTGCCGGGTAATCATGATGATTTACTCAATATGGCGCAGGCGACTGATGATGGGCCGGAAATGAGAAAACTGATTGAGCTAGACCATTGGGTTATCGTCATGCTCAATTCGGCAGTACCTGGCAAAGTCGGCGGTAATTTGAGTGAGCCAGAGTTGAAGTTTCTGGAGGCGAGCCTTGACCAACACCCCACAAAGCATGTGTTGGTCTGCATGCACCACCACCCTATCAAAAGTGGCTGTGCCTGGTTGGACTATCAACAAATTGCCAATTCAGCCGCGTTATTTAACATTATTCATCGTTTCTCCAATGTGAAAGCCCTTTTATGGGGACATATCCATCAAGAAATTGACCGTATGGAAGGTGATGTCAGGTTGCTGGCAACACCTTCAAGTTGCATCCAGTTTGCCCCGAATAGTGATGACTTTAAGTTGGACCGAAACACGCCGGGCTATCGTTGGTTGGAGTTATATCCAGATGGTCGTTTTGAAACAGCGGTATCCCGTTTGCCCATCGAATCAATAGCAAATATTGATTACCACTCGGTTGAGGGCTATTGAGCTTTTATTTTTCTTTTCTCTGAACCCTTCAGCCGCTATTCTCTCGCCATGCCCGCATTGTTGATTTATATTCACGGTTTTCTCAGCTCGCCCCTGTCCATCAAAGCCGTTGAGGTACAGGCGTTTATTAAGCAGCAAAAGCTTGCCGTTGATGTTATGACGCCCCAGCTTTCAAGCTATCCGGGAGAGGCTTACCAACAGCTGTCGATGTTGATTACTGAACAACAACAGAGCTATCGGCAGATTGTCTTAGTCGGTAGCTCAATGGGTGGGTTTTATGCGACATTACTGGCTGAAAAATTTGGTCTGAAAGCCGTGCTGGTTAATCCGGTGGTGTCACCTGACAAGTTAATGGCAGATTATTTGGGGCAACATGAAAACCCGTATACGGGGCAGAAGTTTTGTTTAACGGATCGGCATATTAATGAATTACGCGATATGAGCTTGGAAACGTTAACTCGCCCTGACAATTACTGGTTAATGGCTCAGCAAGGTGATGAAACATTGGATTACCGTTTAGCTGTAGGGTTTTATCATCACTGCCCTCAGTTAGTGGAGCCGGCAGGCAGTCATCGCTTTGATAATTTTAAAAATCATTTACCCGACGTGATGAAGTTTTTAGAATTGGTTTAATCATTTTTTAGTACCTACAGAGAACACGCAGTTATTTATGTCTAACTACACAGCAGAATCTATTGAAGTCCTCACAGGGCTGGACCCGGTACGTAAACGCCCTGGTATGTATACTGATACTACGCGGCCCAATCATCTAGCCCAAGAAGTGATTGATAACAGTGTGGATGAGGCATTAGCGGGTTATGCTGATCAACTAGATGTCGTGTTACATAAAGACGGCTCTTTAACTTGTACGGATAACGGGCGGGGTATGCCTGTTGATATCCATCCAGAACAAGGTCGCCCAGGGGTGGAAGTTATTCTGACCACCCTACATGCGGGGGGTAAGTTCTCCAATAGCAATTATCAGTTTTCCGGAGGTCTGCACGGGGTAGGGGTTTCTGTTGTTAATGCGTTATCAACTCAACTTGAAGTGATTATTCGCAGAGATGCACAGGTTCATAAAATTGCCTTTGCCAATGGTGAAATCGCTTCAGAGCTAGAGGTCATTGATAGTTGCGGTAAGCGTAATACCGGCACCAGTGTGCGTTTTTATCCCGATGCCAGCTACTTTGATTCAGTTAAATTTTCTTTACCTCGGTTACGCCATGTTTTAAGAGCTAAAGCCGTACTCTGCCCAGGACTAACGGTAACGTTCAAAGATGAGGCCAGTGGCGATAAAGATGAATGGTTTTACGAAGATGGCTTAAAAGATTACCTGTCTTCCAGTACTCAAGGTTGGGAAGTTCTGCCTCAGTCACCCTTTACCGGCACTTTTGCGGGTACTAGTGAAGCGGTTGATTGGGCAGTGCAGTGGCTGCCGGAAGGGGGTGAGTTAACGACAGAGTCCTACGTCAATTTAATTCCCACCTCTCAAGGCGGTACGCATGTTAATGGCCTACGGACGGGTTTATTGGAAGCGATGCGTGAGTTTTGTGAATTCCGAAACTTATTGCCACGTGGGGTTAAGCTCAGCCCCGATGATATTTGGGACAAATGTAGCTATGTGTTGTCATCAAAATTGGAAGATCCGCAGTTTTCTGGCCAGACCAAGGAGCGTTTGAGTTCGCGTGAAGCTGCGGCATTTGTTTCGGGCATTGCCAAGGACGCTTTTAGTTTATGGCTTAACCAGCATACGGAAGAGGCAGAGAAACTGGCTGAGCTTTGCATTAATAATGCTCAGTCACGGATGCGAAAATCTAAAAAAGTTGCCCGTAAAAAAATCACTTCAGGCCCCGCATTACCAGGTAAATTAGCGGATTGTTCAGGGGGTGAGCCAGAGCGGGGTGAGCTTTTTCTGGTTGAGGGTGATTCAGCAGGGGGCAGTGCTAAGCAGGCCCGTGACCGACAATTTCAGGCAATTCTGCCTTTGCGGGGGAAAATCCTGAACACCTGGGAGGTTGAGTCTCAGGATATTCTTGCGTCTGATGAAGTACACAATATTTCGGTGGCCATAGGTGTTGAGCCGGCTTCGGATAACTTAGATAGCTTGCGCTACCATAAAGTTTGCATATTGGCTGATGCTGACTCGGATGGATTACATATTGCGACGTTGATTTGTGCTTTGTTTGTCCGGCACTTCAAGTCCTTAGTAGCCGCTGGGCATGTATACGTTGCGATGCCGCCGCTGTTTCGTATTGATGTGGGTAAAGAAGTGTTTTATGCCCTGGATGAGAGTGAAAAACAGGGTATTCTCGATCGTATTGAGGCCGAGAAGAAAAAAGGTAAGGTGAACGTTCAGCGCTTTAAAGGTCTGGGCGAAATGAACCCCATGCAATTACGTGAAACCGTAATGGATCCTGACACACGCCGTTTGGTAAGGCTTCATGTCACTCCCGGTGATGATACCCTGCAAATTATGGACATGCTGCTGGCCAAAAAGCGCGCCAGTGATCGTAAGCAATGGCTGGAAGATAAAGGCGATCTTGCCGAAGTTTAAAAAAGCCCGGGAGTTAGCAGCCGGGCCTTTATCGGCTTGTTGGATTATTTAGTATTGGGATTCGGGTAAGTGCACAACCAGCCCATCCAGCTCGTCGCTCACAATAATTTGACAGCTCAGACGGCTATTAGCTTGGCGTTCATCAACACAGTCCAGCATATTACTTTCGGTTTTGGTGGCCTCTCCGGTTTTCGCTACCCAGCTTTCATCGACATAGCAATGACAAGTTGCACAAGAGCAGCAGCCACCACACTCAGCCACAATACCATCGATCATATTGTCTACAGCACCCTGCATGACGCTGGTGCCATTAGCAACATTGATCTCATGTTTTGTGCCGTTATGTTCGATGTATTTAATTAACGCCATGTCTTTACTCCAGACTATCAGTTGTTAAATTTACAGGTGCTCTATACGAGTTCTTTAATGGAAATAGATTCATCAGCAAGTTTGGATTTATCAACTTTAATCTTATTCGTGATTAGTTTTTTCCCAAACATAAATTCTTGTGGCTTATTAACAGCGTCAACCGCTATGACAGCGTTGTCTTTGAGATAGAAGACGGCAAATTCTCTGGACGATTGTATATCACCTCGGATCACAACTTCATCAAACCCCTGTGATAACCCGGCAATTTGTAATTTTAAATCATACTGATCAGACCAGAACCAGGGTAGGGCATGATAAGGCTTCTCTTTGCCGCAGAGTGTCGCTGCTGCCGTTTTGGCTTGGTCGACAGCGTTTTGAACTGACTCGAGACGAATGTCACGTCCGTAAATTGGGTTAGGGTGTAAGGTGCAATCGCCTGCAGCAACGATGTTTTTATCACTTGTTCTAGCAAGCTCGTCAACGACTATGCCGTTATTCACCTCCAATCCGGCTGATTCAGCCAGTTCCGTATTAGGCAAAATGCCTGCACCAATAATGACCAGGTCGGCATTGAATTGGCTGCCATCAGAACCAATAACCCGTTCGACTTGGTGGTCTCCTTCCAGGGCGTTGACAGTGCTATCTGTAATAATTTTGACACCTTCTTCTGTATGTATACGGGTGTAGAAGGCTGATAGCTCTGGTGTGGTAACACGTTGCAAAACTCTTGGCATCATTTCCAGTACGGTCACGTTCATACCAAGCTGATTGAGCACAGATGCAGTTTCTAACCCAATGTAACCGCCACCGACGATGACAGCGTTTTTTCCTTCGCCAATGTACGATTTAATCTGGTTAATATCGTCTATGGTTCTGAGGTAAAAAACGCCAGGTAAATCTGAGCCTGCAATCGGCACTTTTCGCACTCTGGAGCCTAAAGTGAGGGCCAGCTTGTCGTAAGTCAAGATCTCGCCATTATCCAGCACGACAGTTTTATTTGCTCGGTCTATCGATGTCACGCGAAAACCTACAGAGAAGCGAATGTTATGTTTTTCATAGATGGGTGCTTGGCGTATAAGAATTTCTTCTTCTGTTTTTTTGCCTGCCAGAAATTCTTTAGAAAGAGGAGGTCTGTGATAAGGCAAGTAGGCTTCATCACCGACAATATGAATATCACCCAACCAACCTTCCTGACGCAAGCTGGTAGCCAGCTGTGCCGCCGCATGACTGGCCCCAATGATAATGCAGGTTTGCTCTGCCATGATGTTGTGCCTTATTTATAATAAAAAGATCAGTATAAAAACTAGCCAAAAAATTTTATCGGATTTAATTTTGATAGGCGAATCATTCGTTAAAAAGAAGCTAAATAAAAGCTGCATTTTTTAATAGCATGGATATATTCGCTTGGTTCTGGGTGCCGTACTAGCAACGTTGAGGGTTTTCTGAGGGGGTAGCAAGTAGTTTTGAGATCGACTGGCACTTCCGCCTCTTTGTCTTATACTTCCATAAACCGACTGGTGATTAGTTTTAAGCACCAGTCAGCTTTTCCATACCGGGAGTGGCCGTTTATGGTAAAAGGTGGTTGGATCCCTCAAGTCTTGATTCTTACAATCGGGATTTTTTTACTGGCTTATCTGCCCTCTTTATAGCGTTGAGCCGGAACACAGAACAAAGCAGCGTTGCCTGATAGGCGACCAGGGTACCTTTCCCGTTGTAGTTTCCTTCGGCTATTCTTTTTCATCGGGTGTACTAGACAGAATCATTTGAGCCGTCGAGCATGCGTACTTCACGTTGCGGGAAGGCTATTTCGATATTGGCATCTTTTAAGGCCTGGTACACCAGCGTATTGGCCCGATAGCGAATATGAAAGTGGCGGTCCGTTGGCGCCCAAAGCCGCACGGCAATATTGATATTGCTATCACCGAAACTATCGATACCAATCTGGGCGGGCATATCGTTACCAGTCAATTTTGCCTGTTCAATAGCCTGTGAGATACGTTCAATAGCTTTATTCGGGTCTGAGTGGTAACTAATGCCGACCTCAAGCTCTATCAAAGTATTACCCCGAGAGTTGTGAATGACTTCGCCGATAATGTGCTTATTGGGTATCAGGATTTTTACGCCGTCTTCATCTGTCAGCAAGGTATAAGCTAAGCAGATCTCCTCAACAATACCGGTGACGCCTTGCACTGAGATGGTATCACCGACAATAAACGGCCGGGTCAAGACCAGGTTCAGGCCCGCGCCATAGTTGGATAAGGGGCTTTGTAAAGCCAGGCCGGCACCCAATGACACAGCACCTAGGGCTGCAACAAAGGGGCCGATACTGACGCCAATTTTCCCTAGGGCGATGATGGCCATTACCGCGATGAAAAGAAATTTTGCGACGTTAGCGAGAAATTTACTGAGGGTGATATCAAGGTTACTGCGCTCGCACAGACGAAGTATCAGATTTCCAAGACGATTACCCAACCAGATTCCCAGTACAAGAATGATCAGGGCTCCAACCAGTTGAAAGCTGTAGTTGATAAAAAATTCTGTAATGGCTTGGTAAATAGCGTTGAGCTGCTCGAGTTCTTTTTCCATTGGCTTTACTCGTTTCAAGATGATTTCAATTTTAACTATAACATTGCCTGGAAACAGGTGCAGTGGATCAGTTGATTTGGTAGGCTCCGGTTACGTCTTAAAGAGCAAATAATTATGTACACGGGCATTGTCCAATCAGCCTGCACAGTCACCCATATTAAAAGCCAACCCGGTTTGAAAACCTTGACGATCGCTATGCCTCCTGCCTTGCTACAAGGGTTAGAGCTGGGCGCGAGTGTAGGTGTTGATGGCGTCTGTTTAACGGTAACTGCGTTTGATGATAGTGAGGCCCGTTTCGATGTCATGCAAGAAACCTTGCGGGTTACTACGCTGGGGGGCTTGACGGTTGGTGACAGCGTGAATATTGAGCGGTCTGCCAAGCAGGGGGTGGAAATCGGTGGCCATTTAGTCTCTGGTCATGTGGATGGCGTCGCTAAAATTATCGCCATCGATGAGCCAGAGAATAACCGGTTTGTGACTTATCACGTACCGCCTGAAAAAATGAAGTATATTTTTCATAAAGGTTTTGTTGCTTTGAATGGTTGCAGCTTAACCGTTGCGGAAGTGGATAAGCCGGCTTCCAGTTTTAAAGTCTGTTTTATTCCAGAAACGTTACGAGTGACCACTCATGGTGACAAAGCCTTGGGCGATCAGGTTAATTTTGAAATTGACCGCCAGACGCAGACCATTGTTGATACGGTAGAACAGTTTCTCGAAGGCAATAACGCATTAATACAACAGGGATAGGTGTTTGAGTTTTTCTGAAGAACAACAAGATGCCTTAAAATTCCATCTTGCTCGCTTACATGAGCGTAATGCAGCACTGGATTATTATCAGCTCTATGGGTTGTTATTTGCGGTTGCCTGCGCCCCTGAGCCGATAAAAGTTTCTGAATGGTTCGAGTTGGTTTGGTTAAATGATGAGCCGCAATTTGATCAGGAAGAGGAGGCTAGGGACTTTTTTCACCTGGTAAAAGCTTTTGCGAAGCATGTTGCAGAGCAAAAAAATGCCGGTCAATTTTTACCTTTTGGCACAGAATTTAGTCCGGGCTACCAGCAGGCTTTATCACAGTGGAGCCAAGGGCTACTGACGGGGCACTACTACCTGGAAGAAGTCTGGGGACTGGCACTGGATGATATTGATGATGATGTCCTGTGTGATCGCATTGATGCGTTCCTGAATTTGGTGTCTACTTTTGCCGACTTTGTCAGCTCCCGCCAAATGGTACTTGAAGAAAATATGGCTCTGACCGACGAGCATATTCCTGAAGCCTATTCAATGCTGCTGGAAATGTCGGAAACCTACGCCAGTGTGGCAGAACTGTGGCCCGATGATGGTTGGAGAATTAATGCTGAGCAGCTATTTTTAGCTCTAGAGCCGGTGGGACGGAATGAAAGCTGTCCTTGCGGCAGTGGGCTTCCTTTCAGTCGCTGCTGTTTACATTGAATGTGAGTGGATAATCGGCTTGTTTTCTACTCACCAAAGCGCTACCTTTCGCCAATGGATGAAATTACCCCATCTTTAAACCAGCAACTGCTGGAACTGCAAAATAACCATCGTGAGTTGGACGAGGAAATTTTGCGTTTACAAACCTTCCCCTATGTTGATCGACTGCAGATACAACGACTAAAAAAGCAAAAATTGCTGATTAAAGATATGATTGACCGGGTCAAAGATGATTTGATCCCCGATCTAAATGCCTGAAATAAACTGAGGGTGCAATTTGGCAATATTTAAGCGACCAGATATAGAGATTCACGTTGTTTTTGAGCTGATTGACGATATCAATGACCACTACCTCATCAGTGAAAAAGCACTGATCGAACTTGAGCAAGTGCCTGAAGATTCGGCCTTGATTCAAACCCTTTGCCGTTCTGTTCACACGATCAAAAATGATCTGGAAGTGGTTGGCTTTTCTCCGGCCAAACCGATTGTCATTGCTTTACAGGATCTATTGGCGTTACTAGTGGATGACTACTTGGATTATGACTCCTTAGTCGGTGATGTGATCCTGTTGTTACTTGATCGAATAAAAATCCAGGTTGAATATTTTCGCCTAGAGGGTGAGCTTGAATACCAAGAGAGTGAATATCAGGATTTCACCCAGCGTATTGCCGAGCTAATCAATTTAGCTCCGGCCCAGCAGAAAGAGATTCTTATCTCGCTGGTTTCCCAATTGGACCCTAGTGTAGACCACGCTGATGAGAACTTTGAAAGCTTAGGTATTCAAGGGAATTGTCTTTTTCAGGGGCAGGGCTTGGAAGATGACCCGGATTTGTGTTTTTTTCGGGATTTACTAAAACCCGTTGAAGCGCGATCTTACTATTGGCAGGGACGAGCTGATCGTATTCTCAGGTTGTCATTAATCCTGAATCAATTAGGAGGGGTGCCCGTAGATAAAGCGCAGTTGGCGACGGCGGTCTACGTACATGATTTTGGAATGTCTTGCATGCCATTAGAGCTTTTACATAAAGAAGCGGCCTTGACCGATGATGATATTGTGCTGTTGCGCTCTCATGTGATGTATAGCACCAGCCTGCTACAACATATGGAAAAATGGCAGGCAGCTACTGAAATTGTGATGCAACACCATGAAGCAGTAGATGGTTCTGGTTATCCTGTGGGCCTGAAAGATCAAGACATTTGTGATGGTGCAAAAATTATTGCCATTGCGGATACCTTTGATGCTTTAACGCACCAACGTGCGGCGGCAACGCATCAAAAACGCCCTATCATTCGTGCGGTTCGAGAGATTAATGATTGTGCAGGTAAAACACTAAGTCGTTATTGGGTAGAAATTTTTAATCAAGCGGTTGAACCCGTTTTAGCAGAATACCGAGCCCGGAAACCATAATGAAAAGGGAGCAGACCATGAACGTTCAGAAACCTTTTGTGTGTGCCCTCATGGCACTGGTACTAGCAGCATGTTCTGCGCCAGGTAAAACCCGGTCAGAACAGAAACAATATATTGATCATATGCATCGTGATGTTTTGTCCAGCCTTTATAAATTGAAACCCGATGCTAAAACGGATATTCCAAACGCTGCCGGTTATGCAGTATTTAGTAATGCCAATGTTTATCTATTCTTGGTTAGTGCCGGTAATGGTTTTGGTGTCGCAGTAGACAACCGGACGGGTAAAAAAACCTATATGAAAATGGCTGAAGCAGGCATTGGGCTTGGGGCGGGTGCAAAAGATTACCGTCTGGTTTTTGTTTTCCATACGGCTGAAAAATTTAACAAGTTTGTTGAGAATGGCTGGTCATTCGGTGGCCAGGGTGATGCTGCGGCCAAAGCAGATGAGAAGGGCGGAGCGGTAGGTGGACAAGTTTTATTGAACGATATTACGGTTTACCAGCTAACTGAAACTGGTCTGGCTCTGCAAGCTACCATTACAGGAACGCGTTATTGGCAAGATAGCCATTTAAATTGATTAAAATACATTGACGTCTATTTCAGTTCGAGACAATATTTTTAACGATGTTTGCATTGGATCAATAAGCAAACAATACTTCAAAGAATCCTTTATTCCGTTAAGTATTGTTTGCTTGGGAACCGTTTCAATATAACAGGGTTTTAGGCTTCCATTGCAGCTGAACACTTTTTCATTTCATTATCCAGCGTTAGCCAGGATTGAGAGCTGTCGCAATAAATTTCCATTGTTGGGTTAACCCAGCTAGTGTCATCTAATGTGCCAGCTTTTAAGATAGTTAAATCTGGTATTGCTTCAGGTTCTGAATATATACCTGCACCACAGTTTGGACAAAAGTATCGGTTTAGTTTTTTTCCGCTGTCGCCAACATCTTCATAGCAAGCAAGCTCGCCTTCGAATTGAATGGTTCCTCTTCCAATAGCAATATTAGTTGAAAAAGCTGAGCCGTTTTGTTTTTGGCAGTTTTTACAATGACAAATTACGGTCAATACCACATCCGTATCTGTACAATAACGAACGTTGTTGCATAAGCAACCACCTACAAGTTTAGTCATCTATTACCTCCAGCTATACCTAAAGCATTTGTTGTATTTGATGCAATGTTTCTTTTCAAGAAACTTCTCTAAATATAATGTTTATTAATAGTTTTAAATACCAAGCTTGGCAAATGTACTATCGCCCATTAAGTTTTCTGGGTCAGGGTAAGCTAATTTACTTTGTGCTAGCCCAAGATTGATAAAAAGCTCACTAAACTTGTAAGCTACCTGACCTGGATTTATAACGGGAATGGACAAATTATCTTTTAGAAAGTTATAAGATTGATGCATTGTTGTTGAACCTAATACAATAACATCAGCACCGTCTTGCTCAATTGCAATTTTTGCTTGAGTTAATAGTTTATCGAAAACTATGTCTTCCTTGCCTTGCAATAGTTCTTGAGTGTCAGGTCTGACTTCAATAGAGCGAACCGAGGCCAGTTTATGTTCTAGTCCATATTCTTTGATGGTCTTACGATAAAGAGGAAACCATTTTTTCCACATGGTTACAATGGAGAATTTTTGGCCTAGCATGCTGGCTAAATATAGGGCCGATTCACCAGCAGATAATACGGGAATTGACAGCCTTGAGCGTAAGGCATATAAACCTGAGTCGCTCATGGTATTAATGCAAACAGCGTCAAACCCTTCTGCTTCAGAACGGATACCCGCCTCAATAACAGCCATTTCCATCAATTGCATATCGTAGTAGCTATCGGCCATGCTAACTATTTCACCTGAACCAACAAACTCAATCGAAAATCGATCATCAATCAATGCTTTTGGTATCTGAGTCTCGACAAGCTCTCTGGTATTATCGGCTAAAGGCACTGGGAAAATAATTTTTATACGCTTTGTCGCCGTCATTAATTATGCTCCCTGGCGTTGTTCGTCAGTTGCTTTCTGATTAATAGTTAATGTCTTCTTGTCTATCACAACACCGTACTCACTTTCGGCAGCTTCAAATGAAACGAAACCATTTTTTACATCCCGTAAAACTAAATCCGTATCTCTCAAGAAAGGATTTCCGTAGCCGCCGCCGCCACTTTCATACATCTCAAATATATCGCCCTTTTCCAGTTGATAAAGGCTTTCAGCGTCTACTTTAATAACTTCTTCATTGCGACGAATACAAAGTTCATGGTGCGGTGCTGCTTTACCACCTGACAAACCGAAAGGAGCCGTTTCTTTAGAAACACCACCACCAAAATTGGCAGCCTGAATATTATCCGCGTCGACTCTAAACCGATGAAAGGTTCCAAAGCCGCCGCGCCACTGTCCAGCACCTGCGCTATCTGGCCATACCTCACAATTTAATACGGTATAGGGGGTAACCAGTTCATGCAGTTCAGGGTCTGGGGATTGAAGACCTCCAGCACAGCAGACGGTTCCTAAGTGATCCCATCCATCTAAGCCCTTGGATGCACCTGCGCCCCCTTTAGCCATGAAGTGAATATCAGCAAAAGGCCGCCCGGTTCTTGGGTTGACACCCATTGTGGCTGGTGCACACCAGCGCCCCCATGCCGCATCAACCTTGTCGGGTATAGCCTGAGAAAGGGCTAGCCAGGTTGCCTCAATGATGGCTTGCGAGGCAGCTATGGTACATCCTGTAACCGGTGCCGGAGCTCGTGCGTTCACGACAAGACCTTCTGGAGCCACGATCTCAATGGTACGAAGAGCCCCCTCATTCAGGCGAGTATCTCCACCGATACAAAGGAATAAAGCGAGAAAGCTAGAAGAGGCAGTATTAGCCAGAGTGCTATTTACATAGCCTTTAACCTGTTGATCGCTGTTGCTGAAATCAAATTTTATGCTTCGATCACTAACTTCAAGCGTAACTGCCACTTTTATCAGTTTATTTTTATCGATTCCATCATGATCAATGAAGCGTTCTGCTGAATATTTACCATTGGGTACGGTTTTTAGCATGCTGAGCATCTGTGTCTCTGACGCATCAAAGATACGTTGCAGAGCCTTAGATATAATATCTGTGTCATATTTTTCGATCAGTTTTACTAGGCTTCTTGCGCCAATATTACAGGCACCTACTTGGCAATGAAGGTCGCCTTCTACCAGGCTAACTAACTGAATGTTAGCCATGATAATGTTCCAGACGTCTCGGTTATAGACGCCTTTATGGTAGAGTCTGGCGGGAGGTATCCTAATGCATTCGTCCCAGACGGTTAGTGCTTCAGGGTTATAACCTGCAACGCCTTTGCCACCCACGTCAGCATGGTGACCTTTAGAAACAGACCAGAATTCAATTTTTTTGTTCCAAAAAACAGGTTTTGCAATGGTGATGTCGGGGGGATGATTATTTCCTTTATAGGGATCATTCAGAATGAAGATGTCGCCATCATGAATATCATCTCCAAATTCTTTGACGATATTTTGCATTGCGTATGGTAAAGCCGCCATCAAAACAGGGATGTAAGCCGTTTGCGCGACAAGACGAAGGTCTTTATCAAAAATTGCTGTTACAAAATCACGCGCTTCTGAAAAAATAGGTGATCTCGATGTGCGCAACATGGTTTGACCAATTTCTTTACTGATTGCATCAAAACGATTACCTATGACTGAAACGATGATTGGATCGATTTCTTTTTTGTTTATCATAATCTTTCCCCTCAAGGTTAATGCAGCAGGTTGGTAATAAGGTCTTTGACCTCAGTACCTTTCTTATGCATTAGAAAGTTATTAAATTCGTCGCAGACTAATTGGTAGTCAGGAGGAACAACAATGGTTGTTGTTGGTTGAGTAATGACTGCAGGCCCATCAATTTGGTGGCCATAGGTAAGTTTCATTCCGTCATAAACATTAGTCTGTAAAGCACCCTCGTCAAAAATGGCTTCCCGAATACCTAATAGTGCTATTGATGGGTCGGAGCCTCCATAGGCGATTTTCTCAAAATTCGGTTTTACGGTTAGACCATTTGCAGACAGTCTCAAATTAATTAACTCAATAGTGTCATTCGGCATGGAATAACCATAAAGCTCATTGTGGCGTTGATGAAAATTATTAATCATCGATTTCAAGTGGTCTTGATTGAATTCTCCTCCTTCAAAAGAGGATACTTCAACTTCATTGAACTGCCCCAGATAACGAACGTCAGCAGAAAAGTTCAAAACGGTTTTTTCTTTAGGTAAGCCTTCTTTTTCTAAAGTAGATAGGGCTTTGTCTGCCATGCCTGCATAGATGGCATTGACTTCATTAATTTCGATATGGTCATATTCTTTTATGTAGCTTCGAACATAGTCATGCTTTAAATCGGAAATCAGCATGCCAGCAGCACAAAAAACGGAAGAGGCTCTTGGTATCAGAATTAATGGTATGTCGAGCTCTCTAGCAATAGGTGCGGCATGAATTGGACCTGCACCACCCGCAACAACTAAAGCAAATTCTCTTGGGTCATAGCCTTTTTGTACAGAGGCCACATTTAGCGCAGCAGCCATGTTGGTATTGGCCAATTGATATATGCCGTAAGCTGCATCGATAAGATTAAGACCTAAGGGGTCTGCAATTTTTTCTTCAATTGCCCGTAAGGGCGCTTCTGGGTCAAACTCCAACTCACCTTTTTCAAAAAACTCTGGACGAAGGTAGCCAAGCATATACTGTGCATCGGTTACGGTTGGTTCTGTTCCTCCTCGCCCATAGCAAACAGGGCCAGGATCTGCACCAGCGCTCTTTGGCCCTACTGCTAATAAACCACCAGTATCAACCCAGGCAATTGAGCCTCCACCAGCTGCTACGGTGTGAACATCCAATATAGGTGAGGCGATACGGTGCCCATCAACCTGTCCTTCAGTGGTCAACTCTGGAACACCGTCTTTCACAAGAGAAATATCGAATGAAGTTCCTCCCATATCAACGGTGATAATATTACTAAAGCCGTGAGTTCCCCCAAAGAAGGTACCTGCTAATGGCGCACCAGCAGGGCCAGATAATAATGTATTGGATGCAAACCGTTGTGCGACATCTGGAGTCATAACGCCGCCGTTGGACTGCATAATCAACAAGTTGCCGTTGAAATTTTTATCCGAAAGCTCATCGCCCAACTTTTTTAAATAACGTTTTAATACCGGTCCAATATAAGCGTTAAGCGCTGTTGTACTGTTTCTTTCATAAACACGAATCTGTGGAAGTATTTCACTGGATATAGAAACATAGGCTTCTGGGCACTCTTCTTTCAGAATTTCTTCAATACGTTTTTCGTGACTAGCATCAAGGAATGACCACAGCAATGACACGCCTATGGCATCAACGTTATTGTCCTTGAAGTACTGTGCAGCTTTTCTAACATCATCTTCATTTAGTGGGGTAGTAACAACGCCGTCAACAGAAACCCTTTCATCTACCTCTTTCACGAGGTGCCTAGGCAATAACGGATCCGGCTGTGCATATTTTTCATATTGCCTTTCTTTTTGGCCACGTCGAAAGTTGAGAATATCTCGAAAACCTTTGGTCGTAATAAAGCCCGTTTTAGAACCTTCACCCGTCAATACGGCATTTGTTGTGATCGTCGTTCCGTGAACAATCAATTCGATTTGTGAAAGAAACTCTGCGAGTGATAGAGATTTGGACTTGGCAGCTTTTTCCAATCCGTTAAAAAATCCAATAGTGGGATCGCTTGGTGTAGTCGAGGTTTTAAATATTTCAACATTTCCATGCTGGTCGGATAAAAGAAAGTCCGTAAACGTTCCTCCAACGTCTACTCCAACTCGGTAAAGCATAAGCTAGCCCCTTAAGTTTCTACTTGTTCGATTATTTACGAACAAATAATAATGTAAGAATCATTTTGTTGCTGTCACTATAACGATACTTTTATACCCTTTGCGAACTTCCTGTATTAAGGGTCTAATCAGATTTTGCTCTAAGATTTCGATATATTCTGGCTTTTTAGGACGAGCTTACTTCGAATTGGTGATTTAAATAGTGGTTTAATGATTAAAGTCAAGAATAGATTTGCAAAGTGGAAGGGGTCGATAATTTTATTAAAAGGACAGGTAGACGTGTTTTCAGATAGCCTACCTGCACCTCTCTAAGTTTTTTAGTATTTCTATAATTTTATTGCATTAGCAAAGTCTGTTTTTTTCCAATAATTAAAATAGTTTTTCTGCATTGATCCATAATCCTCAGGGATTGTGATGCCGGATTTTTCTAATGATATGTAGGTGTTTTCGCACTGCGTTTTGATAAAATTTTCTCTTTCTCTTTGATAGTAACTAATTAAGGGGTAGAACAAGTTATCTTCGTTGAGTGTTAGTAACATATTACTCCACTCAGAATAGGGAATGATCTCCAGCTTGTACCCCATATTTTGAATAAGCCTGAAATAGTCAGCATGGCTTATTTGGTTTCTATTGATAAGGTTCCAGCCGTTAGCTTTTGAGTAGGGTAATAAAGATAAACCAATGACACCTTCGGCGACAGAATCTACAGGAATCATTTCGTGTTGACTTTGTAATTCTGGTGCATAACCCATTTGTAAACAGCCTAGTACCATTCGAGTCAGATGATTTTTTTCATGATTGCCAACACCCGTTTGGCTGTGGCCAACAATTTGCCCTAATCGGTAGATGTCAACTGGGATTCCGGCTTCATGCGCTTTCCAGAGTATCCATTCTGATGCCCATTTAGTAGCAGTATAACCTGATGAAACACTAGGATGAATTGGCGCTAGCATGGGCATTCCCTCATAAGCAATATCGGAGAGATTATTGACGATGGTGGCTTTGCTAGAAATAAAATGAATACGTTTAAGCCTATGTTTGGTGGCTAAATGAATTAACTCAATAGTGCTATTTACATTAGTTGGTGCCATCCTTTGGTATGTTTGCAGGTGATGAACATAAGCGCCGTTGTGGTAGATAGCATCCAGCTCAGATGCGAGTTTATTCCATTTTTCGTCAGCCAAACCAAGTTTATCTTTAGCAAGATCAATTAAGATAACTTTTATTTTTTTGTTCTTGATAAGATGGTTTAAGTTGTAACGTTCTAGGCTTTTGTCTAACTTTTGTTGTGCTTGCTCTTGAGTTTCTGCTCTAATGCCGCAGTAGACATCTATTTGTTCATTGACCAAGGCCTCAACTAGGTGTACCCCTAGATAGCCATTCGCGCCGGTCAATAAAATTGTTTTGTATTCTTCCGGTAGAATCTTATAGGCCTCTTTAATGGAGGGTGGAGTGTATCGTTGTACATCGTACAAGGCAGAGACAAGGTTCTTATCAAGGCAGCAAGTTGTATCCTGCACTATATTGCTCCTAAAATTAATTTTTTATTTAATGAATATTGGGTTCGTTACTTTAATTTGAAGAGAGCAAGTTTCTCAGCTTTCTTTTTAAAATTTTTCCACTTGGGTTTTTTGGCAGTTCTTTCATAAAATATACATTTTTTGGTTTTTTGTAGCTTGATATTTTTTCAGAACAATAATTTAGGACTGTTGATTCGTCTATTTCAGAATTCTTCTCTTGAACAATGACAGCAGTTACTGCCTCGCCCCATTTTTTGTCTGGCAGACCAATAACGGCTACTTCACGTATGCCTGATAACTCATGAAGAATATTTTCGATTTCTTTGGAATAGATATTAACACCACCACTAATAATGATATCTTTTTTTCTGTCAATAACATAAAGGTATCGATCTTCATCCAGGTAGCCAATATCGCCGGTATAAAACCAGTCATTTTTAATCGCATTGGCCGTTTCTTCAGGTTGATTCCAGTAGCCACTAATG
>Ga0070728_10002529_pt1 | contig 22570 bp, 18 predicted proteins | sample tdDd471_FD_66723 | JGI IMG/M metagenome (GOLD analysis project Ga0070728, IMG submission 66723) | Marine sediment microbial communities from the Atlantic coast under amendment with organic carbon and nitrate - tdDd47.1 | ecosystem: Environmental > Aquatic > Marine > Coastal > Sediment | place... | reverse complement strand
CGTTTTTTTTAGCACTGGCCGCCGCCTTGGGCAGTTCCCGCTGCACGAATTTTTGGATGATAATTCCGCAGTAGGGACACTCCGCAGCGCCGTCAGGGATGATTCGGTCACATTGTGGACAATTCATGCTCGTATTGTAACGATTCACCGGCATATGCGCAATAGTACCGGCTCCAAAAACTCTCCCTTCGGGGATCATAATTTGCAAAACCGTCACCGCTTCCCTACAATAGCGTCAGGAGCGACCCATGAGCACCGTATTTTTCGACATCGACCGCACCCTGGTGAAGGAGGCCACCGCCTTTGCCATGCTGCGCTATTACCTTAAAACCGGCTTTTTAGGCTGGATGCATGTGGTTTGGGGTATTTTCTACGCCATTTTGCACTTTTTCGATCTCATCGACGGGCACGCCATTATATCCCGGGCGCTGAAACCCTTTGAAGGCATGGAAGCGCAAAAGGTTCTGGACGACTGCCACCGGATTTTCGATGAGCGCATCCACCGGCACCTGTATGTGGAGGCTCTGGATATCATAGAAGAACACCGGCGCAAGGGCGACACCGTGGTGCTGCTCACCGCCACCAGCAAATACCTTACTATTCCCATTGCCCGGCATCTGGATCTCGACTACATCGCCAGCGATGCGGTGCTGGACAACGGGCGTTTCACCACCACTATGGTGGAGCCGATTCCTTATAACGATGGCAAGCTGATCCGGGCCCGGGAATGGCTCCAAACCCATGGCGGCAGCCTTGAGGACAGCTATTTTTACACCGACAGCCATTCCGACGTCCCGCTTCTGCGGGCGGTGGGACACCCCCGGGTGGTGAACCCGGACTTCCGTCTGGCCCGGCTGGGGCAGCGCATGGGCTGGCCCATACACCGTTTCAACGCCATCCTGGGCGACAAGAACCCCCAATCCCCTTGACGTTACGGCCCGGAAACCCCATACTTAGGGAGGAAGCAAAAAGGAGACACCATGGCACACCTGGTTATCGCACACGAATGCAGCAACCGCACCGAGGCGGATATCGTCCAGCAACTCCTGGAGGCCAACGGCATCTACGCCATTGTGAGCGCCGATGATTCCGGCGGCACCCAGCCCTATCTCAACTTTATGCTGGGGGCAAAGGTAATGGTGGAACAGGAGCATCTGGATGAGGCTCTGCAAATTATCCGGGAGACCATAGCTCAAACAGAAGACTGATACCGGCTGCGGCTTGTATCCACGGCAGGATTCTGGTATATACGACCCATGACAGCAGCAATGATCGAATTTGTAGTGGACGACCCGCTGAACATTATCTGCGACGCCCTTTTGTGGGCCGACGACGTTATGCAGATCATGGCCCCCGGCGGTGTGCTTGATATTGGCCGGGAAATGCCGGAGCAAAGCCTGCAGGACGCTGTGGATAACGCCCTTTCCCAAAAACCGGTACCCATCAATCATATGGTTCTCGAACCCCATCCTTCACTGGAAGACGCCAGCCTCATCCGGCTGATTGTCCATAATTTCGAGGAATACCCCTCCACCACCCCGGCCATACTGGAAAAATCCATCATGAGCGCCATTGCCATGGTGCACCAGCAGCGGGTCAAGACCCTTGCGGTAAAACCCGTGGGCATGGACTTTGGCGGCCTTTCCCCCTGGGAATGGGGTGTGTTCTTAGGCGCTCTGTACCGCCAGACCGATGGCGACACCCTGCCCTTTTTGGAGCATCTGGTGATTGTCACCGAAGATCAGCAGCAGATGCAGCAGATTGAGATGGGCTTTGAACAAAGCGCCGCCATCATGGACCTGGACGTCGCGCCGGAGGAAGAAGACGAGCTTCCCGCAACGCCATCCACAAAGCCAACCGATCGGAATTCCGGGGACACATGATGCCACAGGTTGTACAGCTTTCCCGCTTTGCCGCCCTTGTGAGCGCACTTGCGCTGCTTGTGTGCAGCCCGGCGCTCTATGCCCAGCATAACGACAAAAGCCCCGCCGAAACCGCATCCGAAGCCACTGATGCAAACGGGGAACCCGCCAGCGAAGACGTGGAAGTGCTGGAGGAAATGAATCGGGAAATGCAGGAATCCTGGCACACGCAGCCCCCCTGGGTGCCTCATCCCAACCCGGAATTGCAGGACGAGGCCGAGCCCTGGCAGCCTGCCCGCTACACGCCCATGACCTTCCGGATGCAGCGCTTTGACCCGGATTACGACGCCATGCAGCCCGCCCCGGAGCAGCGTCGGCAACCCCTCAGCGCCACCCTTGATATGCGGGATTTCGATATTCCCGTGGTGATAAACACCCAGGTGCAAAGCTGGATCACGTTTTTCACCACCCGTGGCAAACGGCATTTCCGCCGCTATCTGGAGCGTTCCGGCCGCTGGCTGCCCCTGATTCACAAAGAACTTGACGCCCGGGGTCTGCCCCGGGATCTGGCGTATCTGGCCATGATCGAAAGCGGCTTTACCCTGCACGCCAAAAGCTGGGCCGGAGCCGTGGGCCCCTGGCAGTTTATGCCCGCCACCGGTCGGCGCGAGGGCCTGACGGTTACCGCCTATATCGACGAACGCCGGGATTTTGTGGCAAGCTCCCGGGCCGCAGCACAGCACATCGAGCGGCTGTTCAAACGCTTTGACGACTGGTATCTGGCCCTGGCGGCCTACAACGCCGGTGCGGGCCGTATTTCCAACGCCATGAAGCGCTACAAGTCGCACAACTACTGGGATATCTCCCAGTACGAACACCTTGCCATCGAAACCAAACTCTATGTACCCAAGTTCATCGCTGCGGTGATTGTCAGCCATGCGCCGGAACGCTACGGCTTTTACGGCCTGCAATATCAGGCCCCGCAGCTTTTCGACACCGTGGACCTTCAGGGCCCCGCCACCCTCAGCGCAATCGCCCGGGCCGCCGGTGCGGATGAAAGCCTTATAGAAGAACTCAACCCCATGTTCCGCAAGAATCTGGTGCCCGCTGACGGCAAAACCTACGGCATTCATCTGCCCATGGATACCGGCGAAGCCTTTCTGACCGCGTGGAACGACCTGCCCATACAGCGGCGCATCGCCGCCACGGACAATCCCACACAAAAGGGCGACAAAAGCAGCTACAGCCTGAAAAAGCAAAAAGGTGGCCGCTACATTACCGCCGAGCACACCGTGCGCTTTGGCGACACCCTTGAGGGCATTGCCAAACGCTACGGCACCACCATTGCGGAAATCGCGGGGCTCAACAGCCTGAAAAACGCCAATCGGATTCATCCGGGGCAACGGCTGGTGGTGGCCACCTTTGTGAAAGATCCCCGCTGGGGCACTGACGATGAAGGCAAAAGCGTGGTGAAACGGGCGCGGTCCCGCAAGGGCAAACCCGATCCCTTTACCGGCAGCACCGGCCGCCGGGTGCATGTGCTCAAATGGGGCGAAACCCTGTCACACCTTGCGGCAAAATACAAAACCACGGTGCGCAAACTCAAAAAGTGGAACCGCATCAAAAACGCCGGACGCCTGCAGGTGGGCCAGAAGATCATTGTCCGGCCCTAGGACACTGTACCGTCATACAACAAAGCATTGCACTGCGGGGATATTTGCGATAGCATGACTGTATTGCTTATTGTCGCCGCTGCTGCACCGATTTCACAACATGCATATTCCCTCTGCACCTGCGGACAGTCTTGTGCTCTGGATTAGCCGGGAGTTGCCATGCGCCAACTTATACTGTGGTCAGTGATTATATGTTTTGTTATGGCGGGATGCCTTGATGACGCCGATCCTGCCCGGCCCGACGGCGATGCCGACGGCATCGACAACCCGGAAACCCCGGACAACGGCGAGACCCCGGAAGAAGAACTGCCGGAAGCTCCCGCCTGCCCCAAACCCGCGCCTCTGGAAACCGCTGCCTGCCCCTTTGCCCCCGGGGACCGCTGCCCCGGCCATTCGGGGATGGCCACGATTCCCGGCACCTGCCAATGCGTGGATATGTGGGAAAACGTGGTGTCCCTGAAGCCGGACTGCAACCCGCCCTATCTGGGTCAGCAGCAGGACAACTATGTGGGTTACAACCACAGTCTGCCGGACTTTGCAGGCTGCTGCGGCGATGATTTCCACCGTCACTGCATGGATGAAGATATTGCGGAACAGGGCGTTCATTATGCCTGCAGCTTGCCCGAAGAACCGCCTTCTGCGTATATCAGCTGGTTTCAGGCGCGCCGGGCCTGCGAAAACGCCGGTAAAACCCTGTGCGAAAGCAGCCTGTGGTCCCAGGCCTGCAAAGCCGGGAAAGAAGCATGGTATCCCTACGGTCAGGTGTTTGAGCCCTGCTGGTGTCAAACCTACGTTTCCCAGGGCTATGCCCAGTCACCGGATGACGCCACGGTGGGGGCCGCCGGTGGCGACGGCACCTGCATCAGTCCCGCCGGAGCCTTTGACATGAGCGGCAACGTGGGCGAGTGGGCCTATGAAGGCACTGCAAGCTATGAAAACGCCGTGGTCCTTGGGGGCGATATTCTGAGCCTCCCCTACCCCGGCGTTGGCTGCTATCCCTGGCCTGCAAATGTCAGCATACCCACTTCCGAACCCCGAACCCAGGGTTTCCGCTGTTGTCTGGAGTTTGCCCCGGACCCGGAACAAACGCAGCAGCCCGAACCCGCTGCGGTGTCGTACAACGGCGAGGGTGCGCCCTGCATCGACACCGGCGTCACCGAAGAACCCCGGGACATGCAGGCCTTTGGCGATACCCTGGCCCTCAGCCTCTACGGCACCGATGACCGCACCATGGCCTTTTACACCGACGGACAGCGTGACGAACTGGTGTTGCCCCGAAACGCCACCCACATCACGGTTTCCGGCCACCGCTCTTTGCTGTATGTGCAGGAAAATACCCTGCTCATGATTATCGGCGGGCTGACCGCCGTGGAGGTGGCATTGCCTCAGGGTGTTGCCATTACCGCCGACGATCCGACTGCCTGCGGGTTTGCGGCTCTTGGAAGCGACGAATATCTCTTTGTGAACCAAAAGGGCTACAGCGCCCGGATAACCCCCCAAGGGGTAACGGAGCTCACCGGGGCCATTGCCGGTACGCTTTCCGGCATCCGGCATCTGGCGGTGAACGATGCGGACAACTGGCTGGCGCTGGACTCGCAGCGCATGCTGCTGTGCCGCGACGGCGTGGTGCACCTGCAGGAAAATCCCTTTGATTTTTCCCTTGGGAAACTGGTGGGCGACGGCCACGATTATCTGGCCATCATCAACGGCAGCGATACCAGGGTGTTCGGCATTGACGCCGACAGCGGCGACGGCGGCGAGAGGTTCTATTTTAGCACCTGCGGCTTTGACAGCATCACCGATCTGGCGGCCTTTGGCGGACGGCTGTATGTGACCACCGATCTTACCCGGCTGCTGAGCCTGCCTTTGGAAACCCAATCAGAAAACGCGGCGCAACTGCGGCACTTTGTACCGGCGATTCCCTACGGCGTCACCCTGCCGGTGCTGGGCCAGTTCACCCCGGCGCTGCACCTTGCCGTGGGCAACACGCTGCATGTCCTTGCCTCGGAAACCACCGCAGAGGGACCGCCCCTGTGCGCGATTGGGGAGTAACAAAATAAACAGGAGAGCATGAGCAACCCCGCTAAAATGCAGGGTTTGAGCTATCACTGCACCATTAAACTGTAGGTCGGATTAATTTCTAATCCGACATGCCCGGGAAAACATGCTTCACCGGGGCATACGGGGGTTGCGATGTCGGTTTCACTGAAACCGACCTACTCCTGACTAGAATCGCACTCTAGCGCCCTCTTTCCCTATCAATCCATTACAATTGAAATCTCACGGCACCATCAAACAGCCCTCAACACAAGCGGGGTCGGTGGCGTCGCAGGGTTGCTGGCACTGCCACTGGCAGTCGGGAATGCCGCAGGGATAGCAGCAGACCAGCCCCGCATCGCAGGCGCCGTATTCATCGCCGCAGGGAGGCTGCGACGGACACTCCCGGATTTCCCAGCCGCAGTCGCCGTTGTCCATGCGATAACAGCGGCCGGTACAGCCTGCTATACTTCCATCCCAGCACTCATAGGCAGGGCACATGGGCGCGGGCCCGCATTCCTCTTCAGTGCAGTCACCGGTCACATCCGGGATGCATTCGCAGGTATGTACGCAGCCCCGGTCATCGGTGGGGTTATGTGTGCCTTGGGGGCAGGCCAGATCACATTCGGGAATATCGCTGCAGTCTTCGGGCTCGCAGCGGCAGGTGTGGGTACGATCGCATTCATCCACCGGATGCGCGGTGCCCGAAGGACAGGTCATGTCGCAAACCGGCAGGGTATCGCTGCAGGGCTCCGGGCAGTCCCGGATTTCCCAGGCGCAGCTGCTGTCCGCCATACGGATGCAACGGCCCGTGGGGCCGCCGGGGCTGCCGTCGGCGCACACATACGATGGCATGCCCGGTTGCGGACCGCAGTCAGCGGCTTCACAGGCTTCCGTGGCTTCAATGCAGGCCATAAAGGCTTCGCCCACCGCCTCGCAGTCGCTTCGGGCCCCGCACTGATCCTCATCCAGATAGCCGCAGGCGACCGGTTGCGGACAATCGTTGCGGCCTTCACAGCGGGCCCAACCCGCGGGAAGCGTGCCGTCCTCAAAGGCCCGAACCTCGGCGCTTAAGGGATTGATGCCCCACAGGCTGTCGGGCTTAATAAGCTGGCCTTCTTCGCCGCAGCCGCCAAGCATCAGCATCAGCGCCCCGCAGCAAAGTATGATAAAATGTCGCGCCTTCATGGATTACTCCCCGGTTAAGGTTCAGCCCACTCTCCACATTTAATGATACCGCCTTGCCGCCTTCGGGTCAATGCAGCGGCAGGGAACCGGTTCCAAACACAGGTTCATAGCAAGGCGGAGGATTACTCTGTCCACAGGAAGCGTTTCAGGTCTATGCGGTCGTTTTCATCAAACTCCACGCCCTCGCCTTGTAAAAGAGCTTTTTGCTCCTCATATCCTCTGGCTTTTGGCAGGCTGATGTGGCCTTTGGCATTGATGATCCGGTGCCAGGGCAGATGGTGTTTGCGGCTCATGGAATGAAGAATTCTGCTGACCTGCCGTGCGCCATTGCTGCGCCCCGCCATCAGGGCCACGGCGCCGTAGGTGCAGACTTTCCCCGGGGGGATACGTTTTATAATCGCCACAACGCTTTGGGTAAAGGCTTCCATTGCATCACCTCTGCCGGATAGCTTAAACATGCCGCATCAATAATCACCATGCTACGCAAGCGGTGAAATTGTCAAAGGATAATTGAAATTGCAGGCATTCCCGCCAACACCCCGGGTGCCATAGTCTCACAACCAAAGGTTGGGAGGCTGTGTTCTGATGAAACCCTTGCGGTTTCCGGGTTTGACGGTCTGCAATATAATACCGTTCGTCCCGAGTAGTGCGAATGCACGTATCGAGGGATGATTCCCCGCCGTCCTTCGAGACACAAAACACTGAGGAGGTTTTGTTCCTCAGGATAGCGGCGGCTGTCTCGAAGGGTGGCCTGTTGACAGCAAATCATTGAAAAATGGCGTGTGCCATGGGCTAAACGGAGTTTGCCCATGTTCATAAGCAGGTACACGGGCAAGCTCGGCTGCGCCTCCCTTAGCCGCGTGGCACCCCCGGCATATTTCCCCAGGACAACCTCCCATCTTTCGGCTCTCTTATATCGCAAACCACACTTTAGCATACCGGACTTTAAATTCCCCTTTGGATTTCCCCCTCCCTTGCTCTCTCTAACGCACCGCGTTATCGCCTCAAATATTACAGGAAATAATCACCAGAACATCGTAATTGACTTCTTTTCCTCGGGACGCACTTTGCAAATCACGGGCCATTTCGGGTCAAATTTTGCGTTTTCACGGGCCCGCCTCGGTCAATGACGCAGCCAAAAATGGCCTATTATCAATATAAAAACGATTCATAGTAAAAAAACAGCCCCTCTGCCCCGTGAAATCACCCTCCCGGCAGGGGAAAACCACCCCATTTTCCCGAGAGATTCCCGAGCGGATATTATCTTATTGTTGTGATAACTGACGTTATTGGTAATTTCGCCCTGTTTTAGGGCTGACAAACTATTGACACACCGGCAGCGGTCATGCTAAGGGAGAATCAGGAAAACCGCAGGAAACAGGGAGGGTTACAATGGCATATCAAAAATCGTGGATGTCGGGTGTGTTGGCGGCGATAGTGCTGTGCCTGGGGGCGATGGCCCTGCTCACCTGCGCGGACGACAACGCAGATGTCGCTGAAATCAGTGAGGAATTAGCCGACCGCCTCACCGACGCCCTGGAGTTTGAAGACGGCGAAGTTCAGCCGGACCCGCCGCCGCCGGAGCATGCAAATAACAGCGAATATCCTCAGGTTAGTATTCAAAGCAGGCCTTCTGTTCTGGCCTTCAACACCCCGTTTTCCATAGTATTATCAGGTGACTACGCGCAACCGGCCCGGGTTCGTGGGGCGGTGATTCATGTGGCGGGCACCCGGCGGCATATTCTGGTGAGCAAAGTGCTGAACCCCCTTGACAACACCATGACCCTCAGCGCCCGGATTATCGGCGTAGCCGCGCTGTATGACAAGAGAATCACTATTAGAATCGCCCTTGTCAACGACAGCGGCGACGTGGGCAATTACCTCCACTGGACCTTTGATACGCCGAAACTCCCGGGCACAGCGGACGCCTGGTGGCGCTGCGACCCCGATGATTCCGGCTCCTGGCATAAATATATTGAGGATTTGAGCCTTCGGGAGTGCCTGCAGTGGTGCGCGCAAGATGATGATATTCTTTGTGATTATCGATTGGAAACCGGGTTCTGCGCCTGCAGCTGGGACCGGGACCGAACCGGCGAGCTATAACCGTAATACTCTGATATTACTCGTATATTCACCCGCGCTTATTCTGTTCGGGGATGTATGTGAGGGGCTTACGACGCTGAACGCTGCCTCCGGTCAAACAGCAGCATAGTGCCGCTTATGGCAGCGCAGATAAGGGGCACCAGCCGCACCAGCCGAAACGCCAGCTGTTGGGGTGATGTCCAGCCGCGACCAGGATAAAAATCAAGGTAAGCGACCTCGTTAAAGAGGCTAAACAGGCCGGGATGCAGCAGGGTTGCAAGAGCTAATCCTGCTAGTATTATCGGCACCTTATGGCCACGGCTCCAGGCTTCCGCCAAAAACACGCTGGCCGCGGGCAGCAGCAGCAAAAAGTGGTGACTCCATACGTTGTGGTAGCTCAGCAGGTAAGTGACGGCCATCACCATAACCCCAATGGATATCGGGGGTTTACGGTACCAGATCACCGCCGCCGCACCGCCGATAAGCAGCACCTGCCACAGCCGCAACAGCACAATGCAGGTATCCATGGAAAAGGCGTGGCGCAGGCCGTAAAACAGCAGCATGGCAAAGCCCTGATTCCCGCTGTGGAAATTGGCGGTAATAACGCTGTTAAAGTTTCGGCCCCAGAATTCTCCCATGGATTGCCCCGCCGCAACAAAGCTCAGAAGCACCGCAACAACAAGCAAAAGCAGAGTAATTCCGAGGGGTTTCAGCAGGTGTTTACGGACAAACACAATGCCGATAATCAGGGGATACACCTTTAGCAGCACCGCTGCGCTCCAGGCCCCAAGGGCGGCGTGTATGCGCTTCTGTTTGCCCCAATATGCCGCTGCCAAAAGCGCCGTGGCGGTAATGAGATTCACCTGCCCGATCCACAGCTCCAAAAACAGCAGGGGATTGAGGCTCCAGGCCGCCAGCACAAAGGAGCGCAGGGGATTTCCCGCAAGCAGCCGATGCACCATATACAGTGATGCAAAAAAGCTAAGCATGATAAGCCCCAGCCATATCCGGTAGGCATTCCAGGGGGATAGCCAGCCCAGGGTTGCGCCGGATACCGCAGCCAAAGGCGGCAAATAGCGGTAGGGATAAAAATAGGGAGCTTCCGCATCGGGACGCAGGGGCTTGTAGATGGATTCCCCCCGGTAGTACTCAAGACCAGCCTGATAAAAGGAAAAGAAATCAATACCCGGCCCGGGCATGCGCCAGGAATCCACAAACCAGTGGGCCTGAGCCGGTGGGTCCGGCAAAGCGCTTTGGTTTTCGTCCGGGGTGTATATCAGCACCGTGGTGAAATGAAACAGGGGAATCAGCAGGCACAGCACCCACCAGTGGTGGATGAGTTTCGGGGATGTGCGGTGCTGTGTGTCCATGTGCGCTCCCGGGTTTGAGCGGGAAAGAAAGGTGGTGGGGCCGACGGGAGTCGAACCCGTACAGGCCAAGGCCCGGCGGATTTTAAGTCCGCTGCGTCTACCGGTTCCGCCACGGCCCCATCCTACCGCAGATTTCAATAGCAGCCTTTGAAAAAAAACACAAGTTCCATGTGGGTATTTCCGCTAAAACAATCATTGCATTCCCTCCTGCCTGTGCTACAAGAGATAAGCATATTTTAACGGCATGTATACGGAGTACCTCCATGAGCATTCAAGATAAAATGCGGGATTTTAAGGAAAAATTTACCGTTCTTAAAACCGCCCCCCGGGAACTGTGGATTGTCTATCTGATTAACATCATCGAATATGTCGCCTACACCCTTATGCAGTTCTCACTTATGCTGTGGCTGGTTGAAGACCTCTCACAGACCGATGGAGAAGCCGCCAGCATCCTTATGGTCTGGGGCATGGTGTTGTCGGCCATGATGATATTTGCAGGCATGATCACCGACAGCCTGGGCATTAAAATGTCATTTTTCCTCGGGTACGCCGTATGTCTTGTTGGCCGGTATGTGCTGGCCTTTGACATGGAATTATACAGCGCCATTATCGGCGGGCTTGGTCCAATCGCAATTGGTATGGCCCTGATGTCCCCGGTGGTGGCTGCCGCCATTCGCCGCTACACCACTCTGGAACAGCGCAGCATGGCCTTTTCCATGTTCTATGTGCTGATGAACGTAGGCTATGCCATTGGCGGCTGGGCCTTTGACCAGATTCGCGCAGTGGTTGGAGACAGCATAACCGTTGCCGGATTCGCCATGACCGAATTCCAGTTTCTCTTCTTTATTTCGGCCTGTCTGACAGTTGCAGGCACCATCATCATTCAAGCCTTCATGCGCAAGAATGTCGAGGTTAACGAGAATACCGGTGAAATCCACACCGGATCAGCCATAGTCAATGCCCCCAAAAAGGAAACGCCCATTGATATTTTCATGTCAGTGGTAAAGGAAAAACAGTTTTGGGTGTTCATTCTGTTCCTCGCATTTCTGGTGGGCGTCAAGAGCGTATTCTATCATATGCATTACACTCTGCCGCCCTTTGCGGAACGCTTTATTGGCAAAGGCGCAAAATTCGGTACTGCATGGGGTTTCCTGAATCCCTTTGTTATCATAGTGTTTGTCCCGTTCATCGGCGCTCTGACACAGAAAGCCAGCTCGTTCAAAATGATCGTTCTTGGCTCGCTTATTTCCGCCTTTTCGGTGTTTATCCTTTGCATCCCGGTGGAAGTCTTTCAGCCTATCGCTGACAGCTCCTTTGGAACAACAATAGCCTCCCTGCTGGGCGAAACCCGTGCGCTGCATCCCTGGTATATCCCGCTGATTATCTTTACCATCATATTTTCCATTGGTGAAGGCATCTGGTCGCCAAGATTGTTTGAATATACCGCCAGCATTGCCCCCAAGGGCCGGGAAGGATCTTACATGAGCTTGTCGATTCTGCCCTGGTTTGCCTCCAAACCTCTGGTCGCAGCCCTCCAGGCATGGATTCTGCCCGCATATGCCCCTAAGGAAGGTCCCATTGATCCCTTCATGTTCTGGGGCATCATTGGGATAACGGCACTTACCAGCCCGATACTGGTGGTGCTCTTTGCCAAATTTATCCGCAGCAGCAGCGACCCGGATAACAAATCGACTGCGGCACAGGAGGCCTGACACGCGGTCCTGTCCGCCTATCTGTGACAACGGTATGACAAATATCCGGGCCGGTGAGCGGTTTTTCCTTGACAAAATTAGTATATCCACTAAACACATACTTCCGACCAACACACAATGGAAGTAGTGGCAGCCTTTGCAAAGGCGGTTGTGCGAAGTGAACATGGAGCATACGACATGATACTTGAACTGAATTCGCAAAATCCCCAGATACGGCACATCCGGAAAATCGTCGAGGTTATCCGTCAGGGCGGCGTTGTGGTTTACCCCACGGACACCACCTACGGCCTTGGCTGCGACCTGAACAACAAGTCCGCCATTGAACGTATCCTTGCCATCAAAAAAATGCCCCGCAACAAGATGTTGTCGGTGGTGGCATCGGATCTGCGGGACATCAGCCAGTACGCCTATGTGAACAACAACAGCTACAAGATCATGAAACGGCTGCTGCCGGGCCCCTACACCTTTGTGTTGCAGGCCACCAAGCTGGTGCCCAAAATCATGCTCACCCGCCAGCGCACCATCGGTATCCGTGTGCCGGACAACAACATCTCTTTGGAACTGGTAAAGGAAATGGGGCATCCCATCATTTCCACCTCGGTACGCCTGCCGGATTCGGAACAGATTTTAACCGAGCCCTACGAGATTCAGGAACGGCTGGGACACCTGGTGGATATTATCATCGATTCCGGCATTATCCTGCCCAACCCCTCCACGGTGATCGACCTGACCAACGACACCCCGGAAATCATCCGTGAAGGTAAAGGCGTGGACGAGGTGCTGGCTCTGTAGACAGCACCGCCCAATGCGAGTTTTTAGCGGAGTCCTTCGGGGCTCCGTTTTTTTTGTGTGATGATTGCCTGCTGCTGCGCTTCTCTTCTGTTACATATCCTTCACGCAGCGGAACCCTACAAAGAAACTTGCTGTCCAGGGGGTTACGGGTTCCCGGTGATCAACGGCGCTGTGTACATAGTCATTTACGTTGCAGCCCTTCCTGACCATCAGATCGTTGCCCCAGGGGGCCTCGCCGTCCAGTCCTTCCGGGGTCCAGGGGCTTGCGGTCCACTCGCTGATATTGCCCGCCATATCATACACGCCATACGGCGACACATCGCCGGGAAAGCTGCCGCCTTGGGCCACATCGATATTGGCAAAGGCGTCCAGCATGACATTGGTTTTTGGATTGTCGGACGAAGGCTTATCGTCGCCCCAGGGATATATACGGTTGTCCTCACTACCCCGGGCGGCCTTGCTCCATTCCGCCTCGGTTGGCAAACGTTTGCCCACCCATTCGCAGTAGTTCCGGGCTTCGTACCATTCCACATACAGCACCGGCCAGTCCTGATACAGCGGGTTGTCATAGTAATCCCGGATGCGCCCGGAGCGGTTGCGCTTGGGTGCGGCGCAGGCCCCGGCGGCAACGCAGCGCTGGTATTGCAGGTTGGTCACTTCGTATACATCAATGGAGAATGCATCCAGCCATTGTTCCCTGCGGGGGCCTTCCCAAGGGCGGTCATCCAGCTCCGAGTCCGGTGGCTCCGGCACGCCTCCCCACAGGAAATTTCCTTCAGGCACCTGAGCCATGGGCGCATCGTCGCTGCCGGTGAGTATGCCGGTGCATGCACCTTCAATACAGACATCAAAGGGCGTGGCGTCGCTGCCGTCGTCGCAGCGGTCATGGTTGTAGCGGTAATGGCAACGGTTTTCGCTTACCCACCACAGGTCGTCGGTGCAGGGGTTGTTATCGTCGCAGTCGTAGTCATGGGGAATGCGCCCGGCCTCCGGCAGGGTATACATTCCCAGATCATTGGAATAATTGACAAAGGTTAAGCGTCGGTCTTGTAATTCAAGTCGCTCATCAGTGTAGGCCTTTTCATAATACCAGCGTTGCCAGGTTTCCAGATTATACACTTCCGTGGGACCGCTGACTGCGGTTTCTCTTTTTAGAAAATACCAGCCAACATAAGGGTAATCCAGTAATGGGCTCCGTTCGTTACGGTCCATATTGTCGGTCAGCGGAATTTCCCGGCGGTGCTTGCGGTCAAAGAGGTATATGGCAGTACCCCAGGGCCATGTCCAATTGTTCCGCACCATGTCATTGGTGGAAACATACACAACAAAATTTTTGTCAGCCACCGGTTGATACACACCTTCAGAGCGGCCATTGATGGAAATGGGAGTTAATACCCCATTTGCGATATCCGCCTGCCAGATTCCCTGACTATAGGCGTCATGATGGGACTCGGGATATCCGGTAAAAAACGCCAGGCCGTCAGCCCATGTAACCGGCGAATGACTGCTGCCGCAGCGTATGTAATCGATTTCTCCATGATAATCCGTCAGCAGATTGTAGGCATGCAGTGGGGTATCGTGGTTATTGGCGAAGACAAAGGGATAATTAAACCCCGTTAATCGCCACATACCCTCCATATCCAGAGCATATGATGCAAAATCTGGCAGAGTACCCAAAATGAGACCAAAGTCGTAATAACCTGGTGAGTATTGGGCGATAAGGATATTCTCCCGCAGGATTATCCTTCCAATAAATTTACTATCAGCATCTGCTTCAAGAATTTTGTAAAGGTAGCCATTTGGGCGGTAACAGCCATAGACTTCCTGCGAATCAGTTGGCCCTGTTTTATTACCCACAAACAGCGCCCAATCTTCGTTAGAGGCCGCATTTGACCAGGGTGTGATATTTTCATCATTTTCATACAGCATGCCGTTGTCGGTCATATTGCAGCGGAGGCCGGTATCCACGGGGCAGAAGGTCCATTGCTCGCCGCTTTCCCCGCATTCCCATTCAATGGCTTCCGGCTCAGGCTCTGCCTCATCCGGATCTGCATCTGCATCGCCGTCGGTGTCGGCATCCGGCTGTTCTTGTATCTCCTCATCTATGTCCGGCGTGTCGGGGTCGTCATCCCTGAAATCGGCATCTAAATCCATGTCCCCGTCGGTGTCGTTTTTACTGCATACATTCCCCCGGCATACCAGCCCGGCGGCGCAATCTTCGGTGCTGTTGCAAAATTCTCCCCAGCCTGCCAGAGGAGTGTCTTGCACTGCGTCGCAGCCCCATAACAGCAGGGGCAAAAGCAGCATGGACAACCATACACCCCGCTGAAAAATATAAGCATGCCGGTACATCCGCAGCTCCCGCTGGTGAGTTTACATCGAAGAAAAGCCAACAGACACATCCTACCCACATACTGTTCTTTGGTCAAATGGGGACGCAACAGGCCGCCCCGGCGATTACAACCCCTATCCAACCTTTCCCCATAAATGGAGAAAGGCTTGATGGATGGTTACGGATTATAGCCCGGCATTCCTTTTCGCTCTCTCAATTTATGGAGAGAGCCCCCAGAGAGGTTATAATGAAAAGCCGGGCCTGACCTGTAAAATGCAGGGGCGTATCCTGCCTCCCCTCCCCATATCCCGGGATAACTATTGGTATTACGGAAAAGAGGTTGACAGTCTGCACTACCGGGCGTATAAGGACAGCGCCGTCATGTATCCATGACGACCGGACCACGCATAGCCGGACAGACAGCATCATGAAAAGACCCTTCTCTCTGCATTTTCACATTTCCGACTGGCTCAAGGTGTCCAGCAAACTGCTGGCCGTCAGCGCCATAGTGGGCGTTGCCAGCGGTCTGGTGGCCGTGGCGTTTTTCCTGCTGCTCAACGGCGCTATGGACGCAGTGTTCCATCTGGCCAATTATCATCCCCCCATGCCGGGGCACGAAGGTATCTTGCCGGATATTTCCACCCGCAGCCGTCTGTGGCTCTTCATATTGCCTGCGGTGGGCGGACTTGTCGCCGGGCTCATCATTAAATTTGTGGCCCCGGAAGCCGAAGGCGGCGGCACCGAAGCCGCCATTGAATATTTCCATCGCCACAACGCCCTGGTGCGCCCCCGGGTCATCATTGCCAAGGCCCTTGCCGCCACCGCCACCATTGCCAGCGGCGGCTCTGCTGGTCGTGAAGGCCCCATCGCCCATATCGGCGCGGCCATTGGCTCTTTGTTTTCCCGGGTGCTGAAGCTGCGGGTGTCGGAACGGCGCAAGCTGTATCTGGCGGGCTTTGCCGGTGGTGTTGCCGCAACCTTCCGTGCGCCCCTTGGCGGTGCCATGTACGCCGTGGAAGTGCTGTACCGCGACGACTTTGAGGTGGACGGTCTGATGACCTCCATTGTTAGCGCCGTGGTAGCCTATATCACCTTTACCGCCACCCTGGGACACGGAGAACTGTTCAACGCCCCCAGTTTTCAGGGCATCACCCCTCTGGAACTGGTCGGCTACACCATTCTGGTGCTTACCACCACCCTGGCGGGTTTTGTGTATGTACGACTTTTGCAGTTTGTCAGCAACAAATTTAAAAGCCTGACCCGTATCCCGGACTGGATCCGCCCGGGCATCGGCGGCCTCGCGGTGGGAGCCATCGGCCTTGCAGTGCCCCAGGTACTGTTTATCGGCTACGGCTGGCTGCAGGTATCCATGAACGACGGCAACGCCCTGTTCCATGCCACGGAGCATATTCCCGAACTCAGCATATGGGTGCTGCTGGCCATTGCCGCCTTTAAAATGCTTGCCACCGCCTTTACCGTGGGCTCCGGCGGCGCAGGCGGATTGTTCGCCCCCTCCATGGTTATCGGCGGCCTTTTGGGCGCAGCGGTGGGACAGGCCCTTAACGCCCTGTATCCGGGGCTGGTTCCCAACCCCGCCAGTTTTGTGTTGGTGGGCATGGGCAGCTTCTTTGCCGGAGTTGCCAAGGTGCCGCTGGCAAGCCTGATTATGGTCAGCGAAATGACCGGCAATTATTCCCTGTTGGCCCCCATGATGCTCACCGGCATGCTGGTCTATGTGCTGAACCGCAGCGAAACCATCTATGGACAGCAAACCGCCACCCGCTTTGATTCCCCGGCCCACCAAAACGAACTGCTGCGGGATATCCTGGGGACCATCAAGGTGGAGCAGGCCTACCGCCGGGTGGACAAACCCATGGGCATTCCCCAGGGCACCCCCTTTTCCCAGGTCTTGCGCCGACTGAGCCGCAGCAATGTCCCCGCCCTGCCGGTGCTGGATGATGACAACCGGGTGGTGGGCATGGTCTCGCTGGAGTACATACGCAGCATCATGTTTGAAGAAGGCATGGAACTGCTGCTGGTGGCCCGGGATCTCTGCCAGCCCGCCCTGTACATCAGCCCGGCCTGTAGCCTTGAAAAGGCCTTTGAACTGTTTTTGTCCACGGAAATCCCCTTCCTGCTGGTCACCAACGGGCAAAGCGCCCCGATTTTGGAGGATATTGCGGGATACCTGACCCCGGCGCACATTATGAAGGCCCACAACAAGGAAGTAAAACGCCTGCGGGTGGAATCACAGCCGGAAACACCCCCCACATAATTACGGCATACATAAAGAAAAAAGGCGGAAAGAGCCATAGCTCCTTCCGCCTTGACAGATCAGGGCAGGACGAATCGCTTACGCGACGCCGCTCACTTCCCGTTTGCGCGGGGTTGCCGGAAGCATGTCCAGAGTACGCCACAGGGCGTCCAGGGTAGCCTGGTTATCCTCATTGAACACCGGCATCAAAATTTCTGCCTGTTCCTCGATTTCTTGCACCTGCAGGGCGTTGATGAAACGACCGATCAGGCTCACGGTCTCTTCACCGGTAGTGGTAATGCGTACATATACCACCCGGCGGTCCCGCATGGAAATCACCCGTTCCACCAGGCTTCGGGCTTCCATACGATTGACAATACCCGTGACATTCCCCTTGGTTACATGAAGCAGATCACCGATCTGGGAAACCGTGAATCCCTCTTTCGGTGCCCTCAGAAGCAACTGCAGAAGATGCCATTGCTGCCCGGTCAGTTCATGTATGCGACAGATTTTGTCGACAATGGCATGGACTTTCGAGGCGGTGCTCATGCATTCTACTAAAAGTTGTTCGAAGCTCCTCTCGCCGATATTCGCTTTCATGAGTACTTCCTTATAAAGTTATATTGCGGCACACGTACTCTACTACAGTGGCGGTACTATACAATTTCTTTACACCCAATGTCAAAATTTTTTATGCCCTTCATGACAATAAAAAGGCTGTTTTCGTGTTTGATTCCCGCTGGTTACGAATGAATGGCGGCTCAACAAATTGCTTTATACCCCTTACTATAAACTGCCCCTACGGTGACAGTTAAGATATTTACTTGTTAATATTTCTATACTTTTTAATGATACCGTGTTTCAGGAAATCGAATGCCGGATGCCTTTGTTGACTATTTAGTTATAATTTAATTTTCTTCATATTTGTTAAGATCATATAGTATTTTCCCGAAAACGAACGCCAAACATGTCCGAAATTCTGACACTCTGTGTATTTACCATTTTTCACATCGAATTTTCCCTAACAACAACAGGCAGTTAGAGAGCTTTATATTCATGATTTCTTTGACACTAAAAATTTTCTTTGATATACTTATAAAGGTTTGGTCAGGATTGACCCCGTATAATTACGTAACGATTGCCGGTCTGAGGTTCCAGTATGACTGCTAAAGCATGGAAAAATGTGTTGTCCCTGTTGTTTGTCGCCCTGATTCTGATTCCCGCTGCATGCAGCACCTCCAACGACAGCACCCCGGGTACAACCGAACCCGATTGCCTTGTGGATGATGAATGCCCCATTGGCGAAGAATGTTTTGACGGCGTATGCCGCCCCGCAGGCTATATCCCCTGCACCGTGGACGAAGAATGCCCGGTGGGCATGTTCTGCGTGGATGGCATGTGCCAGGGCAATGTCACCCCGGATGGCGACAAGGACGATACCCTGCCCCCGGACGGCGACGACCAGGATGACCCGGACCCGGTCATCACCGATGGCGATGATGATACCGATGATGCGGTCACCGAACAGGATACCATTAATATGGACTTCCTGTGCCAGCCCTGCGCCTCTGACCCCGAATGCCCCGGCGACCAGAATTTCTGCATCGAAGACAACACCGGCTCCACCTTCTGCGGCGCAACCTGCCGCAACACCGCCGATTGCCCTGACGGATATCTGTGCAAAAACTTCCCCTATGGCAACCAGTGCACTCCCCTGGACGGTTTCTGTGAGCAATCCTGCATCGATACCGGCTGTCCCGATGGTCAGGCCTGCGACCCGGAAACCGGAACCTGCAAGCCCGTTGGTACCGGCACCCAGGAATTCTGCGAACCCTGTAGCAACAATTCCGAGTGCATGGAAGACGGCGTCTGCATTCCCGATGCAACGGGCAACACCTTCTGCGGCGTGGATTGCCTCGACGCCCCCTGCGAAATTCCCAACACCTACTGCCGCCGTATTGACGAACAAACCCGTCAGTGCTGGCCCATGAACAATGCCTGCGCCTCGGGCTGCAACTGCGAAACAATCAACTGCGCCAACCACTTCGAGTGCAACGCCATGGACTGCCAGTGCTACCCCGACAGCACCCACTGCTCCACCGCAGGCTGCACCGCCGGGCTCAACTGCGACCCCGGCACCGGCGACTGCGTGGAAGGTCCCGTGGACAACTGCTGCGTAAATCCATCTATCTGTGCGGCGGGCACCACCTGCAACCAAAGCACCTGCCAGTGCGAAGCCCCCAGCGGTTCCTGCAACAGCGATGCTGAATGCGCCCCGGGACAGGTCTGCGAAACCATGCTTCTGCACATGTGTCTGGATGAATACTGCAACGCCTGCGAGAGCACCTTTGACTGCAGCAGTTTCTTTTCCTCCTGCATCAACGGCGGCTGCGCCAACCAGTGTACCAGCGACGCCCAGTGCCCTGCCGGCGCTCACTGCCAGATCGATTTCTTCTCCGGTTACTGCGTGCCCGACTCCGGTTTCTGCAGCGGTGAAGATCCCTGCCAGGGCGTAACCTACGAAGGCGAATGTCGGGGCAACGATCTGTACTGGTGCGAAAACAACCAGCTCAACGTACAGCATTGCGATGATGTCCCGGCGATATGCGATATTACCGGCGACAATTACTTCTGCCTGGGTACCAACGGCGCTCCCTGCGATGGCAGCAATCCTCCCTGTGCCATTGGCTACGATTGTGTCGATGACGTGTGCACCGGGGGAACTGTTGACGGTGATACCGATACCGTAGACAGCGACCCCGATCCGGTGGATAGCGATCCCGATCCGGTTGACACCGTTGAAGACGAATGCGGCGGCGTACCCGCCACCGGCGAATGCCGCGGCAATGTACTGTACTGGTGCGACAACGGCGAAACCAAAATCGAAAACTGTGCACTGCTGACCGCCTCGGCCTGCGCCCAGCACAGCGACAACGCCTACTACTGCATTGGTAACGAAGGCGCATCCTGCGACGCCCGGCATCCCTGTACCACGGGTCTGAGCTGCGTTGACGGCACCTGCCAGGCTCAAAGCGGCGGCAACCTGGGCGACCCCTGCCCCAACAGCTATGAAGCCGACTGCAATGCCAGCACCACCGACGACTGCCTGAGCAACGAAGATAATTCCGTTACCTTCTGCTCGGTGAGCTGCACCTCTGACAGCGACTGCACCGCTATCCAAAGCGATTATTGCTGCCGGGCCATTTCGGGTGGCAGCCAGTTCTGCCTGCCGCCGGAGTTCTGCACCGGAGGCGATGGCACCTGCAACGCCCCCTATGTCATTCCCGGCCTGCCGGTCAGCGACACCGATACCCTCAGTGGTACCAGCAACTGGCTGGGCGGATGCGACGGTTCTTCGGGCTGGGGACCGGAAATGGTATACAGCGTAGAGCTTACCGCTGGTCAGCGGGTTCAGATTACCGCCACATCTTCCGATGTTGATATTCAAATTTATCTTGCAAATGGCTGCAAAGATAATGATTATACTATGTGTGAAGAAACAGACCGGGTGGTAAGTGGCGAGGAAACCCTGGAAGTCACTATTTACTCCACCGGAACATACTATGTCATCATAGATGCCTTTGGCACCTACTCCACAGGCAGCTATACCATGACGATGAGCAGTATTTGATAATTTACGCATCGTAACACAGCAGTTTTAACAACGCCTCCACATCTGCTGGGGGCGTTGTTCTTTTGGATACCAACGCAGTAAAAGAGGGTAATCATGCTGAACATGGAAGAGAAAATGTTGATTCTGGTCATCAATCCCGGTGGCCTGAGCACCAAACTGGCCATTTTTGACGGCGAGCAGCAGCTTCACAGCGCAAGCCTGGAGCATGCCACCGACGATCTTAAAAAGTACGACTCCATCATCGAACAGCTCCCCTTCCGCATGGAAGTGGTTGAGGAATTCCTGCAGCAGTCCGGGGTCAAACCCGAAGACCTGTCTGCGGTATCGGGTCGCGGCTGCCCCTTCCAGCCCCTGCGCTCCGGCGTATTTGCGGTCAACGAGGCCATGGTATCGGATATTACCGAAGGCCGCCTGCAGCTGCAGCACGCCAGCCTTTTGGGACCGCTGATGGCTGACGCCTTCCGCAAAGCCCACAACATCCCCGCCTTTGTGGTGGACCCGGTGAGCGTTGACGAAATGACGGACTACGCCCGGCTTTCGGGCTTAAAAGGCCTTAAGCGCCGCAGCCTTTCCCATGCCCTGAACACCAAGTATGTGGCCCGCAAAGTCTGCCGTACCCTGGATTGCAACTACGACGATGTGAACATGGTTGTGGCGCATCTGGGCAGCGGCCTGTCCATCACCGCCCACACCAAAGGACGCATGGTGGATGTCAGCGAAGGCATGAACGCCGGTCCGTTTTCTCCCCAGCGTTCCGGTCAGCTTCCGGTGCTGGATCTGGTTAAAATGTGCTACAGCGGCGAATACAGCCACAAGGACATCCAGCGCCTCATCATGAAAGAAGGCGGCATGTACAGCTATCTGGGCACTGACAATGGCCGGGAAGTGGTCTCCCGTGCCACCAGCGGCGATGCGGAAGCCGACGTGGTGCTGGAAGCCATGTGCTACCAGATCGCCAAGGAAATCGGTGCCATGGCCGTGGCCGCAGGCATGCCCCTGAAGGTTATCGCCATTACCGGTGGTCTTGCCCACAGCCGGGTGTTTACCAAACGCATCATCGACCGGGTTAAGGGACTGGCTCCCATCGAAGTGCTGCCCGGCGAGTTTGAGTCCGAAGCTCTGGCCGAAGGCGCACGCCGGGTTCTGAGCGAAGAAGTTGCGGCGCTTGAATATCCCGCTCCCCCGGTGGTCAAGGTCACATTTTAAGAATAGAGAAATACGATTTCACTGGCGGCGGGCTTTGGCCCGCCGTTTTTGTTTTCAGGCGGAAACACTTTCACCCGAAGAGGCATCACTTGCCGGTTCATCGGTATGGGCAGGCAGAAAGATGATGAAAATCGCGCCGCTTTCCGGTGCGCTTTCCACATCGATAATGCCTTTGTTTTCCTCAATGATTTTCTGGGTGATGGCAAGTCCCAGTCCCGTCCCCTCCCCCACCGCTTTGGTGGTAAAAAAGGGATCGAATATGCGACCGACTTTTTCCGGGGCGATACCGGGACCGTTATCCTCAATGGTCAGCATAAAGTGAGAGCGTCCCGGGTCCAGCTTGTTGATAAACCGCTCCTTCAACGCGCCGTCAACCTCGCCAAGCTCCCGCAGTCGTATGCGGATTTCACCCTGCCCGTCCATGGCCT
>Ga0070728_10002526_pt1 | contig 22595 bp, 24 predicted proteins | sample tdDd471_FD_66723 | JGI IMG/M metagenome (GOLD analysis project Ga0070728, IMG submission 66723) | Marine sediment microbial communities from the Atlantic coast under amendment with organic carbon and nitrate - tdDd47.1 | ecosystem: Environmental > Aquatic > Marine > Coastal > Sediment | place... | reverse complement strand
GCTATGCGTTTCCGTCCGCAGGAACTCCGGGTCGTTGGGGAGGGCGACGTCTTCCAGCGCCTGTGCGGCGATGGGGATCACCGCGTCGTCGTCGAGGTTCCGGACTTCCTTCAGCCAAAGCGCCAAGTTGTTGTAAACCGTTCCCGAGAAAAGCGCGTTTCCCTGAAAAACCACGCCCCAATGGGTGTGTATGCGGTCGATGTCGGCCTGTCCGAGCGTGTTTAAATCGACCAAGGGAGCCTTGGGTTTGTCGTGATCGCAGACTTCCACCGAGCCCTTATCCGGCGTCAAAAGGCCGAGCATATGATTCAACAGGACGGTTTTCCCGCACCCCGACCCGCCGACGATGGCGACGAAATCGCCCCGGTAAAGGGTGAGGTCGATACCGCGTAAAACCTCATTTGCTCCAAACGCTTTATGGAGCTCGCGGGTGCGAATTTCGATGTTCTGGCTTTGCTTTGACAGATCGATCATAAGAGGCCCCATTTTTGGGGTTGCCGGGACTTTCCTCCAGTCTACACGAGAAATGCCTGCCGTTCACGAAGGAAACCGGAAACGACTGTCGAAACTCCCTATAGATGAACCTCTAGAGGTCGGTTTCGCTAAAAGTTAGCGCTATAAGTGGATGTTTGTGTGCACTTTAAATGAAACACTCCCATGTAATTCATGTTTTATATGAAAGCTGATGCGGATTTTATTTAGCTAATACAATGCCTTAGTTTTGTTTCTTTAGAAGAAAAGGTTGCTGCTGAATTGATCTTCTAGGGTGTGTTTTTTGGTTCAAAAACTTGGAATGATTGCTTGGAAATCAAACTATACGAAAAGCCATTCGCTCTCATTGGGGCGCCTTAAGGAAGGAACCAGATAACACTGGGTCAATTCGATCAGCTTGAGGGTTTGCCCACTCGGACCATTTCGCCAGTTCGTCGTGGCTTCAGTAATGAGCGGCCCTTTTCCATTCCGTATCATACAAGCCCACCAAGCTTATGATATGATCCCTTGGATTCTTTAGAGGACGTAGCAAATGACCAAATCCCTAGACCAAGGCCGCCTCCCACCTTTGGACGAGTCCGGCAGGAGGAGGGAGAAAACTATGACCCTGATAACTCTCCCGGTTGGTGAGAAGAATTATCCATTGGGGCCTGGGCGGCAAGAATGGGTGGACACATCGCGCCTGTCAGAGGGGACGACTGGGGCTTCGAGAGGTTTACGCCGCTTTATGACGAATCCGCCACCAACGAGCCCTTAAAAGGGATAAGCTAGATCGCTTTCTTGCTCGTCATATCTTTTCCTCCCCTACGGGACCGCCGTCATCAATATGTTCTTGCTGGTTTTCATCAGTGATTCCTTCGAGGAGATCAGAGAGACGGTATTTTTGGCGCTTGAGAGAGTGATTTATCTCGTAGGCCTCAACCTTCAATACGATCATGTCCAGAAGCTGGCGTTCATGCGGATCGGCTTCTGCATTTCTCCGACCATCGATTTCTGCCTTTGCCGCTTCGTACTGTTCTTTGGTCCAACTGCGGCCTTCTTCCTGCAGCTCCCTTATGCGCCGCTCATATCGTTTTTGGAAGTTTTTCCAATACTCTACAGAACTGCAAAAATGAGCCGACAGTTTTTCGGCCAAATCACCTGTAACGCCGGTGTTTTTCGCCAGAAAGTCCTTCAGCACGCCGAGGTCTATCCCTGCTTCTTGCGCAAACCGCTCTGGTGTCAATGAGAGACTTTCCAACCTGCCTTGCAAGTGTTCACTCGGATGAATCGGCGGCCCGCCATAGGCCAACCGATCCGCTTCCGTGTCCCATTCGTCAAACGTGGCAAAGGGATCATCGGAGTCCCAATTCTCGGGCAATTCATCGCCCTGGCGCAACTCATCGCTGCCGCTGCTCCTTAGTAGCTCACGCGCCTTCTCCACATCGGCGTTTTTGGCGCGTTCCGCGAAGAACCGTTCAGCAGCCGGTTGGTTCACATCTTCAAGAATTCCTTCTTCTTCCAGGAAGTCATCGAATGAACTCCCTATATGCGGATTGGGCTGATCCCTTTCTGGGAAGTCTAAAGCACCTTTTTCGGCAAAGAAGTCGTCCCAAGGACCGTCACTCGCTTCGGCCTTCTCGAAGAATTCACTCCAAGGGTCGTCCGCTCCGGTCAATTCAAGAACTTCACTCATCCGAAGCCCGGCCAAATCGCCATAGATGATCGGGCGGCACCAAGCCTCCGGTACAATCTTGGCATAGCCGTTCTTAAAGCGCTGATAGTGATATCCATCAGAGGCGATCCCGTTGCCGTCTGAATCAAAGTGGCCACTCTGTTTGGGTTTGGCGACGATGATGTTCTCTAGCTTCCGGCTTATAAAACGCTGCCAGTCCCGGCGGGGCCGCCGCAGGCGAACCTTGAGGCAGGGGTAGTCTCTCATGTCGCGTGTTATCTTAGTCATCCTATTTTCCTTTCACCAATAGTAGGGCAAGGGCCAGCGGTTTGGTAACGGCGTTAGCTCATCCCAATCCTCGAACTTGAGAATGCGTCGGAGGTAGAAGTGTTCCGCTGCCCTCATTGGCTTATGCCCGAATGTTCGGCGCCATTCTTTATCGACGCCATTTGGAAATCGGGGCCTGGGATAGGCGCAAAGGCGCTCCTCGATCCGGTGTCCGTCTTCCTTGCGATAAGTTCGAGTCATCGTTTATCTCCTAGTTTGTTGACTAGAAGACGTCGAAGAGCAGATAGAAGAAGCCGGAAGAAAGATTGCCGCCCAAGAACGGGCAGGCAAAAACGCCCGGTTCACACAGAGGTGTTCCAGGGGCGGGAAAGATCGCGAGCGCGGAGATGTCAGGTAAGTAGGTGCGCCGCTGTTATACGCCTGCTTTGAGGCGGAGACAAGAACGTTCCGTTTCTATAGGGTTGCCGGGAAACTAATGACGATTACGCTCCATGAAACTTGCCGTACTTTCAGATCTACACCTTGAGTTCGACCGTGCCGCAGAGCGGGAACAGGGCCGTTTGCGACGTGGAAAGGAGCGCAAGACCCTGGAGGGGCAAGGTCACCCACACTTGGGGCCTAATCTTGGTGGGCTCCTGGGTGATAAGGACAATTGTCGGGTTGACGCTGTTCTTTTGGCCGGCGACATCGACGTGGGGCTCCAATGCCTGGACTACGGCGTTGAGCTCTCGGCTTGGCTAGACCGGCCCGTTGTACAGATCGCAGGCAACCACGAGTTCTACGGCATGGATATGGCGGACTTCTTTGAGGGATTGCCGGAAAATCAAACCGGGAAACACCACTTTCTGGAAAAGCAGTCCGTTGTGCTTGAGACGCCGACCGGTGCCGTTCGCATCCTGGGCTGCATGCTCTGGACCGACTTTGGTCTTTTTGGCGATGACCGACGACTTGAGGCCATGCGGCTCAGCGGCCGGGTGCTAGTGGATTTTACGGATATCAGGTTGGATGGAAAGGAATTCACACCGGGCAAAGCCATGTCGCTGTTCGAGGAAAGCCGGGATTGGCTGGAGGCAGAGCTTTCGCAGCCGTTCTCTGGCGAGACCGTTGTTATGACCCACCATGCCCCTTCAAGGAGTTCGATTGCTAAAGAGTACGGGAATGATCCTGTTTCGGCGGCATTTGCTTCGGATTTAGAGGCGTTGATCAGGGCCTATCGGCCAGCATTGTGGGTTCACGGACATACTCATGCCAGTGCCGACTATCAGGTGGGCCGTACCCGCGTGGTCTGTAATCCGAGAGGGTATAGGGGGCGGAAGAAAAATAAGCGCTTTAAGGCCGATTGTATTTATGAGTTGGGTTGAGGGGCCAGTTGAGAAAATCTGTCGGATCTCATTCTAAATGAGACGAGTCGCAGATAGAGTGAGAAGAAATGGCCCTAAAAGCCGGTTTTTGCATCACTCTAAATGCGACGAAAATCATAAGGCAAAACATCAAAGACAGTATGTGCTTTCCCGTGAAGCATACCCAACTCCGCGTGGCTGATGATTCGGGAAATATGGGAAAGGGAAAGATCGCTTCCATCGGAATCTTTTCTTCAGGCCCCGCAATTGAACACCGCTCAAAATTCATCTTTACAAATGAGCGCCGCTCATTTAATGGTTATGATCATTGTTCAATTAAGTGTCCTGTTTAGGGAGGGTTTTATGTTTAAAAAGTTTTTGCGCAACAGCACCGTGGCGGCTGGTTTGCTGGCGGCGACGATTATGTCTTCCGGTCCTGCGGCCGCCGACAGCGTTGGCCGCGGCTCCGAGGCATCGGTCACCGGTTCCGTTCTCAGCGCAGTGGGAAGTACATTTGTTGTCGCTGGCTCGGCGGCATTTGTTGTCGAGTCTGTCTCTACCGTCGCTGAAGGCGTGGCCATCGTTCTGAAAAACGTCTCCACCGGTGTGAGAGAAACGATCGTCGTTTCTGGAAACTTGGCCCGTAACACGGTTTGGGTCGTCGGGGAAACCCTTCACGGTGTCGGCACTGCAGCCGGAACGATCCTGTCGACCGGCGGCACAGTCATCGCTTTTGTTCCAAACGAAGTCGGGAAGCGTCTTTGTAATAACACGGCTTACGGGGGCTAGCGCCTCATTCGATGGTTTGCTCCCCAGCGCGGGATCAAATCAGGAATGGTCAAAGCAATGGGGAGTGAAACAATGCGCCATCTCATTTTCGGAATGCTACTCATGGCCGCTACTGTTGTTGCAGCGCCTTCAGGCCAAGCAGTAGCCGGGCAGAACTGCGAGCAACGGGGCCAAACGGTCGGCTATATGAAGCACGCTGTCTCGGCAGCAGGCCAACTGGAAAAACACCTCAATGAAACCAAAAGCCGCGTTGCAATTCTCGCTCGGGTCGGCTCGGACATCAGCAAGCACGGCCTGCGCTATACCCATGCTGCCTTTGCTCGCAAAAGGGAGGCTGATGGCAAGTGGATTGTTACTCACCTGTTGAATAAGTGCGGTACGGGGGACTCCTTCCTGATCAACCATGGTCTGTTGGAATTTCTTCTGGACGATCTCTTAGCGTTCGACGTGATGGTTGCCGTGCCGGGCGAAGGGCTGCAAGAAGAGCTCGCACTTTCACTAGATCAAGGCATTGCAGCCAATCTCTATGAGCCGAACTACAGTATGATTTCCAATCCCTTCGGATCTCTGCGGTACCAGAACTCTAATCACTGGGTCCTTGACGTCATTGCTCAGGCCCAAGCGCGGGAGGATGGCAACAATATCTACACCCGCGGCCAAACAAGCCGCTATTTCAGGTCGAATAACTATGTGCCGACGCGAATCCGCATTTCCCCGATGGAACGACTGGGTGCCCGCATCGCCCAGCCGAACGTCCACTTCGACGATCACCCAAGCCGGGCGCGGCACACTGGTCGATACAACGTGGTTAGCGTCAAATCCATTGTTTCCTACCTGAGCCGCAATGATGATCTGGCAAGCAAGGAAGACCTGCGGTTTTAGCTGAGCGTCGCTTCTTGATAGATGTTTTGTTTAGGCAGTGAGTTAGAGTGCGGAGACTAAACTCTCTAATCTCCGCCATCCATACGATGCCAGCATTCAATGTACACCAACGTATCTGGCTCCGGAGCTCCTTGTCAGGGTGCGCAAACATCCTGATCAGGTGCTTCGGCCTGAGGTGGAAGGTCAACTCGATCAGCTTGACCATCAGGAACAGTTGCCAGGGCTTTAGGTGCTTGGTCGCCAAAACCTGATGGCGGAAATCCCATTTGGTGGAGTCGTTCTCGACCACTTCCCGACCGACATTCTCGGACCAGAACGGCGTCCAGTCGAAGGGCGTTACGTACATGACATTGAGGAAGTCCGGGTCATAAGACAGTAGATGACGGTAAGCTTGAAATCCGGTTTTCCAACTGTCGTGCTCCAACCCCGTTACCTGACCGGTGATCGAGATCATTCCGTGCTTCCGCAGCAAGCGAAGGGCTTTCGCGTCGACCGCTTCGGATGACCGTTTCCTGATTTTTTGGATGATCTCAGGGTTCGTTGTCTCGATACCGAGGAGAAACGCACAGAAGCCGGCTTGCTTGTAGAGGTGCAGAATGTCCTCGTCGCGGCAGATGTCTGTGGCCCGGACAGCTGCCGTTAAACGGACCGGCACATTCTGTTCGATCATCGCTTCCAGAAAGGCTCGCCATTTCTTAGGGGAGGTGGTGGGATTTTCATCGGCGAAGGTGAAGAAATTGACGCCGTGAGTACGGTGCAACCAGGCGATCTCTTCCGCCAGTCGAGCGGGATCACGGTGCCGCCATTTCTTCCAGAAGTCCCGTTGGCCGCAGTAACTGCATTGATGGGGGCAGCCGCGGGAAAACTGAATAACCCCAGCCCTTCCCATGCCCCAGCACTGGTGCCGGTCCCAATCCTCGATCAACTCCCATCCCACCCGGTAGGGTTCGAAATCGCGAATAAGAGGAGCCGTATCGGTTTCGACGATCCGTCCTTCGTGGCGGAAACTGATGCCAAGGACCGAATGCAAAGGCTCTCCGTTCGACAAAGCTTTCACCAAGCGTTGCGTGATGGCCTCGCCTTCGCCTCTTACGACGACGTCGATGGACGGTGCTTCCACCAAGGTTTCTTTCGCATGGTAGGTCGGATGGACCCCGCCGTAGACTGTGGCGACCCGCGGCATGGCCCGTTTAATGGCGGCAAAGGTCCGAAGGCAAATAGCATGCGACGGTGATGAACAGCTGTGGCCGATCATGACGATATGGGGGTTGAAGGAGGTTGCCCGCTCGACGATTTCCGGATCGGAAAGCCGAAGGTCCTCGGCATTGACCAGCCAAACGTCGTGGCCGTCGTCGATCAAGGGACCGCCGATCATGAGGAGACCGAGGGGGACCTGAGACCCCATGCCATGAATTGAATTGGCGCGGTAGTGAGGATTGATCAACATGATACGCATCACACATCTCCCTTTTCGCTTTCCAGCCAGCCCCTGTAATGAATGATGTGACCGACCAGAGGAAAGGCGACATCGATGTCGAAGATGAACCGTCTGTCGTCGCCGCTTTCCAGACACTCGATGGACGGTTTGCTCCAAGAAGGGAGGGGCAATCCAAGAAGCCGCCAGCCCGAAAGGGACCAGGCCAAGCCGTCTTTTTTTTGGGTCAATAGAAACAGAAGATCGAAGGGTCCGAAGTGCTCGATCAGAAGCCCTTCATCGCGGCCAACTCCTGCCGCCATGACGCTCACATAACGCCGTGAAGCGAAGCGGCGATGCCAGGTCTCGCGTCCCGTTCCGTCGGGAATAAAGGTCACGCTGACCGGGACGTCCCGGCCTGGACGGGGCAGGCCAGCCACCTTGCAAATGAACCAAGGCCCCAAACCACCGTCGGTCGTAATTTCGGCCCGGCCAGCCGTCGCTTCCTGTTCTCTAAGACTGTGGAACTTAGCGACCTTGCCGGGAAGGTTTCCCATGGCCGCGTCGAGAATACGTTGAAAAGGAGAAAGAACCGTCATGACATATCCTCCATCAAAAATCCGGTTTGAAGACCATCAGCCAAACGATCCCGGTCATTGCCGCAAAAGCCGGCCAGCCGAGGGCGAACCAAATGCGAAAGTAGCGTTTGTATTGTTGGGATAAGGGCTGATTTGACTGGACGGCGGCTTCAGCCATCCGGCGCATGCGAATTTGAATCCATACTACCGGCAGCCAGCAGATGCCCGCCAAGACATAGAGGGCCAAGGACCAAAGAATCCACCCTTCGGTCAGGTCCCATCCGGCAGCATAAGCAAGCAGCACGCCGGTCACTGGTTGGATGATGACGGCTGGCGTGGTGAAGATCCAATCGGCGATGACAACGTTTCGGTTGCCCGCGGCAATCGCCCGGACGTCGCCGCTGAGGTTGCTGGCCAGTCCGTGGAAGGCCGTTCCCAACCCGGTTCCGAAGAGCACCACCATGCTCAGGATATGAACCCATTTCAAAAGCAGTGGATCAAACATTTTAGTTCTCCCATTCCAGGGCCATCATTACGGCCGTCGCCGCGAACAGCGGCAGGTTCTTAACCAGAGGGGCAAAGGGGTGCAGCCAGTACTCGGACGGAAGACCGGTTGCGAGCAGGGTGAAAGCCGTAATGGCGAGTAACTGGACGCCGCCAACGGCGACCGGCCGAAATCGGATCAACAAGAGGATCCCCAAAAGAGTATCGAGGGCGGCTGCGCCATAGAGCAGGACCAAAGCCGATGCTCCTACGAATCCCAAATGCGCTAACATTTCGAGGCTTCCTGATTGCGGATAGAGGCCGAAGGAAAAGAGACCGGTCAGTAGCCACATGATGCCTAAGCACCATCGAAGAGGGGCGCGAAGGAAATAGGTCAGTGCCGCCTGAAGATCCGCCCGGCTGGCGGACTGCAAGGCCAAGACGGCTTTGAGTGACTTAGGAGAACGCCCCAACGCGTTGGCGAAGGCCGTCATATCTCCGCTGATACCCTGCCGGAGCATTGCCAGAACCTCACGGTTGGCGGGACCGTCAGCGACGCGTTCACCGATTGCAGCAAAAGCATTGAGGGCGAAATCCGGCACCGGCATGAAACGTCCGGGTTTGAAACCGAGCCAAGCGCAAAGGGTCCCTATAAGTTCTTCGGTGGTCATGGTCTCCGGTCCAACCGCATCGATGCGATCCGGCAAAGGAGAAGGCTGCCGAACCAGACGAGCCACTAGATCAGCAATGTCCGAAACATGGACTGGCTGAATTATCCAAGCACCATCTCCCAGGCGTGGCGGCCAGGGCATCGCGGCCATGGCGGCGAGCATAGAGGTGCTAGCACCGCCGCGACCGACGACCAGGGAGGGCCGGACGATGCACCAGTCCAGCTTACCTTTATCAAGGCGATGGAAGTGTTCCTCCGCGGCCCCCTTGGTTTCCTGGTATTGCGTCCCTCCGCCAGCGGACGCGCCGAGCGCAGAAATATGGATCAGGCGGCGGACGCCGACATCCGTGCAGGCGTTGATGAGGCGGCTGACCCCTTGGTCATGAACCTGGCTCATCGTGTTGGTGCCCCGATTGCGAACCAGACCAGCGCAATTGACGACCACGTCGGCTTCGGAAAGAGCTCGCCGTAAAGTCTCACCGTCGGCCTGGGCGAGGTCGATCTTTACCGACGCCGCACCGGCTACTTCTCCTTCCGAACGGCTGGCGGCAAGAACGTCATACCCTGATCCGATGAGCGCTCCAGCCACGTGGCGGCCGATAAACCCAGACGCCCCGATGACGAGGACCTTGATAGTGTCTCCTTTTTCGCGACCTTCCAAAAAGTGCTTCATTTCGCCATTCATTTTATTTTCCTTATTTCTGAAATTACTGAAATTTCAGTTTAAAAAAAGGGAGCGCCTTTTTAGGTTACCTTTCCAATCAGCTTGGCGATCTTGCTGCCCATTTTGATGATCTTTATTTGAACCGGTCGCGGCAGCTTCTGGACGTCGTCGTACCAATTGGTCAGGAGTTCGAGGAACTGGAGAACCTCGCCGATCCGTTCCTTGGAAACGTTTGGTAGCTTGGGGTCGTTGTCGGCATCGTCGAGGCATTGGCGGAGCGTCGTGAGGGTCGGGTCGATCTCACGCTGTTTGCGACCCTTGACGATCAGCATGAAGGATTCCCAAGGATCGGTTTCCGCCGCGAAATGATCCCGCCGATCGCCGATCACGTTGATTTTCTGGATCAGATCCCAGCTCAGAAGCTCCTTCAAACTCGTGCTGACGTTTGAGCGGGCGATGGAGAGGGTTTCTGCGATCTCTTCGGCCGTGATCGGCTCCGGCGAAAGAAAGAGCAAGGCATGAACCTGCGCGACCGAGCGGCTGACCCCCCAGCGGGTCCCCATTTCCCCCCAGTGGAGGATGTAACGTTCCATGGTCGGCGTCAGTTCCATCTTGCGGCTCTCTGATTCCATTTATTTCTGTAATTTCAGAAATATTAGAAATATCCAGTGTTGTTGTCAAGATGTCTCTGTTTTGGTTGCCCACGGAAGGTGTCGCTTACTCGCCTACCTTCCCGCTGCACACACCCGCCATCTTGGGTCACGCATGTCGGTGATTCCCTTGTCCATCATGCACTTGATGATCGGCAGCATATTGAAGCTGTCGGTCTCTTTGCGTTCAATGGCTATCTTTGCGTGATGGTATGCGCCGTTGAGGTCGCCGGTGACCATGAGGTTGGTGGCAAGGCCAGCGTGGGCATCGCGCGCCTCGGCGTTCAGTTCAAGGGCCTTGCGAAACGACTCGGTTGAGTTTTTGAGAAGCTCGACGGCTTTTTGTTTGTTGCCTTGCATCTGTTCGAACCACCGGCGCTTGCCTAGGAAGCGTCCGTAGTCGACATGGAGATCGGCGTCATTCGGAAGAAGCTTGAGGGCGCGTTTGAAAAGGCTGCCCGCTTGCTCCATGTCGTGATCGCGGTCGGCGACGACGGCCGCCATGCCCCAGTAGGCGGCTCCGTTGTTCTTGTCAAGCAGCCAAGCTTGGTTGAACCGCTTCATTGCCGTTTTCAAATCCCCTTGGCGCATCGCCGTCCAGCCACGCTTGGCTGCTTCGACAGCCCCTTGCTTGAGGGTGAACCCCATAGCCTTAACGCCTTCGATGTACCGCTGGTCTACTTCTTTCATTTCAGCGGTCTTTTCGGCGCCACCATACATCGGGCGTTCGTTGAGAGGCCATTCTTTGGACCAGGCGTCGGGAGTGGTGAAAACCAGGAAAAGGAAAACAAGGCCAAGCAAGGCAGAGCAAAGAGTTGCTTGGTATGAGGCGGAGACGGTCATGGCTGCTTTCCTTTTCGCATGATCTGGAGACAAGAATCCGTTTTCCCGGCCATCGATGGGAGGTGTCGATTGGCCGGGAACCGGTAGGGCAAAATGAACGGCTGCTTCTAGGCCTCGGATTCACCTGCAACGGTCGGAAAAACATCCACAGGCTCGGCGAGGTCGCGCGCCTCGTGATCAGGGTCCAGCCGCTTACCGGTCAGTAAATCCCGGGTGTTCTTTTGAACGGTAATGGCCGAGAAGAGGCTGAGGGTGAAGGACATGCCAAAGAAGCCTTTTTCACTGAGTTCCAGTTCGGCATTCCACAGGCCGATGGCAAGCAGGATGACCGCGGAGCCGAAGGCGATCCAGGACATGCTGTAATAGAGAGTGGTGGCCTCAAGACCCTCGTCGCGGTCGCGAACGGTCTTCTGAACTGAGACGGCCGAGTAGAGACCGAATAGCAGGGCGATGAGGTAGTAGCCTTTTTCGTTGAGCTGCATTTCGGCGTTAAAGATACCGATGAGGTAGGCGATCGTTCCGATCCCCAGGGCCGCCCAGGCGGCCATCATGAAGGCGTTGGTTGGGCGATAGGCAATATTCCGCTGGTAGGTGGTACTCATGACAGTTCCCCTATTAAAACGAAGTTGGATTGTTTGACGTGTTTTAGTCGACGATTTTCCGGGCCATGGAGACCGTGAAAATTCCGTCGTCATCGATTTCCTGGCTGATCTTTTCGAAGCCGGCCTCGCGGACCAACTGGTCCATTTCCTGCTGGGTGCGTCTCCGCATGACCCAGGCGTCGCCGCCGCGATGACTGGTCAGAACCCGCGCAATAAACTCGAGCTGAGGATGCCAGGGCTGGCCGGTGTAGATCAGGACTCCATCGTCGTCCATGGCTTCGGCGACGCCTGCCAGAGACTCGCGGACCATGGCGTTGTCCGGGAAAAGTTCGTAGAGGCCGGAAACCACGGCGACGTTCGGCTTGGTGTCCACTTCGGCAAGGGAGTCACGGCTGAAGGCGTCTCCTTGCTTGTAGGTGACGTTGGGCAGGGACATCTTTTCGGCGAGCTCGGTGCCTGCCTTGATGTTGATGTCGCTGTAGTCCCGAAGCAGGGCCGACACCGGGCTGCCGTTGTATTCCTTGACGGCGTCCAGGATGTAGCGGCCGTGCCCTGTGGCGATGTCGAGAATGCGTGCCTCTTTGCCGGCGTCCAATCGTTCACGAATGGACTGATGAAGGAACTTCTCGAGATTGACCTTGCGCTGGCGAATGCCTCGCCATCCCGGACTGTCCAGGTAAAGCCGATCGAAGAGCTTTCCGATCGGCGTCACACCGCGCGCTTTGTTCTCGTAGACATAGTCGAGCATGGAGCCGGAGTCGAAGCCAGTCTCCCAGCCGATCTGGATGCCTTTGCTGAGACGTCCCAAGGTGCCAAGCATGAATCTAGAAATGGCGAAGTTGAGACGTTTGGGGGACCACCAAGGCAGAGGGGCCGCCAAGGTTTCGAGTTCCTTGTGGGTATACCCCTTTTGGTCGGCATTTAGGAGATCGGGTTCTTCAAAGTCCCTGGCGAAGAGGTCCGTTATGAACATCTTCGCCTTGTCGATGGGAAGGTGATTGTCCTTCTCATTGAAGGTGTCGTGACGGAACCCTTCGAAGGTCTGCATCTCCTTGCGCTTGTTCGACAGGCGGTCATAGAAGGTTTTCTGGGCAGATTGTTCGACGACGAAATCAGCGCCGGAGCTTAGGACCAAAGTCGGTACGGTGATTGCCCCGGCGTCTTCGATAAGACGCGTCCCGGCATCACGCAAACCGAGAAGAATATTGACGGCAATCTGCGGCGTGATCAGAGGATCGTCGTTGTAGGCTTTTGCCTTGGCTGGATCCGTCGTTAAAAGGTGGCCTTTGACATAGCTGGAAATAAAAGATTTGCTTTTGACCTTCTGAAGCAAACGCAGTCCGGGTACCGCGAAGGGAACATAGAGCCGAACCCGAAGAGCGGGGCTTCCCAGAACCAGTCCACGGATACGCGGTGCATAGTCGTGGACCCAGGTGCTGGTGACGACACTGCCGACGCTGTGCGCGAAGATGACGATGTTCTCATAGGAAATGTCGTAGGTCTTGGAGATGTGAGCGACGAAGGTATCGACGTCCTTGACCAGCATACCAAATGAGTCTGCGTAGCCGCGCTCACCCGGCGAGTGGCCATGGCCACGGGCGTCCCAGGCAAAGAAGTGAAAGTCCGGCAGGTCCAGTTGTTCGACCACGTCCTGCCAGCGGGCCGAGTGTTCATGCCCCCGATGGAACAGGATGACGGCCTTCTTTTGCTTCTTCCTGGATTTCTTGGGCGTCCAGTGGCGATAGAACAGCTCGGTTCCATCCCAACTTTCAAAAGTCAGTTCTTCGTTTTCCATTTTCCCCTGTGCCGCCTCTTTGGATGCAGCGGCCCCCCTATGTGTTTCAACGTTACTCGTCGAGGAGGTTGTATTGCAAGCTTCGACTAAACTCATTTCGAACAGGCGCCCCTTACGCCGGCAGGACCATGCGGCCCTTTGAGAACATTCCAAACACAGCCTCTTCAATGAAGATGGCGGTGTCGCCGAGCGAATTGATGACCCACTGAGTGAATGCATGTGCGCCGGTATGGGCGGCGAAGATGATTCCGACGACGCCGAGGGCGGCGAGGGTGACTTTCTTTTTCGTCGACATTTGCTTGCACATTTCAATTTTCCTCCAGTTCACTAACCCCAATTGAGCGACGCTCATTTAGTCTTTCGAGAAAACCCCGCTGTCGTTTCTGCGGGGCAATTGAGCGTCGTTCATTTGGGTTTTACGCCCACAAGAACAGCTTGTCAACACTTAATTGAGCAGTGTTCATAATTTTATTGAACGCCGCTCATTTGTTTGCTAGTGTCCCAAAATCGAAGAGCGGTTTTTCGACGCCACCTATAAGGATAAAGACATGGCACGACGTTACGACCATAGCCGGGAAGAACTATTGGAAATGGCCCTGGGGGCCGCGCGGGAGATCGTGGCAAAGGAAGGTTTCCGTTCGCTGACCACCCGAAAGCTCGCCAATGAAATCGGGTACTCGGTCGGCACGATCTACAATCTCTTTGAAAACCTGGATGACCTGGCGATCCAATTGAACGGCGTGACGCTCGATGAGCTTCATGAAGAACTTTCATCTGTCGAAGCCTCCGACAAACCGGAGGTCGCCCTTGAAGCCTTGGCGGCTAAGTACATCCGGTTCACCCAGGAAAACTTCAATCTGTGGAACTGCCTGTTCGAGCACCGCCTGCCTCAGGGCGAGGCCTTACCGGAACGATACGGGTCGAAGGTTGCTCGCCTGCTAGGCTTGATCGAAGATGCCTTGCTTCCCCTATTCAATGGTCGACGGACCAAGTCCTGCCAACTGGCGGCCCGGGTTCTCTGGAGCTCCATGCACGGTATTTGCTCGCTGTCCAATACGGAGAAACTCGACGTCATCACCGAAGAAACAGCCGTGCAGCTAAGCCGCTCACTCATCACTAATTACTTAGCCGGCCTCCGGGCTGCCAAGGCCTAAGGGGAAGAATGATGGGGGGGCTAAAGTCAACTCTCGCCGCTGTTCTTGTTGCCGCAGTCACGTTTGGCGCAACGGAAGGGCAAGCTGCGACCGCTCAATCCGCCGACACGGTTAAGACGTCAGGAGTTCCCACCCTCGGAGGACGCCAGTTCTGGGGCGATGTAAAGGCTCATGCCAAGTGGCGGATTCAAGAGAACGTTCTAACGGGTCACTTCCGTTTGCTCGATCCTTCGAACAAGCGGGTGACTTGGGGAACCTACGAAGAGTGCGCTGAGCATTTGGAGAACGTTTCTCAAGCCCATTCCCTTCAATGGCAATCGAAACACCTGGTCGTCATGCTGCATGGCTTGGCACGGACCAAGACCTCGTTTCGGAAACTTCAGCAGACCTTGGACGGAGCAGGATACGCTACTCTACGGGTCAGCTACCCAAGCACCCGAGGCTCCGCGTCCGACCATGCCGCAAAGCTGAATAGCCTCATTGAACGGCTGGAAGGGATCGATACGATTTCCTTCGTCACTCACAGTTTTGGCGGTCTGGTTCTCCGCCAGACGTTGTCCTCAGCGAGCTGGAGAAATCGGATCGCCGTCAACGCCGGGATCCTTTTGGCCCCACCCAATCAGGGATCGGAAATTGCCGACTTCTTGAAAGACTTCGGCCCTTACAAACTGATCGGTGGCCGCGGCGGCCAGGCCGTCACGTCAGAGGCCGCGCAGGCTCTCTCAACACCCGCCACTCCCTTCGGCGTCATCGCCGGTGGCAGAGGGGACGACAAGGGTTTCAATCCGTTGCTAGAGGGTGATGACGACGGTGTGGTTCGTGTTGAGGAAGCCCGCTTGGACGGCGCGTCCGATTTCATGGTCGTCGACGCCATCCATACTTTCATCATGGATCACCCGGACGCTGTTGAGGCAATTAAAAACTTCCTCAAGGTCGGTCGGTTTGACGCCGCGCATGGCGAGGAGACGAGCCTAAAATGAGCCCTTTTTTTGTGATCTAACTGAGCAATGCTCATTTAGAATGGTTCGTAAGCAATTTTGTTCAAACCAACCGTTAAAGTTGTTATAGGTGGATCGGGGGAAGGATTTGATGTCTGAGCACAACCAGTTTGAACTACTCCGTTCAAAACGTTTTCTGCCGTATTTTCTGACACAGTTTGCCGGTGCCTTTACCGACAACGTGTTCAAGAATGCGCTGTTAATTCTCATTGCCTTCACGGCGGCCAATAGCGACACGCTGGTCAATATTTGCGCCGGGCTGTTCATTCTGCCGTTCTTTCTGTTCTCGGCCACGGCCGGACAGATCGCCGAAAAGTATGAAAAGGCCCGTTTGGTCCGGCTGATTAAACTCGCCGAGATCGCCATCATGAGCGCTGGGGCGGTCGCCTTTATCTCTGGTGACGCCTACGCCTTGATGGCTCTGCTGTTCCTCATGGGGACCCAGTCGGCCTTCTTCGGGCCGGTCAAGTATTCCATCCTGCCGCAGCATTTGAAATCCGAAGAACTGATCGGCGGAAACGGCCTCGTCGAGATGGGCACTTTCATCGCCATCTTGCTCGGCACCATGGCCGGCGGGTTGCTTGTTGCGATCGAAGGAAGCGGCCCCTATCTGACCGGTAGTGCGGTCGTGCTGTTTGCTTTCTTGGGCTGGTTGGCCAGCCGGTCCATTCCCGAAGCCCCGGCGACGGCACCCGATCTGAAAATCAACTGGAATCCAATCAGCGAGACCTGGAAGATCATCGGGATCGCCCGCCAGGAGAATGCCGTCTTCCAATCCATCCTGGGCATTTCCTGGTTCTGGATGCTGGGCGCTGTCTATCTCACCCAGTTCCCCAACTACGCCAAGGAAACCCTCGGCGGAAATGAGCAGGTCGTAACCCTATTGCTGGTGATCTTCTCCGTCGGCGTCGGGATTGGCTCGATGTTCTGCGAAAAGCTTTCAGGGCGGAAGGTCGAACTAGGCCTCGTGCCGTTCGGCTCCATCGGGCTCAGCATTTTCGGCTTTGATCTCTATGCAGCTAACCACGATGCCTGGACCGGCGAGCTTATGGGAGCCGCTGCCTTCCTCGCCCAACCGGGAAGCTGGCGGGTGGTATTCGATCTCACGATGATCGGTGTCTTCGGTGGTTTCTACATCGTTCCGCTTTACGCCATTATCCAAAGCCGCTCGGCGCCGGAGAACCGCTCGCGGATCATCGCGGCCAACAATATCCTCAACGCTCTGTTCATGGTCGGATCAGCCGCGCTTGGCATTGGGCTTTTGAGCGCCGGTCTGTCGATCCCACAACTCTTTCTCGTCATGGCCGGGCTGAACGTCTTGGCCGCCCTCTACATCTATTCCTTGGTTCCGGAATTCCTCATGCGGTTCCTGGTCTGGATGCTGACGGCCCTCATGTACCGCATCCGCCGGATCAATCTGGACGCCATTCCCGATGAAGGCGCTTTCCTCCTGGTCTGCAACCATGTGAGCTACGTCGACGCCTTGATCATTGCAGGCTCCTGCCGACGTCCGGTCCGCTTCGTCATGGACCATCGGATTTTTAAAATCCCCGTCTTCAGCTTCATCTTCAGGACGGCGGGCGCCGTGCCTATCGCTTCGCGAAAGCAGGATCCGGAAATCTATGAGAGCGCCTTCAAAAAGATCGCCGAATACCTGCAAGACGGCGAAGTCGTCTGCATCTTCCCGGAAGGCATGCTGACTCGTGACGGAGAAATGAACGCTTTCCGGCCCGGCGTCACACGCATCCTTTCAGAAACGCCCGTTCCGGTGATTCCCCTCGGCCTCTCGGGCCTCTGGGGCTCCATGTTCAGCTTCCTCGGTGGCCGCGCCATCGCCAAAATGCCCCAACGGTTCAGGGCTCGGGTCACGCTCAATGTCGGTGCGCCGATCCCACCGGAGAATGCCAACCTCGAAGCGCTGACGGCCGTCGTGGCCGATCTGCGTGGCGACGTCCGGTAGGGGGAATGATCAATGGTTAGCATTTACGAATTGAAACCCCGTTTCCAGGCTCTTTTGCGCCCGCTCTGCCGAGGCCTTGCCGGGATGGGCGTGACGGCAAATCAAGTGACCATTGCGGCGGTCGTCTTGTCGGCGGCGAGTGGCGCATGGATCGCTTTCTCAGAAGACCCGTCCTGGGCGCTCCTCATGCTTCCTGTCGTTCTCTTTGCCCGTATGGCTCTGAACGCAATCGACGGCATGTTGGCGCGGGAGTTCGACATGCAGACAGCTCTTGGCGGTGTCCTCAACGAAATGGGCGACGTCGTGTCAGATGCGCTGATCTATCTACCTTTTGCTCTCCTGCCTGGCATGCCGACTTGGGGAGTAATCGGAATCGTTCTTCTGGCCGTCATGATCGAGATGGTTGGTGTCGTCTCCGTCCAGGTTGGCGGAACGCGGCGTTACGATGGCCCATTCGGCAAGAGCGACAGAGCTTTCTTCTTCGGCACCCTAGGGCTGATTATCGGTGCGGGCGTCGCCTATAGCACTTGGATAGACTGGTTGGTAATCGCCGCATTGGCCCTTTCCGTTTGGACAGGCCTCAATCGCGCCAAGAAAGGTTTGGCTGAAGTGGGGGATACCCAATGCTAAGTGATGTCCCTCAAGCCGTGCTGATGACCATTGGCGGCCTCTACGGAGTTCTGGTCTTCGCCTCCGCCACCATCTTCGCCATGAAGATTTTTCAGCCCGAAAAGGACCTGACCGAAGTTTCCAAAAGAACCTGGTCCTGGTGGGTGATTATCACGGTCTTTTCCGTCGCGATCATCATGGACCGGACGGTTTCGATCATCTTCCTCGGCTTCGTCGCCTTCTTGGCGTTTAAGGAATATGTCTCGCTGGTGCCTACGAGGCGGGCGGATAGGCGCGTTCTATTGTGGGCCTATCTGGCCATCCCGTTGCAGTTCTTCTGGGTCCACGAATACTGGTACGGGATGTTCATCATTTTCATCCCGGTCTGGATGTTCCTTTTCCTTCCGCTGCGCATGTTCCTCATGGGGCAAACGGATGGTTTCCTGAGGTCTGCGGGAACTCTCCAGTGGGGCCTGATGATCACCGTCTTCAGCCTCAGCCATGCGGCCTATCTGATGTCGCTTCCAGCGATTGACAATCCGCAGGCGGGAAGCGCTGGACTGCTGCTTTTCCTTGTCATCCTGACCCAATTCAACGACGTCGCCCAATTCATCTGGGGCAAGTCGCTGGGCAAGAAGAAGATCGTTCCCGCCGTGAGTCCCGGGAAAACATGGGCCGGTTTCATCGGCGGCATGGGATCGACGATGGTCCTATCCTATTTCCTGTCGCCCTACCTGACTCCTTTTGAGGATTGGCATCGCTTTGCCGCCGGAGCGATCATCGCCATTGCCGGGTTCATCGGCGACGTCACCATGTCGGCCCTGAAACGGGATATCGGTGTTAAAGACTCGAGCAGTTTCATCCCCGGCCATGGTGGGATTCTCGATCGTGTCGATAGCCTGACCTACAGCGCGCCGGTCTTCTTCCACTATGTGTTCTTCTTCTTCTACGGCCCAAGAATGGTTTCGATGTAGCGCCATGGCCAAAAAAGAAACCAATCAAAATCTGATGTTTGACGCGTCTACCGAAGCGAAGCCCCTATTCAAAGAACGGGCTTTGTGGTGCATGGTCCTGGGGCTGTTCTTCTTCGCGGTTTACGGCAGCACCAACAACATCAGTTTCCTCACTGCACCTCACCCCTATTTCTTCTGGGAGTGGGAGCGGTCTTTGCCGTTTATACCGGAGCTGGTGCTGCCCTACATGTCGTCTGACATCCTATTCGTCATCGCCTACCTACTGGCGCCGACACGGGGGGCGATCCAGAAGCTTGGCGTGCGGTGCGGATTGGCAATCGTCATATCGGCCGCCTTCTTTATCCTGTTGCCGTTGCAGTTTAGCTTCGAACGACCCGAAGTCGTTGGCTGGCCGAAGGTTCTGTTCGATGCTTTAAGCCTAGACCAGCCCTACAATCAGTTCCCGTCACTGCATATCAGCCTAGGCTTTATCTGCTGGCATACCATCGTCGGCCGGGTTGGGATTCTTGGAAAAACCCTTGTCAGCGTCTGGTTTTTGATGATCGGGGCGTCTACCGTTCTTGTCTTTCAACATCATTTTATCGATGTGGTTGGCGGGGTGGCGACGACGGTACTGATCTGGTGGCTGGTGCCCAATAAGGGAGCAGCGCGGATTCCTATCAACTTCGTCACTCCGCGCCATTTGCATATGGCCTTTCGATACCTCGTTGTGGCAACCATTCTCGTCATTTTGTGCTTTAACCTCGGTATTTGGTCTCTACCACTGGCTTGGGGCGCAATGAGCCTACTGCTTGTTTCAGGAAGCTATGTTTTGGGCCTGAACGGATTTCTCAACAAGCGGAGCGGTCGCTATCCCCTCTTGATATGGCTGCTGTTCGGCCCCTATCTCATCGGAAGTTTACTGAATTGGAAGTACTGGCGTTCCAAAGTCCCCCTGATGGCGGAAGTGGAACCCGGTCTCTGGTTGGGTGGGCGCCCAGCAAGCGAAGACTGGAGGGTCATTCTCCCAAAAGGCGTCGATGCGGTTATCGATCTGGTTCCCGAACTCTCGGGAACGACGCCCAATGAGCTGTCGCATTATCATCACCCACTTTTGGATATCGCCATCCCCTCACCAGCGGTTCTCCATGACATTGCCAGTCAGATCGAGGAATGTCGTCAAAAGGGGAAGGTCTATGTCCATTGCGCTCTCGGCATGTCGCGCAGCGTGTTGGCGGTCGGTGCCTGGATGATTCTTAATGGCTGTACCAAGAAGGAAGCCTTGGCGAGGATCGATCAGGTGCGGCCCGAAAGAGTTCAGCGGCCTTACATCGATATCTCCCTCAATCTCTATGAGGACTATTGCCGGTCCAACGGTGCCATCCCTGAAAAGGGAGCGCTTAGATGATTGGCCGGAGCCTGCAGTTCCTGTTCTTCCTGGTGTTCGTGCGACCAATCATCTACATCGTGCTGGGGCTCAATGTGCGCCATTGGGAGCGGCTGTCGGGCGAAGGCCCCGCGATCATCGTAGCCAATCATAATTCACACTTGGATACGTTGGTGTTGATGTCGCTCCTGCCGCTGCGTGCCGTCCATCGCTTGCGCCCGGTGGCGGCCGCCGACTACTTCCTTCGCAACAAGCTCTTGGCTTGGTTTGCCCTCAACATCATCGGCATCGTTCCCATCGAGCGGCAGGGAAAGTCAGGCAACAAACTCGCCGGAAGCATCGAGGCGCTGGAGCGGGGCGACATCCTGATCCTCTTCCCGGAAGGAACCCGCGGCGAACCGGAATCCATGAACCCCGACCTGAAGAAAGGCGTGAGCATCCTCGCCAAACAGTTCCCAGACGTCTCCGTCATCCCGGTTTTTCTTCACGGCCTGGGCAAGACACTGCCCAAAGGCACCTTCATACCCATCCCCTTCTTCTGTGACGTCTTCGTCGGCGAGGCCATGACCTACCACGACCATGAAGACGCATTCATGCCCAGGCTCCAAAAATCGTTTGAACGTCTGTCATCAGAAGAAGCCTTGCCGGAGTGGAAGTAGGTATTGAAACTATCCGCTAAGGTGATGGTCACAAGGAATTCCAGACTCGCTTGAATGGTCTGCCGTCGTCATCAGGTTAAAATTGCTTTTGGCCTAGCAAGACGAAACCTTCGTACGCTAGTGAGGAATAGTCGGATGCACCGCTTTTTGCCGTAATGGGTGACAAAAATAAATGGTCCGCTAAGGGTTCCTTTCAGAAGTTTTCTAAGAGGCGAACGTTGGGAGGCTATTCATTGCAATGCGAAGAAGTTGACTAAGCAAGTTTCCTTTCCTTGCAGGCTGCAATAGATGTGCTGACCTGCCCCAAAGACTGGTCATTCAGGTGGAGAGTTCTGCTGTATGATAAAGGGCTGAATACGTTTACTACCCCATCCTCCGTTCTTCAGGGCGGCTCCATCTGATTGCTGAAACAAGATCTCGAAACTCATTGATACTGATTGGCACCAAATCGTCGGAAGGGTTTTGGCCATAAATTTCTCTCTCCCGCGTGAGAAACAAACCCCGTTGGGATTCAATTTTCCGCGCAAGTGCGCGAGCGAGGCTTACGGCTTCACCAGTAAGGCCGGCGGTGTAGGAGTAAACGGCGCTAAGGCCACTTTTCGTTCGGATAAGGTCTTTGGCATCAAGTCCCCAATATTCAAACACCATGCTGATAAAGCGTCCGTACTCTTTATCAACTACCCAGCCGTCTAGTTGAATCGGAACGAAGCGGTTGCCAAGCTGTGGATCAACTTGAATGGCGCTGCGAGCCGGATCGGTTCCAATTAAGACCATAGGAATACGCAATTGGTTGGTCAGACTCTTTAGGCCCGTGAGGAATTCTTTGCGTTTGTCATATGTGCCATTCAGAACGTTGTGGATTTCATCCACCACAATCATTCTCACACCAAGGGCAGGAAGACGATCAAGTACCATTAGTGCTTTTTTATCCAGAGAATGCGGAGTTTTTGGCATTTTGAATGGACGCAAAAGTAGGCTGTAAAACATGTTGAGGCTTGCGTTCGCAGGGGTTTCTACGCACAGCACTGGCGCATTTATTCCGCCATTTGGGTTTGGTGGGCCCCCGTTTGCCCGCATTGCGAACTCAATTGCGATGCTTGTTTTGCCGACGTTGGAATCCCCATATATCAATCTACATTCAGGGCGATGAGATGGTGGACTGTCCATAAGGGTTTGCATCATCTGTAGGAGTTCCTCGCCCCTCGGATAAGGAATCCAAACATTGCTCTTCCCTTCGATATACTGGGAAGCCGCGTCTGTTTGCTTTTCCCATTTCTGCGGCTTGATGATCGCCATTACCATTTCCTCCAGTTGGGCCTGAGTTCTTCGTCGGTATAGGTAAACACCTCGTCGTCATCACTCTGAGTATTGTTGGGTTCAGGGTTAACAACCCGGAGTTGGCCGTTTTCCGAACCAAATTTTTCATTTGGCACGTAAGGGGCTGGTGGCTCAGATAGCGCGCCCACTTTTCTAAGGCCGTCTTCTCTGACTGCGCGTTTCGCATTTTCCTTGCGTACCGTTTTTGTTGTTTGACGGGCCTGTTCAGTTCTGCTGTGCATGGCCTGCCTGCCAAGAAAGGCCGCCTCCTGTCCGCGCAATCCAAGTCCTTGCTGTTTGATGAATCTTTTTGCGGCTCTGAGTTCCCAAATACTCATCGGTAACTCGCCATGCGCAGTCCAATCGATGACCAAATAGTCCTCAAGCTTGGGGTCCAAGAAGTAAATTTTACTA
>Ga0070728_10002524_pt1 | contig 22610 bp, 20 predicted proteins | sample tdDd471_FD_66723 | JGI IMG/M metagenome (GOLD analysis project Ga0070728, IMG submission 66723) | Marine sediment microbial communities from the Atlantic coast under amendment with organic carbon and nitrate - tdDd47.1 | ecosystem: Environmental > Aquatic > Marine > Coastal > Sediment | place... | reverse complement strand
CTGATGCGCTGGCTGAAGCATCGCGGCGGCGCCCAGCACCACGCCCGCTGGGCGAGGGAAAAGAGCGAGCCCCTGCCGGCGGCGGTCGTCATCGGCGCCGATCCGGGGACCATCCTGGCCGCCGTCACCCCGGTCCCGGACACCCTGTCCGAATATCAGTTCGCCGGCCTGCTGCGCGGCCGCAAGGTCGAGCTGGTCGATTGCAAGACGGTGCCCCTGCAAGTGCCGGCGACCGCCGAGATCGTGCTGGAAGGCCATGTGTCGCTGACCGACATGCGCGACGAAGGCCCCTATGGCGACCATACGGGCTATTACAACGCGGTCGAGCCCTTCCCGGTCTTCACGGTCGGCGCCATCACCATGCGCCGCGACCCGATCTATCTGTCGACCTTCACCGGGCGGCCGCCCGACGAACCCTCGGTTCTGGGCGAGGCGCTGAACGAGTTGTTCATCCCGCTGCTGACCCAGCAATTCCCCGAGATCGTCGATTTCTGGCTGCCGCCCGAGGGCTGCTCGTACCGCATCGCCGTGGTGTCGATGCGCAAGGCCTACGCCGGCCACGCAAAGCGGGTGATGATGGCGGTCTGGTCGTTCCTGCGCCAGTTCATCTACACCAAGATCGTGATCGTGGTGGACGACGACATCGACGCCCGCGACTGGAAGGACGTCATGTGGGCGGTCTCGACCCGGATGGACCCGGCCCGCGACATCACGGTGATCGAGAACACGCCCATCGACTATCTCGATTTCGCGTCGCCCGACTCGGGCCTCGGCGGCAAGCTGGGGCTGGACGCCACCACCAAGCTGCCGCCCGAGACCAAGCGCGACTGGGGGCGGCTGATCCGCATGGACGACGACACCGTCGAGGCGGTGACCCGCAAATGGGCCGATTACGGCCTGCCCGGGTCCGGCAAGCCGATCTGGAAGTAGCAGCGGGCCGCCGGATCGGCTATATTTAATCACTTGATTAAATATCTCTCGCGGCCAATCGGAAAGGGGGACTCCGATGTCTGAACTGTTCGTGCCGGTGACGGCGATCTATGTCGGGATCAACGCGATCGTCCTGATGGCGCTGGGCGCCATGGTGACCGCGCGGCGCGCCAAGCTGAAGATCGACTATGGCGACGGCGGCAACGAGCTTCTGATCAAGGCGATCCGCGCCCATGGCAACGCCGCCGAATACGTCCCGACGGCGCTGATCCTTCTCGCGGTCCTGGAACTGCTGGTCGCGCCGCTGTGGCTCTTGCACGCCCTCGGCATCGCGCTGACCGTCGGCCGCCTGGCCCACGCCCAGGGCATGTACCAGTCCCTCGGCGTGTCGCCGGGACGGTTCGTGGGCGCGACCCTGACCTGGCTGGTCCTCCTCGTCGGCGGTCTCGCCTGCCTCTATATCGTCCTGATCTGAGCGATCGGGCGGCGCGCCCCTTTGCAGGGGCCGCCGAGCGGCCTATATGGGGGGCGCGCTTTCGCAACGGAGCCCCCATGGCCGCCGACACCGACCTCGACTTTCTCGCCGACCTGATCGCCGCCGCCCGCCGCGCCGGGGCCGACGCCGCCGACGCGGTCCTGCTGAACCAGATATCGATGTCGGCCTCGGTCCGGCTGGGCGAGACCGAGGGCGTCGAGCGCGCCGAAAGCGGCGATCTGGGCCTGCGGGTCCTGGTCGGCAAGCGCCAGGCGGTGGCATCGTCCAGCGACCGATCGCCCAGGGCGCTGGACGAGCTGGTCGAGCGCGCCGTCGCCATGGCCAAGGCGGCGCCGGAGGACCCCTATTGCGGCCTCGCCGCGCCCGAGGCGCTGACCGACCGGGTTCCCGATCTCGATATCTGCGATCCGATCGAGCCCGCGCCCGACCTTCTGACGACCCGCGCCCAGGAGGCCGAGGACGCCGCCCGCGCCGTCGCCGGCGTAACCAATTCCGAGGGCGCCGAGGCCGGCTGGAGCCGCACGACCGTCGCCCTCGCCGCCAGCAACGGCTTCGCCGGCGCCTACGCGGTCTCGCGCCACATGCTCAGCGTCTCGGTCCTCGCCGGCGAGGGCACGGCCATGGAGCGGGACTACGACTATGCCGTCGCCGTCCATGGCGACGATCTGGACCCGCCGGACGCGCTGGGCCGGGCCGCCGGCGAACGGGCGGTGCGACGACTGAACCCGCGCAAAGCGAAAAGCGCGCGCCTGCCGGTCGTCTACGACCAGCGGGTCGCGGGCGGGCTGGTACGTCATCTGGCGGGCGCGATCAACGGCGCCGCCATCGCCCGGGGCACCAGCTTCCTGAAGGACCGGATGGGCGAGCGGATCTTCCCCAAGGCGATCACCATCCGGGACGATCCCCTGCGCGCCCGCGGGCTGGCCTCGCACCCCTTCGACGGCGAAGGGATCGCCGGCGCGCCGCGCGCGGTGATCGACGAGGGCCTGCTGACAACCTGGTTCCTGGACCTCGGCACCGCCCGCCAGCTCGGCCTCGCCAGCACCGGCCACGCGGCGCGCGGCACGACGGCGCCGCCGTCGCCGGCCAGCAGCAATCTGTGGATGGAAGCGGGGCCGCTGACGCCCGAGGCGCTGATCGCCGAGATCGACGAGGGCCTGCTGGTCACCGAGCTGATCGGCATGGGGGTCAACGCCGTCACCGGCGATTACAGCCGCGGCGCCGCCGGATTCCGGATCGAAAAGGGCGAGATCGCCTATCCGGTCAGCGAGATCACCGTCGCCGGAAATCTGTCCGACATGTACGCCAACCTGACGGCGGCCAGCGATCTTCGCTTCCGCTACGGGACCGACGCGCCGACCCTGCGCGTCGACGGCATGACGATCGCCGGCCTGTAGCCCATGCGCGTTGGCCCGCCGGTCGCGGCCGTGCTATGGTCGCGGGATCGCAAAAGGCCCGCGAAAGGATGGCACAGGCCTTGACCGAACCGACCGCGGACCCGAGCCGCGAAGCCCCCGCCAAGACGACCTATCTCGTCCGCCGCCTGGCGTCGGAGAGCGTGCGCCCCCATCTGGGACGGCTGCTGCTGGCGGTCTTCTGCATGGGGATCGTGGCCGCGACGACGGCGGCCAACGCCTGGCTGCTGGAGCCGGTCCTCGACCAGATCTTCGTCGAGAAGAACGAGAGCCTCCTGTGGATCATGCCGGCGGCGGTGTTCGGCATCGCCCTGGTCAAGGGGCTGGCGACCTACGCCCAGGCGGTGCTGATGGCTTTCGTCGGCCAGCGCATCATCACCGACATGCAGGTGCGCATGTTCGGCCATCTGATGCGCGCCGACCTCGCCTTCTTCCACGGCACCAGCACCGGGCGGCTGATCTCGCGCTTCACCAACGACGTCACCATGCTGCGCGCGGCGGTCTCGACCGCCCTGACCGGGATCGCCAAGGACGCCCTGACCCTGGTCTTCCTGGTGGCGCTGATGTTCTACCAGCAATGGGACCTGGCCCTGATCGCCTTCGTCGCCTTTCCCGCCGCGGTCATCCCCATCGCCCGGATCGGCCAGCGGATCCGGGGCGTGTCGACCAACACGCAAGAGCAAATGGGCCATTTCACCACCCTTTTGGACGAGACCTTCCAGGGCGCGCGCCATGTCCGCGCCTACGGGATGGAAGACTACGAGACCGGCCGCGCCCGGCGCCTGGCCGAGAACGTCTTCCGCCTGATCATGAAGGCGACCCGGGTGCGCTCGATCTCGCATCCGGTGATGGAATCCCTGGGCGGGATCGCGGTGGCGATCATCATCCTCTATGGCGGCATCCAGGTGATCGGCGGGGCGACGACGCCGGGCACCTTCTTCTCCTTCATCGCCGCCCTGATCATGGCCTACCAGCCCTTGAAGAACCTGGCGAAGCTGAACGCCAACCTTCAGGAGGGCCTGGCCGCGGCCCAGCGCATCTTCGCCCTCCTCGACCTGGAACCGCAGATCCGCGACGCCGACGACGCGAAAGCTTTGAAGATCAAGGGCGGCGCCATCGCCTTCGCCGACGTCCATTTCGCCTACACCGACGACAAGCCGGCGCTGCATGGCGTCACCTTCGAGGTACCGGCCGGCAAGCGCGCCGCCCTGGTCGGACCGTCGGGCGCCGGCAAATCGACCATCCTGAACCTGATCCCGCGCTTCTACGACGCCGGCGGCGGATCGGTCGCGATCGACGGCCAGGACGTGCGCGACGTGACCTTGGCCAGCCTGCGCGGCGCCATCGGCCTGGTCAGCCAGGAGGTCACGCTGTTCGACGACACGGTGCGCGCCAATATCGCCTACGGCAAGGCCAACGCCACCGACGAGGAGATCTTCGCCGCCGCCCGCGCCGCCGCCGCCCACGACTTTATCCTGGACCTGCCCGAGGGCTACGACACGCCGGTCGGCGAGCATGGGATCAAGCTGTCGGGCGGCCAGCGCCAGCGCCTGGCCATCGCCCGCGCCATGCTGAAGGACGCGCCGATCCTGCTGCTGGACGAGGCGACCTCGGCCCTGGACACCGAATCCGAGCGTCAGGTCCAGGCGGCGCTGAACGATCTGATGCGGGGCCGCACGACCCTGGTCATCGCCCATCGCCTGTCCACGGTGATGAGCGCCGACATCATCTATGTGGTCGAGAATGGCCGGATCGTCGAATCCGGCGACCATGCGACCTTGCTCGAGGCCGGCGGGGTCTATGCGCGTCTCTACGCCCTGCAATTCGCCGATCAGGCCGAGGCCGACGCGCCGGCGCGCCGGGCCGGCGCCCCGGCGGAATCGAGCCGGGCCCACGCCTGACCCGGCGCCCGGTCCCGTGCGCCCCCTCCGCCGAATTGCCCGAAGCGACGCCCTGCGGTGGCTGGTCGGCCGGCTGGCCGCCGCCTATATCCGCGTCGTCCGCCTGACCGGCCGCTGGGAGGAAATCGGCCGCGAGGTGCCGCAATCCTTCTGGGCCGAGGGCAAGCCCTATATCGGCTGCTTCTGGCATGGCCGCATGCTGATGATGCCGCCCTTCGGCAATCCGGACGTGCCGTTCCGCATGTTGATCTCGCGCCATCCGGACGGCCAGCTCATCGCCCGGACCATCCGTCATTTCGGCATCGACAGCGTCGCCGGATCGTCGTCGAAGGGCGGGACCGAGGCCTTGCGCGAGATGGTGCGGGCCCTGAAGGACGGCGCCTGCGTCGGGATCACGCCGGACGGGCCGCGCGGGCCGCGCATGCGCGCCGCCGCCGGGATCGTCGCTCTCGCCCGCATGACCGGCCTGCCCATCCTGCCGGCGACCTTCTCGGCCTCGCGCCGCTGGCTGGCACCGAACTGGGACCGGTTCCTGGTGCCCCTGCCCTTCTGCCGCGGCGTTTTCCATTGGGGCGCGCCGATCGCCGTGCCCAAGGACGCCGACGCCGAGACGCTGGAGAGGCTGCGGGTCGAGGTCGAGGACCGGCTGAACCAGATGACCCGCGACGCCGACCGCGCCTGCGGCGTCGCGCCCGTCGAGCCGGCGTCCCCCGCCGCGCCGGGTGCCGACCGCGAGATGCCGGCCGCATGATCGCCGGGCTCTATCGCTGTGCGTCCGATGCCGCGGGGCCGGTCATCGCGGCGATGCTGGACCGCCGCCGGGCCAAGGGCAAGGAAGACCCCGACCGCCTGGACGAGCGCCGGGGCATCGCCTCGGTTCCGCGTCCCGACGGGCCGCTGATCTGGATCCACGCCGCCAGCGTCGGCGAGGCGGTCTCGATGCTGTCGCTGGCCGACCGGCTGGCGGGGTTGCCGGGGCCGCGCCTGTTGATCACCACCGGCACCGTGACCTCGGCCCGGCTGCTCGCGGGTCGGATGCCGGCGGGGGCCATCCATCAATATGTGCCGGTCGACCGGATCGGCTGGGTCCGCCGCTTCCTGGACCATTGGCGCCCGGACCTGGCGCTGTGGGTGGAATCGGAACTCTGGCCCAACCTGGTGGGCGAAGCCCGACGCCGGCAAATCCCGATGGTGTTGCTCAACGCGCGGATGTCGGAACGCTCCTTCCGGCGCTGGCGCTGGGCGCCTGGCTTTGCGCGGAACCTGCTCGCCGGCTTCGCCCTATGCCTCGCCCAAAGCGAGACGGCGGCGGCGCGGCTGGCGGCGCTGGGCGCGGCCGACGTCCAAACGGTCGGCAATCTGAAGTACGCCGCCGACCCGCTGCCCGCCGATGCGGCGGAGACCGCCCGCCTGGACGCGGCCTTCGGCGAGAGGCCGCGCTGGCTGGCCGTCAGCACCCATGCCGGCGAGGAAGAGGCGGCGGCGGCGGCCCATCGCGCCCTCGCCCCGGGCCATCCCGGCCTGCTGACGATCATCGTGCCCCGCCATCCGGCGCGCGGCCCGGCGATCGCACGGGCGCTGCGCAAGGGCGGCGTCGCGGTCGCCTTGCGGTCGGCGGGCGAGCCCGTCGGCCCCGACACCGACATCTATCTGGCCGACGGGATGGGCGAGCTCGGCCTGTTCTTCCGCCTGGCCGAGATCGCCTTCGTCGGCGGCTCGCTCGTCCCCCATGGCGGCCACAACCCGATCGAGCCGGCGCGGCTCGGCTGCGCGGTCCTGTTCGGCCCCCATATGGGCAATTTCGCGTCCATCGCGGCGGCGTTCCTGGCCGCCGGCGCGGCGCGGCAAGTCGCCGATACGGCCGCCTTGGCCGAGACCGTCGGCGCGCTGCTGGCCGCGCCCGAAACCCGCGCCGCCATGATCGCGGCGGGAACGGCCGAGGCCGCCGACAGCCGCCGCGTCCTCGACCGGGTCATGGAAAGGATCGCGCCCTTCCTGGCCCCGCTGACAGCGACCCCTTCGGCCGATGCGCGCCCCTGACTTCTGGCGCGCGCCGGCCCACCCTCTCGCCCGGGCGTTGGCGCCCCTGGCCTGCGCTTACGCCGCCGCCGGCCGTCTGCGCCGCCGATGGATGCGCCCCGACCGCGCCGCCGTCCCGGTGCTCTGCGTCGGCAATCTGACCGCCGGGGGCGCCGGCAAGACGCCGACCGCCCTGGCGCTGGCCCGCCATCTGCTGGCGGCGGGACGGCGGCCCCATTTCCTGACCCGCGGCTATGGCGGGCGGCTGTCGGGGCCGGTCGCGGTCGATCCGGCCGCCCATGAGGCCCGCCAGGTGGGCGACGAGGCCCTTCTGCTGGCCGCCGTCGCGCCCTGCTGGGTGGCGCGGGACCGGGTGGCCGGGGCGCGCGCGGCCATCGCCGCCGGCGCCGATATCCTGGTCATGGATGACGGGTTCCAGAACCCCTCGCTGGCCAAGGACCTGTCGGTGATCGCCGTCGATGGCGGCTACGGGTTCGGCAACGGGCGCTGCCAGCCGGCCGGCCCCTTGCGCGAGCCGGTCGCCGCCGGCCTGGCCCGCGCCGACGCGGTGGTGCTGATCGGCGCCGACACGACCGGCGCCGGCGCCGCGCTGGCCGGCGGGCCGCCGGTCTTCCATGCCCGCTTGGCACCGGGACCGGAGGCCGAGACCCTGGCCGGGAAACGCGTCCTCGCCTTCGCCGGCATCGGCCGGCCGGGGAAATTCTTCGCCAGCCTGGCCGAGATCGGCTGCGATGTCGTCGAGGCGCGCGGCTTCCCCGACCACCACCCCTACGCGCCGGACGACATCATGGCGCTGTGCGAGGACGCGCAGGCGGCCGGCGCCTTGCCCGTCACCACCGAGAAGGATTTCGTTCGCCTGACGGCCGACGCGCGGCCGATGGTCCGCACCTTGTCGGTCGCCCTGGAATGGGAGGAGGCCGATGCGCCGGCGCGAATTCTCGCGCCGCTCCTGGACGCGGCGGGGGCGGCGGCCGGGCCGGCTGGCCACGGCGAGCGCGGCGCATGACGACCCGAACGGCATGGCGGCACATCCGGCGGACGGCGGCGCCGGGCGCGCTTCTGGCCGCCGCCCTCCTCGCCGGCTGCGCCGGCAGCGGCCTCGACCTCGCGCGCATGGCGCCGCCCGACCCCCATCCGGGCGCCTTCCAGGTCTGCCACGGCTATGGCTGCCGGCTGCGCACCCAGGCGGTCCTGGACGGCGACCAATGGGCGCGGGTCCGGGCGCTGTTCGCCGATCCGGCGGCGGACGCCGCGACCGAGCGCGCCCGGATCGCCCGCGCCGTCGGGCTGATCGAGGGCTTTGTCGCACCTCAGGCGGGCACCGGCGACGACAAGCCGGAAGCCGCCTTCCTCAGCTTCGCGCCCGGCCAGCTGGACTGTATCGACGAAGCCGTCAACAGCTCGACCTATATCGCGCTGCTGGAACGGGACGGGCTGTTGCGCCGGCATGTCCTGGACCTGCCGGTCCGGCGCGGCTATCTGGTCGACGGCGCCTGGCCCCACAACAGCGCCGTGGTGCGCGAGATCGACACCGGCCGTGCCTACGCCGTCGATTCCTATTTCCGGCCCAATGGCGGCCCCGCCTGGATCGTTCCCGTCGAAACCTGGCGGGCCGGCTGGCGCCCGGAAGACGGGGCGCCGTCCTAAACCGCCGTCAGCTTCCCTTTTTCGACATCGGCCCGGCGGCGAGGGCGGGGTCGAGGCGGACATCGAACAGGCTGACGCCCCAATGCAGATGCGGGCCGCTCGCCCGGCCGCTGGCGCCCACCGCCCCGATCCGCTGGCCGCGCGCCACCAGATCGCCGACCTCGACCGCGATTCGGCTCAGATGGGCATACACCGTCGCCAGCCCGTGGCCATGGTCGATCATCACCGTCTTGCCGGTGAAGAACATGTCCGGCGCCGCCACCGTCACCCGGCCCGGCGCCGCCGCCGCCACCGGGGTGCCGGTGGGCGCCGCGATATCGGTGCCGGAATGGGGCGCGCGGGCCTCGCCGTTCAGCACCCGCTGGGAGCCGAACACGCCGCTGATCCGCCCCCGCACCGGCCAGTCGAGGCCGCCGCGGAACCAGGCGCTGGCGCTGTCGCGCGCCCGCGCCGCGCGGATGAGGGCCGTATCGGCCCGGATCCGCGCCAGATCCTCGGGCCGGGGCGTCACCTTGCGCGGCGGCAGGCCGTCGATGCGGGTGATCTTCCAATCGCGGGCGGCGACGGTCAGCTCCCGGCGCAGGACCCACCCGTCCGCGCCCGCGATTTCCAGCACCGCGCGCGGGCCGGCGTCGCGCCCGAAGCCGAGCAGGAACAGCCCGTCCTCGGTCGTCCGAACCGGGCGCCCGTCCAGGCGCACCCGCGCGCCGGGCGCGGTCCGTCCGACCACCAGCCCGCCTTGCGACAGGGCCCCGTCCAGCGTAAGCGGCATCTCCGCCCGGCCGGTGCCGGCCAGCGCCAGGAAGGCCAGCACGGCCCCCAGGAGACGTCGTTTCACAGCAGGCGTCCCTGATCCTCGTCCTCGGCGGCGGCGGACCGGCGGCGGCGCGGTCGGGGGCCGGGCGCGCCGTCGACGGTGGCGGCGATATCGCCGTCCCGGAACTGGATCGACAGGCCCATGCCGGGCCGGGTCGCGGCGGCGGCCGTCACCGCCGCGCCGTCGGCGTCGCGGACCAGGGCGAACCCGCGTTCCAGGACCCGAGCGTAAGACGCGCTCTCCAGCAGCCGGCTCAGAGTCTCCAGCCGCCGCTCCCCGTCCGCCAGGGCGCGGCGCCCGGCCCCGGCAAGCCGGGCGCCCAGCGCGTCGGCGGTCTCGCCGCCCCAGCGGACCCGCTCGCGCAAAGGCCCGGCGCGCAACCCCGAGGCCGTCGCCTTCAAGGCCCCGGCGCTCTCGCCCAGCCGATGACGGGCGTCGGCGGTCAGGCGCTGGGAAAGCTGGGCGAGGCGATGGCCGGAATCGGCCAGCCTTTCGCGGGGATGCGGCAAGCGGGCGCCCCATTCGGCCGCCCGCCCCGCCTGGCGGTCGATCAGGCGGCCCGGCGCGTTGTGCAGCCGCGCGGTCCAATCGTCCAGCCGCTGGGTCGCGGTCTCGACCAGGGTCGCCGCGTCGGGCAGACCCCGGGCGAGGCCGGCGACATGCAGGCGCCGCTCGTCCAGCCCCCGGGCCATGGTCCGCAGCAGCCGGGATTCGGCGTCCAGGACAGCGGCCCGCAGCTCGGCGCGGACGGGGACGGCGATCTCGGCGGCGGCGGTCGGCGTCGGCGCCCGGCGGTCGGCGGCGAAATCGATCAGGGTCGTGTCGGTCTCGTGCCCGACGGCGGAGATCAGCGGGATCTCGGACGCGGCGGCGGCGCGGACCACGATTTCCTCGTTGAAGGCCATCAGGTCCTCCAAGCTGCCACCGCCGCGCGCGACGATCACAAGGTCGGGCCTGGGCACCGCGCCGTCCGGGGCCAGGCGGTTGAACCCGGCGATGGCCGCGGCGATCTGGGCCGCCGCGCCCTGGCCCTGGACCGAAACCGGCCACAGCAGCACATGGCGGGGGAACCGGTCGGCCAGCCGGTGGAGAATGTCGCGGATGACCGCGCCGGTCGGCGAGGTGACAACCCCGATCACCCGGGGCAGGAAGGGCAGCGGGCGCTTGCGCGCGTCGTCGAACAGCCCTTCCGCCGCCAGCTTCTTGCGCCGGTCCTCCAGAAGCTTGAGCAGCGCGCCCTCGCCGGCCACCTCGATCGCCTCGACCACGATCTGGTAGCGCGATCGCGGCGCGTAGGCGGTGATCCGCCCGGTGCAGACGACTTCCAGCCCGTCCTCGGGCGCCACCGACAGGCGCCCCGCGACCCCCTTCCAGCAGACCGCGTCCAGGACCGCGTCCTCGTCCTTGAGACTGAAATACAGATGCCCGGACCGGGCCCGGGTGAAGCCCGAGATCTCGCCGCGTACCCGCACCCGGCCGAAGCGTTCCTCCAGGGTCCGCTTCAGCGCGCCGGCCAGTTCGCCGACCGTCAGTTCGGGCAGGTTATGCGCGTCCGTCGCCGCGCCGGTCGCGGGGATCTCGGTCATCGGCCGCTCTCTATGACGCCAGTTTCACGATGCCGGTTTCATGATACAAGACCGGCGCCCGCCCGAGCCAGGGCGAAGGGCGCCGGCGACGCCGCAAAATCGTCCGGGCGCCGAACCGGATACGGACGTGGAGGGAATCGAGAATGCGGGTCATGGTGGTCGGATCGGGCGGACGCGAGCATGCGCTGTGCAAGGCCATCGCCGACTCCCCGCAATGCGAGGCCCTTTACTGCGCGCCCGGCAATGCCGGCATCGCCCGGATCGCCGACTGTATCCCGATCTCCGCCGAGGATATCGACGCCATCGCCGCCGCCGCCGCCAACCGCCGGATCGATTTCGTCGTCGTCGGGCCCGAGGCGCCGCTGGTCGCCGGCCTGGTCGACCGGCTGGAGGAAGACGGCATCGCCGCCTTCGGCCCAAGCGCCCAGGCCGCGATGCTGGAAGGCTCGAAGGGCTTCATGAAGGAGTTCTGCGCCCGCCACGACATCCCGACCGCCGCCTTCGGCCGGTTCGCCGACGCCGACGCGGCCAAGGCGTTCGTCGCCGAGCGCGGCGCCCCGATCGTCGTCAAGGCCGACGGGCTGGCGGCGGGCAAGGGAGTGATCCTGGCCCAGACCGTCGCCGAGGCCGAGGACGCCATCGACGCGATCATGTCCGACCGGAAGTTCGGCGACGCCGGCAACGAGGTGGTGGTCGAGGAGTTCCTGACCGGCGAGGAGCTGAGCTTCTTCGCCCTGGTCGACGGCGAGACCGCCCTGCCGCTGGCCTCGGCCCAGGACCACAAGGCGGTCGGCGACGGCGACACCGGCCCCAATACCGGCGGCATGGGCGCCTATTCCCCGGCCCCGGTGATGACCGACGCCCTGGCGGAAGAGGTCATGGCCCGAATCGTCCGCCCGACGGTCGCCGGCATGGCCGCCGAGGGGTACCCCTACAAGGGCGTCCTGTTCGCCGGGCTGATGATCGACGCGGCGGGACCGAGGCTCCTGGAGTTCAACGTCCGGTTCGGCGACCCGGAATGCCAGGTCCTGACCGCGCGCCTCAAATCCGACCTGCTCGACGCCCTGGTCGCGGCGCGGGAAGGCACGCTCGACCGAACGGCCCTGGTCTGGCAGGATGACGCGGCCTTGTGCGTCGTCATGGCGACCCGGGGCTATCCCGGCGCCTATCCCAAGGGCAGCGAGATTCGCGGCCTGGAACGCGCCGAGGCGATGGCGGGGGTGACCGTGTACCATGCGGGCACCCGGGCCGAGGACGGGCGCGTCCTCGCCGATGGCGGGCGCGTCCTGGGCGTCACCGCGCTGGGGCCGAGCGTCGGCGAGGCGAAGCGGCGGGCCTACGCGGCCGTGGACGCGATCGACTGGCCCGAGGGGTTCTGCCGGCGCGACATCGGCTGGCGCGCCGTCGAGCGGGAGACATAAACGCCGGGTTCGCGCGACCGCCGGCGCCGCGACAAGAAGAGGCCACAAGAAGAGGCCACAAGAAGAGGGAGCAAGCCCCCATGGAAGGAAGCGCCGCCACGGCCTCCGACATCCACCATCCCTTCGCCCGGCCGCCGGCCACGGGAACGACCATCGAGGTCGCGCCCGGCGTTCACTGGCTGCGCATGCCGCTGCCCTTCGCCCTGGACCATATCAATCTGTGGCTGCTGGAGGACGGGGACGGCTGGACCATCGTCGATTGCGGCTACGGGCTGGACGAGGTGAAGCTGGCCTGGGACGAGGTCTTTGCCGCGACCCTGGGCGGCAAGCCGGTCACCCGCCTGCTGGTGACCCATTTCCACCCCGACCATATGGGCCTCGCGGCCTGGCATTGCGATCGCTGGGGCCTGATGCCGGTGATGACCCTGGCCGAATGGCTGTCGGCGAACATGGCGGTCCATGGCCACGCGCCGGCGAATTTCGAGGCGCGGCTCGCCTTCTTCGCCCGCCACGGCGTGCCCGACTCGATCCTGGACGAGATGCGCGCCGATCTGTCGCCCTACGCCCGCGGCGTCCCCGCCCTGCCGGCCGGCTTTCGGCGCATCCGCGACGGCGACGAGATCGAGATCGGCGGCCGGACCTGGCGGACGATCACCGCCCAGGGCCACGCGCCCGAGCATGCCTGCTATTACTGTGCCGAGATCGGCGTGTTGATCTCCGGCGATCAGATCCTGCCCAAGATCACCCCTAATATCAGCGTTGCCTATTCGGAGCCCCTGGCCGATCCGCTGGCGCTGTATCTGGACTCGCTGGCGACTTTCGAGCCCCTGCCGGCGGACACCCTGGTCCTGCCCTCCCATCAGCGTCCCTTCACCGGGCTCCAGGCACGCCTCGCCGGGCTCGCGGCGCATCACGAGGCGCGCCTCGCCGACGCGCTGGCGGCCTGCGAGACGCGCGGGCATACGGCGTTCGAGCTGCTGCCGGTCCTGTTCCGGCGCAAGCTGGACACCCATCAAACCAGCTTCGCGATCGGCGAGAGCCTCGCCCATCTGCATCATCTGGTCACCCGCGGACGCATCCACCGGGACATCGACGCGGACCGGCGTATCCGCTTTCACCTTTCGGACTGACCGCAATTGGGGGGAACCGATGCGACGAACGGATAGAACGGATTGGGCGCGGGTCGGCGCGGCGGGGATCGCCATGCTCGCCATCTTCGCCCTCGCTTTTCCCGGCCCGGCGCGCGCCCAGTTGGCGACACCCGATCTCGGGGCCCAGGCCGACTTCGAATGCCGCCGCGGCGAGGCCGAACCCTTCCCGGTCGCTTGGGACGTGGTGAAGGTCAGCGGCGGGACGGTCCAGATCGGCGAGCGGATCGGCGGCCGCGACTATTGGCGCGAGGCGCCCGCCTATCTGATCGGCACGACCATCGCCGACAAGCGCCTGGGCGCCGACGGGCCCCGGACGATGATCTACGAGAAGGGCGGTTTCCTGGGAATTGGCAGCGCCTTCGCCGGCCTCGCCAATCTGGAAGTAGGCTCGAAGCTCTCCGGCGAGGTGACCGAAACCCTGCCCGGTGGCGCGAGCCAGGTGTGGCGCTACGAGTTCGAGGTCGAGAAGACCGGCAAGGTCACGGTGCCCGGCCAGGGCGACCAGCTCGTCACGGTGGTCGTCGAGCGGCGGCGGTCGGCGGACTACGAGTCGGGACGGCGTGTCCTCTACGCCCACGGCTTGGGCATCCCCGTCGGGTTCAACTACCAGGACAGTTTGGGCCATGACGAGCGTTGCCACCTGACCGCCTACCGCCCCGCCGGCGCCGCGCCGGCCCGAATGAAAGCGGCGAGGATCGGGGCGCCGGAACGTGGCGCGGCGGCTGCCGGAACGGTAAGGACGACCGGCGCCGCGCCGGCGGGCTTTCCCGCCGATATTCGCCGGCTCGCCATCGTCACCGACGACAAGACCTATGAGTTCGACCTCGCCGCCGGCGGCGAGGTCGACTCGAAACTGGTCAAGATCCCGTTGTTCGGCAGGTCCCTGGTCGGCGAGAAGATCGGCGCCGCCTACCTGTCCGACGGCAAGCTGACCATCCTGGTGGAGGACTGATCATGGCCGGAAAATGGATCGACATCGCGGGGCCGCGGCACTGGATCGCGGTACTGGCCCTCGTCCTCGCCCTCGCCCTGCCGGCGGGCGGCGCCCTTGCCAATGCCGATGGCGGCGCCGATGACGAGGCGGAACAGAATTGGGCCCGTCAGACAGTCCTGAGAACTCAGATCGAGCTGGCCAAGGTTCTGATCGTCAATAACGAGCTTGCCCTGCCGATCATGCGGACGAGCGCCGCGATCACCGTCGCCCATCTTCAGGAAAAACTGGCTCAGCTTCAGCGGCGCGAGCAGACATTGATCGCCCAGACCCATGCCCGCTTCCTGCTCACCTGGATGCGCACGAACCCGGTCGGCTTCCAATATGCGATGACCAGCGTCGTCAACATGATGATGTTCGGCCTGTTGACCAACATCGATTGGAGCCGGGCCGACCCGTTCGCCGTCACCACCCTGTACAGTTTCTATGCCCTCGCCTTCCTCAACTTCAGCCAGGCGATGTTCATGGAATGGTGGAACTACAACAAATTCCACATATTGGAAGAGATGGGCATCAATCCCGAGATCGACCGGGCGGGCAACGTCCAGGCCGGGCCGCTGACGCCGGCCCAGCTGTTCGGCGGGCTGCGCAATGGCGACTACGATACGGTCACGCTGGTTCGGAACGGCGAAACCGTGGTTCTGGGCGGCATCCGGGTCCTAAAGGAAAGCGAGACGGAACGGCAACTGCCCTACCTGTCGGACGTCCCCTACACGAGCCGCCTGTTCAAGAATGTCGGCATCGCGCGGCGCGACCGCAATTTGATGATCCTGGTCTCGCCACGGATCGTCATCCAGGAGGAGTGACCCGCGCGCGCCCGACGCCGCCGTCGTTCAGCGCCGGGCGCGGAAGAAGTCGGTCAGGAGGTCGGCGCAGGCCGCCTCGGCGATGCCGCCATAGATGTCGGGGCGGTGATGGCAGGTCGGCTGGGCGAAGATGCGCGGCCCGTGCTCGACGCCGCCGCCCTTCGGGTCGTAGGCGCCGAAATAGACCCGGCGCAACCGCGCGAACGCGATCGCCTGGGCGCACATGGGACAGGGCTCCAGGGTAACATAGAGGTCGCAGCCCACGAGACGCGGCCCGCCGACCCGCGCCGCCGCCGCGCGCAGCACCAGCATCTCGGCATGGGCGGTCGGGTCGGCCGACGCCTCGGTGCGGTTGCCGTCCCGTGCCAGGATCTCGCCGGTTTCCGGGCGGACGAGGACACAGCCGACGGGCACCTCGCCCCGCGCCGCCGCCGCCCGCGCCTCGTCCAAGGCCGCCGCCATGAAGCCATTGTCACTCCCGTCCATGGGACGCAGCCTGCCCGCCGGCCCGGCCCCGGTCAAGGAAGGGGACGGACGGGCCGGTTCCACCGCCACCTGCCCGCCCCCGCCGTTGCCGGGACCGGGCGGAACGCCTACATTCCGGCCATGTCCATGCCCCTCATCGGCCTGACCTTGGATTGGGAAGCGCCCGGCGGCTATTCCAAATTCCCCTGGTACGCCTTGCGCGAGAATTACTGCGCGGCGGTCGTCCGCGCCGGCGGGTTGCCGGTGCCCCTGGCCCACGAGGCGGGGCTGGTGGACGCCTTCCTCGATCGTCTCGACGGGGTGATCGTCACCGGCGGCGCGTTCGACCTGGACCCGGCCCTGTTCGGCGCCGCCGAGCGTCATGCCAGCGTCACGACCAAGGACCGGCGGACGGCGTTCGAGCTGGCGCTGACGCGGACGGCGCTGGCCCGCGACCTGCCGCTGCTGGGCATCTGCGGCGGCCAGCAGCTTCTCGCCGTCGCGCTCGGCGGCAGCCTGATCCAGCATATCCCCGACGCGGTGCCGGATGCACTGGCCCACGAGCAGCCGAACCCCCGCGACGAGCCCGGCCACGAGGTGATCGTCGCGCCGGGGACGCGCCTGCATCGGATCGTCGGCCGCGACCGGCTGGCGGTCAATTCGGCACACCATCAGGCGGTCGCCGAGATTCCCGACGGCGTGACCGTCAACGCCCGCGCCCCGGACGGCGTGATCGAGGGGATCGAGACCGGCGCCCATCGCTTCTGCCTGGGCGTGCAATGGCATCCGGAATTCGAGATCACCGACGCCGATAGCCGCCTGTTCCAGGCCCTGATCGAGGCGGCGCGATGACCATGGGCGGCGGCCGGCCGGAAGAATTGCCGGCGAAGGGCGAACGGATCGCCAAGCGTCTCGCCCGCCTCGGCCTGTGCTCGCGGCGCGAGGCCGAGCGTTGGATCGCCGCCGGCCGGGTCGCGGTCGACGGGACCGTCCTCGACTCGCCGGCGGTGCTGGTGGGCGAGACCGCGCGCATCCAGGTGGACGGCGAGCGGGTCGGCGCCGCCGAGCCCACCCGGCTGTGGCGCTATCACAAGCCGCGCGGGCTGGTCACCACCCATGCGGACCCCCAGGGGCGCCCGACCGTCTTCGACGCGCTGCCCGCGGAGATGCCCCGGGTCATCTCGGTCGGACGGCTGGACCTGGATTCCGAAGGTCTCCTGCTGCTCACCAATGACGGGGCCCTGGCCCGACGGCTGGAACTTCCGGCGACGGGCTGGAAGCGGCGCTACCGGGTCCGGGTCTATGGCCGGGTCGACGAAGCCGCGCTCGCCAAGCTTGCCGACGGGATCACGGTCGAGGGCGTCGCCTACGGCCCGATCCAGGCGGTCCTGGAAAGCCGGACCGGCGCCAATTGCTGGCTCGCCGTGTCGCTGCGCGAGGGCCGCAACCGGGAAATTCGCCGGGTGCTGGGCGCCCTCGACCTTCAGGTCAACCGCCTGATCCGCACCGCTTTCGGCCCCTTCCAGCTCGGCGGGCTGAAAGCGGGGGCGGTCGCCGAGGTGCCGGCCAAGACCTTGCGCGAGCAGTTGGGTGAGGCGGAGTCCGATGCGGATCGTCGCCGGTAGGCATCGGGGCGCGCGGCTCGCCGCGCCCGCCGGTCGCGACCTGCGCCCGACGGCGGACCGGGCCCGCGAAACCCTGTTCAACATCCTCGCCGCCCGGCCCGCATGCCGTCTGGAGGGTGCCTCGGTCCTGGACGCCTTCTGCGGCACCGGCGCCTTGGCGCTGGAAGCGCTGTCGCGGGGCGCGGCGCGCGCCGTCCTTCTCGATCGCGACGGCGCGGCGCTGGCCGCCGCCCGGGGTAATATCGCCAAGCTGGGCGAGGAGACCCGCGCGACCCTGCTGCGCCGCGATATTCGCCGGCCGGGCCGAGCACCCGGCACCGCCGACCTCGTCTTCCTCGACCCGCCCTACGGAAAGGGGCTGGCCGAGATGGGGCTCGCGGCGCTCGATCGCGCAGGCTGGGTCGCGCCGGGAGCGACGGTCGTCGTCGAGATTGGCAGGGCCGAGGAGTTCCGCCCGCCCGCCGGCTATACGGTGGTGGACGACCGTCGGATCGGCGCCGCCAGACTCGTGATCCTGGGCGCGGCCGCGCCGTCGGAGACGGCCGCCTAGCCGTCCTTCTCCCGGCGCTCCAGATCGCGGACGCGGGCCGGCAGGAGCCATTCGCCGGCGAGGCCGACCAGGAACAAAATCCCGCAGAAAAGGGTCGCCAACCCGTACAGCTCCAACCTTTCCGCCAGCGCCGGATCGGCGGCGATCGCCGCTTCCTCCATCCGGGTCATGATCCAGACATAGGGACCGGCGGTCAGCGGCACCGCGACCATCCCGGTCCGCCGCCAGGTCTTGCAGGTGCCCAGATGGATGCGCGCCTTCAACAGCTCGTCACGGGTGTTCAACAGGCGCAGGATGTTCCCGGCGCTCATCACCACCGTCAGCAGCATGATGAAGAAGCCGGCCATCAAGGCCAGCTCGACGATATCAGCGTTCATCGATGGATCTCCCCGCCCGTCCGGCGGGGATCATAGAGGCTCTAGCGCGCCGCTTGAAGGGCCCGCTTGGCGCCGCGCCGTCGCCCCCAGGCCAGCGCCGCCAAGCCGGCGGCGAAGATCGCGATGCCCTTCGGCTCGGGGATCGCGACCGGCACGTAGACGATGCTGTCGATCCAATCGGCGTAATAGGAAACCCGGGTGTCGCCGCCGAACTCGCCGAAGCTGCTGTCCAGCGAGCCGTTGATGTCGGGGCCGGTGCCGCCGCTGGTCAGGCGGATGCCGTACGAGGTGATCCCGGCGATCAAATCGCCAATGAAGGTCGGGCCGCCCGAATCGCCGGGCGCCGCCATCGCCTCCAGCACATCCTCGCCGGCATCCAGATTGCCGTTCGTGTTGGTATCCACATAGACCGGACCGCCCGCGAGGGTCGGCTCGAAGAAGCCGAAGGCATCGTTCTCGGTGACGCCGGTATCGAAATTGAAATTATCGAAATCGTAATGGAGCTGCGCGCCCGCGACGAAGTCGGTCCCCGCCGTCAGGCCCAGAAAGTCGCCCAGGACCACATCGCCCAAGGCGTCGTAGAAATTGAACCCGACATGCTTGGTGCCGGACCCGACCGTGTCGCCGGTCGCCCCTTCGCCGGTCCGCCCGTAGCCGGCCTTCTCGACGATCTGGCCGACCTCGTCGGTGCCGCGATAGATGTCGTAACGCTGGACGCTGGCATCGACCTCGGCGTTCAGGGTCAGGATGGCGATATCGTTGCCCTCGAAGATGTCGCCCTGCCAATCGTCGTGAACCGTGAAGTCGTTGACGCCGTAGCTGAAATTCCCGCCCGAGGTGTGGAAGGTCGTGGTCGCGCTGTTGGCGTCCAGAACGCCGCCGCCGTTGGTCACGCAATGGGCGGCGGTCAGCACATGCCGGCCGGTGCCCAGCAGCGACCCGGTGCAGCGGAAATTGCCCGTGTTCGTGTTGACGATCAGATCGCCGACCCCGTTATGGGACGGGTTCGCGTCGTAGATCGGATCGGTATGGTCCTGGAAGGTCGTATAGAGGGTGCGGACCTGGTAGCTGATCTCGCCCGCCGTCGCCGCGCCCGGCGCCGCCACCGCGACCAGGGCTGCGGCCACGCCCGCCGCCAGGCCCGTCGCCACTAGGGGCCGCATCAGCGTTTTGATCCTCCGGACCGACAAGGCCGAACTCGGTCTAGACGACATCGATTTACGCACGGACAAATTTACCCTCCAAAGCACCACGCGCCAGCGGCGGCCTCGCAGGCCGCTCCCCCAGCGCGTGGCGACACCCTGTACCAACAGACAGGGGAAGTCAAGACGCCAACCGGCCCTAAACGCCTGTTAACCATAAACTTTCGCGGAAATTCGGGCCCTGGGCGAGCCGGCCCCGGCGGACCGGACCGCCGCCTAGCCGCGGCGCCCGAACAGGCGCTCGATATCGGCGAGCTTGAGCTCCACATAGGTCGGGCGGCCATGGCTGCATTGGCCCGAATGGGGGGTCGCTTCCATCTCGCGCAACAGGGCGTTCATCTCCTCTGCGTTCAGCCGCCGTCCGGCGCGGACGCTGCCATGGCAGGCCATGGTCGCGCAGACCCTGTCCAGCCGCTCCTTCAGGGCCAGCGCCGTGCCCATCTCCGCCAATTCGTCCGCCAGGTCGCGGACCAGCCCGGCGATGTCGGCGACGCCCAGCGCCGCCGGGGTCTCGCGCACCACCACCGCGCCGGCGCCGAAGCCTTCCACCACCAGACCCAGCTCGGCGAGCTCGTCGGCGCGGGCGCCGAGGCGCTCGGCGGCGGCGGCCTCCACCTCCACGACCTCGGGGATCAGCAGCGCCTGGCGGGCAACGCCCTGGGCCGCGAGCTCGCGCTTGATGCGCTCCTGGACCAGCCGTTCATGGGCGGCATGCTGGTCGACGATGACGATCCCGTCCGCCGTTTGGGCAATGACATAGGTACTGTGAAGCTGCGCCCGCGCCACTCCCAGGGGATAATCGGCCGGCATCTCCGCCGGGCGCGCGTCCTCGGCCATGGCCGCCGGCGCCGCCGGCGCGGACTCGAGACCGGGCAAGGGCGCGTAGGCCGCCGCCGCTTCCGCCAGCCCCGCCCCGAACCGGCCGGCACCGCCGCCCGGCCGGGGATAGGCGGCACCGCCGCCGCGCATCGCACCCAGGGCGCCGGCGGCAACCGTCGTCGCGGCCCGGTGGCCGGCCTCGGCAAGCGCGTGGCGCAGGGCGCCGACGATCAGGCCCCGCACCGTGCCGGGCTCGCGGAACCGCACCTCGGTCTTGGCGGGATGGACGTTGACGTCGACCTCCTCGGCCGGCACTTCCAGATAGAGAGCCGCCATCGGGTGCCGGTCGCGGGCGAGCAATTCCTGGTAGGCCGCGCGGAGGGCGCCGGTCAGCAACCGGTCGCGCACGGGGCGGCCGTTGACGAACAGATATTGATGACCGGCGGTGCCCCGGTTCAGGGTCGGCAGGCCGATATGACCGCCGAGCCTGAGCCCCGCGCGCTCGGCCTCGACGGTCAGCGCGTTGTCGGCGAATTCGCGGCCCATCACGGCGGCGAGGCGGGCGAGGCGGGCGTCGAACAGATCGCCGGTCGCGGCGGCGTCCTTGAACAGGGTCCGCCCGTCGGCCGAAAGCGCGAAACCGATGCGCGGATGGGCCATGGCCAGGCGGCGCACCGCGTCGGCGGCATGGGTGGTCTCGGTCCGCGCGGTCTTGAGGAATTTGAGCCGCGCCGGGGTGGCGAAGAACAGATCGGCGAGCTCGACCCGGGTGCCTGCGGCCCGCGCCGCCGGACGCACCGGCCCCTTCGCCCCGCCCTCGACCGCGATCGAGAAGGCGGCGTCGGCGCCTTGGGCCCGGCTGGTCAGGGTCAGGCGGCCGGCGGCGCCGATCGAGGGCAGCGCCTCGCCGCGAAAGCCGAGGGTGTCGATATGCTGGAGGTCGTCGTCGGCGAGCTTGGAGGTGGCGTGGCGCTCGACGGCGAGGGCGAGCTCGTCGGCGGTCATGCCGCAGCCGTCGTCATCGACGGTGATCTGGCGCCGCCCGCCGTCGCGGAGCGTCACCTCGATCCGGGTCGCCCCGGCGTCGATGGCGTTCTCGACCAGCTCCTTGACCGCCGAGGCCGGCCGCTCGACGACCTCGCCGGCGGCGATGCGGTTGACCAGCGCGTCGGGAAGGACCCGCAGCGTCACGGCGCCGCCATCCGGGCGAGATAGGCGCGGGCCAGCTTCTTGCCCTGCTCGACCGCCGGCTGGTCGAAGGCGTCGACGCCCAGCAGGTCGGCGGCGAGGATCGTTTCCAGCATGAAATGCATCATCAGCGCCCCCAGCACCTCCTCGTCCAGGCGCTGGAGGCCGATGCGGCGGGTCGGCCGGCCGTTGGCGATCAACGTATCGGCGGTGGCGCGGGCCTCGGCGTCCAGCAGGTCGCCCATGCGGCGCCCGGCCAGATAGGCGAGCGCGTCATCCTCGGCCAGCGAAGGCGGCACCGCGTCGCCGGCACCGGCGGTATCGAGGGCGAGGACCGTAAACATCTTGTCGCGGGGACCGTCCAGATAGAGCTGCAACTGGCTGTGCTGATCGACGGTGCCCATGGCCCGGATCGGCGTCGTCCCCTTGCCGCCCTTGCCCAGGCTTTCGGCCCAGAGCTGGCGGTACCACATGCCGAATTGGGCGAGCCGGTCCAGATAGGGCATCAGCACCGTCGTCGCCGCACCCCGGGCCCGGTCCAGCCCGACCGCGAGCGCCGCGCCGACCGCGGGCGGACAGTCGCCCGGCGCGGCCCCGGCCAGGACCGGGTCCAGGACCCGGGCGGCGCCGGCGCGCACCGCGCCCGCGTCCAGCCCGGCGATCATCGCCGGCAACAGCCCGACCAGCGACAGGGCCGAAAACCGCCCGCCGACGCCGGGATCATGGTCCAGCACCGGCAGGTCCCAGCGCCCCGCGGCCCGGCGCAGTGGATTGTCGCCGGGCTCGGTGATCACCAGGAAATGGGCCGGCAGGGCCGCCTCGCCCAGCGCCTCGCGCCAGCGCGCCAGGCAGGTGAAGAACTGGGTCAGGGTCTCGGCCGTGCCGCCGGACTTGGAGATGACGACGAACCCGGTCCGCGCCGGGTCCAGGGCGTCGAACAGGGCGCCGAAGCTGTGGGGGTCGATATTGTCCATGAAATGGAGGCGCGGCGCGCCGGGAGGCGGCGCGAAGCCGAAATCGGCCAGGGCCACCAGGGTCTGCCCGCCCAGGCTGGACCCGCCGGTGCCCAGTAGCACCACATGGTCGAACCCCTCGCGGTAGAGGGCCGCCAAGTCGCCGACAGGCGCAAGATCGCCCCGTTCGGCGGGCAGGCGCAGGAGCGGCAGGCTGCCGTCGTCATGGC
>Ga0070728_10002522_pt1 | contig 22635 bp, 15 predicted proteins | sample tdDd471_FD_66723 | JGI IMG/M metagenome (GOLD analysis project Ga0070728, IMG submission 66723) | Marine sediment microbial communities from the Atlantic coast under amendment with organic carbon and nitrate - tdDd47.1 | ecosystem: Environmental > Aquatic > Marine > Coastal > Sediment | place... | reverse complement strand
TCGTGGCTCGCGAGGCGTTTTTGTCCGACAGCTACTGGCTGAGCGGTTCTGCAGCGCTCGTCAAGCCGCCGAAAGGCGCGACAACCGCGGGGCCCGACGGCGCGTTCATCGATGTCCCGTGGGGCTGGCTCTTCCAGTACTCGCGCATCAACGAGGTGGCGCCCAGCGGCCATGCGATGTACGGGCTGAGCCGACTCGCCGCAGCCAGTGGGGGGCAAGTGCACATCTACTACCCCAAACGTGGCAAGCACAGCTGCTCGCGGCTCGCCGGCTGCCTCTTCTGCAAGAACGATCACACGGCGCCTTACGAGATGTTCCGTGCGGCGCGCCTCAAGGCGATGGAACCGTTGCTCGGGACGCGCAAGGAGATCTACAAGGTCGCCGCCCACGACCCGTATTACGTCGCGGTTCTGGAGGCGTGGAGCGCTGCGGCCAAAGCGGGGCTTACCCGCGTGCGCCCCATGATGCGCCCGGCGGGCGGTTCGCTCGTGCCGGAAAAGCGGATCGCGGCGTCGGCTCCCGCGTGGACCGGGAGCAGCTGGAAACGTTGGGCGCGCAGCGCCACCAAGCTGGCCGGCGCCGCGGATCGCATCGCCCACAAGTTGCGCGGAACCATCGAGAAGGCGAAGGGCGGCAACGATCGCTACCGCTCGATCGCCGAACTCACGTACCTGATGCTGCGCCTCACGCGGGTCAACCTTCTGTACTGCGCCGCCTACTGCAACGAGATCGGGCCGACCCACTTCGCAAAAAAGCGTGCCGAACCGCAGTCTCCCGAGCGTGCGGTGGTACCTCCCGACTACCGCATCACCGGGCTCGGATACTCGACCATGTCGCTGTGCCACGGCGTTCAACCGTTCTACAGGCTTCATCTGCCCGGTGGCGACAAGCTGAAGCAGGAGCTGGTGCGCCTCGACACCGACTACAAGAAGTTCATGCAGCGCAACGCGTATTCACCGTTCGCGATCGCAATCGCACGCATGGGCATCGCACGCTTCCACCCCGTCGGGATCGGCAAGCGAACCAAGCCGTTGCCGCGCGACATCTCGGGCACCGACACCAGCACCACGACGACGCGGCCGGATCGCGGGGGTGGCACGTCCGGTGGCTCCACGGGGCCGACGAGCGGTGGGTAACCCGATGCGAGCGGCGGTCGTCTTGCTCTTTGCGTTCGCGCTCCCCGTCTCGGCGCAATCCGAACTCGAACTGCTCGTCGCGCAGCTCGGCTCGAACGACTACTCCGCGCGCAATGCTGCCTACCAGCGGCTCTTGAAGCTGCGCAATCCGCAGATGATCCCGCTGCTCGTGAAGGCTGCTCCCGGCTATCCGGAGATGGCCCACGAGTACACGGTGATCTTGATCGCGCAGTTTCCGCCCAAGCGGAGTGGGTCCGCCCTCCGCAAACTCGCGAAGAGCGATTCCCCGCACCTGCGCGTCTCAGCGGCGGTACGCCTGCTCCGATCCGGCGATCGGAACATGATCCCGATCATCGTGGAGGCGCTCCGGCGAGATGGACTGGAGGACGCGACCATCGGCAACATGGCCATGCGGGTCCGTTCGGTGGGTCATCCGGAGATCTACGCCGCGCTGCGCGGGCGACTCACCACGGACTGCAGCGAGATGAACATCTACTCCATCCTCGATGGATTCAGCCTCGTGAACTACCGCGGCGCGATCACGGAAGCCCAGAGGATCGTCGACGCCGACAAGCGATCCGGCCCGCGCGCGGTGGCCGCCACCTATCTGATTGCGAGTGGACGGGCGCAGTACGCCAAGGACCTGGCCGCGATCATCGCGTCCGGCGGAGCGGACGTGACCGCGTTTGCGCGGATCTCGTCGCAACTGGCGCGTGCGCGCGTGTATCCGGACGTCGTGATCGAAGCTGTGATCGAGCGCGCCCCCGAGGAGACCAACCACTACGTCATCGCCGCCATGATTCGATTCATCGCGGAGGGTTCGAAGCGCGCCGACACGAAGGCGTGGCTTGAGAAGATGCTGGAGCACGAGGAGGGGAAAGTTGCGGTTGCCGCCATGGAAGCGCTCGCCAAGCTCAAGGCTGCCCCCGACCGCGACGCGCTGCTCAAACTGCTCGCGCACGAGGACGACGAACTTGCGCTCGTCGCGGCGCGGCTGCTGCGGCGCATGGACGACGCGAGCGGTCTGGCGCGTACGATCCGCATCGCGCAGGCGAGCAAGGCCAACCGCAGCGTGGCCGTCCAGACGCTCGGCGAGTTTCGGCACGCCGACGCGGTCGAGCCGCTGATCGAATTCCTGAACGACCCCAGCGTAAGCGTGCGCATCAACGCGTCCCTTGCGCTTTCCGACACGCTGGCCACGCTCTTTCCCTATCGACGATTCGAGCATCGTCTGGCGTACGACTCCAACGCCCCGGAAGCGGATCGAAAAGCCGCGATCGACGCCATCCGGGCGTGGTGGAACGACCACAAGCAAAGCAGCTGGTAGCGCGCCGCGCTGATCCGGCATCCGGGTACGAGCGCGGCGGACCGCGACCTGCCGGCCGTCGGCGCGTGCGGTCAAGACCGCACTGGTCGAACGGTGCGCACCGTCCTAGACTTCGTCTATGCGGACCCTGCTCGTTTTCTTGCTTGCGACTCTCCCTTGCCTGGCTGCGCCGTCGGATCGCGCCGGCTACCTCGGCGCCCGGCTGGCGGACACCGAAAGCGGCGTGAAACTGTCTTCGATTGTGCCGGATTCGCCTGCGGCGAAGGCGGGCCTCAAGGATGGCGACGTTGTCGTCGGAGCGGGACCGCTGGCCGACTTCCTCGCGCGTCTGCGCAAGGCAAGAGCGGGCGACAAGCTCGAGTTGGAGGTGCTCCGCGATGGGGCCCACAGCAAGATCACCGTCACCCTCGGCGTTCACCCGCGGGTGCTGCTCGAACAGCCGGACACGTCCACGGGCATGCAGGAAGTGCGCGTTACGCGGGATCTCGTCTACGCACTCGGGGAGGGCAAGCCGCACGCACGCCACAAGGTCAATCTGTTCGAGCCGGTCACGGACAAGCCCTTCCCGGTTGTCCTCTGGATCCACGCCGGAGCATGGTCGTATGGCGACCGGTCGAACGAGACAGCGCTCGCCATGCGCTTCGCGGAGCGAGGCATCGGCTTCGCGGCGATCAACTACCGGCTCAGTTCCCAGTTCTGGAACGATCCGACGGCCGCGAAAGAGGGAGTGAAGCACCCGGCGCATGCGGACGACTGCGCGATGGCTTTCGCTTGGCTTCGCAAGCGCTACCCGCAAAGCGCGTTGTTCGTTTCCGGTCACTCGTGCGGGGCACACCTCGCTGCGTTGCTGGCGATGGATCCGCGTTACCTGAAGAGACACGAGCTCGCTCTCGATGAGATTCGCGGCGTCGTGGCCATTGGCGGGGCGTACGACATGGTCAAGTACCACGCCGCACTCGCTGGCGATGACGGGCTTGGCAAGGCGAAGGCGGACGCGCACCTGAACTGGATCTTCGGCGAGGGCCAAAAGGCGTGGATCGAGGCCTCGCCGGCGACCTATTTGAAGGGCTGCACGATGCCGATGATCATCGTCGGCGAGAAGGGCCAGGGCATGCGCATCTATCACGAAGACTTCCGCTCGGCAGTGAAGGCCGCCGGCGTGAGCTCGATCGAGTTCCTCGAGGCGGACGATCGCACCCACGCCCAGAGCACGCAGCTCATGTCGCGCAAGAGTTCGGATCCCGTGCGCGATCGCATGATCGAATTCATCCGCAAGCGTTCGCAGTGATTCGCATCGCCCTCCATGATCGCCCCCGGTCTCGTGAGATTGGGTGCCTACGGAGTCGCGCAGAAGTTTCCGTGGAATCCGAGTGGCGTGTGGAACGGCAGATGCACTCGCGCGAGGTCGCTGCCCATGGAGCGCGCATCAACGATGCCGACGAACGAGTGGTGGTCGCGCGAGTCGTAGACGACGGTGACGAGCCAGCCGTCGTCTTCGGCACTGCCGCCGGGGCGCGGGACGAAGACAGGTTCGCCGACGAAGCAGCCTTCGCCGAAGTCATGCGACTCGGTTCGTTGCGCGTGTGTGTCGGTCTTGAGAATCCGCGAGCTTCCGAACAGGCCGGCCGCGAACTCGGCGCCGTAGACGTAGCGATGCGGGTGGGCCGAGCGACTCTCGTTGATGCGGGGGAAGTCGGTCGGCGTGTCTCCCAGACACTCGGATCGTGTCTGCCCGTTCGCGCCGATGCGAAAGCGAGTGAGGATGCCGGGCGGTGTCCTCGGCGTGATCCCGCGAAAGCCGTCACTTACCGAATCGAACGGGTTGCCGCCGGTGTACAGCACGGCGTCCACGACCACGTCGCCGTCCGCCTCGAACGCGTTCGCGATGTGGACCACCATGCCGCAGTCCGTTTCGCACTCGCGCACCGCTCCGCTGTGCCGGTCGACGACATAGATGCGCATGGACTCTTCCGCATGCCACGAGAAGCAGTCCGCCATGCTGTAGAGGCCGACCAGGCTCCCGGCGAGACGAGCCATGCTCATGTAGAGCGGACCGGCAAGGATGATGATGTGGCCGGCGCTGACGGCGAAGTCATGGATCAGGAAGGGCCTCTTCAACCGAATGCGCGCCACCGTCTTGGCGCACAGACCCGGCTCCATTTTCCAGACGTGGAGGCTGGGGCGGCCGCCCATCACGAGCCCAATATTGAAGAGTTCGCCGGTGGCCGCATCGAGGTGGGGGTGCGCGCTGAAGGACGCGCCACGCGGTAGGGCGCCGTGCAGGTCGCTCTCCCCGATGGTCGCCAGCGTATCGGGATCGATCTGGAAGGGGCGTCCGCCTTCCCACAGCGCCAAGAGCCGGTCCTCGACGCGCACGATATTCGTGTTGGCCGGATTCTTCGGCGCGCCGTGGCGCATGGCGCGGCGAAAGTAGCCGCCCGGACCGCGTGTCCCGAAGTTGGGATAGAGCGGGCGTCCCGCACGCTGTTCGTCGTCATACCACGGCGTGCGCACGTACCGGTTGCGAAAGGTGACGCGCTCTCCGTCGAAACGGTAGGCGACGATCATGCCATCGCCGTCGAACCAGTGGTCGAAGCGATGGCCGCCCACATCGTGTTTGCCGGGTCCGATCCGATAGAGCGTGCCGCGCAGGTCGGCGGGCAGTGTGCCCTCGATACGCTCAATGGCGGCGAGGTCGCGCTCTTCGTGCAGCGCTTCCATACCGCGCAGCCAAGGTCCGGGATTCGACTCGGTGAACGGCATTGCGGCCGGGAAGTCTACACTCGCGCGGCGGACGGCGGTGCAGACATCATCGTCGTCCCGGCTGCACGTGACCCTATGATGGGCCGGGAATGAGCGACGCGAACGACTCCTCCGACATCGACTGGAACCAAGAGAGCGAACGCGTCTGCGCAATTCTGGAGGCGATCGCGAGCCGTTATCCCGACGACTCCGACGAGTCACGTGCCCTGATCGACGCCGCGCTCGCTCACCGTGTTGTGCACCAGCATCGTCATCTGAGAAAGGCGTACCTTCAGCTGAAGAACGCGTACAAGGGTGAGCTCAGCGATGCGATGATTGCCAAGTTGCGAGCACGCGGAATCGATCCCGATGCGCTCGAGGAGTCCATCTAGGTCGTGTTTCGCACGCTGGGGTTCCCCGCGCCCCTCCAGCTCGATTCCGCTATCCTCCAGCCTCAATGCGGGGAAAGCAGATCGGACCGTACCTACTTGGCGAAGAGCTGGGCACGGGCGGCATGGGGACCGTCTATCGCGCCGAGGCGCCGGACGGCGTGGTTGCGATCAAAATCCTGCATCGCCATCTGCTCGCCGCACCGACCACGTTCAAGCGCTTTATGCGCGAGGCTGATCTCGGCCGCCGCGTGAATCACGAGAATGTCGTGCGCACGCGCGACGTGGATGTGGCCGACCTCGACGGCGATACGGTGCATTACCTCGTCATGGACTATGTCGAGGGCCAAACGCTGCGGCAATTGCTTGTCGAACTTGGCCAGGTCCCCGAAGAACTCTGCCGCCACATCTCGGCCAGCATCGCGGACGGACTCGAGGCCATCCACGCCGCGGGCGCCATCCACCGCGACCTCAAGCCGGAGAACGTGCTCATCACGCCGGACCACGTCGTCAAGGTGATGGACCTCGGCGTCGCCCTTCTCGCAGACGAAGCGATGCGGCTCTCGCAGACCGGCCAGTTTCTCGGGTCGGTGATGTACGCCGCGCCCGAGCAGTGGGAACTCCAGTCCAAGCCCGACGCCCGCACCGACATTTTCTCCGTCGGCGTGATGCTCTACGAACTGGGCACCGGACGCCACCCGTTCCGGCGAAGCGACTCGGACGGATTCACGCCCCCGCACCTCGCCGAAGTCCGACCGGCCGGCCGCGTCAATCCACAGCTGTCCGCGTTCTTCGAGGAACTCGTTGCCTGTCTGATGGCGCGCACCGCCGAGGAACGCCTCCCCTCCGCGGTGGAACTTGCGCGTGTCGTGCGGGAGGCCGAAGACTCGACGTGGTGGCGCAAGCGCGCGCCCGCGCTCCGCAGCGCGACCCGTCGCCCGCTCCGCCGCATCCGCATTCCTCGTGAGACGCCGTTGTTTGGCCGCGACGAGGACATCGCCGTGCTGCGCTCCGCGTACGACAGCGCGAAGGCCGGAACCGGCCGCGTCATCCTCATCGAGGGAGAGGCGGGCATCGGCAAGAGTCGGTTGGTGGACGAGTTTGTGGCGCGCCTCGAGACCGAGGGGGAGGACGTCGCGTTTTTGTACGGGTCGTATCCGCCCGGCGGCGCGGCGACGGCATCGGGCGCGTTCTCGCAGGCGTACCGCGAGCACTTTGGCGTCGAGGCCCTCGACGAATCGCTCGCCCAGCATCTGCCCACCACGCCGGGACTCGTTCCGGCCTTCTCGGCGTTGCTGCGCGGGGAGGCGCCGCCCGAAGGATGCGCGCCACTCGACAAGTCCGCCCTGCAAACCGTGTTCGTGAAGGCGACCCACTCGCTCGCCGCGGACCGACCGACAGTAGTTCTGATCGACGACTTGCACTTTGCGCCGGACGAAGGACGCGCCCTGTTCCTCGCGCTGTCGCTCTCGATTCCTGCCCATCGCGTCGTGCTGATCGGGACCACGCGTCCCAAAGCCCTCGGCAAGTGGGCGACGGACCTGGAGCGACCCGCGCATGTCACGCGTCTCGAACTCCAGAGGTTGGGTGCGCGCGACCTCACCCGCCTGCTCGCCGAGGCGTTCCAGTCCGAAGCGCTTGCACGCCAGATCGGTTTTCAGATCGCGGCGAAGAGCGACGGAAACCCGTTCTTCGTGTTCGAGATCCTGCAGGACATGCGGCAGCGCGGCACCCTCACGCAGACCGACGGGCGCTGGTCCACGACGCAGATGCTCAACGACATCTCGGTGCCATCGTCACTCGTGGACTTGATCGAGGTACGACTCGGATCGCTCGATGACGACGACCGCTCCCTGCTCGACGTAGCGGCATGCGTCGGCTACGAGTTCGACCCGGCTCTGGTCGCGAAGGCGGCCGGTATCCCGCTGCTCCCCGCCCTCAAGCGCTTTGCGCACATCGAGCTGTCGCAGCGCATCATTCGCGCGTCGGGACGTCGTTACGTGTTCGATCACCACCAGATTCAGGAGGCGCTGTACGAGCGGATGTTCGTACAGCTTCGCGAGCAGTACCACGTTGCGATCGGCAGGGCGCTGGAGGACATGCCGCCCACGCAGGCTTTCCAGATTTGCGAGCACTTCCTGTGCGGCGGGGCGCCCAGGCGGGCGGCGCCCTATCTCGCGGACGCGATTGAGGACCTGAAGACGGGCCATCTGTTCGGATCGGCCGCAGCACTCGCCGAGAAGGTGCTGGCCTGCGATGGCCTGCTTACCGGTGCCGACCGTGTTGACCTTCTGCAGTTCGCGTCGAGCTGGTTTGAGCGCACGGGGAATCTCGAGAAGAACGAGGAGCTGGCGCGGGAGGCATACGACCTCGCACAGGAACTCGGCGATGCGGTGCTGATTGCTCGGGCGACTCGATCGCGGGCGATTCGCCTGGGCCGGCGGGGCGAGTACGAAGCAGCGTTGGCCACCGCACTGCAGGCGAAGCAGATCGCACACGACGCCGGTTCGATCCAGTACGTGGTGAGTGCCAACACGACCGCCGCGAACACCATGATCTGGCTCGGGCGGGCCGACGAGGCGCTGGCGCTGTTCGAAGAGAACCTCACCTTGGGAGACGAGCAGGTGGATCCCGAGCAGAGAGTCGTCGATCTGGGCAATGTCGGTCGCACCCTTGCGTTGACCGGGCAGAGGGATCGGGGCCTCGAGACGGAGCGGGTCGCGCTGGCGCTGGCGCGCCGACATAGGGTCGACTGGGCGCAGGCCCGGCTCAGCTCCAATCTCGGTGCGACGGAACTCGACAGCGGGTTCACCGCCAAGGCGCTGGCGCTGTTCGAAGAGGGCATGTCCATGTGCCGCAAGATCGGCAATCGAGTGTCGGAGGCGATCGTGATGGTCAACGTCGGCTGGGCGCACATTGTGCTGGGCAACTTCGGCATCGCGCGCGATTGGCTCGAGCGCGGCGTCGACCTGTCCACGGAAACCGGTACGCCGCGCGTCACGTCGTATGGCCTGATCAACCTGGGCAAGGCCCATGATCGGCTAGGCGATCGCGTGCGCGCCGTCGAGTTCATGCGAGCTACGCTCGAGTCAAGACGGAAGCTGGGTTACGCAGCCGGCCTTCCCGAGGCACTGATCACGCTCGCGCAGGTGTCCGACGACGACGAGGCCCTGGCGATGTTGGACGAAGCCATCGAACAGGCCACGGAGCTCAAGCAGCGCGACAAACTCTGGCTTGCGCACGCGATCCGCGCACGACTGACGGGTACGCTTGTTCTCGGCACGCTCGAGCACGCCGCGGACGAGGTCGGCCCCGACGACGCATCCCTGTTGGAGCGGCTCGAGGGGTGCTGGGCGCTCTATGAGGCCACCCAGGACCCGAGCTGGCTCGCACGAGCGCGCGCCGATCTCGATCACCTGCGCGACCACGCTCCGACCGAGTTCGGCGACTCGATGGTCGAGAACGTGCCCATGTACCGCGCAATTCTGGATGCCTCGGGGTAGGGCAGGCCGCTTCCCGCAGCGCCATCCCCATCCGCGACACCCCGACGCCGAGCATCTCGAGGAGATGCGGTGCGAGGATCCCGGTGTCGGGCTAGCGTGAGGCCGATTCCAAAAACCGACGTACTTCACGGGGACTGCGAAGGACCACGATCGCTCGTCCGTTGCGGTAGCGCTCGATGCGTTCGAGAATGCCCGGTCGCGTGTCTCGCGGGAACCGCCACAGCCAGACGAGAAACTCGCTCGAAACGCGGTCCGGGCAGCCCTCGGCGATGTCGGGACGGTTGCTCTTGCGGTGGCGCCACCAGCGTCGGTACACGCGCGGGATGCAGCGCCAGCGCGGGAAATCCAAAAAGACAATGGTGTCCGCGCGGGCGAGTCGGATCTCCATCGTGCGACCGTAGTTGCCGTCGCTGATCCAACGCTCCCCAGCGGACAGTGCATGCACCTGACGTTCCCAAGCATCTGGCTGCGGCTCGATCCAACCGGCGCTCCAGAAGTGGCGGTCGAGATGCACGACGGGCAGTCCGGTGCGTTCGCCCAACTCACGCGCGAGGGTGGACTTGCCCGCACCGCCGCTGCCGATCATCGCCACTCTCCGCACGCCGACATGGTACGGGCGGATCGGCCGCGGGCTCTACTTGAGGCGATCGGACCAGTCGTCGAGCCGAATCACCAACGCGGGCGCGCCGGCGGCCACCGCCTTGACCGCGCGTTTCCAAGTGGGGCGAATCGTGTTGTTGCGGATCGTCTCGTTGTTGGCCCCAACGACGATGCGATAGTTGCCCGGTTCGAGCCCGCTGATCCGGAACGTGCCGGTAGCGTCAGCGTTTCAAAGGAAGCGCGATACCTTTTCGCACGAAGGCTAACGCAGCGTGAGCAGAAGTCCGCTTCCGGCTTTGCACATCAGTGTGGTCGATCCTTTGCCGAATTCGTCCGACCAGTCGACGCGGTAGTTGCCGGGCAGCAACGGAATGGATCGGAGCAGCGGGCCGTTGCTGACCTCGTAGATCAATTTGCCCTCCATGTCCGCGATGCGGATCGAAATCGGCGCGTCCCGCGGCGTCTCGTCATCGCGCATGAACGTCACCGCGCACGCCTCGGTCAGCTCCCAGTCGATGGTGAGCTTCGGAACACCTTCCGCAATCCGGAACCGCCCGCCGTCGCGCGGAAGGTACACGCTCCACGGGCCTTTCCCGATCAGCGGGAGCCAGTGTCCCGGGCCGAGATCGCTGGTCGAAAATCGCCCGTCCTGCCCGATGCGCACCTGCTCCGACATCCGACCGGCCGCGTTCACGAAACGAACTTTGAAACCGTCCATGTTGGGGATGCCGCGCAACCGACCGTCGATCGTGACGCGCCGGGAAAGCGTCAGGTGCAGCGGGCGTTGGGCGCTCTTGTCATCGACGACGAAGTCCTTCTGCTCGAAGGGGTAGAACCCGGGCGCGCGTACTTCCAGGGTCCATGTGCCGGCGGACGCAGGCGAAAACTCGAACCGTGCCGGGCCCAGACGCCGCGCCGTGACGAGGCGACCCTCGCTCCGCATTCGGACGACGGCACCCGGCACGCCATCTCCCGTGGCGGCGTCCTTCACGGTGCCCGACAACGCGCCCTCGACGAAACCCGCATCCAAGGGCAGGCGTAGCTCCACGTCGGTGGTGGTCGTCGCGACCGAGAGCGCCGACGCTCCGTAGGTACGGCGCCCCTGCGGCGTTTCGACGGGAGCGGTTGCACTGACGTGGCATAGCCCGGCCGGGAGGTCGTTGACCGAGAAGCGCCCCTCGCCATCCGTGGCGGCCACTCCGAGCAGCACTTGCACCGGCTTGCCCTTCGATGCAGGTTGATCCTCGTGCGCGTTCCCCAGCGCGTCGTTCAAGCGCATCGCTGCGGACACGACGTAGACAAACACGGCCTGCGCGGGCGCGCCATCACGCCAGCGCACGCGTCCGCGTAGCGTGTGCCCCTTGACCAACACGACCTCGATCGGATCCTTCGCCTTGAACGGGTCGAGCGGCCCAACGGCTGCGGCGGCATAGCCCTGCGCCTCGATGTAGACATGCACGGGTTTCCCTACACCCGCGGAACCCTCGAAGACGGCATCGCCGCTCGCATCCGTGAACACCCCGCGCGAAGCGTTCAGATAGCGATCCTGGCTCATCGACACGCGTGCCCACGGCACGGGTGCGCCGTCCTCATTGCGGACGCGCAACCGGACGAGCGGGCGCGCTTGAAGGTCCAGGACAACATCGCCCAGGTCGACCTCGCGACCGAACGTAACCTCGACGTCGTGCTCCGACTTCGCATCGGAGTGCACCCACTCGGCCGCGCTCACGGCGATGGTGTAGGGGCGAGTCTTGTCGCGCTCCGCCGACAGCGGATACACGAAGCGGCCCAACGCATCGCTCCGTACACCGCTGCCCAACTTGCCTCCCTGTAGTGGATCGGCTCTCTGGATGTGCGCGTCCGCGACGGGGACGCCTCCACCGTCGACCACCCGCCCGACTACGTGAGCCATAGACCAGAGCTTGAAATTGCGTGTCGCGCGCTCGCCCGACTCGGGTGCTTCGAGGCTCACGCTCCCCGTGCGATACCCTTCCGTGCGTACGACCAACGCAGCGTATGTACGCCCTTTGCCTGCCGCGTTCGTCGCGACGTCGCCAAAGCCGCGCGCTGGCGCCCGCAGAATCACGTAGCGACCGTCCGGCCCGCTCACGCCGCGAGCCAGCGTGCGCGCCTCCGATCGGGACTCGCTCAGAAACCCGCGCGTATCTTTCGTCCTCTGCGAAAGCTCCACCGTCACCACGGCACCCGCTAGAGGCTCACCGGTTCGCGCATCGATCACGATTCCTTCGTACGTCGCACCACGCGTCAGTACGAGGTCGACTGCCTTCTCCCGCGCGTGCGCCAGCGGTAGCGAGTGAATCTCTGTGACTGCATAACCGGCGCCGTGCGCCTCCAGCCAGGAGTGCCAGTACTCGGAGATGCGCGGCAGGCCCGCAAACGCATACGTGCCGTCCGCATCGGAGACCGCTTCCCGCTGCACGTTGCGATCGCGATGGACGCCGTGCCAGCGAACGGTGGCTCCGGCGACGGGCTTCCCCTTGATATCCGTGACGCGACCAACGAGATCGGAACCGCGTTCGAGGCAAATGTCGGGGGAGGCGCGGAGGGGGTGGGGCGCGCTCGGAGTCGGCTCGGACGCCATGAACCCCTGCGCTTCGATGACGATGGACTGGGGCTCGGCGTGCTCGAACCGAAACGCTCCGTCGCCGTCGGTGTGGGCGACGACGGTTCCCTGTGGAGCGCCCTGTGCGATTCGCACGCGGGCACCGGAGATGGGGATGCCGTCTTCGTCGACGACTCGCCCCCGGTGGATGGAGGCTTGCTGCCCCGTCTCACCCTCGTGGCCGTCTCGCGGCACGTCCAACGCGAGATGTGGCTGACGCGCCGTGTGTCGCGCGGGGGAGTTGGGGCCGTCGTCATCCGTGCCGAGCAGCTTGATCGAGACGATCGTCACGAGTGCCATGAGAACGACGGCGGCGACGAGAACGACGTTTTTCTTCACGAGAATTCCTCCGGTTCGTGCGAGTCCGGCCTGTGCGTCGGCGAGCAGCCACGCGGGCGCCAACGCCGGCGCCATCAGGCGCGGGTCAAGACGGGTTCGAAGGAGTGACCGACCGCGCTGGATGCGCTTCTTCGTCGCCTCCTCGGACAGTCCGAGGAGCCCCGCCACTTCGCGCACGGACAGGCCCTCCAGATGATGGAGGATGACCGCATCGCGATAGCTCGCGGGCAGTTCCGAGACACGGCGACGAACCTCTCGTGCGGTTTCGGCGGATTCCAACGCGCGAACCGGCGGGTCGCCGGCCGCGGGGGCGCGCTGGAGCTGGCGGGCGAGGCTCTGCTGGTGGCTCTCGCGTGCCTTGGCGGCATAGGCGATGCGCACGGTGGCCGTGATCAACCACGGAAGCACGCGCGGGACAAACTCCCCGTCGCGCTCTCGCATGAGCGAGAAGTAGGCCAGTTGCAGGCAGTCCTCCGCGCGATCCGCGGGCACGATGCGACTCGCCACGCGCAGGAGTCGTCGCCGCGTCCGGCGCACGAGTTCCGCCGCCGCTGCGTCGTCGCGCTCGCGTCGGTAGCGGTCGAGCAGGGCTTCCAGCGTCGGTTCGGGCACTCCATGAAGAGTAGTGCGTCGCCACGGCTCCAGGGGACGCGAGTTTCAGGAAACCTCTGCATGACGCCGCGTTTTCAGGTGGTACAGGCGGTACCAGGTTCAATTGCTGCAACTCGCATGGCGCGAGTCTTCCCGGGCCTCGGGCGGCAGAGCTTCGCATCGCGCCATGTTCTACACCCCAAACGACTCGGACGCGGATCCAGGTGTGCCTGTTCACTGAGGATGCGGCACGCGTGCCGCATCCTACCGTCGCAAGTGCCTACCGTTGCGGGGGATAGGGCGCGCGCGTGGCGAAAGACATTCGCTTCGGCACGACGCGGGTGTCGCGGCGCCGATTGTTACCCGCCGCTGACAGTTCGAACGGGACCCGAACGTACAATCTCGGCGTGAGCAGCGTCCTGCTTTGCGGCCTCTTGCTTTTCGCCACGCCGGCGGACGAGCTGTTCCATGAGGTCGAGGTGCGGGTCGGCCGCGATCTCACCGAGCGGGATGTCGGAGCGTGGGCGCGCGCGCTGGCTGCGGAGCCGATGCCGAATGCCCCGGACGCCACGTTCGAGCGCCTGATCGTCGCCTCGCTCGCCGGCCACGAAGTCGAGGCGAAGCGCGTTCTTGACGATATGGCCGAGCTCTCCGCGGAGCGTCAACGCGAGCTGGAATGCGTCGGCATGTTCCTCCTCGGCCGCGACGACTACGAACTCGCCCGTCATGCACACGACCGCCTGCCGCACATGCACTGTGGCTGGACCTACGTCCTTGTCCGTGTCCTGGCAGCACGCGAGGATCCCGAGAAGCTAGAGCAGTGGCTGGCTCGGCAGGCATCCATCAATCGCGCCTACATCGACGATCAGGCGTGGTTCGCGAAGCGGCGAGGGAAGTTGGATCGCATCCTCGAGAAGCTCGAACGTGCCATCCTGGACAAGCAGTCGCTGCGGTTGTTCCTGCGCGTGGCGAGTCGCGTGAACGCCCGGTGGCGGCTCGACAACTTGCCGGGTCGATTCCAACCGAAGAGTCGATACGCGACCTACGAGGTGGGCTGCCTGCTCAGCACCTCTTACCCCTGCGTAGCCCTCGTCTATCTGGAGCGGTCCCTCCGCATGCCGTTCACGGACGAGGACACGCGATTGTTCGGGGAGGTTCGAAGGGGAACGGGCGTCGACTTGTTCAGCGGCGAGGCACCGTCGGACCCAAAGACGTTGCTACCGGGCTGGACGAAGCGGCAACTCTTGAGTCTCTACCACCGGACCGGTCAGCCGAAGCGCGCGCAGGCGCTGCTCGAGGAGATCGCGAAGGACTACCCGGACGGCATTCCCAGTGACTTCGTCCGGTTTGCCGGGCAGGTGCAAGCGCGCTCCGGCGAGAGGGTCATTGCGAAACGCGTCGAGGAGGCGCCCGGCAAGGACACCGCCAAGTACTGGCTGCAACGGGCGTCGTACTACGACGGTCGGGCGGAGTACGACGAAGTTGCGAGGTCGTACCTCGAGGCGATCCAGCTGGTGACCAAGGAACAGAAGACCCGCATCGTGCTCCAGTTCGCGGACTGGGCAACTCACCGCCAACGGATCGCGCAAGCAGCTCCGTCGATGCGAGAGCGAATGCGGTCCATCGACGTCGCGAGCAGGAGTTTCCTGGATCTCGCCATGCGAATCCCGGACGGAGACGAGTCTCTTTGGAAGCACCTCAGCGCGGTCGAACGCTGGGGTAAAGGGCAGCAAGATGTCCTGGAGAGGCTCGCTCGAGGCTCAAGCGCGGCGAGACGCGACCTGGTTTGGAAGCGAGCCGAGCGCCTTGCGAAAGACAAGGACCCTTCCCGCGCCTCCACCCTCGCCTGGATGATGCTCCGGCTCGGGGAGCCCGCGCGTGCGGCCGGGCACTACGCGGAGGCGATTGCGCGCTTGCCGGAGGGCGAGGAGCGCGAGCGCCTGCGGTGGTATCTCTACCGGGCGCACAAGGAGGCGGGCCACTGGAAGGAAGCGCTTGCCTTGTGGCAGGCCGCGCGGAAGCATCTCGGTGTACGCGAAGCGCCCCGACACCAGCGAGGACTCGCCGTTTGTTGCGCGCGCGCCGGACAAAGAAAACTCGCGATGAGGCTCTGGGCCCAAAGCACGAACTTCGACCGCATGAACTTCCAGGGCTTGGACGACATGGTCGACGCGGGGCTGCGCCAGGAACTGACCGCGTACTACACCGACCTCGCGAAAGCCGATCCGCTCACCCTCGCTCCGAAACGCGCTCTCGCGCTGCTCGAATCGAACTGAGGCGCCGCGTTTTCCGGGGCCATGCCGCACCTCCCGGAACCGTCACCTCTGCAGGTTGGTGCGGTTGATGCGCGTTGTGGGACTCGTCGATAGAATCCTGACGATGATCTCCGCATTGCTCATTCTCCTCCTTGCGCAGACCGAGCCTACGGAGGTTGCCGTGCGGCCCGACCCCGAGGGGGAGCCGACCCAAGTCACCGCGTCCATCGTTGTGCTCGACATGACCGACATCGTTGACGTCCGGCAGTCGTTTACGGCGGACGTGTATATGAAGCTGGAGTGGAAGGACGCGCGGTTGGCCCGGGACGACGCAGCCAAGGTGCGGCGGTTCGGGCTGGAACAGGTTTGGAATCCCAATATCCAGGTTCTGAACGAGAATTCGCTGACCGCGCAGCTCCCCTTCGTCGTGAGCGTCACGCGCGACGGAAGTGTGGCGTACATGCAGCGGTTCATCGGGACGTTCACGATTCCCCTCCACCTGGCGCACTTCCCGTTCGACTCGCACCGTCTCCCGATCTCGATTGTGGCTGCCGGATACTCGCCGGACGAGGTGCAGTTCGTCGCCCACGGGCAGTTGAACGGGCGAGAGGAGCAGCTCACGCTGGCGGGCTGGACGATCGACGCAGGTCGTCCCCGCATCGCGCCGTACCAAGTGCATCTGCTGGACCGGACCGTCGCCGGCTTTGAGTTGGAGTTTCAAATCCGCCGCGTCTCCCTGTTCTATCTCTTGCGGCTCATCGGTCCGCTGCTGCTGATCGTCCTGATCGGTTGGGGCACCTGCTGGATCAATCCGCTCGATACCGGCGCGCAGATCCGGCTCGGTGCCACCGGCTTTCTTACCCTCGTCGCCTATCAGTTCGCGGTCGGCGGCCTGCTGCCGAAAGTCTCCTACCTCACGCGCATGGACATGTTCGTGGCGGGCATCACATTGATCATCTTCTGCTGCCTCGCAAAGGCGGTCCTGGGTGACCACCTGCGCGCAAAGGGGGGGGAGGATACGGTCGTGAAGATCAATCGCGTGTTCCGCTGGGCGTACCTCGGGGCCGTCCTTGTGGTTACCACGGTCGCGTTCTGGCTCTAACGCGGCGTTCCGCGCCGTCCGCGCGCGCAGCGGCGCCGGTACCGTCAAGGCGGCGCTTGAGAATTGACGCCGGATGTCGCAAAGTTGGCACGTTATGCGTGGAATCGGAATCACCCTGCTCCTGTCCCTCCTTGCTTGCCAGGCGCCCCGCGCGTCCGAACCGCCCAGCGAGGTGAAGATCGAGAACCTGCTCGCGAAGGAACTCAGCGAGCACATCGCATCCGACCGCGAAGTGTTCATCAGCTACGTCGAGCTGCCTCCGAACACCACGCTCCCGCGCCACTGGCATCCGGGGGAGGAGTTCTACTACGTCATCGACGGTGTGGTCACAGCCGAGCTCGACGGCAAGCGGACATCGGTTGATCGAGCCGGAGCAGCCGGACACATCCCGTTGAAGATGGTGCACACGGCGATCACCGGCTCCGAGGGCGCGCGCCTGGTCGTCTTCCGTGTCCACGAAATGGGCCAGCCGCACCGCAACGTGGTGGAGCAGGAGTAGCGAAGGCTCGTTCGCTCAAACGAATAGGGGAGCGTGGCCTGTTCCGTGCAGGGCACGCGATCGCGTGGCACGATTCGTTCGAACCCGGCTCCCCTCGCGCATTCCATTCGCGCCACGCCGGCGCAGCAAACGAACCTGGAACCGTCTTCCACGCAGGAAACGAACCTGGCACCGTCATCCGCAGGTATTCACCGCTTCTGCGCGCCCAGCTCCCGTCGCAACTGATTCAGGAACTCGTTCAGCGGCTCCGTGAAATCGAGCTCGACGGTTTCGCCGGCTGTTACCGCAGCGGTCTGCTCCCATCGCCTGCCGCCCGCGTTCGCAATCACGCCGATCGTGTACGTACCGGGAGCAAGCGCCGCGATGCGCAGCGAATCGCTCACCACGCGGAATTCGCCGCGCCAATCCGCGGGGACGCCACGGCGTTCGTACATCGCGTAGGTGCGGTTGTCCGGCACCGGTCGCACGCTGAACTTCACGTGCAGCTTGCGGTGGCCGCGCGGCAGTCGAACGCGCACGGTTCCTCCGTCGGCCGCGACCACGTCTTGCACGTGCGCATCGCCGCCCCCGAGGTTGAGCTCGAACAGCTGGGTGGGCCACGCGGGCGCGTCGTCCGGCGACGAAACACGGCACCAGTAGCGGTCGGCGGGCACGTCGATTTGCACCTTGCTGCCCGGGTTCTCCGTCTTGCCGTAGGTGTACGCGGACGGATCTCCGACGGCGCGCAACTCGATACGCACTCCGTCTACAGGAAGCCCGCCTTCGGTTGCCACCTGCATCACCACGGTTGAGTTCGGCGCCTCATAGGGCTCGACCATGATCGTGATTTCGTCGCGTGCCGTACCGGCGGGCACCTCGACGCTGGTCGGCTTGCTCGCCTCGAACCCCTGAGCCTCCGCGCGCACACGATGAGGACGGCCGGTTTCCAGACGCAGGATCAGCGTCTCGCGATCTCCGACGGTCGCTAGCAGCGCGTCCCCGCCCTCGAAGAGGCGATAGATGCGGCGGGTCGTTTCCACTCGTTGGTTCGACTCGCTGTCGACCAGATGAACGATGACTTCGGCCAACTCGGAATCGACCACCGTCCCCTGCAGCGGCACCTCGTCGGACGGCTGCGACGATGGCTTGGCCTTCGCACTCTGCGCACAGGCCGCGCTAACCCCGATCAGTACGGCGTGCGCGCACCACAGCTTCCATCCACTCACGCGGTGCAGTGTAGCCCGGAGAACGCTTGCGCTCCGAACCCTGCTTACCGCCTAATTGAGATGTGGTGAAGAGATTCCTGAGACCCAAGATGTCGGGCAAGCGGATGTTCGGTATCGGCACGCTGCTGTTTGTGGCTGCCGCGCTCCTGATCTGGCCGCTCGTCCCTCCGCCGCTTCCGAAGACGATCCGAATCGGCACCGGGCCTGCGGACGGTCGCTATCGCGTGTTCGGCGAGCGGATCGCCAATCGTCTCCGGACGCAGGGGTTCGAAGTGGAACTGGTGGCGTCCGAGGGCTCATCGGAGAACCTCGCGCGCTTGCAGGAGGCAGACTCGCGCCTCGACGTGGCCATCGTGCAGGGAGGTGTGGCGGACTCCGCATCGGCCGCGCAGGTCGAAGGCATCGCGAGTCTGTTCTACGAACCCATCTGGATCTTCCATCGCAGCGAGGACCCGTACGATTTGATGTCGGATCTGCGCGGGAAGACGATTGCGATCGGGCGCCCCGGCAGCGGGAGCGCGCCACTCGCCCGATCGCTGCTGGCTGCCAACGGGGTGATCGACGGGGATTCGCACGGTTCGCGTTTGGTCCCGCAGGGAGGGGAGCCGGCGCTCGCGGCATTGCGCGCCAAGAAAGTCGACGCGGCCATCTTCGTGCAGGCGCCGACCGATCAGATGATCCACCACCTGTTCGAGAGCAAGGATGTGGCGTTGATGCTGTTCCAGCGCGGGGACGCCTACGCGGCGCGCTTCGGGCACTTGAACGTGTTGCACATTCCGCGCGGTTTCGTCAGCTTCGAGCGCGATCTTCCGAAGCGCGACGTGCAGTTGCTCGCGACCACCGCCAACCTGGTCATGCGCAAGGACACGCATCCGCGCCTCGTGCCCCTGCTGATTGAGATGTGTCGCGACGAACTCGTCAAGGGGTCGATGCTGGCCGCGCCTGGCGTGTTTCCGTCCATCGACGACGTCGACGTCCCGCCGAGCGAAGTGGCGGTGCGCTACTTCCGGCGCGGTCCGTCGTTCCTGTATCGCTACCTTCCGTTCCAGCTCGCGCACGCCGTCAATCGCATGGTGCTGTTGCTGATCCCGCTGCTCACGCTGCTCTATCCGTTGGTCAAGGGAGCGGGGCCGCTCTACCGCTGGATCGTGAACCGGCGCATCTATCCGTGGTACCCCGTGCTGCGGGATCTGGAGCACGCGCTCGACGCCGCGCAATCGCCGGAAGAGCGAGCGGAGATCGCGAGACAGTTCGACGAACTCGACGACAAAGTGGCGGCGATCAAGGTGCCGACTCGGTTCACGGGGGAGGTGTTCGAGCTCCGGCGGCACATCGCTCTGGTGCGAGGGAAGCGGCCGGCGGACCTAAAGTCAGACCCCACAGCGGGTTAGCGATGCCCGGGATAGGGCGTCCGGTTGTCCAGAATCTGGGCTAGACTGTCTTGGGCTATTCGACGTTCGGCTTTTGGAGATGCATATGCTTCGTTCACTTGGAATCTTCGCTGCGATCGCACTCGCGTTCGCCATCGCTGAACCCGCTCAGGGTCAGTGCTGAGGCGGAGGCGCCTCATCCGCCGGGTCCGGCGGAATCTCTTCGGGTAGTGGCGGCTCTGGCGGTGTGCCCTCCGGCAGCGGAAGCGGCGCGGCGCGCGCGGGCGGTCGCTCGTCCACAAGCGTTATCAATCTGCCGCAGTTCCGCGTCAGCTGGCGCGACGTGACCGAAGTCAAGATCGATGTCACCTCGGGCATGACCGAAGAGCAGGCGAAAGCGCTCAGCCGCAACGACAAGCCGCTGATGGTTTACGTCTACAACGACCTCGCCGATGAGGAGGCGCGCTACTCGATCGAGAACGCGTCCGCATTCTTCGACGACAAGGTCGCCGTTGGCGCCCGGTTGTTCGACTGCGTCCGCATCGACCTCGAGAGCGCCCAGAGCGATGGCGCCCTCAAGGAGCACCTCGGTCGCGACAACACGATCATCTTCCTGCGTCCGGACTACAAGTTCGCGGGTGCCATCGAGTTCAAGTCCACGAAAATCAAGCCCCGCTCCGTGTTCGGCGCGATGTGCAAGACGATGAAGCTGGACTACAAGAACTGCGTGGCGACGACCTACAAGAAGATGAAGTCGATCCAGAAGGAGCGCGTCAAGCTTCAGCCGGATGCGCGCAAGGTCGCGGAGTTCGACGAGAAGATTCTCAAGGAGTCCAGCGCTAAGAAGCGCGAGAAGCTCGTCAGCAGCCGCGACAAGGCGCAAGAGGAGCTCGACGCCAAGCACGCGAAGATCGACGAGAAGGAGAACGAACTCTTCAACCTCGTCGCCAAGGGAAGCGACGGCAAGGCGTAAACGAAGAGTCGAATTCCGTCGACTGTTTCCAGGACAGTACAGCGTCCGGAGGACTTCCTCCGGACGCTTTTTTTTGACTATGGGTGTGCTCCGTCGGCGGATAGTGGTAGTTTGAATTTTGCCGGGAACGCGATTGCCGCGGACATCCGGCAGACACGCTCTCTTTAGAGAGCAGCGGTGACGAACATGAGTTAGTTTGTTACCGCTTTTTTCGTGCGCGGCGGGTTTTTGATCTGTGGGCGCCCCAACCCACAGATGGTTCCTGATCCGCGGGCACCCCAACCCAGCCACGAGTCGCAGCGTTGCCGCGACCTGGCGGGCGGCCAGTGGTCCTGACCCACGCACGCACGAAGTTTCGCCTAGGTCGCGACTGCGAACCGTGAACGGCGAACCGTAAACCGAGTGCTCCTGGGCCCTCGCGTCCCACTCCGAGACATCCCGGCATCCTCCAGGACCTCAAGCGTCCACCGTATTAGTTCGATAGTACGGCTGCATGACCTACCGGGTTGATCAGTCGTCCACCGTTTCGCCTTCGCGGCAGCTCGTCGAGGCGGTGCTGGACGGTGTGGCGGCTGGATCGATTCGGCCCGGCGACAAGCTGCTCTCCGTGCGCGCTCTCGCGGCGGAAGCGCTCGTCAACCCCAACACGGCGGCTCGCGCCTATCGCGACCTCGAGCAGATGGGCGTCGTCGAAGGGCGCAACGGTCGCGGTGTGTTCGTGACGCACGACGGTCCGCAGATCGCTCGTGCCGCGCGCACGACGGCCACGCTCGACGCCTACAAGCGCGCCGTAGCGGAAGCGTTGCGTGCCGGCCACCCGGCCGACGCCCTGCGCAAGATTATCGAATCACAGATGGAATCCCTCGACGGCCAATCCGTCCAGGAGGTGGGTAATGAGTGAACTGATTCTCTCCGCACACGGACTCGTCAAGCGATTCCGTCGCAACGTCGTTCTCGACGACTTCAGCCTTGAGCTCGAGCGCGGTCGTGTGACCGTTTTGCTGGGGCGTAACGGCTCCGGCAAGTCGACCTTCATGAAGCTGTGTCTCGGCCTGCTGAAGCCGGACGCGGGCACGCTGAAGGTCTGCGGGCATGATCCGTTGCGCAAGGCGAAGCGTGTTCGGCAGTCGATCGGCTACGTGCCCGACAAGCCGGACTGCTACCAGTGGATGACGCCGCACGAGTTGTATCGCTTCCTCGCGCCGCAGTATCCGACCTGGAACCGCGACGAGGTCGATCGGCTGGTCGCAACCCTCGCCATTCCGATGGCGACACCTTTCTCGGGCCTCTCCCGCGGCGAGGGCATGAAGGCGATGCTGGTTGCAGCGCTCGCCTCCGGTCCGGAATTGCTGCTCCTCGATGAACCTTTCGCCGGCCTCGACGCCGTCGTGAGGGACGAGGTGCTTCGCGGCGTCATCGGCGCCCTGCGCGAGGGAGAACAAACCGTGCTCTGCACGACGCACGATCTCGACGTCGCCTCCCGAATTGCGGACGACGCTGCCATGCTGTCCGCCGGCCGCATCGTTGCGCACGGTCCGCTCGCCGACGTGCTCGGCACCGAAGATCGCATGCCCGAGCGCATGAAGGAACTGCTGGCGGAGGCGAGCGCGTAATGAACCGATTCCGCCAATACCTCTGGAAGGAGTGGCGCGACAACCGCGCCATCGCCCTCGGGATTCTCGTGGCCGTTCCGGCGCTCGTCGGCCTGGCGACGTTCTTCCTGCCCGACTCGATCGCCGGCGACCCGCTCTTCGTGCAGGTCTGCGCGTGGGGCACCCTCGCGATCACGATTCTCGCGCTCGGTTCCGATCTGGTGCCGGCGGAGACGCGTCGCGGTCGCATCTCCTTCCTGGCGCGCCTGCCCTCCGATCTCAACGTCGCGTTTGCGGCGAAGGTCGCGCTGCTGATGATGGCGATCGTCTTCTCGACGGCCTATGGTTTCGCGGCCGGCGCGCTGTTCGGCGGTTGGCCGGACGGCGGC
>Ga0070728_10002520_pt1 | contig 22643 bp, 18 predicted proteins | sample tdDd471_FD_66723 | JGI IMG/M metagenome (GOLD analysis project Ga0070728, IMG submission 66723) | Marine sediment microbial communities from the Atlantic coast under amendment with organic carbon and nitrate - tdDd47.1 | ecosystem: Environmental > Aquatic > Marine > Coastal > Sediment | place... | reverse complement strand
CCAAACAAATTTTGAGAACTTATAATCAGGATTGAGTTCAAAAAATCATAATCACAACAGGGCCGTTGGATTGGGAGGAGCTAATGAAACGTATTGCCGAAAGCATAGTTTTTTTGTTTATATGCTTAATGGTAACATCTTCATGCACAAACACACAGGTTTCACTAGGTCAGATTGATGATATTAATGACGGTGATCTTATTGAAGATGAGCCAGTAATTATCGACGGAGATTTTGCTGAAGACGAACAGGCAGTTGTCGATGGTGATCTTTTCGAAGATGAACAGATGATTATTGATGGTGACAGTGAAGAATATGAGACCATTGATGCCGAAGAAGAGACTTCTTGTCCTATCGGTTTTTGCAATATTTCAGGTTCGTGTATCGCCGATAAAACCAGACATCCAGATCTTCTTTGTGCCATTTGTGATTATTCGTTAGACCCGTACAACTGGTCAGCACTCTCAAGTAATATCCAATGCAGATCTGCCAGAGGAAAATGTGATCTGCCAGAATTTTGTGATGGATCAACTTTTTTCTGCCCCATGGACAAAAAAGCAGCTTTGTACACACCATGTGATGACTCGTTGTTATGCAATGGACGTGAAAAATGCGATGGTGATGGTCAATGTATTTCCGGTTCACCTGTTGTTTGTGATGACAACAAGGAATGTACAATTGACATGTGCAATCCCTTCACCGGCGAGTGTAGCTTTTCAACAAAAAGTGACTATTGTTTGATTGACAACACCTGCTATAAAACACAAACAGAAAACCCGGATAACTACTGCAAGTTATGCATATCTAAAGAGTCGCAAACAGAATGGACAGCAAAAGAACGTGGCTCGAATTGCGATTCAGATAACAATATTTGTACTGATGACATCTGTGATGGATTGGGTAATTGTACTCATATTAATAATGCTGCCACCTGTAATGATTACATTGACTGCACCGATAATGATGTTTGTGAAAACGGAAACTGTAGTGGTACAGTGTACGACTGTAACGAACATGGTCAGTGCAATTCAAGCAATGATTATTGCACCTGTTATGAAGGTTTTGCAGGAAATTATTGTGATCAATGCGCAACTTTCTATCAGGATAATGATGAAAATGGCACTTGCAAAAAATCATGCAGCTATCCTGATATCTGTGGAAATTTCACCTGTGATGATTCAAGCGGAACAGTTGACTGTGGAGATTGTCAGCCCTGTGAGATGGAACAGGTAATTAAATTTGGTGGCATCTCACACGACATTTCTATAGAAGGAAATGTTGCGGTTATCGCCGGAGGTTACGGCGGACTGTTTTTATTTGATGTATCAGATCCCTTGAACCCGGAACTTTTAAGTACTTATAATGCGCTTGGGCGTGTGTATCACGTTATCGTTATCGACAGCATTGCCTACATTACCAATGTTTCTCTGGGACTTGAAATAGTCGACATTTCTGATCCTGAAAATCCCAGGTTTATAAGCAGTTTACCAATATCAGGAACATTTATAGATTTGTCTATTGCAGACAACAAGGCTTATCTGGTAGGAGGATACAGCTACCTCTATATCGTAGATATAGCAGATCCGCACAATCCGTTTGTCATATCCAGATCTCATCCGACGTACAGCGGTTTGAACAGGGTTTTTGTAAGTGATCAAAAAGCCTATCTTGTTTCTTTCTATCACGGTTTGGTAGTCGTGGATGTTTCAGACAGTTCATATCCTTTTAAGTTAAGTGAATTCAGTATTAGATATGATCCTTATCAAATATACGTTGAAAACAATCTGGCATATGTCACGTCAGGGATTCATGATGCATCTGCGGGCATGGAAATCCTTGACCTGGCGGATCCAAGAAACCCCATATCGCTGGGATACTATGAAATAAACGCCACCGGTTTTGATGTACTTGTAAAAGATAATAAAGCCTATGTAGCAGCAGGCCCACAAGGAATGCAAATCATTGATGTAGAAGATCCTGTCAATCCTGCATTGATTCGAAAATATTATTCAAGGGGTTGGCCTACTGGAATCACAATGAAAGATAGTACCATTTATATCGCCGGATATATTCATGGACTGGAAATGGTTGATATTGAAGATAGCACCAATCCAGGGTACCTTTCTTATTACGATCTGCCAAGTAATGTTAAATCTGTTTTTGTAAGAGATAAGATAGCTTATGTTGTTGATGGTTTGGCAGGTCTGCATATTATTGATATTCATGATGCTCAAAACCCGAAACCGCTTAGCGACTATGACAGACTTGGTCTGGCTTTAGACATTGTTGTCAAAGGCGACATTGCCTACATTGCTTTTGATAATGGTAGCATTGAAACCATGGATATCTCAGATCATGCCAATCCAAAAAAACTAGCACAAAGCACTAGCTCAACCAAGGCGAAATCTGTGTTTGTGGAAGGTCATTTTGCCTATGTTACATGCAAAGATGGCATGCAAATTTTGGATGCAACTGATCCGAAAAGGCTGGAATTGATGTCAACTTTCAATACCGCTGGACTGGCAGATGATGTATTTGTTTGTAACAACATTGCCTACTTAACTGACGACCAAACGGGTTTAATGCTGATTGATGTTACAGACCCCGCAAATCCTCTGATGATAAACAGTATCTCAACACCGGGCCCGGCTTTAGATGTTTTTATCAGCGAACAAATAGCCTATGTTGCTGACGGTGAATATGGTATTCAATTGATCGACATATCTAATCCTGAGAATCTACGATTGATGGCAACTTTCGACACTACAAGCGAATCTCGCGGTGTAACCGTTGAAGGACAGATTGCCTATGTTGCAGATCACCTTGGTGGCTTATTAGCGATAGATGTTGCAGATCCTGAAAATCCTCAACTGCTTTACAGCCTTGAGATGCATCCTCCAATACACGGAGTTTTCATTGATGGAAATTACGCCTATCTTTCTGCAACTATTGGGGGACTACAGGCCGTTCAGATAAGGTCATGCAGTTGTATTACAGGTTTTGGCGGAATAGATTGTGAAGAATGCGCAACAGGTTTTTCAGGAGAGAATTGTGATCAATGTGCAGATGGATTCTCAACCTATCCCAATTGCACCAGTTTTTCCAGCACTTTCTGGTAAGTTCAGTAAAGTTATTTCCGCTATGCCATAACAACAAAACCCGGCCAAAGGCCGGGTTTTGATGATTTAATTATGGTATTTTTAGAACTCTACCGACATTCTGAACTGTACCGTCTGAGCGATGTTGGGAGCTGAGAACCAGGTCGGCTCACGTATACCATCTGCGTTTACATAGTCCGCATCCCAGTAGCCGAAAGCCTGTCCGGGGAAGAACACACCATATTGCAGGGAAGCACCAAAGCCATCGAATGATTTGTAGAAGATTTCCAGATCAAGCTCTGTTCCTAAGAATCGGCTTGGAAGTCTTTCCACCGGTAAACCACCAACAACATCTTCCATGCTTTCAAATTTCATGTGCTCATATGAAGGAGTTGAATCCGGTTCCATGGCCCAGGACAAAATCAGGTCGAGTCTCGCACCAATGGTGGGTAAAATGTTGTACTGGATAGACGGCTTCAGATATGTGGCATCTGTTACCATACCGATGATCTCACGGAAGAGAATCAAATCAATATGATAGTCCGGATCGAAGCGGAAATTATTGACTGAATGATCTTCGATGTTTGCTCCATTTTTGGTGCGTTTGTATTCAGAGTCGGCGTACTGTTTGTTCTCGTACGGGTACTGTCCGAAACCCTGGTAGGGATCGCCGGAGGCCAAACCCCATTCAACGCCAAGTTTAAGTGCATCGTCGAGGAATTTGTAATCGGCTTTCAAAGCCAGAGCGTATTGGTCGAGAGTAAGACGGGTGGGAGCAATACCTTTTCTCTCGTTTTCGGCCTGTGTCCCACTGTCTGCGGCTGCATCACCGATGGTTCCATGAATGTAGACACCTTCAAGTTCCAGATGAAAACCTTTATAAAGCAGCTTGAACCAAATGTCACCGATGTACATCAGAAGATCACGCTCAATCAGTTTGGAGCGCAAGTTCTGTCTGGAGGCAAAATCTCCCGCAGGTGTTGAACCGTAAGGAACATTCGATCCGCCAGTTGTAGCATTTTCCAGACTGTATGACTGCCAGCGAACCACGTTATAGAAACCGTAATCGACGACCACATCACCGTTTTCAAGCAATTCTTCAGCTTCGGCATCGTTATGCTTTCTGGCAAAACCGAAAACAACCTGCTGCACATCATCAAGCTGGGTAGCATCTTTGGACTGACCATAGAACTCAAAGGCCGATTCGTTGGTGATGCCTTCGTTGACAAAATCCATTCCGGCAAACAGGGTATGCTCGAACAATTTGGTGCCGAACATGATACGGTCAACCGTATCGCCATAGTCGCTGTCGATAGAATTACCATCGTTAATAAAAATTCCCATGCCCCAATGTGAAGGCATACGACCGAATCTTATTTCACCAACAGGGGTTCTGATCTCGGCCCAGACTCTTTTTATCGAGATGGAATCTGATTGCGCGTTTGCTCCTGCAATTGGAGAAACCTGCGAGGTGGAAAAGCCGGAGATACCGGAAGCCAAACCACCAGGGCCACCACGAAGGTAGGTATCCGGGGTTGTACCAAGAACGATATTGTCCAGCACATCAATCTGCATTTTGATTTTGATATCTTCGCTGATGTTCAGGATCGGGTTTAAACGCAAACGCATATTGGTTGTGCCAATGGTATTTTCTTTGCGGTCATCGTTCCACGCATCCTGATCGGCGGTGGTGGTTCCTGCATCGCCAAGCGGACGCAGCTCATTGTACACACCGATATCAAGTTGATGAAAGAGGTCGGCGCGCAATCTGAAATATCCATGAAGCTCGAAGAATTTGACCTGCTCTTCTTCAGCCAGATATCCCTCTTCGTCACCTTCAATCTGTTCCAGATCTTCGAGACCTTCCATGTCAAGATCTTCAATTGAAAGATCGTCTTCCTCAAATTCCTGTTCTTCTGGTTCCTGTTCAACAGGCTCCTGCTCGGCAGGCATTTCCTCTACAGTCTCAACAGCAGTTTCGTCTGCTGCTGCCGGGGCAGGTTCAGTAGCTTCGACAGCCTTAGTGTCAGTTTCAACAGGAACAAGTGGAGTTTCCTCTTGAACAGCTTCATTTGTTTTTTCTTCGGTGGCAGTTTCTTCCTGGGCAAAAGCAAATGATGAAGCCAGGATAAAAGATACAATAATCGTCCAGCCTAAGAAGGTCCGTTTCATAACGTCTCCCCTCGTAAAACGAGATCAAAAACTAAAAAAAATCAACTAAATCAGGTCGCAATTTTGAGTAGTTTCAATATCATGCAGGCCGAAGTTATGTCAAGTCTTTTGTAGGAACAAAAGCGTTCTAACTATTTGTCTTTCAAGAAAAATCTTGACACTGACCTGCAAATGTTATACGAAAAATTCAACCAACTCTATTTGCAAAAAGTAGATTTCCAGGGAGAAATCAGTATGAACACAAGAATCTGGATCGCGACTCTCATTTGTATAGTCTCTATACTGTTTGTTTCACCACAGGCAAAAGCAGAGGGTAATTCCTTTAATAACAAATATGCAGCCCCTTTTGGTACAGAGCCTGATGTAAGAGTTGAAAACGAAGTTCGTTTCAGCTATTTCACCAAGCAGGGAGCTATCTCCGGTCTGGCTGCGGGGCAAAATGTTGATATTGACAAGCCTGCGCACGGAGGTGTTTTTGCTATCCAATTGGCCATGGAAGATTTTGTATCTTTCGAGCTAAAAACCATCTGGACCAGAATCGCTGAAAAATCAACCTTTTACAGCTGTGCCGGATCAGACAGAGACTGCGCCCTTGAAAAAACATCATATGCCGACTCCAATATAGTGATCGGGCTTACTCCAAAATATCGCTTTTTAACCAACGACTGGTTTTGGGGTACAGTTTCACTGGAAGTTCTCTTTCCTCTGAGTACCGGAAAAAGTCAGACCAAGGATTACCTGATAAACCCCGGCCTGCAAATGTTTTTTGATACCGGAGACTGGTTCGGCATTGAAGTTGACACTTCACTGCTAATGGCCGTGGCTGATCCCGAATCAGACGAGCAGACAGACGTAGTTCAAGTACCTACCGATAACGACAGGAAATTCATTGCCGGTATCTTTGCCAGAGTTAATTTTCTCTTGAAACTCTACAACAGACACTTCATCAACCTGCAAATTGACGACACTGCCTGGTTCCACGAACTGGATTCCGAAAGAAATGAATACGTCAGGCGCATTATCAGCGGGGAACGTGAACTTACGACCGAACAGGATCGCTTCGACAAGACATATTTCTCCAACCATCAACTGAATGTCGGTCTTGGCTACAGAGTCAACCTCTCCATTTTTGAAGCCGGTTTTGGTGGCTGGGTCGCAGTAACTGATCGTGATCGCAGACAGGATTGGGGATTAAACCTTGATACTCGATTCACATTCTAATTAATGTTATAATATCATTGCGGGGTGCGTATTCTCGCACCCCTTTTTAGTTTTATGCCACGGAGTTTCATTTCAGATGACAGGCAACAGCATCCAAAAGATGATTTTATTGACAATTGTCTGTCTGTTGTTTTGTCCGAGTCTGGCTAGTGGAGGATTTATTGATCATTTTGCTCAAAAAAACGACATTGGGCGAAACAAGGTGCCAAACAAAGGACTCTCACGAGTACTCGTTATTCCAGTAAATCTGAACACCGCAAAACTTCCTAAACTTGATACCGAGAGAATTGCTAAGTTTTTCTCAGACGATCCGAACAGGGTTAATTTCCCCGGTTACTGGCGTGTTAACTCCCTTGGAAAGCTGAAAATTATCGCCGATATTGCCAAGCCTGTAAATTACCAGCATTGCCCCTTTAATAATTCGGACAATTGCACCCCCAAACGGAAAGATTTAAAGGGTCTTTTCAAGGGACTACCATTAATTAAAGAGGTTTTGAGGCGGGTCAAACAAGAGAGTAAGCTGGACTTTAAACGCTATGATATCAACGGTATCGACGGCAAAGCGGATGGCTGGAGTGATGGCATACTTATCCTGCTGAACGTCGGCTGGTTCGGAGTTGCTCTGCCTTTTGGAATTGTCGATGAAAATCAAACAGTCGAGATCGACGGTGTAAAAATAAACATGGTGGCCATCTCATCCGGCCCCAGATATTTGCCCATGGCTATCCACGAATATGGCCACCTGCTGGGCTTTGCCGATTTGTATGATGAGTACAGAAACACCTACGGTTTGCAACTCTCTTCAATGGGAAACTGGCGATACGATTATAGAAAAACCCCACTGCTTGATCCTTTCTCAAAAATGCAGATTGGCTGGGCCGATGTAGTTGAAATTTCCGGTATCCAGGAGATATTGCTGGCACCCGCACAAAGTGGAAAGGTCTATAAACTGGGTCGTAAGCGCGAGTTTTTCCTCATTGAAAACCGACAGGCCAACAGGCCATATGACTTAATGATCGCTTCTCCTGGAATTTCTGTCTTTCATGTTAACCTAAACCGTATGCCGGGTTCAGAAAAGCTGGATTTTCTTAAAACTGTGGTAGACTGCCTTAATTGCAGAAAGTGGCATCCATTCATGATGAATGTGCAGGCCGACGGAAAATATGATGTGCAGTATAAACTTAAACGTTTTGAAAACAGAGACCTTTTCCGCAGCGGTGACGCCTTTTTACCCGATCGTCAGAGACTGAATCTATCCCCCTCCAATGTGTGGTTTTCATCGAATTATTATAATGGAAATTACAGTGGAATCAGCATCACGAATATTGACAGCGATTCGTTTTTTCCCTTTATTCGTGCCACCTTAGAGGCCCCATTAATTATAAATGATCAGCCCGGTTTACAAACAGGAACATCAATGGTAGAAGATCGCATGTTAGCTGAAAATGCTGTAAAAGCAGAATATAAGAAAGCAGATATGATGAACACAGAAGAAAACAAAACAATTGTAATGCCTGCCTACGCAATTGGTAGTTCGTGCATGTCTATAGAAGACATAGACTGGCGCATCCTCCCGGTTATTCTGTTTTTGGTCTGGTTAATTTTCCGCTCAAAAATTAAAATAAAAGTCGAACAATATTACCGCAAAAAAGGCAAACTTAAACAAGATGAAGATTTAAAAAATCGCTTTTAATATATGCATAACTATTTTGCACCAACATTTGTCCTGTTGGCCGATAATCCCGCTTACCTTGCAATAGCCTGAATCAGACGTTCATTTCCAAATTCTGAAATATCTTTCGCAGCTTCAAGACCGCTTTGGTATGAAGTTGTGAAATTCTTGATTCGGAAAGACTCAGTACCTGTCCTATTTCTTTGTAGTTCAACTCGTTAAAGTAATACAAAGATAGAACCAGCTTCAGCTTTTCGGGTAGCTTTTCAATAGCTTCCTTCAAACGATCTTTCAGGTTTTTGTCAGCCAAAGCTCTGAAAGGACCAAATTCTCCGTAATTGCTTCCGCCGGTAATATTGGCTTCCACACCGCTGCTGTCTTTAGCCTCGGTAAGGTATCCAATATCATCAATATCCAGAAACACAACTGTACGGGTGTTATTACGCACCATGTGCAATTCGGAGATATCAAGATCCAGGTTTTCGGCAACCTCTTCGTCATTCGGAGTACGACCCAATTTTTGCTCAAGCTCCTGCACAGCCATATTCAACTGATTTGCACGCCTGCGATTGGCTCTTGAAAGATTGTCATAGCCACGAAGCTCATCCAGAATAGCCCCTTTAATTCTGAGTTCGGCATAGGCTTTGAAACTCTTTCCTTTTTCCGGATTGTATTTCTCAACCGCATCAATCAGTCCAAGTGTTCCGATGGAAATCAGATCTTCGACATGAATGGTGTCTGGAAGACGAGAAACAATACGGTAAGCAATTCTTTTTACCAAAGGTGCGTGCTCAATAATCAGCTTGTCCCGTTCACGGGGGTTCTCTCTTCTCGCTACTATGTCCCCCATGACATTACCATTTGCATATTCAGGTTCAATCGCTACCATCCGCTAAATCCTCCCTTTACTCTAAAATTCGACTCCAGAAAATAGGTGCATCTTCATATCCCACTCTTGAGCGTTTGGCTAAAAGCGCGTCAGCCAAACCAGTCAGGGCAACACTTGCCTGTGTAGATGGAAACATGTCGACAAATGGACGTTGCTGGGAAATCGAACGAACTACATTCTTATCCCGTGGAATGCAACCAAGATAATCAATAACTACATCAATAAAATTATCAGAAATATCAGAAAGTGTCTGGTATACACGCAAAGCTGCTGACTCACCTTCAGTCGAATTGACAACCAGTTGAAAACGACGAACATTGTGTTTTTGCCGTAAAACTTTTATCAATGCGTAAGAATCTGCCAGTGAAGTAGGTTCGTGTGTCACCACAACCAAAACATATTGTGCCGATGCGGCAAAATGCAAAACACTTGAGCCTATACCAGCCGCTGTATCAATAAGGATAACATCGTAATGGTTTTCAAGTGCCTCAAGCTGGTGCAGCACATGCATCTGCTGATCGGCTGAAATATCCGCTAGTTCGCTTATGCCTGAAGAGGCCGGTAAAATATCAATACCGGATGGCCCCTTGACAATGATATCTTCAATGGATTTTTCACCTGTTAAAAGGTGCTGGAAATTGTATTCAGGTTGAACGCCGAACATAATATCAACATTTGCCAAACCAAGATCGCCATCAACCACTAAAACTTTACGCCCGCGCTTGACAAACTGAACCGCCAGATTAACGCTCATTGTGGTTTTTCCCACACCACCCTTACCAGAAGTTACAGCGATAAGGAGAGGAGCATGTCCCCTGCGTTTTTTAGTCTGCATATTTGTCAAAGCGAAAGCCTCCCTGCTTGGTATCATAGCATTATCCACAAAAAATAAAAGCACTAAATTATTAATAATATTAATGAAATAGCAAGTCCGTCAACTTATCCGAGCTTGCTTCTTCTATATCTTCTGGAACCTTTTGTCCGGTGGTAAAATATGAAAAAGGTTTGTCCGCTGCAAAGTATGAATTCAGAAGACCTCCGTAAGTTGTTGTTTCATCCAACTTAGAGAACAACAGATAATCGAAATTAATGGAATGATATAAGTCAATAAATGCGCTAAGATCACGTTCTTTTGTTGGAGCCGAAAGAACCAGATGACGTTCCACGTTTTCTGCGCTGTTTAAAGTCTGATTTAATCTGTCCAAAAGATCAAGATCTCGGGGATTCTGACCTGCGGTATCAATCAGGACAACCTGTCTTGAATGAAAAGCTCTGATGGCTGTATTAAAATCTCTTTGATTAGATGCAGCCAACAATGGTACATTCATGGTCTGGGCAAATTTCTTCAGCTGATCCACCGCACCGACTCTGAAATGATCTATAGTAATCAAACCAACTGACACATTATTACGTACCATCTTGGTCGCCAATTTAGCGATAGTGGTAGTTTTTCCCACGCCTGTCGGGCCAATCAGTGCCACTGTACGTTTTTTCTTGATTTTTCTTAACAATCCACCAGTTCTAACTTGTTTGTCAACCAGGGCACCAAGAAAATGCTTGATTTTTTCCCTGTCCCATCCTCTTTTGGGGTTCAGTTTATCACAAAGGCGCAAAACCATTTCTTCGGCGATTCCTTCATCCAGACCGGTTTCGGTAAGATAGAAATAGAGCGAAGCTGCTTCAGGAGGTAAAACCGGAGCATTGCTTGGAATTGAGAAAGAAGAAACATTTAATGGGCGTTCGATATGACGTTTGTATTCCAGCCCGATCTCTTTCATTTCGTTTCTTTGTGAATCTGCAGTCTGGCTTTTATCGTTTTCTTCTGGTTTGGAGTTATAAATCTTGTTGATATTCTGAACCACTTTTTCAGCGTTGTTGATAGCGGAAGAGTTTTCTACCTTTTTACCCTGGCTGGCATAGAGCTTCGAGAGCAGAGCCTTTTCCTTGGTACTCAAATTGGACAGCTTGGTTTTTTTTCTGGCAGGTTTGACAACTCTTGTTTTCTGTGGTGGGGGAGTTTTTACTCTGGTGTTTGGATGATTCAGGGATGAAGATACCTGATTCATCACAAAGGGGTTTGTCTCCACCTTTTTAGGTTCTTCCGGGCTTACTGTAGGAGGAACAAACTTCTTTGCTTCAGACTGAACAGAACCAACTGCGGATTGCAAGTTGGGCATTGCAGCTACCTGAGCCTGTGCTACGGCTGCCTTGGCAATAATCTGCACTTTACCTGTACTTTTGTCGGGATTCTCCTTAACAGAGACAATCATCGCGTCCGCGCCCAATTCCTCACGAACCGAAAGTAAGCCCTCAGCTACACTGTCTGCGATATATCGTCTTGTTTCCATAACCAACTCCTTTAGTCTGACACTCAGGCGTTAACCGTTCCAACCAGTTGAATGTTTACATTTTGATCTACTTCACGATGTGAAATAACCGGTAGATCCGGTAAAAACCTGCTAATAAGGTTATAAATACCTTTTCTGATTTCCGGCGATACTAAAAGTACCGGAGGTGCCGGATGCATTGAATTTTGTGAAATCTGGTTTTCCAATTCATTTAAAAAGACCTTGGCATGTTCAGGATCAATGGCTACCTGAATTTCGTCGTCCATGATGCGCTGTGAATTTCTAAAGAGATCTTCCAGGCTCTGATCCATCATGATTGCGTATATATTGTTGTCAGGAGCCTTGAATCTGTTGGTGATTGATTTTCCAAGACGCTGACGAACTATTTCAGTTAGAACTTCCGGGTTTTTGGTTTGACTACCCATATCAGCCAGTGTTTCGAGGATTGTTCTCAGATCACGAATCGATATTTGTTCTTTTAAGAGGCTTTTGCAAACTTTGAGAATTTCACCAAGAGAAAGAATATTCGGAATAAGTTCTTCCACCAACTTCTGATTGGTCCTGCTGAAGACGTCTAACAACTGCTGCAGTTCCTGACGACCTATCAGGTCGGCTGCATGATTCTTTAAGACCTCTGACAAATGAGTGGCCGCAACTGTGGAGGCATCGACGACGGTAAATCCAAGAGCCTCTGCTCTTTCCTTCATCTCAACTCCAATCCATTTTGCAGGTAGTCCGAATGCTGGTTCCACTGTGTCAATTCCTTCTATGTCTTCAGTAACGTCTCCCGGGTTCATCGCCAGGAGCTTATCAGGTATTACTTCTCCAGATGCAAGTTCCGTGCCTTTTAATAAAACCTTGTAGGAAGTAGGCTCAACTTGCAGATTATCTCTGATATGAATCGGTGGAACAATGATTCCGTAAGAGGTCACAAATTGCCTTCTCAAGGCTGTGATTCTTTCCAGAAGTTCACCGCCCTGACGGGAATCAACCATGTTGATAAGACCGTAACCAACTTCAAGATCAAGCAGATCGAGAGGTAAAAGAGACTCTAAACGCTCACCCTCGCTCATCTCTGGTTCAACCTCTTCTTCAGTGATTTCAGCACCTTCCACAACTTCAACGCTTTCCTGCTTTTTAGCTCTGAAGGCCGCAAAGAAAAGAACAATAGCCAGGATGACAAAAATAACAGTAGGCATTCCAGGCACTATCGAGAACAGTAAGAGAAACGCACCAACCATAGACAGAACTTTCCAGTTACTGAAAATCTGCTGTGCAAAATCATCACCCATGTTTTTGTCGGTAGCGGTTCTGGTGACCAGGATACCGGCTGCGGTAGAAGTTATCAATGCGGGGATTTGTGACACCAAACCGTCACCAACCGTCAAAATTGTGTAAGTTGCAGCGGCATCTGCCAAAGGAAGTCCATTCTGGGCCACTCCAATAATGAAGCCTGCAACAATGTTAATTGCAGTAATTAAAAGACCAGCAATGGCATCACCTCGAACAAACTTCGAGGCACCGTCCATGGCTCCGTAAAAGTCTGCTTCCTGCTCTACTTCACGACGACGTTTCTTGGCCTCGGCATGTCCTAAAATGCCGGCATTCAAATCGGCATCAATGGACATCTGTTTTCCGGGCATAGAGTCTAAAACGAAGCGTGCAGCAACCTCTGCAATACGTCCGGCACCCTTGGTAATAACGATAAAGTTAATGATGACCAGGATTAAAAACACAATAATTCCAACTACATAGTTACCACCAACCACAAACTGGCCGAAAGACATAATAACCGAACCGGCAGCCTTTGGGCCTGTGTGACCATTGATCAGGATCAATCTGGTGGTGGCAATATTGAGTGAAAGTCTGTAAAGTGTCATAACAAGTAAAATAGAAGGAAAAACAGAGAATTGCAGCGGTCTGGTCAGATACATGGTGGTTAGCAGAACTACTAAAGCCAAAGTGATGCTGATTGCCAGAAATAAATCCATCATAATTGGTGGAATCGGCAAAACCATCATCATCAGAATACCAACGATTCCAATAGCGGCCATGGCATCTGTTTGCTTTGTTAAGAGCTTTAGTTTTTCCAGCATTATTAACTCCTGCAATATAAATAAAGACTGAATTTACAGTCTGTCATAACAAAAAAAAATCTTTCGACAATATTTATATGCAAACAGTGGGCCGATTTTTAAAGAGCAAGTCGCTAGGCAAATTTTGCCTAGCTGAAAACTAATTAAATCCATAGATGCTTTTGATGATTTATTTAAGCAATTAAGCAAAATTGGAAACTGTAACAATTATAAACTAAGAATTTCAACTAAACTCGCTTCTATAACTTTAATTAATTTTAATATTATACATACTTGATATTACTAAAGAATCACTCAAACAACAGTGTTTATGTAAGAAAATTGTGATTTTTTTTATTGTCTAGATTTCAAAGGTGATGTAGTATCAGTTATATATACAAATTGTTGTTCTTTATTTCTCTTTGTATTAATTCTTAAGCGCAGGTGCGTATAGGGTCGCGCGTGCGGATCATCTATTGGTGGTCTTTGGTATTGAGGTTTTGTGGAATTCATCAACGGGGCGATGTGTTTCACATAGTAATTGTCTTCGGATGTAATACAGCAAAAAAGGGGGCTGTAATGAGCGTAGAAGTAGGACAGGTTAAATGGTTCAATGATGCAAAAGGTTTTGGCTTTATAGTTCGGAATACAGGGGAGGACGTTTTTGTCCATTATTCCGTAATTGAAGGAACAGGATATCGTTCTTTGTATGAGGGCCAGGAAGTGGAATTCGAATGTACAGCAGGGCCAAAGGGTTTGCTGGCACAGAAAGTAATAAAATTAGCAGATAAAAACAGAGCTAGCTTAGAAGGTAACGCTTAACATTATTCGTTACTTTCCATAAATGATTGCCCCGAAGCCCGGTGTTTAACTACATCGGGTTTTTTTTCATTAATGAAGGTTATTCATGAAAATTGCCGTTAAAACATATAGTTCTCCGGTCGCTGATCTTACTCTAGCCTCATTAAATAATAAAATGATTCGCCTTGAGATAAATTACACTAGAAATAAACTTCAACAGGAACTTGCAGAACAAAACGAAACCACATCATTTACCACAGACTCAAAAGCCATCGACAACTGTATGTTATGGCTAGACAGATATTTTTCCAAGCAAAACCCCATTGAATACCCGCCATTTGCATTATCTGGAACCAAGTTTCAAAAGAAAGTCTGGCAAAAACTTGCCAGTATTCCCTTTGGCACAGTTATTACGTATGGAGAGCTTGCAAAAAGTATCGGATGCAAATCCGCCCGGCCAATCGGCGGTGCAGTAGGCAAGAATCCTTTGACAATTCTTCTTCCCTGCCACCGGGTTATCTCGGCCAATATGCAGCTTGGCGGTTTTTCCTGCGGAACGAAATTTAAAATCAAATTGCTTGAGCACGAAGGTTTCAAACTTGATCCTCTTAGCAAGAAACTTTACAAGTATTGATTTCTAGGCGATAATCCCCATAGATGATTTTTTAAACCTGAACCCAGGGCAAACTTTACTAAACCAAGGTATAAAATGCAGGTACATCGTAAAACTCTTCTCTTTACTATAGCAATGATATTAGTTCTCTTTATGACATCACCGGCCAAACCGGAGCAGCAAAGCATGTCCATACCGGCAGATCAACCACTTCCGGTTTTAAATGTATACTGCGATGTGCAGCTTGTTCCGGTAGTGGAGGATTTTGCCATCAAGATGCGCCAGCAAAATATTATAGATCTTCACCTTTCCTCGGATACTTCCGACAATCTGTTGATCTACCTTCAGGATAAACCGGAACTTGCAGACATAATCCTGACCGAAGGCAAAGACTCGATTTTATTGGGTAACAAGCTGGGGATTTTGTCTGCCAATGACGTGATAAGCATTGCCAGTGACAGGTTAGTTGCCGTAGCTGCCAAGGGTCGGGATATTTCCAGCCCGGTTTCATATATTTCGAAAGTTAAAAAGGGTCGAATTGTTATTGCTGATCCGAACAAAAACATAGTTGGTCTGCATGCAGATCAGGCACTGAAACGAATAGGTCTCGGCAAAGCAGTCGATGGTAAACTCAGACACACTAAAAACGATCAGCTAGCAGCCATCGAAGTAGAAAAAGGTAATGCAGACATTGCAATTGTCTACCAATCCACTATGTTTCAGAATACTGCTGTCTATTCCATAATGACCATGCCTAAAAACAGCTATTTACCAATAATATATTTTGGCTCACCGCTCAGCCATCTTGTCGGAGCCAAAAAAAATGTGGCAAAGGCCATTCTGTCAAAATTGGCCGGGCCGGAAAGCAAGGATATCTGGATGAAATACGGATTTTCTCCCCCGCCTAAAAATACACCTTAAGAACTTGATAATACATCATAAAAGAAAGGCGGGGAGCCTAGTGGCTCCCCGTTTATAAGAGGTGGGGAAAGCAAATTGTGCCAAAGCACATCAACTCGTTTTATCCAAAAGGTTGAGTTGATTGGATTGCGCGATGCAATCTCAGATGGCTGTGTCATTTCCATCTATGTATTAAGACCCAATTCGAGGCGATTTTATTCCTACCACTCTTCTTTTTTTTAAATTAATTAGCATTTATTTCATGTGACTGCTCGACAAGCCTTTCAACCCTGTCTTCCATGCTAGGATGAGTTGAAAAGAGAGTCATTAAAGATTTGCCGGACAGAGGAGAGGAAATCCACATATGAGCCGTTGCCGGGCCTGCCTGCATTGGTATATGCGCTACTCCCTGATGGATTCTCTGTAAGGCACTGGCGAGGGCTTTTGGATCACCCGTTAATTTTCCCGCATATTCATCGGCATGATATTCACGACTTCTCGAGATTGCCATCTGAACAATCAGCGCAATAATCGGCGCAACAATGGCCAAAACCAACACTTCCAGCCCGGAGCTGTCATCATCGTTTCCGCGCATACCACCGAAAATCATTCCCCATTTGGCAAACCAGGCTATAGAAGAAATGGCTCCGGCAAAAGTCGCCACCACCGTGGCAATAAGAATGTCGCGATGTTTCACATGAGCCAACTCATGCGCCATAACAGCTTCTATCTCTCTGCTGTCGAGCATGTTTAAAAGCCCTTCAGTAGCGGCCACTACCGCATTTTCCGGGTTTCTACCTGTTGCAAAAGCATTAGGCTGGGGTGACGGAATAATACATACCCGTGGCATAGGAAGATCAGCTTTTCTAGCTAAACGCTCAATAATACTGTAAAATTCTGGAGCATCATTTCTTGTGATTTCTTTGGCTTTGTAAAATGCCAGCACAGCCTGAGCAGAAAACCAGTAACTGATAAAATTCATCACGAGTGCAAAAATCAGCGCAAAAACAACTCCTCTTGGCCCAGCTAAAACCCCACCAAAAAACACGAACACAAAAGTCATCAGCGTCATTAAAAGAGCCGTTTTAAATGCGTTCATTCGAAGAACCTCCTTTTAATATGATCTGTTGCACTACACAGTGAACAAATCCACTTCAAGTAATCATTAATAACCTAATGTCGACTTTAATTATTTCAAGGGCTTACTTAAAAATTAATTAACTTCAACCATCAAAGCAACAACTATTAAAGTGTTTATGTTTAACTATTGCAATTAATTATGAATTATCAAGCACTTAAACAGAAGCTGTTATTACTTTCAAATTTTCTGTTACTTGTATATTAGTTTTTTTCACTAAGCACTTGACAAGCCATTTAAAATAGTGACAATTACTTACTATGCAAAGATACAAACTCTAGGGATGTTGCTGTTGATGAGTGGAGCTTCATGTATCGTTTTTATGTTCATTTTTTCAGCATGACTTTCTTAAGGATAATAACCAATGAAACGTACAATCAACGGTTACACTTATGACACCCGGGAGTCGAAAAAGCTTGCAATCTCATCATGGCAGAACTTCCCTCACAAAGGTGACAATCTGAACAGCGCACTTTACAAAGATGATCATGGAAAATATTTTGTACTGGAAGAATATAGCTGGTTTCGTGAAAAATTAATTGTTCCAAAAACAAAAACCGATGCTGAGCTTTATTATTTGTATGCAAATAAAATTTTTCCGGATTTTTGATTTTCAGACGTTTTCCATCCAAAACCACCTATTTGCTATCTAGAATGGATAGATTGCCTTCATTTTAGGCCAGTTTATTATCAATTTTTCAGTATACCCACCACATACAACACCATGTTCTTGTAGTTAGATAAACATAAAAAGATTAAAGCTATCAGATGTTTGGCCGAATTAACACATAGAGCGATTCGATTAGATTCAATCCAATCGGGTCAACTGTCATTTGCAGGTTTTTAACAAATGGACTTGTTATCCAAACCTGCAATGTAGAGAGTGTAATTTACTCTGGTTGTATTTTCAATTGCAAAGGACTGCGTTTACCAGCGAGTAATCTCAAATGGAAGCTAAGATTGCAAAAATCGGATATTCTCTAAAGGCTGTATTAGATGAGGAGATAGATTTGCTCAGCAACCTGCATGAAGTAATGGAGCAGGAAAACAGACTTTTGCTTGAATCCAGTACCAGTCATCTTTTTGAGTTGAACAAGACCAAAGAACTGCTTATTTTGCAGCATTCGTATCTTGATCGTACAAGAAGAAACCATACCGTTAATCTTTCCAAGGTTTTAAAATTGGAAAACAGTGAACCAAAACTAGCTGTTTTAGTGGAACTAATGGAAGGCAAACTTGCCAAACAAATAGGAGAACTTCAAGTTAGATTAAGACAACTTGTTGACAACATTCAGCAGCTAAGTGCTGAAAATTCAAAACTTATTGAGTGTTCAATTAGTGCGGTCCAGGATAGCTGGGGCATGCTAAAAAGACAATTTGTAAACCTTGATAAGTCAAAAAAGCATGGCCAGTTTAAAAAGGGCCAGGAACCAACTGCATTGCTACAGGGCAGAATTTAGGAGCAGGTGAATCATGAGGATCGCCGACAAAGTTTTTACCAGTCAGGTAATGAAACAAGCGCATGCTAAGCGTACCGTCAAGGAGGACGAGGCTTCAGCAACCAGAAAGAATGCGAGTAAAGACAAGGCACAGCAAGCTAGTCAGAAGGCAGGACAGCAGGGAGAACCGGTACTACAGTCATCAATCAATTCCCACGAAATTGTAGACGATCTGATCCGCGATCGTATTGCAGCCAATGATCAGAAGTCAGGCAAGGGAAATGATGAGGCACCTCTTTCTGCAAAAGTTAACGACTTGAGCCAGGCCGACAAGTTATCTGTTTTGTCAGAGTTGAAAACTCGTGAGCAGTCTCTGGAAGCAGTCAAGAAGACCAACGAAAATCTCCTTACAAATCGTTTTGTTGATTTTGTTGCCTAAGAGTTGATTCAGAAAAAAGAAGGTTCTGATTCGACGTATTGTTTTGCCCAGTTTGAATGCTTTTTTATACATAAAATTTTACCAACAATACCGCACAGATCAGTAAAATATTCCTTTTCATAACACCAAACTTGCAATCAGTACTGTATTTTCTATTCATTATTTATCACCTGATACAAATAGAAGATTTTAGCCAGCACTAAACATTTTCAGCGCAAAAGTAGCGGATATACTGGAATTTGACTAAATTCCATGCTAGGATTTGCTCCGAATTTCAGATAGCGGAGGTATATTAATGGATTACGTAGGAAACATATTCAGACCACCATCAGAGGCTGAAGATTTGATTGTACAGGTTACGATTGGTTGCTCGCATAACAAATGCAGTTTTTGTGCGATGTACCGTGACAAGCAGTTTATGCCGAAAAAATGGGAAATCGTCAAAGCCGATCTTGACGAAGGTTTGGCCGAGAGACATTTCCAGAAGGTCTTTTTGTGTGATGGCGATGTGATGATCCTTTCTACCGAAAGACTTCTAAAAATCTTGAACTACATCAAGGAAAAAGGCCCGCACATCAGAAAGGTCAGCCTCTATGGTGATGCCCGTGGCATTTTGCACAAAAGTGACGAAGAATTGAAACAGCTGAAAGAGGCCGGTTTAAGCATGGTTTACCATGGCATGGAATCCGGTGATGCAGATGTTATCAAGCTGATCAACAAGGGTGCTTCGGTAGAAGATCAGGTTTTGGCTGCCAAAAAACTTAAAAAAGCCGGCATAAAATATTCCTGCATTATTCTGCTTGGCGCAGGTGGCGTTGCCATGAGCGAGCAACATGCAAAAAATACAGCCAAAGCTTTAACAGAAGCCGATCCGGATTATGTTGGCCTTCTGATGTTGACCCTTGTTCCGGGAACACCAATGTTTGATATGGCCCAGCGTGGCGAATTTGAGCTACCCGACAAATGGGGACTTTTACAGGAGCTTCGCACGATTACCGCCGAAAGTGATTTCACCAACTGTTGTTATTCTGCAACACATGCCAGCAACTATCTGCCCATAGCAGGTTATTTTCCTGGAGACAAAGCCAAGGTAGTACAAACCCTGGACAGAGTTTTGGCAGAAAAGAATGAATCGCTACTCAAACCGGAATGGATGCGCGGACTCTAATCTGATTGATTTCCAGAAATTAACAAAAACGGATGACAATAGTTGTCCGTTTTTTTTATTGTTAGATAAATCAAAAAAACTGCTCAACTGTGAATTGCAACCTCTCTCTTGAACGTAAAAGTGAAAATTCAAGCCAATAAAACCATCCAAGGGATTAAAAATTGTATTATTTCTATCTACATTCTTAACTTAGAAAAAATTGCTGGTTCTGGAGGTAAACATGAACAGAGATTGCAAAATTAAAAATATCGTAAAATCAGCTTCTGGCGTAAGAAATCTTCTTGCTGACGATTGGGTAAAAATATTCAGTGGTGAAATCTCCGAGAGTGATCTGGAATGTTCCGGTTGCGAACACGAGGCTATCAGGCTGGGACATTGCAACCAATGCAAAGTGGTAGACCGCTCACTTCAGGAGAAAACCGAAAATTGCCAGAATTGTGGTGAGTTCCCCTGTGATGAGCTGGATTATATCGCCACTAAAGTACCACAGGCCAAAGAGATACTGGACAAACTACAGCATAATTATTAAACAGTCTTACCATTCAGTAAAGAACTCTATCGGAACGGTTTCAACTTTATAAATGCTTTCACCTGAAAGTTTCATCTCCCAGACGATCTCTTTGTCACGCGTAACTTCGAAAACTCGTCCGGCAATACCTTCATCGACCAGAATATTGCCATTATTCATTATTTCAACCGAACTATATGCATAGCTGTAAAAATCGGGCTGCTCACGATATTCCCAGACAATCTCAGCAGTCTTGTTCTCCGGATCATACTCAATCTCGATAACTCTGGAATACATTAAAACAGTTCCGGGACGATACAAACCATTGTCAAACATAAGCACTCTATTATTCGGCAGATAAACCGGCGAATGCGAGTGAGACCAGAGACCTTCGCCAAAATCTCCTCCATCACCCATAACCCAGTCAACATCGCCAGATGGATAATCAATCTTGTAAATCCTGTTCAGATTTCTGACGTTGAGATACATTTTGCTCTCTTGTTCATCGAAATGAATGGAATTGGAATGTGTCCAATCCTGACCCAAACCAAAGGGACTGGTGGCAATATCCATTGTGCTGCGATCATCTTCGGAAATGTGATCTTTGGAATACCATCTCCAGTCAATAGTACTGGTGGCTTCATCCAATATAACAATTCCATCCCCTAAAACAGTAAATCCCATCCTCTGGAACTGATCGAAAAACAGTGCAACAATTCTGTCATCCGATATGGGATTGATGTCATGATGTAGCATCTCATCCGAGAAATGATACAATTCACGGTTATCGAGATCTATGTGAGTGTAATTTGTATAGGTGCAGATACCGAAAGTATGATTATCCATCGGTTGAACTTCGGTCACTGCTCCGCGAGAAATGGTGTAATATTCCCAAATAATATTTCCATCACGATCAATTGCCACCATCCTGCCATCTTCGGTGTAATCATAGGCTATGGTAGAAATACCAAAGACGATAACGTTATCCTCTGCCGTGTCCTTGTTAATGTTGATATTAAACTTGGGGGCAATACTTATTTTGGTCTTTACAGGAATGGATTCAAAAGTTGGGGAACATCCATCATTGTTGCAGGCAGTCAGCTTATAGCGATACCAGGTTTCAGGCTGCAAAGCCAAATCCAGAAAGCGTCCGTGTTTGCCCTGTTTTCGTGCAATAACCTGGAAAGTGGACGCATCATCAGTGGCTCTCTCAATGGTAATTTCACATTCTGCATCGGTAGGCACCCAGAGGATTCTTACGTTTCTACCGGATACGCCGGCAACGTTTGCAACTTCCAGAGGTGGCAAAGCATGCACATTCGGATCATACTCTTCTTCGCCAACGCCATATTCCTTTTCGTCACCATCGACTATCACATTTATCTCGCCACTATCGTCATCCCCGTCAGGAAGTTCCGACTCAATCTCACCGGAAAAATCATCTTCAATTAGATCAAATTCGGCATCACCATCCTCTTGACTGGTAACGACATCAGACGAGCAAGCCAAAGTTAAGATGCAGATTACAAACGCAGAATTTATTAGCTGGATTAAGTTGGGGTTTGTCATAGGATCACCTATCTTCGAAACAGACACATATTATCCGGTAAACTACTGTTTATCTTGATATTCTTTTATAATACCGACAACTTCCGCCTTGTCTGGAGCGTTGGGCATCAATTCGATATATTTTTGGTAGGCGCGCATGGCTTTATTCATTTTACTGGCACGGGCATAGCAGGCACCAAGTCCACGCCAGGCATAAGCAAAGCCGGGATCCATCTTCAAGACCTTTTTAAAGTTCTTAAATGCTTCTCCATATTGTCTTTTGTTATAATAATCTGTTGCAATGTTATAGTAACTTTTTGGAGTGAGTACGTTTTTCCCGGCAGATTCCTCTGCCAATTTCTTTTTCGAATCCTGCCTGATTTTAAGTGCGCGTTTATTTTTTCCGTCAATATTCAGTACTTTATCAGCCCAATCAATGGCCTTGCTGTATTTTTTTCTGGTAAAAAATACTATGCTCTTTTTTAAATAATCCCTGACCAGGGATTGTCTGGCATAGGAATAGGATTGCTGGGCAACTTTGTAATATTGACTACGTTTGGAAATGCCACCTAAAAGAGTTAAAGCCTGAAATGCATTGCGTTTTTTCAAAGCTC